>Ga0180432_10000699_pt1 | contig 54896 bp, 40 predicted proteins | sample SS_ome_10_FD_132414 | JGI IMG/M metagenome (GOLD analysis project Ga0180432, IMG submission 132414) | Hypersaline lake sediment archaeal communities from the Salton Sea, California, USA - SS_1_MS_2 metaG | ecosystem: Environmental > Aquatic > Non-marine Saline and Alkaline > Hypersaline >... | reverse complement strand
GTAGATTAGCTGTATTTTTATTGTGATTATCTAAAACTTTATATTAAGTAGGGAAAACTTTTCATATGTTAAGGGGTATAATATTTGACTTCCACCTTATAATTATCTAAAATAAAAAGAAAGATATAATATCATTGAAAGAATACACGTTTTCTAGCTTTTTATTAAGATGCTTAAAAAAGCTGTTTCAGAGCCTCTGAGAGTATATTTAAGGTATGCTTTGATTTAAGTTTCAAAGCTTACGGTAACGGTATGAGCAAAGGTAAAAAAATCAAGTATTTTGATGAATATGAGATTAAGGAATTTTTCACTACTGTGAAGAAGGAAGGAAACATCAGAGACTTACTCTTTTTTAGATTCATGTATCATTACGGAATGAGAGTTTCAGAATGTATAAATATTGAACTAGTCGATATAAAGCCTGATTTGTATCATCCTCTTGAGATTTATGTCAGAAGACTCAAAGACGGAATAAGCAGACATTACCCTATTGGCTTTGAAGATGCTAAGTTGTTGAAACGTTGGATAAAAATACGAGCAAAATTCCCAAACGCCAATGGAAATGACCATTTGTTCATTACGAGTCGTAGCCTATCCGCTCCAATGACCGATATCCTTGGTAAAAAATTGCATCAGAAATACTGTCAACTGGCTGGACTTCCAAAAGAGAAATCAACAAATATCCATGCCTGGAGACATTCAACAGCTATATCCCTTCTAATGTCGGGAAAAGATATATATTTCATTAAAAGCTGGCTAGGCCATAAATCGCTCCAATCTAGTATGGTTTACCTTGAGATAGCTCCTCCACAGTGGAATAAACTAGCCAAAGATGCAATAAAGAATAGTTTTGTGGTTTAAAAGGTAAAATATGCGATGTAAAGCTATTAAAAAGGATGGCAATCGCTGTAAGCAACATGTTCTCAAGGATGATGGTGAATACTGCATTTACCATAGCAAATGTGAATATGCAATAAAATGGCGTCATTTACCGAGACGAAAAACCAGAATTGGTAGGGAGGAGCTCCTAAAAAAACTGTCTAAGGATATTCGAGATCTTGACAAAACAGAAATCAGCATAGCTGAAAAATTAAGGCTGAGAGCAAAGTTGGCAAGTATGGTTCACGAACTCCTGAATGAAGTAGAGAGATTGGACGACCTTGAACAACGGGTGAGGGAGCTTGAGGAAAATGGGAAGATTTGATGTTATCAAGGATAAAACAAAAAGAGTTGACAGAAAATCTCAGATTGAAACTAATGTTTGTACTATTACTGACCTTAACTCTATCAACGGCTATAAACCAACAAAAAAGCAAATACAGGCACACAGAGCAAATGCCACTTACCTGCTTTTTGGTGGGGCAATGGGAGGCGGCAAATCAGCTTGGCTTTGCAATGAATCAATCTATCACTGTCTGAAGTACCCAGGAGCAAGGGTCTATCTAGCAAGGAATGAACTAGCCGCACTTAAAAAAACTACACTTCTCACTTTATTGGAGTTTCTCCCATTTGCGCTTGTGGAGAAACACAATAAGTCTGATTGTTTTATTCAGTTTAAGAATAGTTCGACAATATATTACGGTGGTTTAGGAGATGACATAAGAGCTATTGAGAAGCTGAAGAGTATGGAATTGAGTATGTACGCCATCGATCAGGCCGAGGAAACCACAGAAAATTTTTTCCATATGCTGAACAGTCGCCTTCGTCTTCGATTACTTAGAACAAAGTACAAAGGACTACTCACATCAAATCCTACCGGCAATTGGGTGAGAGCAAGATTTATTGACAGACAGATTGAAGATCATGCCTTTATCCCTGCACTGCCGAATGAAAATCCTTATCTACCCAGTGATTATGAAGCCAGGCTCAGGGAAATTCTGCCCGAGGAGCTTGTAAGAGCCTGGATAGAGGGTGACTGGAATGTCATAACTAATGAAAATAACGTTTTCCGATATGAAGAAGTGATGGCTGCTATGACGAGGCAAGTCCCAAACGAAGGCGAAGAATGTGTTGCTGTGGATATTTCAAGATACGGAAGCAATGAAACAGTTATTGTAAGGAAAAGAGGTAACAGAATCACTTTCGAAGATATATTCGCTCAGAAAAGTACAATGGAAACCGTTGGCCGTATACTGAAAATAGTAGATCATAATACAGAAATTCCTATTAAGATCGATGCCATTGGAGTAGGTGCAGGTGCGGCAGATAGGCTCAAGGAACAAGGCTTCAATGTTATAGAAGTCATTGGTTCTCAGTCTGCTATGAAGAATCAAAAGTATAAAAATAAGCGGGCAGAGAATTACTGGAATCTACGCAAAGCTTTGCCACAATTATCGATTCCTAACGATGATAAATTGCGTGCTCAGATGATGTCAATCCGCTATAGAATCTTCAGCGATGGCTTGATTATAATTGAAAGTAAAGACGAAATGAAGAAGCGAGGTCTTGTCTCGCCTGACCGTTTAGATGCTATAGTTCTTGCCTGTAGTTCAATAGAAGATGCAGCAGCATATTTGGATTTGCTTGAAAAGATACTATGCGATCCTACTGAGGATGAGGAATATTTAACGGAGAAAGAAAGAATGGACAGACGAGCAATAAATTGGTTGCTAGGAGGAGATCTTGAGCCTCCAATGGGGCAAGAAGGAGATATGCCTATTATTGGAGAGAAAAGGTCAGTTGCTGTAATAACGAAATTAGATAGGAATAAAGAAGGAGATTAAATCTTTAACTCCCCAAACCTCTTCCTCGCAACCTTAGCTATCCCAGGGTCAGTATCATTCCAGAATTCGAAAAATTGCTCAATGTCGTGCTTGAAAATATTGCTAGTGGTCCGAATTTAGCTGAAACGAAACAACCCAAGCAGAAAAAGTGAGAAGGAAAAGATATTGTGGATTACGATGAGATTGAGGGTTAAATCCATATGTGGGAACAGGAGTTTGAGATGGAAAAAGTAAAAAAGGATACAGCAAAAGATGTGGTATTCAAACGCGGTTGGCAAATAGCGCAAGATATCAAGGAATATAATTTGCGAAACGTTTTGCGTTCGATATCCAGCTGGAATAGATTTGCCGGAACACATGACTATCTCCTCGTTTGATTTTATAATACACAAGCAGTAGCTTAGGAAATATCTACGCTGTCCGAATTTATTGGGAACGAAACAGGCTGAGGTCATTTGAGTAAAAAGCGCCTTCGCCTGTACCGGTGAGTACTCGGAATACAACGAAAATGAATAGTCCACTTACTAAGCCAGTAAGCAGCGTTGTCACGGCTGCCCACATGATGGAGATGACGGCCGCTGTCTTGCGTCCGTACCGACCCCCCGTGTATTCGGCAGGAAATTGGAGCAGCATGTAACCAGCAATAAATAGACCCCCTATAAGCCCACCGAGAGAGTAAGGATAATCGACATTTGCCATGAATCCCACTTGGTTCTCGATCATCCAAGTGATAACCGGAATCAGGAGAGCGCGGTCGACGTAGGCCACCATCCAGGCAAGAAACAGCATACCCCACAAGGTGTGATAGTACTTCCATCTCTTATTTTACATAATACTCCCTAAGCTTGGGACCTGTCAGAACGGATATCTCTTCATTTCATACAGTGCAAAAGCTCATGGCAAATCGGTGACATTCAGCTCCAGCATTTTTATGCTTGCCAGTATGCGAGAAGTGTTTCTTTCAACCGCAGGAATACTTGAGCCAAGGGTTTTCAGATCGAGAGCTGTCCGCTTTAAATCATGAATTTTAACTTTTAGCTTTTGTAGATCGCTATTATCCATTGTGGTCTCCAAATTTATTCTCCAGGAATATTCCCATATCTCAGATCTTTGAAACGCCGGGCCTTTATATCGTATCTCGGTAAAGATCCATAAGGCTTCAATTCAATCAAAAAACCTAGATTTGTAGTAATCCTCAGCTGGTTCTTCAAACGATTTTTCAAGGATTCCCTGTGCTCCTGATAATCCGGCTTGAGTTCTACCTTCAGTAATATCTGGTCCAAATCCCCCTTCTTACCCACTGCGACCTCGAAATCATCAGAGAGCTCGGGAAAGGCACGCACGACCTCTTCAACTGCCGAGGGAGCCAGAAGGACGCCCTTCACTTTGATGAGATCATCAACTCTACCCTGTACGCCTCCATTCACCAGGCGAAAGCTGCGTCCACAAGGACAGGGATCAGGGCTCCACTCGATGAGATCCTTGGAATCGAACCTGACGCATGGCTGAGCTAGGCGGTCAAGAGCGGTAATTATCATCTTTCCCTTTTTCTCTGGTTCCTGTATGGTTTTCCCCGTTTCCGTATCTTCTATCTCAACCAGAAACATGGCCTCATTAACATGCATTCCCCCAGGTTGAGCCGTGCACTCATATCCCCAGGCTCCGATCTCGGTAGCGCCTGCATGGTCATAGACCTTCGCCCCCCAGGATTCTTCCATCCTTCTTTTGGTGGATGAAATCAGTGCACCAGGCTCCCCAGCACAAGTGATTTTCTCGACCGCAAGACTTGAAGGATTAAGTCCCAAACAATCCCTCGCAGTCGCAGCCATACCCAGAACATAGGACGGCGTTGCCATCAGAGCCGTAGGTTTCAGTTCTTGGATCTTGAGGATGCGGGCCTGGGTATCCAATGCTCCCCCTGGAATGACTTCGCAGCCTATCTTTTCTGCTCCGTAGTGGCCTGCCCAGAAAGCCACGAAAACATTGTAGCCAAAGGGGATGAAAACTCTGTCGGAGGGACGAAAATCTTGAGCCCAGAGTACATAAGCCCAGCACTCGGTCCACCACTCCCAGTCCTGCCATGTATCTGGTTGGTAAACTGGCAAGCCGGTCGTACCGCTTGTCTGTCGAAATGCCGTTACTTCTTCTAGCGGAACACAGAGTGCTTCTCCGTATGGGAAAGGATTCTTACCCTGGAAATTTCGCATCATCGATTTATCTACGCTTGGGATTTGAGTAATTTCTTCAAAAGTCTGAATATCTCCTGGCTTTATTCTTGCTTTCTGGTATAAATCTCTATGAAATCTTGAGTTTTTGTATGCCCACGTAAATATTTTTTTGAATTTTTTTAATTGAAGCTGTCGTATTTTCTCTGCCGGAAGTGTCTCGAGAAGAGGATTCCAATACATTTGCTCTTCCTTCATGTCAGAATATCCTGAAGCTATCTTACCGTTCATTCATACTCATATGAAGAGATATATTAAAAAGCTTTTGAGTGCAACACTTAGATTAATTTGAGCACTTAACAACCAAGTTTTTTCCCCTAGTTTGAGGAGACAGAATATCAATTTAACGAGGGAGATGTCAATCACCTCAATATGATTTTAGCAAGCCAATCTTCGGTTGAAACGGAATTTAAAGCTTGATTAAATAGTCGGCACTGAAAGGGATTTTATCAATCAAAAAGGAAGAATAAATAGGCTATTCAAATACAGACGCTGTCTTATCTCTTGGTAGGCGATATTTTCGCCTCCTTGGACTTCAATGAGTTGGGTTGTTATGCTGATTTTCTCTCCAACTTCAAATATGCTGCCGGCAACGATGTAATCGACACCCACCTGCCTGGCCACGCCCAAGGCAGTAGACTCACCTATCTTTTCGCTAGCGTCTTTTTCTATCTGGCTGAAAACATCCGAAAGGAGCTGCTGGCTCACCACTCGGATCCCTTCAAACCGGCTCAGATTTATGGAAAACATCTCGATAATATTCTTATCAAGATCTTGAACCTAAAGCCGGTTGTTGAAGTAGGCCACCGCAAGGGAAGTTCTGGATGCAGGGCCGAAAAGGAAATTCTTATCTTTTATCATTCCCCCTTATACTGAAGACCCATTTGTAATTTGGCGCTGAATGAATCCAGTGGCACAAAATAATGTGTATAATGGTCAAAGTCTTTCTTTTGAACAAGTTACAAATAAATTAAATCCTTGACAATTCATTCTTCATGACATAGATTTAATATGCGCTTGGATGAAGGTGATATAGCCGATCTGGCGATAAAGTTCAGAGACCAGCTCCTCTTGGTCCTTAGAAAGAAAGGACAAAATTGATATTATAAAACGATTAGATGATAAAGGGTTCTTTTTAATCAAAGGAGCGATTAAACTCGTTGCAGCAGAATTAAAGGTGTCAAAGTACACAATCTATAACTCCCTTGAACAGATTCATACCAATCAGCATATGAAAAAATATGAGATGTAGTCTGTTTGGTATAAAGGTAGGATAGCTAATGAATTGGTTAACCAGTTGCTATTGCACCGATAAGCTTCATTGAAAGCAAGTTTGTCTGATCGCGGACCATAAGTGACTCAGGAAGGCTTAGAAAAATTGAGAGGATAAGAGGGTGGAGGTGAGATAAATACATAATCATCGTCAATTAATAAACAAGAAGAAATTTTAGAATTATTTAGATAAAAAACATTTTGTAACTTTATGAAGAATTAGGCTAAAGGCTGTTAAGGATAAGGTGAGATTTGAAATCCAGTATTTGCAAAATTCAAAATAGTTTAAAGAGTTGCATTATCATTACTAAGGAGATATAAGGAAACATCGATATCAATAAAAGGAGGTAACATAATATGGCATCAATATACGAGCGGATGTTTGGTATAAAGCCCTGTATCATAGCTGCCTATCCTTTCGGATCAAAACAAGGTGGAGCACGGTTGCACCCGGAGGTTGTCGAGGCCATGGCGGAGGCAGCGGCATACAATGTGGACATGCATGAGTTGCTAAAAAGTGCTAGTGAGAAAATCGCTGAGATGTTAGGGGTTGAGGCTGCCTTTATTACCGCAGGTGCTTGTGCTGGTCTGACTTTAGCATCCGCGGCAGTGATGACAAGGGAAGATGTAAGATTAATGGAGCAACTACCCGAAACCGAACACCCTGTAAAAATGAAGAATGAGCTCATTATGCAGTTGGGACACACTACCCATTACCTTGGCTGTTTTAAAGCTTCAGGAGCTAAGCTAGTTGTAGTGGGGGGCGACTACCTACCGCGTGGTCGGGTGGGTGGCGCTACATGGGAGGAGTTTAACGAATCTTGGTGGACTGGAGCTCAGGAGGGCTGGCTTTTTCACCCTCTTGTGTATGATAAAGCTAAGAAAAAATACATTCGAGTCTTAAAAGTCCTTCCCGGGCATATTGAAAATGCTATAAATGAAAGGACAGCTGCACTTGTTTATGTCCGTTCGGCGATGTGTGTACGCGGAGAATATGAAGTACCATTGGAGGAAGAAGTAGAGATTGCCAGAAAGTACAATCTCCCCGTGATAGTCGATTATGCTGCTGAGGCATATAAAGTAAGTCACTTTAGAAGAGCTCTAGATAAAGGAGCGGATTTAGTTGTTTTTAGTGGAGGCAAGGAAATCATGGGTCCCAATGATACAGGGATAGTACTAGGTCGGAAAGATCTGATTGAAGCTATCAGCCTCAACTCAAGTCCCCACTATCGAATCATCATGGGTCGTGGATTTAAAGTTAGTAAGGAACAAATCGTTGGCCTTGTTGTTGCTCTTGAAAAACGCCTCGAGATGGATGAAGAAGCCGAAATCAAACGCGATCTGAATCTCTGTAATTATATCGTCAGCAAGTTTGAGGGCTTTCCTCATGTGAAAGCTTCAGTTTACATTCCCGATGATGAAGTAGAAGGCATAATAGGTCATCAGTTCCCTTTCGCTATGCTTAAACTAAACGAGGAGGCATTAGGTGTAAAAGCCCATGAGGTTGCACCGAAACTGTATGAAGAGGAACCAAAGATATACCTGTCAAAATATTTAGCCAACTGGGGGTATGTAGATTTCGTGCCTCATGGACTTCGAGATGGAGAAGTAGACATTGTGATTGAGCGAATCAAACGTATCATTTCCAAGAATATCAAATAGATGAAAAATTCAATGAGAGGAGTACTTATTTTAATCCTTATCGTTAGCTTTGTTATTTGTTTTAGTACCATTATATCCGCAAATCAGGCAGTACTTCGTATCGGGGTACAATATGATTTGTCTACACTTGATCCCGCACGGATTCCCATGATAAATGACCCGCAGATGCAAGTAGCTGTTCTTGAAAGTTTGGCACGTTACAAAGTGGGAACCTTTGAAATTGAACCAGGACTTGCAACCCGGTGGGAACCTTCCAGTGATGGCCTGACATGGCGGTTTTTCCTACGCCGTGGAGTGCAATTTCATCATGGTTATGGGGAACTTAAAGCCAGTGATGTAGCGTACACACTTAACAGGACTAGATCCCCAGAGATAAAGGGAGGGACAATGCGCCAGCAATTATCTGCGATAAAAAGCATAGAAGCAGAAGACGAGTACACTGTGCGTTTTACATTTTCTCGACCAGATGCGGTGTTCCTGCACAGGATGGCTGGCCCAGCAGGCTATATAGTAAGTGAGAAGGCTCTCAAGGAGCGTGGGGATGATTTCGGAAGTAATCCAGTGGGGACTGGGCCGTACATGTTTGATCATTGGACTACTGGTCAGGAAGTCGTACTGGTACCAAACCCTAAATATTGGGGCTATAAGCCCAGGTTAGACCGCGTGATATATATACCAGTTTCAGATGCGGCGACTATGCATAATGCCTTCGAAGCTGGAGATTTAGATTTGATGCCTGTAATCTCGCCAGAAAAATTGAAGAAATATAGAAAGGATCCTAGCATACAGGTTGATTCTATGCCAGGACTATCGGTCAGACATATCGGAATGAACACCTCCTTTAAGCCGTTCGATGATCTTAGGGTACGAAAGGCGGTAGCTTATGCAATTAATCGGGACGATATAACCGAGGGCCTTTGGCAAGCTTCTTCAACGCCAACTACAGGATTTTTTCCTCCGAGCTGTGTTCATGCTCTTACGGGTGTCTGGAATCCTACTTACAGCCCTCAGATGGCCAAGAAGTTATTAGCTGAAGCAGGATACCCAAATGGATTCGAGACTACTATGTACTTCACTCCAATAGATCGTTTTAAAAAGCCGGCTATTATCGTCCAGGAACACTTGAGGGCTATCGGTATCAAGGTAAAACTAGAGGCTCGGGAGATAGGCAGTTTCTTAGGATTGCTTCGTGGGGGTAAAATGCCCATGTTTATCATGACCAAGGGGTTAGACCCTTACCTGGACCGTATTATCAATGGGCAGTTTATGAGTGAAAAATTCCCAGGAGATAACTGGACAAATTTTTCAGATCCTGACGTGGATGAGTGGTTGAAACAGGCCGCGAGTACAATTGACGAAGATCTTCGGGGTAAACTCTTTAAGAAAGCTCAGCAACGTATTATAGAATCTTATAATTTTTATATGATTGATTGGGAAAATTACCATATTGCACATCCAAAAAAAATAAAAGGGTTTGTTCCTGATCCCCAACGGGCGATCCGTCTTGACAACGTCTATATTGCCGAATAGAAAGCTATGAGACGCTACGTTTTAAGACGACTATTGTTTGCAGTACCAACGATCCTCGGGGTGGTGTTGATCGTGTTCTTTGCGATCCACATCATTCCAGGGGATCCGGCCGTTGCAATGCTTGGAGCCACGGCGACACAGGAGGAAATTGAGCAATTTAGACAAGATTTAGGACTCGACCGGCCCCTCATAGTACAACTGGGTATTATGGTCAAGGAATATGCACGGGGCAACTTGGGAACTTCTATTCGTACTCGTAAGCCAGTAGTTGAGGAGATCGTCTTGCGTTATCCATACACGGCACAACTAGCGGTAGCTGGGTTGTTCATAGCAACGGTTTTTGGGGTAATTCTAGGCGTAGCCGCTGCGATACGACAGAACAGCTGGCTGGATGTGCTTGTTCTAAGCATCAGTACAGCAGGGATTGCAGCTCCTGGTTTCTGGTTGGGTCTTCTCTTGAGCATAGTTTTTGCTGTCAATTTGGGATGGTTTCCAACAGTTGGTGGGGGTAGTCCAGGTGATTGGATTTCGCAACTACGTGCAGTTGTTCTCCCAGCTGTTACCCTTGGTATCGGCGGTGCAGCATTTATTGCTCGAATGACTAGGTCTTCTATGTTAGATGTGTTGAAAGAGGACTATATCCGTACCGCCCGCGCTAAGGGAGTTGGTCAGTGGGTCGTTTTATTTCGGCATGCACTCAAAAATGCTGCTATCCCAACTGTTACAATAATAGGCTTCTATTTCGGTCTTTTCCTAGGAGGAACGGTTATCATCGAAACGGTATTTGCCCGTCCGGGTTTGGGTAAATTACTTGTGGATGCTCTCTTTACACGGGATTATCCAATTATCCAAGGAGTAACCCTTATTCTTGCAATTAGTTTCGTTTTGGTCAATCTGTTAACGGACTTGATATATATTGTGTTAGATCCTCGTATCCGTCAAGCTGAATGAAGATGAGTGATGTTGGCCGAATTGCCTGTTCTAAATCTGAATTCGCGGTACTGATCGTTGAAGTGGGGTACAAGATATGAAACAAGGATTCAGTAGAGAGCTTTGAGATGCAAGCTTGGCGCAAAATCTTCGGAAAGAAATTGATTTGTTTCGGTGGAGGAATTATCTTAATTCTAATTTTAGGAGCTGTATTAGCCGATGTTTTTATAACCTATCCTCCTCATTCACAAGCTTTACGTGATCGATTGTTGCCGCCTGGACAAGGTGGTCATCTCCTTGGTACCGATGAGTTCGGTCGTGATCTTTGGTCCCGTATTGTCTATGGATCAAGGGTGTCAATTAAGGTAAGTTTTATATCCGTAGGCATAGCACTTTCTTTTGGAACCCTCCTAGGTCTGATCAGCGGCTACTTTGGTGCTCGATTGGACATGTTCCTTGGTCGAGTAGTTGATATAATGATGGCATTCCCCCCCCTCCTTTTAGCACTTCTCATTGTTGCTTCTCTTGGCGCATCATTAACAAACGCAATGGTTGCGATTGGAATAACGTTGATTCCCCGCTTTTATCGGGTTGTCAGGGCTTCAACTTTGCTTGTTAGGGAAAGAGCCTTTGTTTTAGCTGCCAAGGCATTGGGAAGGAGTAACATTGGAATAATGCTCCGTCATATATTGCCAAATGTCTTATCCCCTATTCTCGTAGCAGTGTCACTCGCCATGGGAAATGCCATACTGACAGAGGCGGAACTCAGTTTCCTAGGATTAGGTGTTCAGCCGCCTACACCTTCATGGGGCTCGATCGTGGCTAGTGGAAAGGAGTATCTTGACAGTGCACCATGGATCTCTGGGATTGGTGGACTGGTTATAATGATTGTAGTCCTTGGCTTTAATCTTTTAGGCGATGGGTTGCGAGATCTCTTGGATCCCAAACTTAAGACTTAAGATTGCCACGACTTAATTTGATTTTGCGATTGCCATTTAGCTTTTGTGAAGACAGGAGTCATTCATGCAAGAGTCACTGCTTAAGGTTCGTAATCTCAGAACAACATTTCAAATAGGGGAAAAGAAACTCTGCGCAGTTGACGGTATTAACCTTAACATAAAGTACGCTGGAACCAACGCAATTGTAGGAGAGTCAGGTTGCGGCAAAAGCGTTACACTTCTTTCAATTCTCCGGCTAATCCAAACGCCTCCAGGTCGTATTGATGCCAAGCAAATTCTCTTTGAAGGTCGTAACCTCCTAAGACTATCGGAAAAGGAGATGCGTGAAATTAGGGGCAATGAAATAGCTATGATTTTCCAGGAGCCTATGTCTTCTTTAAATCCTGTCTTTAAGGTTGGAGACCAAATAATCGAGGCCATCACCCTGCACCAGGATGTGAATAGACGGGAAGCGATGGATAGAGCGATTGAAATGCTACGATTAGTAAGAATTCCTGATCCTGAAAAGCGACTCCAGGACTATCCTCACCAAATGTCCGGCGGAATGCGGCAGAGGGTTATGATCGCCATGGCCCTTTCCTGTCACCCCAAATTGCTTCTTGCGGATGAACCTACCACAGCGCTTGATGTCAGCATTCAGGCTCAAATTCTGGAATTGATACGCCAGTTGAAGCATGACCTGGGGATGGCCATATTATTAGTTACTCACGACCTCGCAGTAGTAGCAGAGTTGGCCCAACGAACAGTCGTTATGTATAGTGGTAAGATAATGGAAGAAGCGGATGTATTTTCAATTTTTAGCAGCCCCCTCCATCCATATACAGAGGGCCTTTTGAAATCTATGCCGCGGCTTGATGAAGAGGTCAAACAGCTTCACGTAATTGAAGGTTTTGTTCCTGATGCGATATCTTTCCCCGAGGGCTGCCGCTTTCACCCACGATGCACGTATGCTACTGATGAATGCAAGGAAATTGAGCCGATTTTACGGCAAATCGCTCCTGGTCATCTGGTGGCCTGTCACATAGCAGAGAAGCGTGTTCGGGATGCTGATTGAGGTAACAGTGAAGAGACATGAACAGAGCGGGTTAATCGAAATTCATAATGTACGAAAATGGTACACAGCAAGTAATGGTAAACTCTTATCTCGAGGTAGAGACCAAATAAAAGCTGTAGATGGTGTACAGTTTAATATCATTAGCGGTGAATCGCTTGGTCTCGTGGGAGAATCTGGTTGTGGGAAGACAACTCTGGGTATGATAGCTTTAGGTTTAGAAAAACCTACAAGTGGTTCTGTAATATTTAAAGGCCGAGACCTATCTAAGTTAGGGAGAAAGGAATTACGAAGCCTACGCTGTAATATGCAGTTAATCTTTCAGGATCCATACGATTCCCTTGATCCCCGGATGCGTATAGGGAATATCATTGCTGAGCCATTAATTGTTCATGGTATTGGAAGGAGATCAACTAGGAAAAAGCGGGTGGCAGAATTATTGGAGATAGTAGGCCTGTCGTCAGTTGATGCTGGGCGTTACCCACATGAGTTTTCTGGCGGCCAGCGCCAGCGCATAGGAATTGCACGGGCCCTCGCCTTGAACCCTAGATTCATAGTTTGTGATGAACCTGTTTCCGCTTTAGATGTCTCTATTCAAGCGCAAATCCTGAACCTTCTCTCCAATCTCAAGCAAGAATTTAACCTTACATACCTATTCATTGGCCACGGTCTAGCTGTCGTTAAACACATTTCAGATAGAGTCGCTGTGATGTACTTAGGTAAAATAGTAGAGCTGGCTCAGAAGCAACAAATTTTTAGCAAGCCACGACACCCATATACTGAAGCCCTTATGTCCTCGATTCCTATTCCTGATCCTACTATTCAACCGAAAGCGGTTATGCTAGAAGGAGACGTGCCAAGCCCGATAAACCCACCGAATGGTTGCCGTTTTCATACTCGCTGTTCATATGCTCATGATATTTGTACTAAGAAAGAACCATCATTTATAGACATTGGAGGAGACCATTGGGTAGCCTGTCACCTATGGAATTCCCATTAAAAAATATAAACACTGGCAACCCTATCTCCGTCGCCTTTCGGAACTACAATTATATCATCAATTAGGTTTATACAGTTGTTTGGACAGTCCCTCCTCACGGAGCTATTTTAGGGAAAATCCCGTATGAGGTCTTAAAAGAAAAAATATCTGATGGACAAAATTTGCTCTCAGAAGTATAACATATTACAAATCAACACTTCAGTCATAGAGCGGCTTAATCTCACAATCTGACACGGCTTTGCATATTTGGGGCGCCGGACGACCTGTCATTACAGACTGAACTACTCCCCAAAAACTGGACAGTGCAATAAGGTGATATTTGGCTTGCCATAACCTTGGAGGAGGTATGGTAAAATGGTCAACATGAGAAAGAGTGACTGACGTCAACTATTTTTTCCCTCCGCATTGACTCATCTAATATGTTACTGAGATGATGTCGTTGCCTCAACAAAATGTTACCGAAAAAGGAGGGCAACGATGTCAAAGAAAATCAGCATGAGCGCAAAGGAAGAGCTAATCGGAGCTCTACGAGAGCGTTATCGAGTTTCATCGAAGAGGGAAAAATCGAAGATTTTGGATGAGTTCAAGGCATTGACTGGCTCCCATCGAAAGCATGCTATTCGCTTGCTCAATGGACAAGTGGCCGACCATGAGGTTAAGCATAGTTTTGGCAGGCGCATCTACGATGAGGCTGTTAGAGAAGCTCTGGTGGTCATATGGGAAGCTGGAGACCGGATTTGTGGAAAAAGATTAAAAGCTGTTTTATCGACTCTGGTGGATGCTATGGAGCATCATGGCCATCTGAAGCTGGATCCGGAAGTGCGGAGACGTCTTTTAGCAGCAAGTGCCTCAACCCTGGATAGGCTCCTTCAGCCGATACGAAAAGAAGCTAAAACCAGCAAGAGGAAACGACGAAGGCCTAAAAAACCAAGCGGGAGCATTAAAATTAGAACCTTCTCCGATTGGAATGATCCGCTTCCAGGATATCTAGAGATCGATTTTGTTGAGCATAACGGCGGTTCAACGGCTGGAGCTTATATTTATAGTCTGGTTGCTGTTGATGTCTGTTCAGGATGGGTGGAAAGTGTGCCTCTTCTTGCTAGAAGCCAAGAACTGGTATTGGAAGCACTCGATGTGATCAGTCGACAGCTCCCCATCCACGTCTTGGGAATCGATTCGGATAATGATAGCGCATTCATTAACGACACTTTATTGGATTATTGCCAGGGAAAAAACATTGAATTCACCAGATCGCGGGCTTATCAGAAGAACGATCAAGCTTGGATTGAACAGAAGAACGGAGCCGTAATCCGTCGTCTCGTTGGCCATGATCGCTACGCCGGTCTCGTTGCTGGCCAGGCTTTGGCAAATCTTTATCAGGCTTCCCGGCTTTATGTGAATCATTTCCAGCCGTCCTTCAAGCTAAAGGAGAAGGAAAAGCAGGGCGGAAAGGTAAAGAGACATTATGAGAAGCCCTTAACACCTTGTGAACGCATCTTAAATCATCCGGCTGTACCCGGCGGTGTTAAAGAGAATCTGAAGTTGCAGGCTAAGTCCATTGATCCGCTTGATCTGCTTCATCGAATTCGTGAACAACAGGCTGCGTTAGCGGCATTGGCTTGCCGTGATACTTCCGCCGCGGGACCTGGCAGAGAGAGCTTGGATCAATTCATGAAACAGATTGGAGAGCTGTGGAGACAGGGCGAAGTCCGAGCGACCCATCGAACTTCTCCCAAAAAAGCCCATTATTGGCGGACCCGTAAGGATCCGTTTGAGAGCGTCTGGCCGGATATCCTTCTATGGCTTCAAGACACTCCTGACATCACGGCTAAAGAACTTTTCAAGAGACTCCAAAAAGAACATCCAGGTTGTTATCCTGATGGACAACTACGAACATTACAAAGAAGGGTGCGGGTGTGGCGCCATATAATGGCGAGAAATCTTGTCTATTCAGGAATAAATGAACCTGGTTCGTCCGAAAAGGATACTGCCTTAGGCCTCGACAGAATTCCGATTCTTTAGTAACATTCTTAATTGAGGCAACGGGAGCGGGAATTATAATTGTCGCTGATCAAAAGAGCTATGATGCGACTTTCCGAGCGAAAGTGGCCTTGGAAGCGGTTAAAGGGGAGAAGACGCTGGCTGAGTTATCCAGTACCTTTGGAGTTCATCCCAACCAGATCTGCAAATGGAAAAAGCAACTTCTCGAATCCCTTCCGGATCTTTTCACGGACCGGAGGAAGAAAAAGGATAAGGATTCGGAGGAGCTCATCGAGGAGCTTTATCGCCAGATCGGTCAATTGAAGGTGGAGCTGGATTGGCTCAAAAAAAAATCGTTGAAGCTCCTGTCGTAGAGAAGAGGAAGGAAGTGGAGTTGAAAAATCCCCTAATCTCCCTCTCGAGGCAGTGTGATCTTTTAGGGATGAACCGCTCATCGTTTTATTACAGATCCCGAAAGGATAATACCTATAACGATTTCTTGATGCGTTTGATTGACGAGCAGTATACTCGGCGGCCCACTTTTGGAGTTGAAAAGATGAGGGACTGGCTTCGGAATCAGGGTCATTGGGTGAATGAGAAACGGGTCAGACGGCTGATGCGGCTCATGGGGCTTTATGCCATCTATCCCAAGCCCCGGACCAGCAGGTCCTGCCCTGAACATAAGGTCTATCCCTATTTGCTCAAAGGAGTTACGGTGGATCATCCTGATCAGGTTTGGTGCTCTGACATCACGTACATCCGCCTGCTTCATGGTTTTGTCTACTTGGTTGTGATCATGGATTGGTTCAGTCGGTATGTGCTATCTTGGGAACTTTCGATCACACTGGAAAAGGAATTTTGTCTTGAGGCTCTGAGGCGGGCACTCCTGGTCTCAACTCCTGAGATATTCAACTCCGATCAAGGATCTCAGTTCACGAGTGAGGAATTTATCGGGATTCTCAAGGATGCAGAGATCCGGATCTCGATGGATGGCCGCGGCCGGTTGTATGACAATATCTTTGTTGAAAGGTTGTGGCGCACGGTCAAGTATGAGGAAGTCTATCTCAACGACTATATTTCAGTCCCGGTGGCCAGGAAGGGATTAGGGGATTATTTTGATTTCTACAATACCGAAAGGCCCCATGCTTCCTTGGCCGGGAAAACACCTTTTGAAATCTATTATGGAGTCTCAACGGCCCGGGGCACCGGATTTGGTCAAAGGATTTAACATGAATCGAATAGAGATCGTGGCTTATAGCGGCTCTCAGGGCCTTGGTTTTTTGACACTGTGACAGGAACTGTGAAATCATTAAAAGCAGGTTCAAACTTCACCTTAAAGAAGGGCATTTCCTGTCCAGACAATGGGGAGGGGCTCAGACATATGGATCTGCTTGATGACAATCTTTTTCTCCAAATATGTTAATATTATTGTGTTCGGCTGCATTCAGCCTTAAAATTCGAGGTGAAATACAGACACCTGCGATGCAAAGTCTGTTACTCAAAAAGGAAGATCTATGTCAGCAGCAAAATTCTTAGCCTTTGATTTCGGAGCGGAAAGTGGGCGGGTAATATTGGGAAGGTTAGATAGGAGCAAAATCCGTTTAGAAGAAATTCACCGATTCCCAAATCGGCAAATAAAAGTATTTGATCATATTTATTGGGATATTCACTACCTCTTTGATGAATTGAAGCAGGGATTAATGAAAACAGGTAATCTAGGGCATAAAAATCTTTCAGGGATTGGTGTCGACACCTGGGGTGTTGATTTCGGATTTTTAGGTAAAGGAAACCAGCTTTTAGGAAATCCATACTGTTATCGAGATTCGAGAACGAAAGGAATGATGGAAAGAGCTTTCAACCTGATGTCGAAAGATGAAATATATAAATATACTGGAATCCAATTTATGCAATTAAATTCAATCTTCCAGCTTTTAAGTATAGTAGAAACACAAAGTATTTCATTAAGCGTCATTGAAAAGCTATTATTCATGCCAGATTTATTCAATTTTTTTATGACTGGTGAGAAACTGTCGGAATACTCCATTGCATCAACATCACAACTATTGAATGCAAAAGATAAAACTTGGGAACCCGCCATATTCGAGAAACTAAATTTACCAATTAAGATTATGGCACCAGTGATTCAGCCAGGTTCAGTGATTGCAAAAATATTACCAGAGATTACAGAAGAAACGGGTATCCAAGCTGTTGATGTAATTGCGCCAGCTTGTCATGATACTGCGAGTGCAGTAGCCGCGGTACCAGCGCAATTGTCAAATTGGGCTTATTTAAGTTCTGGAACTTGGTCATTAGTCGGGATAGAAGTCAAAACCCCTATTATTAATGAGAATTCATTAAAACATAATTTTACAAATGAAGGTGGTATTAATCAGACGATACGCTTCTTGCGCAATACGATGGGTTTATGGTTGCTGCAAAAATGCTCGTTGAGTTGGAGACAAAATGGAGAAGAGCTTACCTATGCTGAAATAACAAATATGGCAAAAAAAGCAACACCCTTTAAGTGTATTGTGAATCCAGATGACCTGACATTTTTAAATCCACCCGATATGCCAACAGCAATTTTAGATTTCTGCAAAAAAACAAATCAACCATATCCTGAAAGCAAGGGAGAATTTGCCCGGTGCATATTTGAGAGTTTGGCACTAAAATATCGTTATATTTTAGAGTTAATAAATTCAATGCGTGGCGAAACCATAGAAGTATTACATATCGTGGGTGGCGGTTCGCAGAATGAATTGCTAAATCAATTTACTGCAAATTCGACAGGTTTGGAAGTGATAGCCGGGCCTATTGAAGCGACTGCATTAGGGAATATTATCGTGCAAGCAATTGCAAAAAAAGAATTAGGTTCATTGCAGGAAGGTCGCGGTCTTGTTGCTAATTCTTTCACATTGAAACGATATGAACCTGAAAAGCAAGAGCTCTGGAATGATATCTATCAAAAATCAATATCGCTATTTTCAGATTAATAATTATAATAGATAGAATGATTTAAAATACTATTAGTCTAATCCAGATAATCTGAATATTAATCCAATTTACTTCCAAATTTTAACTTCCACATCATTCTTCTGTGGCATTCCCGGCGTGCTTCGGCCCCTATCTATGTATCCTTGCAATAGCATTGTCAATCGTTTAACAATCTCAGGATTTTTGTCATAAACATTTTTTCGTTCTCCAACATCTTTACTTAGGTCATAAAGTTGAACTTTTGGCAAACCAGCCTTCTGCGCTTCTTTTGGTCGCGGCTCGCTCCAGCCTCCTGAACCTGGACATAATTCTAATTTCCAATTCCCATGTCGAATGGAGAATGAACCGTATAGTGAGTAATGAATGGTGGCTTCACGGATTGGTTTTTGAGCAGTACTCAAAAGGTCAGGCAGAATACTCACACTATCTTCTCCTGCATTGTTAGGCAATTCAACTTCCAGAATATCAGCAACAGTTGCCAATAAATCAGTTAAACAAATCGTTTCATCACAAATTGAGCCACTCTTAATTTTCCCATACCAGCGAGCAATAAATGGTATTCGATGTCCACCCTCATAAATATCAGCTTTGTATCCACGAAAGTGGTAACTTGGATAGTGATCTTTTTCAGCAAGCTCATCAAAGTCCACCAGGGGCGAGCAGCCGTTATCGCTTGTAACAATAAAGAGGGTATTTTCAGCCATACCATTATGTTCCAGTGCAGCCATTACCTGCCCAATTGTCCAATCGCATTGATAAACAAAATCACCATAATCACCAATGCTAGTTTTTCCTTGAAATTCTTTAGTAGGTAAAATGGGTGTATGTGGAGCACTCAACGGGAAATAGAGAAAAAAGGGAGAATTTGCTTTTGTTTTGTCATGGTTATCAATAAAATCAATAGCTTTTTTTGTGAAAGTTGGAAGAACTTCATCGTGCTTAAAATTTGGCGCACACGGACCACCTCGATAAAACGCCAAACCATCATCCCCTTCCACAGTTATCGTTGGGGATTCGACGACTTGATCATTCTCGATGTAAACATACGGTGTCATATCAAGAGAAGCAGGAATGCCAAAAAAATAATCAAACCCGAGTTCGGTAGGTCCGTTGATAATGGGTTTGGAATAATCCACATGCTCCTCATTTTCTTCCGAACTAACTGAAGATTGATATCCATTATTCATTTGCCAACCTAGTCCTAAATGCCATTTCCCAATACAAGCTGTTGAATAGCCATGATTTTTTAACAGAGAAGCTACCGTTATTCTATCTCTATCAATCAAAGGCCTTGAATATCCACTAAGTACGCCTTCCTGTAACCGTGTCCGCCAGTTGTATCTTCCTGTCAAAATACCATAGCGGGAGGGTGTACAAACAGCAGAACCGGAATGAGCGTCTGTAAATACAATCCCTTTTTTCGCCAACTGATCCATGTTTGGTGTGGGAATTTTTGATTCCGGATTAAAACAAGAAACGTCACCATAACCCATATCATCAGCTAATATATAAACAATATTAGGCAATTTTCGACTAATTTTATTGCAAACTAATCCACCCAAAATCAAAGATGAGAAACTAATTCCCATTTGCCTTAAAAATTCTCGGCGATTATAATTATCATTCATGAGAGTTCTCCATCATTATTCCCTAATCATATAAATATTTCCATGGGATTTTATGGACGATGGTTATATTCCTACCCGATACCACAACAATTCTTACTCTCTAAAGCGCCAACGAATCTGAAACCTCTTTGGCAAACATCATTGAATCACTCGGGGTGGCTCATCAACCATATCAGCTGCTTTAAAAACATAATCTGACACGTCTTAAAAAAGCAACTGTGGTCAGAAGATCCCATTAATGGAAAGAAAGCAACGAACATGACATAATCCTATCAATCGCTTAAAGCTAAACGAGGCTCCTACTCTCCGCCGATACACATGGCGACCAAGCCAATCTGAACATTGCACCGCATTGACAATGCCAACTAACTTTTAGAGAGATACAGAGAATTCACGAGTTACTTTCTTGCCCGTTATGGAGCCTCTCCTCTCATTTCATCACGACCAAATAGCCTGAGTGGTGGAAAGAGAAACTACCAAAAAGACAGGATCATAAAATCAGTAATTCATCGACAACTATGACAATTCTTCTCCTTAGGTTTAAAAGTCTAGTCTCAATCCAAACTGAATAAGCCGAGGATCACCGGCTGTGACTGATTCTCCAAATAGAGGACTTCTCATGTTGCCTATAGGCGTGCCGAAGTTTGTTCGGTTCGTAAGATTAAACACCTCTGCAAAGACCTGAATCCTGGATCTGTCACTCAGAGATATGTATTTGGAAAGTCTTGCATCTAAAGAATAGTAGTCATATCCCCGTCCAGAGTTTCGATTTGTGCCAGGAGGACGATCAAACCTGGGTAGCCCATCAAGATTGGCATCATACCCGAGAACTATGTCGTATGGGTAAGCAGAGTGATAGAAAAATATCATGCTTACCTGAATACCTAGCGGAAGATCCGCGATTCCCGACACAGCCAGTCTGTGGCGGGCATCATTGTCCATCGGGCCGTAATCCACACTTCTATCTTCATAAGTTGATTGCCTATTTTGTTCACTCTCTACATCAGACATGGCTTTGGAAAGAGTATAGGCAACTTCGACACCCCATCCGTGGGAGTATCTCTTTTTGAGATTGAGAACAAGAGCTTTGTAATTTGATTTACTCGAGTTTTCTATCTGCCACACATTGCCTTTAGTTGGATCTATATGTTGAGTACGCGTTCCTGGAATTATGGGATTTTGATTGATTTGAAGGAAATGTTTATATCCAGGCGCCAAAACCATATCAGCGCTGATGGATAGATTTTCCATCATCTCTCTCTGTATTCCTACGGTATACTGCATGCTATAAGAAGGGCGTAATCCCTCTTGGTACGTATGTACATCAGGATCAGACCAGGTAGAGGAAGGGGAAAATGGGTTTGGCTGCCAGGGGTCTGGCCATCCAGGAGACCATATCTGTCTGATTTGATATTGATCTTGCATAACGACTCCGAAAAATTTCACTTGGCCATGAGGACTATTGGTATATTTTCCAATTCCTCCTCTAATAACCGTCTTCCCATCTCCAACTGGATCCCAACTAAATCCAAGTCGCGGATCCCAGTTGTATTTGTTCGCCATAACAAAATCTTCATCAAATAGATAATGGCTGTATCGGATGCCAATATTCAGAGTAAAACGAGGATGGATTCTCCAGGTGTCTTGGAGGAAAATGCCGAATATGGTGTTTTTCATGGCCTCTTTCACGTTTTGATGGGCATTGTACATGAACATGAAAGGATAGGTGTCTGGATTTAAAGGGTCGAACGGATCATCAGTTGCAAAGTAAGCCCATCCAGGCCAGAGCTGGTGGTGGGCATTCCAGCTATCGATATAGTTGAAGTCAAAGCCCATTTTAACTGTATGCTTAGCCATAAATATGCTGAAATTATCGCTGAGCTGCAATCTTGATTCATATAACTCCATTGGACTGGCCCCATTTGTTCCCATATTTGCTGAGGGCCTAAAAATGACATAGGCGTCTTCATCACCTCCTGTCAATTTATTAGACATTCTTGCATACTGCATCTTTAACTCATTCATGGTGCGTTGTGAAGGATAGAAAGTCCAGTTCGCTTGAAAAACATCGTCAGTAATAGCTCGATCAACAGCCCAATCCATTGTGTTGAGTCCACCTACATCTTCGTTTGTTGTTCTTGGCCAGTCACGTGTATAGCGGAAGGAAAGCATATTCTTTTCGTTAATTTGGTAATTCAGTTTAGCCAAGAACTGGTCCCTATTGCTGGAAGTAGGAACAGTTTCTCGAGGAACGAGCGGAGATGTAATGACACTGTAAGCGTCGTATCTCAATCCCTCATAGGTAATAAAGAAGTGGGCCTTATCTTTCTTGATGGGACCGCCCAAGTAACCTCCAAAGCGCCACTGGTTGAAAGCTTCTTTTTCTTCAGCAAAGTAATTTTTTGCATCAAAGGCTTCGTCTCTCCAGAAAGCAGAGACTCTTCCTTTGATCTCATTTGTTCCAGATCTTGTAAGTGCATGCATGACCAATCCGCTAGTATTTCCGTATTCTGCACTGAATTGATTGACAACTACTCTAAATTCCTGGATAGCGTCAGCAGGAATGCTTGATCGCACACTATTAAACCAAGCCCACTCGTTGGAGACACCATCGATTAGGAATTCACTTCCGCCATGGGGTTGTCCGCTTGCTCTGGCTGGGTCATTGTATAACGCTCCGACACTCGCGGCCTGACTCACCCCTCCTGTCAAAATCGCCAATTCAAGGAATTCTCTATCCCGCAAGGGGAGATTGTCAACTTTTTCTCGCCCGACTATACTACTGATATCGGATTTTGTGACCTCAACAAGAGGAGCCTCTGCAGTAACAGTAACTTCTTCCTCAAGAGTAGCTGCTTCAAGCTGGAAATTCTCTGTAATCCTTGCTCCTAGATGGAAAGTCATACCCTGTCTAATATGAGTTGCAAAACCAGAAAGGCTGATGCTACATTCATACCTTCCAGGTTCTATTCCTGAAATGATGAACGTTCCGTCTGTTCGAGTTAAGGAGGAGTAGGTGTAGCCCGTGTCTATATTTTTTAAAACAACTGATGCTCCTGGCAAGGCATTCTCCTCTAGATCAAATACTTTGCCGTCAAAAATAACCAGTTTCTCTTGGGCTGAAATCAACCCATTCAAGAGCAGGAAAGCTCCTGCAAGCAAAATCAGCAAAAACGCAAATCTCTTTCTTGAGTTTAGTCTCAACGTTAAACCCTCCTTTCTAATTCTTTAATTTTTAAAAAAAAGAAGATACTTAGATATTCATCACCTCCTTCTATCTGATTTTATCCTTTTATAAGGAATTTTCCCCAAACAGTTTGCAATTTGAAGCCTATTCAAGTAATATTATATTGCAGTTTACGCCAATGTCAAGCAAATTTATGACACACATGTATTTTTTTATTATATTAAAAAATGCATTTTGCCATTCTATCGCCAAAAAAGACATTTTAGGTAGAATGAAGTGACTTTTAATATTTAGTCTTCATGAACCATTCTTCGAGAAAATATGACTTGGTCGAGCGCTGACTATGTATGAGCACAAAAGGATTAAATTGAATGAGTTTATATGTGGGTATACTGGAGTAACGCCAGCACAAAAAGCCGTTTTTTTAAAAAGGTTTGGCCTAGATAGAATAGAGATAGAAGCTTAAAGAACCTCTATGAGCTTTGTTTTATTGACAAGATTGTAGATCTATGGAATCATTTAAGGCAGAAAGAGAATTTATTTTAAAAGAGCCTGTTTCTATCCAGACAAAGGGAAAACGTTCAACTATTGATAGTGGGATTTAACTATGCTACTGGAGAAACAATGGATGATTTAGATTGGGCGTTGTTGGATGAATTGGAGCAGAATGGTTACCAAAAAGCTGATGTTTTGGCTGCCAGTCTTGACGTATCCAAAAGGACAGTATACAGGCGAATACAGATTTTACGACGCAATCGGATTATTCAAGTGATTGCAGTACCTAATCCTATACTACTTGGATATGAAGCATGGGCCGAGATTGGGATAAAAGTGAAGCCTGGCTCTCTTAAATTTGTAGGCCAGCAGCTAATTGAAGATCCTTTGACGTATTCTGTTATCACTTCAGTTGGAGAATTTGATATCTTAACAGATGTATTCTTTAAAACTCTTGACGAATTAGCATCCTTTGTCAACTTAAAACTCACCGCAATAAAAGGAGTTACAAAGACAGAAACGATACTTTTAAGAAACCCTATAAAATACTTCCGCTTGTTCAAATCGACAAATGGCAACTTGGATAGTTCTATTGTACAAGAACTTCAGCCTCATACTTCTCAGGACAGAATAGAAGGTATAGACCATAAAATAATTCAGCTCCTTAGGAAAAATGGGATTATTCGTCTTTCAGAAATGAAATCATCACTAGGTATAGGGGAGAGTACGATACGCAAACATATAAAGGCCATGCTAGAAAGGAACCTTTTCTCTGTAGAAGTAATCACAAATCCTTCTGTAGTGAAATATGAAGCATGGGCAACAATTGGACTAAACGTTGATCACCATTTCGCCTATGACTCTATAGACAAATTAGTTAATAATCAGGCGGTTTATTTTGTTGGGATGACTATTAGTAGATTCAATTTTGTATTAGGTGTACGATTCCGTAATATGGAGCTTTTGCACCAATTTGTAAAAATGGAGATTCCTTCTTTAGGGGGGGTTAACTCAGTAGAGATTCTACCATATACACACCTACTTAAGTACCATGGTATAACCTGGTACGAAGAGAAAGTCTTGGATAAGTGACTGAGGGGAATTGTAATTGTCGCTGAATATAACATATAGAAGTAAGCTTATTAACAAAATAACCTGATCTATTCAGTGTTCTTTCCCACGGCGCACTGAATTATTCAGGCTAGAAAGTGTTGCCTAGCTCGCTCCCAGTTTTTGGGAAAATAACGAAACATGATATATTACAGTATTATTACATTAGAGAAAAAAATCTCATAGCATTGTCTAATAGGAAAAGATGACAGAAATACTTGACCCTGGCCTTACAATTATTGATGCCTGCATAAATAATTTGCCCAGATAAGGATATCGAGAGCCATTTTACACAAAGCCATAAAGCAAGCGCCCTGAAATGCATGGGCATATTGATTTTCTTCATCCCTATGCCTTTCAATTTGTCTGATGAAATACAGGAAGTGCTTTCTCTCCTATACCAAAAAATCAGCAATTTTTACTCGGTATTATGTTGAAATAAACCTGTCATTCTGCAGACAGATGTGTCGATAGGGAACAAAGGAGGAAGAGTATATTCTTTAAAAGACTGAATAATCGCCGTTCTTAATAATGGTCACAGTCTTGTTGTCTTCATATATGGCCTTGGCCTCTGTGACAAATATAGGCGAATCTTTGGCATAGACCCAATCGAAGTGAACCACATTTTCCGGCGACTTGAATGAATTCACACCCGTTATTCCACCTATGTGGTCGCTTCTTCCGTAGGCCCAGTGAAAACCTGCCTTTTCATCTTCGAGCACATTCCCTGTTACCACGGCCTTGGGATTGGTGCCGAAAGCGCATTCGGCGATGTTTCTGCGAGCAGCATCGATTGCAAAAAATTCTTTGAATTCATTCGCATGAGGACCATCACCTATGACTTCAACAATACTGTTTTCTTCCACCCTGAAGACGACAAGCTCTCCATTTTTCCTGATTGGCAGCTCACCGAAAGTTAAACTGAGCTCCCCCTTTTCACCTTCGTAGGGGGCATAAAACGTTTCGCCACTCGGCAAATTAATAAGGCGGAAGCCTTGTTTATCTCTGGGCAAATTGCCATCCTCGGTCAGACATTCCCTGAAGCGCACATCAAAGTAGCATCTGTGGCCCGTAGAAAAGACAACGTCAATGCCCTGAGTGTCCTCCAGAATTTTTTTGAGCTCCTGGCAGCGTAATGCCACTTTTTTATAATCAGCCACCAGAGCTGTCTGTTCCATATCCTTTGTAACCATCGGCATGGAGGCGCATCGGAAATCTGGATGGGATTTAGACCAATTTATCAGGGGTGCAGATGCAGAAAACTCTGTAAGAGCCAGAGCAATTGTTGTTTTTGAAAGTGCCTCATTGAGGTTGAGCGGTTCACCTTTGCCCCACGGAAGATCGGCATTATGCTTAAAAGTAGCGGGGTATTTTACTATCGGCAGAACTTTGAAATTGCGCTTTTTCCCTAAAGCTTTGATGTCTTTATGCCATTCGATGGCCATTTGATGGCGAAGCCGCCATTCCGGAGTCTCTTTGTGCTTTTCTCTGGCTGTGTCGATGATTATGAGAACGGTTTCATCTGTTTCAGGATTGAAGACATCTGTGAATAATTTTTGCACATTAAAAGCCATGGTTCACCTCGTCAGAATTAGGTATATGACTTTTCTTGGAAAGTTTCAAGGTGTGGCGGATCATGTGGCGGATCACCTTTCCCAGTCGATTATCTTGTAATTTTTTATAAGGAAGAGGCGGGCGCGCAGGCCGTGGTTTGGGTTCCTCTTTAATTTTTTTCATTAATACCTCAATCCCCTTCATCAGTTGGGCATCATAGCCTCGAGCCATCTCATCAGATTTAAGATCGATGACAATATCAGGTTCCACACCCACATTCTCTATAATCCAGTTCCCTTTCTTATCATAGAGTCGATAATCAGGTGAAGTTAGCATACCGCCATCTATGAGATCGATAAACGTAGAGACGCCGACAACGCCACCCCACGTGCGTGTCCCTATTACTGGACCTAATCCTCTCTCTTTAAACTCCCATGGTAACAGGTCACCGCCCGATCCTGCTTGACGATTTGTCAGGCAAACCATATGGGCAGTGTTGACGAAATCTGGAATTGTATGATCATGAGAATAGCGCTTTGTCCAGAATCCATGAAGGGGCTTATCCAACCGCCGCAGGAAAATATCAGGATCAAGCCCGCCTCCGTTGAAACGGCCATCGATAATGAGCCCTTTTTTTCGCATTTGGGTATAGTAATATTTTGGGAACTGGATAGCAGAATCCAAGTAAGTGTCAGGAAAGTGGATGTATCCGATCTGGCCGTTTGATAATTTATCTGCTACCAGGCGGTTGTGCTCTATCCAATCCAAATAGCGGAGTGATCTATCGTTATCAATTGGCTTGACAACAAACTTCTTTGCACCATCAGCCACAGGTCTATCGTTAATCAGGATAGTTACCTGCTTCCCTGCCAGGTCGAGGAAGTAGCTAAATATATTGCGGTCTGCGGTTACTTCTACCCTATTAACCTGCAAGAGATAGTCTCCTTCCTTAACTGCGATTCCAAGCCTCATCAGGGGAGGAATGATTTCTCGAGACCAGTCAGGAATTCGGAAAATCTTTTTGAATCGGTATCGATTGGATGACCTGTCGATTTCATAATCGGCTCCTAACATGCCTACATTAACCTGATCAGCTTGCAGTTTACGGTCTCCTCCATAGACGAAAGAGACATGTGAAGTATTCAGTTCGCCAAGGAACTCGCCGACGAGGTAGCGGATATCTTCCCGGCATGAAGCATAGGGAAGGAGCCTTTCGTACTTTTCCCTCATGGAAGCCCAATCGAGACCGTGCATTCCGGGCTCATAAAAGAAATCTCGCTCCATCCGCCATGCTTCGTTAAATATCTGCTTCCACTCTGCAACGGGATCCAGCCACATTTTCAGGTCAGAAAGGTTTAAGAACTTTCCTTTTGCATCCTTGTTTGTTGAAGGGATAAGGCCAACAATATTTCCCTTCTCAGTAGAGCCGATGTGATCCCGGACCCAACCTTGCTGTGGCCAATAGATGATGTACGAGCCATCTGCAGAGAGCTTGTATCCACCGATCTCCTCGACTATTTTCCTTTCTTTCTGCTCGTCATAGGAAAACGCGCAAAGAGTCCTCGGCGGTAATGCTCGAAACTCAAAGCGGTTAAAGCAGCCCCCATCAGCGTTGAGGTAGAATATTGAGGAGCTGTTTACCTGAAGATCGCGATAATTTCCCCGCGGCAAGGGAAGGGCCTCAATCCTCTCTGAAATTCCATCGAAATCGATGATGATGTGTGCGCACTTTTTTCCTTTCTCTTCGCCTTTCTCATGGCTTTTTTCTTTATTCTGAGCCTCTTCCTCATCACTTTTGAACGGAAAGAGAGGCTTCGCGTCCTTCCTGAGAGACAAACAGTATATGCCAGCGACCTTCTTGTAAACCATTTCCCACTCAAAATCACAGAAAATCGGGTCGAAGCGCCGGTTCGAGATAAAAAAGAGGTGCTCTCCGTCTTTTGAAAAAACAGGATTGAAATCATTGAATGAACCAATGCTCACGCACCTGGATTCGCCGGTCTCAAGAGCGTAGATGTACACCTTGCGGACCAGGTCTTCGTCCATCTTAGAATAAGCAATATAGCGGCTGTCCGGAGACCACGAGAAATCGGATATAGGTTTTTTTTTGAGCGATACGTCCAAAATCTCAAAGTCAGCTTTATCCACTTCAGTGATCTTTTTTGTTTCAACATCAAGATAGTAACAGCGGAGTGTTTGATCAACAAAAGCGATCTTCTTGCTGTCCGGAGACCAGAGGAGCGTATGGCGGAAACCATCTTTATGCTGGGTGAGACAGACAGCCTCTTTCTTACCCAGTGGATCCACAAGATAGATTTCGTACTCCCCGCTCTTATCTGAGAGATAGGCAATTGTTTTTCCATCTGGTGACCACACAGCATCTTTCTCCCGCGAACCAGAATCACAGGTTAGGTTTTGGATAGGCCCTTCCTCTCTAGAAACCGTAAACACTTCCCCTCTTGCCACAATAAGAGCCCGCTTTCCGTTCGGTGAACAATCGACCCCTGTAATGAACTTGTCTACTTTTTTCAGGTAAGAACGAACTTCAGGAGTATCAGTGCGAACCTCAATAGGAATTTGTTTGCTTTCTTTTGTATCAACATCAAGCAACCAGAGTGTGCCACCAAGTTCGTAAACGATTTTATTACCACCCATGCTGGGACGGCGTACATCAAACTCGTTGTGATGGGTGATCAGTTCGATTTTTTCTGTTAAAGTATCATATGCGTGAATGTTAAGCATCCCATGGCGGTCAGAGCTAAAGTAGATCTTATCCCCTATCCACATCGGAATTCTGTCTGTGCCTCTAAAATTTGTGATATTGTGTTCTTCATTCGTTTCAAAATCGTAAAGATATACTTCCATGGCAGCCCCTCCTCTGTACCTCTTCCAGGTGCGGTCCTCTCTCGACACTTTGTTGAAGGCAATCTTCGTCCCGTCCGGTGAAAAACTTCCTAGGGCAGCCTCATGGAGAGTTAACTCTTCAAGATCAGAACCGTCAGGAGAAATGAGAAATAAATGGTCAAAACGATTGAAGCTTTTACGAGAAGAGCGGAAAATTATTTTATTCTTAAGAGGATGCCAGCCAACTACTTCATCTTTCCCTGGATGATATGTCACGCGGGTAATATCACCTCCATAGATATTCATTACATAAACATCGAGATTACCAGCATATTCACCGCTAAAGGCTATCATTGTTCCATTAGGAGAAAATTTAGGAAATCTCTCTTTATAATTTTGGGTTGTAAGACGCACTGCGATACCACCCTCAGCAGAAACTTTCCAAATATCCTCCCCGTAGACAAAGACGACAGTATTTTTGTGAATATCTGGATATCGCATCAGAAGCCTTTTCTCAGGGGAAATTCCTTTTGCGATAACAGGTATTACTACAAGAGCTACAAGAATTATAAACACCAATCTTACTAAAGAATGGTGAGTGGACCATGATGCAGGTTTTGTCTTAATCATTAAATACCTCCATTAAAAAATTACCGTTTTTCTAAACAACAAGCTTCCCATCCTGATTGGAAAGGATGTAGCGTGATTCCGAAACCTCCGGGAAATTCATCACTGTTCACTCAGGGAGTACAATCTCTTCTGGGAGTAATCCTTCTTTTATGGACATGTGGCCCATTCAAATAGCCGTTTTCGTTGTTCTTAGTATTTAGTTCCCAGCCCTTGTGTAGCCGAGTTCTGAACATATAAACCGTCACTATCTGGCACAAAAAATCATTAATTTTCATATTAATTATATTTTGTGCAACTGTCAATTTTTTTTTGTCACTTTTTTTGTCACTTTTGTCACTTTTATGATCTAGGCACTTAAGGAGAGTTTGCGGAATTTATCTGAAGCGCAGTCAGAGATAAGAAAAGAAGTAAGCTAGTCGCTGTATCTCTTCTAGTGCTGGTTAGTAACGATGAACCCGTGAATAAAGCCACTCGGGGATCACACTCTTCCAATATAGGTGAGTTTTGTACGTCCTTACCGACACTGGGAAAGAGGCCAGGAAGAATGTTGTTCACCTTTGAGGAATTTACATCGCTGGTTGCCGCAGCGTCCGTGTACCTGGAATAGGTTTCCTGAGATCATCGGAAGGGAACGGAATACATGACGGCGACAGATTCGCGTTTCTGCACAGCGCGCAATTCTTATCTCTCTTCGCTAACGCTGTCATGCAGGAAACCCTTTAATACCCCATATCTTTCTCATTTCTTACAAACAATCAACAAATATCCTAGCTAGAGCTTCAACAGAGTTGCGGTTTAATGAAGCATTTATTTTCATCATAAAACCAGTCCAATCCTTTCGCGGTGGACGGAGATAGATGTTTCTTTCACTAAGTTTTTTTCGGAATTCCTGAAGATCAACTTCCATGATATGCAGTTTGAAAGCATTTGCGCTTTTAGGGATTTTTTCGATTCTAAAAACACTATTCTTCTCCATTTCCTTAAAAAAAGAATCTGCTGCTTTTAAGGCATTGCGCTGCTCCTGGATAAAATCGTCGACATAATAGTGAGCAATGGCAGCAAATTGCCAGGCATGAAGCATGCTTCCGCCAAACATCTCCCGGAGGTGTGCCAAGCTTTCGATGAATATTCGGGGCCCAGCTAAAATTGCGCCTGCGCCTGCATTGAAGCATTTATAAAGGGATATATAGACCGTATCAAACAAGGCACTGTATTGGGATGGAAGGATACCCGTACAGGCAGAAGCACAAAAAAGACGGGCACCATCCAAATGCAGACGGATTCCTTCTTTTCGTGCAAAGGCAGAGATTCTTTTCATCTCATCAAAGTCAAAAATTTCCTCATATTTCCGCCGCACTGGTGACTCGATAGAAATGACACCTATCTTTGTCGCACCTGCAAGCCCCAAAGCTGCTTTGTCTACAAGCTCTTTGGTTTCCTCCAATGTTACGGTTGCCTTGCCTGGAGCACAGGGAATGAGGTTGATACCGCTAAGCCTTTGAACACAATCACCTGTATCCATGTAGATATGGCTGTCAGCCTGAACAATCGCTTTTTTCTCCTCTCCTGCCAATTGCCGAATGGCTAGGTGGTTGGCCAGAGTTCCTGTTGGGAGAAAAATAGCGCTTTCTTTGCCAAGCCATTGTGCAAATTTATGTTCCAACTCTTCAGTTGCTCCTCCTATAGAATAGAAATCCTGCTCTATTTTCCCTTCCTCAGCCAGCCTTACCAACAATGAAGAATATTCCATTGGATTTAGCTCAAGGCCATCCCCGATAAAATTGACAGATTTTTGAATTTCGGTATAGCTTTCTTTGTTGATTGAAGTGAAATCAAGTGGAAATCTGCTGGCTACACCACACGCAGCAGTTGTCCCAGAAAATCTGATGAAATCCCGCCGGTTAAGCTTACTCATTCAAACCTCCTTCCAAAATTCATTTCTAAATAACAATATCAAAGTAGTTGAAATAAGTAAAAAGGGGGGCTGTTCATTTTCTTTCTATAGAAACTAAAATCGTTCTTATAATTCTTGTCTGGATATCAATATTTTTCATAATTAATCAAAATTATTTACAGTTTACAGTTGAAAACGGTAGTAAGCATCCCCAAATGTGATGAAAGGCTTGACGAATGATCAGATTGATGATTCCGAAAACAATGCTGGAGATGTGACTGGGTTATAGACTTGTTAGAGAGGTGAGGAGGATGAGAATACATGGCGGATGGGAATGAGCAACCACCGAAGAAAGAACAAAATCAAAGAATGCTTCCTCTCCTTTTCCACTCTAGTTCTCTAGGTTTTTTGGATTGATTCGGATTATTGACTTTGAAATTCGAGTGTGGTAGCTTCATCCATTAAAATCAACTAGGAAGAATATCAGCAAATGGTGAGAGATTTGCACCGAGCCCCAAAATGAATTTCTCCGGCTTCTGAGACTATGAGAGGAGGTCTTTTCATGGAAAGACAGTATATTGTTTCAAAGGCAGCAAAAAAAATCCCTTGGCTGAATTTGGATTGAATAGTCCTCTTCAGAAGCTTCAAGAAGAACCTTTTGCATCTGCTTTTACTAGAAAACAGGAGTGTTCGATCATCAACTATCCGATGAAGAAACGCTTTGGAAAAGGAGATAATGATGTGTACTAGAAAAGACGAAAATAATTTTTTGAAATTTTTTGCAGTTGTAGCTATATATTTTGGTTTTTCTATATGCCTTGGAGCAGAAAAATCACCAAAAAAATACCAGGACCTTTTCGCTGAATCTGTTATCGATAGACTCCAATGGAGATGCATCGGACCAGCTAATCCTGGAGGGCGGATAGATGATCTTGCTGTTGTCGAAAGTAATCCTCGAATCATTTATGTAGCCACCGCCTCTGGGGGAGTATGGAAAACAGTTAACAACGGGGTGACCTGGGAGCCCATTTTCGATAATCAGAGCACAAGCTCAATTGGAGATATTACACTAGCCCCTTCTAATCCCGAAATTGTCTGGGTGGGTACAGGCGAGCCCAATAACCGCCAGAGTTCCTCATGGGGAGACGGAGTCTATAAATCCACAGATGGAGGCATAACATGGAAAAACATGGGACTGCATGATTCCCATCATATCGGACGCATTGTTATTCACCCAACCAATCCAGATATTGTTTATGTGGCAGCCTTGGGCCATCTTTGGGGGTCTAACAAAGAACGGGGTTTATTCAAGACCACAGATGGAGGCATAACATGGGTGAACACATGCTTTATTGATGAAAATACTGGTTTTGTCGATGTAGCTATGGATCATGAGAATACATCTATTCTATACGCTGCTGCTTACCAAAGGCAGCGCAAAGGCTGGGGATTCAATGGCGGTGGACCGGGTAGTGGTCTTTATAAAACTGAAAACAGCGGGAAGACCTGGGAAATTCTAAAAAATGGACTCCCAGAAGGAATTATCGGTCGTATAGGAATTTATGTCCATCGTAGTAATCCCGACATTGTTTATGCGACTGTGGAGCATAAAGAAGGGGGTATATTTCGCTCTGAAGATAAGGGTCTCACCTGGAAAAAAATGTCAAGCATTAATCCAAGGCCAATGTACTATAGTAAAATTCGAATTGATCCTAACAACGACCTAAAGGTATGGGTACTGGGTGGAGCAATGCATATCTCAGAAGATGGGGGCAAAACTTATAAAGAAGAAACTTTTCATAACGCTCATTTTTTAAGGAGGATCCATGGCGACCATCATGCTATGTGGATTAATCCTGCTGACTCCGATCATATGATCGTAGGTTCAGACGGAGGGATCTATTTTTCGTATGACCAAGGCCGAACCTGGGACTTTATTAACTCTCTTCCTCTTGGTCAAGTTTACGAAATTGGGTTTGATATGCGCAAACCTTATTTTGTCTACGGAGGATTGCAGGATAACGATTGCTGGGGAGGGCCCAGTGCGACTTGGCACAGCCTTGGGATTACTAATGAAGACTGGTTTAAGATTGGACAAGGCGATGGCTTATATATCCAAGTTGACCCGACAGACTACACAACTATTTATGCTGTATTTCCGCCGAGCAATATCATTCGCTTTGATTTAAAAACAGGAGAAAGAAAGTCAATTAGGCCAGAGCCTAAAGATGAAAAAGAGACATACAGATTTAACTGGAATAGCCCGATCTTGATATCACCTCATGAGCCTAAAACAATCTATTTTGGAGGGAATAAGCTTTTTAAATCTCCAGATAGAGGGGAAACATGGGAAGCCTCCATTGACCTCACCACCCAGCAGGATATGGATAATCTGCCCTTGATGGGTGTGCTTTCTGATGAGAATACACTCTCTCGAAACGATGGAATAGCTTTCTATGGCGACATTACAACCATCTCCGAGTCACCCCTCAGAAAAGGACTTCTCTATGTTGGAACAGATGACGGAAACCTTCAGATTTCCAGAGATAGAGGAAAAACCTGGAAGAATGTCATTGATAAAATTCCAGGAGTGCCAAAATACACTTATGTCAGTCGTGTCATTGCTTCCTGCCATGATGAAGGAACTGCTTATGCCACCTTTGATGGTCACCGCAATGATGATTTCAAAGCTTATGTTTTTCTCACAACAGATTATGGAGAAAATTGGATGTCTATCTCGTCCAACCTGCCAGAGGGAGGAACAGTGAATGTCATCAGAGAACACCACAGGAATCCAAATCTTCTTTTTGTGGGAACAGAACGGAGTGCTTACGTTTCAATCGATAGAGGCAGAAAATGGGTGAGAATGAAGAGTAATCTTCCCATAGTTCCTGTCGATGACATTGCCATCCATCCTCGTGAAAACGATTTAATTTTTGGCACCCATGGAAGGAGCATTTGGATTTTAGATGATATAACCCCTTTAGAACAGCTGACCGATGGTATCTTGGCTTCTCCAATCTATCTTTTTGAAATTCGCGAAGCGATGCTCTTTATTCCCTACGACCACAAGAGTACCATTGGTCACAGAACCTTCGTCGCTCCCAACCCGCCGTACGGAGCTATCATTAGCTATTATTTAAAAGACAAGATTAAAAGAGAAGTACCAATATTCATAGAAAATAAGGAAGGGGAAAAGATAAGAGAACTTAAGGGGCCTGGAGAATCAGGAATCAACCGGGTGACCTGGGATCTGAGATATTCTGCTCCTCCCCAAGCAACAGTAGGAGAATTTGGTCGCTATTTCAAAACTCAGGCACCAAAAGTACTTCCTGGAGAATACAAAGTGACTTTGACAGTATCAAGTCAGGAAATGAGCGAAACTTTAAAAGTTATAGAAGATCCTCGAGTTGATATTTCTTTCGAAGAGAGAAAAGCTCAACACGATGCCCTCTATTCTCTCTATACACTTTATCCGCTGCTTCATACAACATGTAAAACCTTGGATGATATTCTGAGACAGGCTTCTGCTGTGAAAAAAGCTCTCAACGATCTTCCCAATGTTCCTAAATCACTGGTTGAAGAAATAAAGGATATTTTCGGGAATATGGATTCCATACGACTGGAGTTATTAGGTAATCCGAAATTAGGCTGGGCGGGTGTCATAGTTTCGGTCCGAGCTAATCTCGTCCTCCGGGGAAGATCTTTAGAAGGATATACGGGCGTTCCTTCTCAAATGCAACTGCAACAAATTCAAAAAAATTCAGCAAGATTAATAAATCTCGCAAAAAGGATAAATAACTTAATTACAGAGGATATTCCCAGATTAAATATGATGATGAGCCAAAGTAATATTTCTCTTGAAATATCCGCAGAGAAGATTGAAATCTCTGAAGAAAATAGCTTAATAGAATAGTTATAGGATAAATAGAGGATTATGCTCAACGAGCGCGCCTACTGTTTATCCATTTACTGCCATATCTATTTTAGCCTCTCTACAAAATTCTTCTTTTCCTTACTCTACTCTACCGTTCATCTAATTTTATGACTGCCTATCAACAATAATTATTTAGGCTCAAAATATTTTACAATCGGACCATTCAGTAGCTTCTCATTGATAAATACTTCGGAGCGGAATTGAGCAATTCTCTCGGCAGAAGCTGCATTGTGAGCTGCCTGTTCTAAAGTTGTTTCACCAGTTGAAATGACCCCATATCCGGCAACTACACAGCAGCCCTTATGCCATCGAAGCATATTAAGAATAGGATTTTCTGCGGAATAATTGGCGAGTTGGGAAATATCCACTAATCCCAGCCGTGGGTTTAGGTATATTGCTTCTGCATCAATTGGTGTTATGACAGGGTGATTTTTTGGAGAGTAAGGGATATCCATATTTTTCCCCAATATCACTTCCTTCCCGTAGTTATCCACTAGCATTGCCATACCTTCAGCAGTCGCCAATGGACTCATCGTTATCATACACGTGTTTTGATGAGTATTTTGATAGATTAACCTATGAATTTTTTGATCTACTGAATCATTATCCTGGAAATCGACAGGTATTTTATATAATGGGAATTCAAAATCTTTCGCAATAGCGGACATGGGGCAATATATCATTTCCTTCTCTGAAATTTTCTGGCTTATTGAGCCGGTGCCGAATGCTCCAATACAATTATTATAATTGTAGATAAGCCGTTGTTGAAAATCATCAATAACTGTCTTATCCTTAACCTCGCAAATGGATAATTCTGCATCATTAAATAAATGAGGCTTAACAGGGAAGAATTTATTCACACCAGTTTTCCATATTTCCTTTTGTATTTCGACAATATCAATTCCTCTTCTCCTTAAATAAATTCCTAATTTTGAACTCAATTCAAACACATTTAAAACGTACAGCGCATTTTCAAGAGATTTCCCTTTAATAAAGGGACCGTGACCTTTTACAATTGTTATTTTGTTATCTATTAAGTATTTAGGAATCCGTTCTTCCATTTCTGCTGAGCCAACGGGCTGAAAATAGCTACCTATATTAACATTGCCAACTGCAAATGCTCCAAAAAGATCGATTGGATGAAATTGAAACTCTTCCCTCCCTTTATCATCATTACCAAGATAATGTAAAAATAACTGCTTTTCTTTTGTATCATAAGAAATATAAGTGCTATTCAAACAGTGGGCATGAATAGCAGCATTCACACCTGGGATACTTAATATTCTGCGATGAATTGTTGATTCGGTTGAACCACGAGCATCTCCCCAACTTACACCTGAAAAGCACATAGGGACAATATCTTGTATAATTAAGCTTCCACACTGAGCACCGCTCGATGTGGTATAAAAAATTTCTTGGTCATAAGGACTTATCATAGAAAGATTACCACTATGTGTATTGTTTGCATTAATCCGTGAAATTGCCGCTCCAATTTTAAGAAATTTCTGATACACATCTTCTATATCGCTTCTCATTTTCTTTATATTACTTTTTTACTATTTATGTTTTTTCAAAATAGCTTGACCGTTCAGGCAGAAAATCTATCAATTCTAATCCTTCCAAAGTTCCTAGTTTCGGTATTCCATGATCATCCCACCCAAAAGAATTGTAATATTCAACATGCATTTTCTGAAAAGCTTTTCTATCACAAATGACTTCTCCTTCATAGGTATGAATGCTTTCCTCATAAAATCGATTGGGCAACCAATCATCAGTATCTGTTAGGCCACAGAGATAATTGAAAAATCTTTCTAAGGATATTGTCCGTTGCGCAAGCGTTTGCAATGAACTCGAGTTATGTTTTTGGCCTGTAACTGCATTAACCAGCGATGCATATTCACTTAAATCCAAAGAAAAAGACCCGTAGGCACAAACGCCGATAATATCAAGAGCGGTATTTTTAAGAGTCGCATTTTTTGAAATTAATGGAGTGCCTTCGATACGATGGGAAGGCCACTCGGCATATCCAGCGCAGTAGGCATGAGGCGCTGTGTAACCACCTTCCAAATGGCACCCCCCACGGTTATTCATTTCATAACAAAGTGCCTGAGTATAAGATGTTCGAGGATCATAAGCAGGCAGTTCTAATCCTTTCACAGTCATCGAAAGTTCCTCATGACCATAACGCTGACAAAACTTATATGAGCCCTTAGCCAAATGCTTTCCAATGCCCGTTGCATTGCCAATCAAATGGATAAGTGGGATTAATAAATCTTGCCGACCGAAATCAGGTTCCCCATGTTCAGCCACAAATCCTCTAATGTCGTTCATGAATTGTCGTTCGAGTACGCTAATGTTCTTTTTTTTCGCATGAACAACATTATAAAGTTCAAAAAATGCGGCAATCGTACTACCTAGAGAAATCGTATCCAAGCCATAGCAATTCGCTAAATAATTTGCCTGAGTAATCGTAGTGAGATCATATATAGATAAATTTGCTCCCATAAGTGCAGTCGACTCAAACTCAGGACCTTCTCCTTCTTCAATGATATTATCATTTTCATCTAATAAGGTGGTCTTTCTTTTGCAAATAATAGGGCAATTAAAACAGGCACCTTTTTTGACCTTAATCTTATTTTCACCCGATTTCGCATTTTGATAGTGATTCCTTAACGCCTCGCCATTAATTCGATTTATATCTTCTATTCTATGGTAGGTGTCCTTCATGTTATTATGAATTAATTGATTGTAGTTATTAACCATTCCCAGAATACCCAATGAACCCATCGATGCCAAAATACCGAACTCATCTTCCTTTTTCGTGAACTTGCCCAAATCCAATTTCATCTTAACATGATACATAGCTCCACTTTCATTTTTGGGATTAAAACTTTTGTTATCAGCCGCTTTAATTTTAATTTTAGGATCGGGGATTACAACAATAGCTTCTAGGTTTTTTGATCCCCATACAGCACCACCTCCTCCTCTTCCAAAAGCCTTTCCAGTATCAGTCATGACAGTTGCAAAATAGGCTAGATTTTTTCCAGCAGCGCCAATCGTTAACACTTGAGCCTTTGGGGAATATTTATGTTTCAGAAACGCCCTGGCTTCAATTGCATCAAGATCAGTTATTGGTTCAGCACTAATGAATTTCACGTCTTCACTTGTAATTAATAAATAGGTTGGCTTCAGCGCTTTTTTGGTGAGAATAATAACGTCATGACCTGTTTTCTTAAAAGCGACACCGTATCGACCGCCTGCATTAGTACTTCCATAAGCTTTTGTCAACGGCGATTTGAAATTCATATGAATTCGGCCAGTTGTGGGTACTTGAGTACCTGTAATCGGGGAAGTAGAAATAATGATAACATTGTCTTCAGAGAACGGATCGACTTCTTTAAAGGCATTTTTATATTTTCCTAGCTTTCCCAATTCCAGAAAGTGTTTAGAAAGGAAAGCTACGCCTAAACCCCTGCCACCGAAAAACATTTTAGCAAGTTTTGGATCAAATGGTTCTTTTGAATATGTCTGTTGAGTTAAGTCAATATGAAGGACTTTCCCCATGTATCCTTTATGCAGTTTATATTTTGGCGAATCCATTGCTTTCTTTCTCTAATGTGATATTCATGCTGCACCGCTTCCAATACTACTCATACTCTTCCCACGCGACGTTCCCCTCATCCGTATCCTTTATCAGTGTATGCTACTCCTCATGAGACAACTATTCCACCACAAGCCGACTATCCTGTTTCTTGTGCTGAGGCCTTTGTTGTCTATAAACGCCGGTACCTGCATAGCAGGGATTATGCATGTTATATCGTATGCCTTGCTTCCCGGGACGACAGAGATTTTTAATAAACTACTATATGTTGTTATTACCTGAGTTAAGCGAATTGGCCTATTACTCAAATTTGGCATTCAACTATTTCGATACAGATACTGGTAAATCTTTACGGCAATAGACTGATCCATAGAACGCAATAACTGCAAAGCAAATTAGAGGGACATAATAGGACAGGCTGATACTCTTTGTAAAGTCTGAGACCTGACCCTGTACTGCTGTGAGGACAGCACCGCCAAGAATCGCCATAATCAAACCTGACCCTCCTATTTTCGTATCATCTCCGAGACCCCGAACCGCAAGGCCGAATATTGTGGGGAACATAAGGGACATGCAACCCGATATGCCCACAAGTGCATAAACTCCAACAACGCCGCCAGCATAAATAACCAGCAGAGTGCAACCGATTCCCAGAAACGCCAGTAAACTCAGAAGATTGCCCGGCGATATATAGCGCATCAGGCCAGTGCAGATAAACCGGGATAATGTAAACAAAATCAGAGCGGCAATATAGTAAGAGGAAGCCTGACTTTCGTCCAATTGCAACTCTTTCATGACATATCGAATAGTAAACGACCACACGCCAATCTGGGCTCCTACATAGAAAAATTGGGCTATCACTCCCCACATATAATGCCGGTTCCTTATCAGCCGCCTGAAAGTGGACACAAGATGAAGATTTCTATCTGTATCAAAGACTTTGGGCATTCTGCACACTGCAATAAGAATCCATAGAATCCCTAGCAAAATTGCAACAGCAACATAAGGCCCCATTACAGCCGTCAGTTCATGAGACTGAATCTGCTTAAGTTGTCCTGCACCCATTGCTGCTCTCTCTTGGGCATCGGCTTTATTAAGATGGGATAGTATAAACCACTTGCTCAGAAAAACACCGATGATGGAGCCAATTGGATTAAAGGATTGGGCAAAATTCAACCGTCTTGTTCCTGTTTTTTCGGGTCCCATAGCGATAATGTAAGGATTGGCGACAGTTTCAAGAATCGACAATCCCCCTGCAAGGATATAGAGCGCAGCAAGAAAATGAAAGTAATTCATGGTTTTGCTTGCCGGATAGAATAACAAAGCGCCTGTCACAAATAATCCAAGTCCCAGAAGAACACCTGCTTTGTAAGTGTAATTCTTGATAAAGATAGCCGCTGGAAGGGCTAAACAGAAATAGGAACCGTAAAAAGCAAGCTGTATCCAGGAAGTTTGGAAATCTGACATGCTCATAATCTTCTTGAAAGCCGCAAGTAAGGTATCTGTCATATTATTGGCCAACCCCCACCAGGCAAAACAACTGGTCAAAAGAATGAAAGGCCATAGAACACGATGGGGAATTACCTGTGTTGATGAAGTTTTTTGACACTTTATTTTAGATATAGAAGCCTCCATCGTCGGTTATCGCCTTTCACAAATAATAGAAATGACTATTTTTACAGCAAACAGCCGAACCAGATTTGGCTAAATAACCATCATAAGCATTTAAAATTATTCTCTCCTCCGTTCAGCAGATAAACCAACGGAAGCGGACGGTCAACGCTTTCAATGAATTGAGGCCGGTCCACCCAGGGCGTCACACTTAATACCCCGGTCAAATCCATCCAATATTGCAAACGTGCAACAGGCAGATTCCAAGTCATATGGAAATGATTTGCTGGAGCATAATGCTTATATTCGACCATACTAGCATACTTGGGGATGACAAAGGTATGAGGCCAGGTTGGACTCGTTAAATTGCACATTGCCAGTGCCAGTTTAGCAGGCATATTTGTTGTTATTGCTTCATCCCAGACCAGACTGAATTTCCCGTTTTGAGCACTATACGCCATTCTTCCAGCAATGCCTTCGATACCTGCCGGTGATATAAAAGTAACACTGTTCCCACCGCCAGGGAAGTATTTTTCATCTGCTAACGGCATAGCAATTTCTGCCATGATTTCCTGCAAGCTGGCGCCTGGTTTTGCGGCCCAGTTTAATGATGCACTGCCAGAATTATTGCCATCTACTAGTCCTTTTTTTATATAAGGATCATGCTCGTGAACTGTCACGCCGATTTTTTTTGCTAAAGCCATTATCTCCCAACCTTCCCAGACTTTTCTGAAGTCCATAAATAACGGAGGATTCCCCCCGCTAAGCCAAGTAAAGAATAGCATTGTCAACAATCCCTGCACGTCTGCTTCCGTTGCATACGGCAGAGGAGTTTTGGAACCGTTGTGATCAAACGTACTGTTGAAAATCGATTCCATTACATCTGCTACTGGCAGAGGCTGCCCCCGCAGATCACTTCCCCATTCCAATTGACTCATAAATCCGCCGCCCACAGCATTCAAATCTGACAACAAATCCCGATTAATCAAATACATTGCCAGACTTTGATCAAATCGTTGGCTGTCAGCTTCATTGTGTAGTTCTAGTCTTTTACCCAAATGTTGATCAATCCATGCACGCAGCTCTGCCAGCTCTTTGTTGTTATAGGCGCCTTTAGTTAACATATCCGCCAGGAGTTTCATATCCAGCCGCGTGACTTCTATGCCAAGTAGATTCCGGGTGGAAAGGATATGAGCCAGAGCAGTTTCCATCCCCATGGAATCGTGGCCGAAAATCATAACTCTTCGTCCCTTTAATGCTTTTATTGTTAATGCCGCGTAGCACCAGTCAATTAAAGCTGAAGCGGTAGAATCACTCATCTGGGGATTCATGCCAATATCTGGCCAGTTCCCCACATTAATATGAACCATCTTGCCGTACTGGCTAATGGCGCCGGCAAGGGCATGAGCATATACAACACCGGGTTTCGGGCCACTGTTGCCACAGGTTATATTCAAAGGAGTATCTTTCGAAAACTGCTGCAGCAATGATATAGTGGTTAGCTGAGGGAATGCCCAGGTATCCGGGACACATACAAGGATATTAACACCAGCCTTATGAAATTGCTGAGCCACCACATCTGCCTGGACTTCACTATCCACAAGAACATCCGAATAAACGATAGGTGCAGCCTGTTTATCCGGCAGCACAATCTCACTGCAGAGAGTGTCCGCTGTCATGGCCACAATATTCTGCGCTCGTTTTCTACTTTCCTCATTGATTCTCGGATCACAGGGCGCAAATACTCCAATCACCGGGATCCATGGAGATGCTTTCTCAATACGAGGAAGACAATTTGCTTTCTCTTTTTTTGTCATGATACTCTCCTTCTTCCATAGTGTATAAGGAAAATCTTCTTAATCATGGCAGTAGCTGATATCTGAACGCTACACATATGGAATAATTTTCTCTCGCAAGCCTGCTAGCTTCTCAATTCCTGGATTATGTTAAAAATTAATCGCTTCTCTTTAATAACTTGAGGGAAGTCCTCTCCGGATAGATCCAATCGGGGTTCTTCTCCAGCATTCTTTTGTTCAGGATATTGGCCACGACGGATGTGAAGTTACAGTCGATGCAGTTGTTCAGCGGAGCCGGATTGTCCATGAATTCGGGTCTAGCCAGATCATATTTGAAATAGTAATCCACACACTTTTCATTGAGTTCCAGCCACCACTCGAGCACCGGGGTCCGGTGACGCCAGAATTTCGAGCCGCGGCTCACGGCCCAGGTTATCCCCAGGTTGAGAACGCCGATCGAGGACAGATACTCCATCCCCTCCAAGGTGTACTCCATGGGTTCCATACCTGGCACAAAATAGCTGGTGACTTTCCCAACACCGCAGATCTCTACCGCCCACTTGAGTGCGCGTATCCAGTTGTCCCTTCCCTGAACATTTTCCTTGCCCGGGCAGATGGCCCGGAAATAATCCGGATGCCACACTTCCAGGTCGTAGATGGGGCCTGACCCGAGGCGGTGGCTGCCGCCTCCGTCTTCGTACAGTTCCTGGATGACCTTGCGCTCCAGGGGTGCGGTATGATTGAGGCAGGTGGGTACAAAATCGATCCCGAGGGCGTCTTTCACCGCCTTTTGACCGATCATAATGGCCTTTTGTTCGTGAGGGGAAGGCAGATATCCGCCTGTGAATAGAAAATGAGTGTACCTTTCCTCTTGAACAGCTTCTTGTATGGTTTCCACGAGCTGGTTGTAGCTTTTTTTCATTATTATTCGGTCTTCTTTGTAATGCTCCTCAGTCCAGATGATGCTGCAAAAATGACAGTTCTCATCTGTTTTGGCAAAGGCACAGTAAGGGGAGAAATTGTAGACTAAACAGTCAGTTCCCCGAGTGGCCATAATCCGTCCCATATTGACTCCGTCGGATGTCTGTTTATCATAGTATTCGGGGCGTAGAATGTGAAATGCTTCCATTAAGAACTTGCCGTTTTTCTTAACGACAAGCTGCCCATCCTGATTGGAAAGAGTGTAGTATGATTCCGGATCCTCCCGAACACCCACCACCGTTCCCTCAGGAAGAACAATTTCTTCTGGGAGAAGTCTTTCTTTAATGGATATGTGGTCCCATTCAAATAGCCATTTCCGTTGTTCTTTGTATTTAGTTCCCACCCCTTCTATAGCCGAGTCCTGAACACATATTCCATCGGTAAGTAAAGCTAACTTAAGCTCAATCTCCTTGCCAAGTTGTTTTGCTCTAGCTTTAGCATTAGATGCATTGGTGGATTTTTTTCTCTCTATTGTTCCTTTTTCTGTTATAATCATTTTCACCTCATATATTTGGCACGAAACATCAATTTTTATTATATTAATTATATTTTGTGCATTAGTCAAGTTGTTTTATGTCACTTCTATGATTCAGGCATTAAGAGATGATCCTCGGAATTTACTTATAACGCCAGGGCCAAGTATTTCTGTCATCTTTGCCTATTAGACGCTGAGCTAAGATTTTTTCTCTAATGTGCTAATACTGTAACGTATCGGGCTCGGTTATTTTCCCAAAACCTGGGAGCGAGCTGGCCGACACTTTTGTTGACAGCAGTGATTAAATATTTATAAGATTGAAAATAAATTGGTCCTTTGTTCAATTCATTATTTAAAGGAGTGGCAATGAAACGTGAAGGGAAGAGGCTTGTAATTATTTTATTTGTAGTGAGCCTTCTGGCATCTTTCTTTTCTGCGATAACGATTGAGGCCAGAGAATTTGAAGAAACAGAGCAGTCGCGAGAAGATCGGATGAAGTGGTGGATTGAAGCACGATTTGGAATGTTTATTCACTGGGGACTTTACTCGATGGCAGCTCGTAATGAGTGGGTTAAGAGGCATGCACGTATGACAGATGAAGAGTATCAGAAATATTTTGATTTGTATAATCCTGACCTTTACGCCCCCATAGAATGGGCTCGTGCAGCAAAAAAAGCTGGAATGAAGTATTTCGTTATAACAACGAAACACCATGAAGGATTCTGCCTGTGGGATTCTCAATATACTGACTATAAGGTGATTAATACCCCCTATGGTAAAGATTTAATAAAACCGATGGTCAAGGCTTTTCGTGATGAGGGGATTCGAGTGGGATTCTACTATTCTCTCATAGATTGGCACCATCCGGAGTACACTATTGATAGATCCGTCCCAATGCATGATGACGAAGAGCTCAGAGAAAAGGTAAAGGACAGAGATATAAGAATATATGCTGAATACATGCACAATCAGGTGCGGGAGCTTTTAACTGATTTCGGCCGTATAGATTGTATATTTTTAGATTTCTCTTTCCCCAACGAAAAGGATGGAAAAGGGAGGGAAGACTGGCAGTCTGAAAAGCTTTTAAAGATGGTCCGTGAACTTCAACCTCACATTATTGTCAATGACCGCCTTGATCTTATTGACATACCTGGGGGCTGGGACTTCAGAACGCCGGAACAGTTTATGCCCCGGGAATGGCCAACTATTGACGGCAAAAGAGTACCGTGGGAGACCTGTCAAACCTTCTCCGGGGCCTGGGGCTACTCCAGAGATGAAACCACATGGAAGAGTGTGCAACAATTGATTACCATGTTGATTGAAACTGTGAGCAAGGGAGGCAATCTTCTTTTGAATGTGGGGCCAACTGCCCGAGGAACATTTGGTGATGGTGTAATGGAAAGACTCAATGGTATTGGTGAATGGATGAAGTTGCACAGCCGCTCTATTTACGGTTGCACACAGGCACCAGTAGAGTTCAAGCCGCCAGAAAATTGTATTCTGACATTCAATCCAAAAACTAATCGGGTATACATACATATACTTCAGTGGCCAACAGGAAAGCTCTTTCTCCAAGGATTTTCTGGAAAGATTAAATATGCACAACTTCTTAATGACGCATCAGAGCTGAGATTTGTTAAGAGCATCCGATCACCTGTTTTTTCTGAGGAGATTCCGGCCGGTACCAAGATTATTGAGTTGCCCATGCAAAAGCCAAACGTGACTATTCCTGTCATAGAGATTTTCATTAAATAAGCAACCAGAAGAATCTATGTGGCAATATTGAAGTAGATAACAGCATATCTGCCCAGAAAAGCAAAAACATAACTTTGCCAATTGCTAGCCCGTTGATATTTCTTATAAGCACACAGCAAAAATCTGGCCTCTCTGCCTTTTTTCAAGTTGTGGATATCGTTCTCAAAATCCAGCTTATTAAAAATACCGGCTTTATTTTGCCTTTATCATTGCACTTATCAGGCTTTTACAAATGAGATATAAGAGTAAAGGCCATCTTGACATACAAACTTATTGGCTTAGAGGAAAGCCTTAGAAATTCATCCCATTGTCAGTTTATTCCGGTAATGTCCTGAATTTTTCCAATACCCCAAGAACATAATCGATATCATATTTTGTATGATCGGTGGAGACCTGAATTCTGATCATCTCATCTCCTTCAGGGACGATCGGATAGAATATTCCTGCCGTGAAAATATTGTTGTCCTCAAGAAACCTGACCAGTTTGATCGTTTTTTTTGTGTTCCTAATCATAAGCGGAATGATCGGATGTTCGGAATGAATGACTTCATAACCCAGATTTAAAAGACCTTTCCTGAAATATGCAGCGGTATTCCGCAAATATTTCAACAGATCTCTTCCTCTGACACTATCCAGGATCTCAAGCCCTGTGATTACAGCGCTGGCCTCGCCTTGCGTGATGGAATTTGAGTAAACGTAGAACGGAGCCGTTTCTTTTAGATAGACTATTATCTTTTTATCGGATATGACATAGCCCCCGTTGACTCCGAGTGCTTTTCCCATAGTAGCAATCAGAACATCTACTCGGCTCTCTCCTGTGATTTCCATCGTCCCTCGCCCAGTCTCTCCCGTGGCTCCTACTCCATGAGAATCATCAACAACTGTGAGAACGCCCTCTTCGAATAAAGAGTGATATTTTTCCGCTAGATCCGCAATTTCCATAAGAGGCGCATGTGATCCTCTCATGCTGAAAATCCCGTCAGTCACGATAATCACTCTCTTGCATTTGTCAACACAATCTTCCAAGCCCTGGCGAAGCTCCTGCATATCATTATGGGCATAAACCTTTTTTTCTTTGGGCTTAGCTATCCTGATGCCATTGATAATGCAGTTGTGATTTAGCTCATCGCTCAATATAATCGTATCTGCGGATATCAACGAAAACAGAGTTCCCACTACGGCTGCGTAGGCTGAGCTGAATATCATTCCCGCCTCCTTGCCATGAAACTTGGCCAGGGCCTTCTCCAGCTCGACATGGGCTTCATAGGTCCCACTTAGAGATCGTCCGGCTCCTGGCCCAACCCCAAATTTTCTCACAGCAATTTCCTCGGCTTCTATCAGCTCCTTACGCAATCCCATCCCCAAATAACTATTTGTGTTCATTTTCAGAAACTCTCTGTCTCCGAAGCCTTTTATGAACACTCTGGGCCCTTTTTCCCCAGATGGGGGCTTGATGCCAGTAACAATTTTCTCTTTACCTTTGAGTATTCCTCTTTCCTTAAGATCATCCAATTCTCCCGCTATGACCTTTCTTATTCTATCCAGGGACATTTTTCCTCCTGATCAAATAGGTGTATTGAGGTTTTTGGATATGTTCTCTAGCATATCCTTGACCATGATGTGCAGATCATACTCGGGTTCCCATCCCCATTCCTCCCTGGCGGTGGTATCGTCCATCCCTCTGGTACCGGAGTCGGCGATGCCCTGGCGGATTGGGTCAACACCATATTCGAGCACAAAATCCGGGATATATTTTCTGATTTCTGCAGCGACCATTTCGGGCTCAAAGCTAACGGCTGTGACATTATAGGCATTTCTATGGATCAATCTGGAGGGATCTGCTTCCATTATCTGAATGGCAGCCTTTATTGCATCCTTTATATACATAAATGGAAGATATGATCCAGCTCTTAAAAAACACCTATATTTTTTCTGTTTAATCGCTTCAAAACACATCTCGACGGCATAATCGGTGATCCCTCCTTCAGGGATCGTTTCATAGGAAATGACACCGGAAAATCGCAGTCCCCGAGTATCCAGACCGTAGCGGAGGTGGTAGTAATCACAGAGGAGCTCGCCGGTAACCTTTGTTACGCCGTACATATTTGTTGGCCGGAGAGATGTATCCTGAGGAGTGTTCTCCTTCGGCACATCAGGCCCGAAAACCGCAGGCGAACTCGCAGCAAAAACTACGCATTTATTTTCCCGCGCTACTTCCATCACATTATAAACACCATTGATATTTACCTCCCAAGCCAATCGAGGATTTTCTTCTCCCGCTGCAGAAAGAATCGCTGCCAGATGATAAATCGTCCCAACCTCATGTTTCCTTACCACATCATTGAGCCGTTCAATATTGGTGCAATCAATGAACTGAAACAGACTAGAGTCTTCCAATTTTTCGCTGGGCTTAACAATATCTGACGCGATCACATTAGCCTCTCCGTATCTCTCCCGCAGAGCTAGTGTTAGCTCTGAGCCAATTTGTCCGCATGCCCCTGTAACCAGGATTTTAGTCTTCACACTTGACCTCCTTTTATTTATCTTTTGATCGATTCCTACCATATTCCTGCTCGTGTCTAAAAAAAATCTTTAAACTGATGTTAAAAACCGTTTCTCAAAAACCCATGTCCCAAAAGACTATCCTGATACACGATTCTATATCATGGTTAACTTCCCGAAATCTTTGAAATACCCAAAATCCTCCAATCATCAGCTTCCCTGCTATCTCAAATTAGGTCACTATCGATCATATCACTGTATTGTTCGTTGCTATCACAGATACCAAAACGATATGAAAGATAAAGTCCGTTTCATCAAATCTTTCCTCCCTAGCTTCAATCCTTAATCCATCGAGTTTTGTGAAGCCCTATTGTTTTATTTTCTCTATAAGAAATCCAGATGTCAACTCGAAGTCCAAGGATTTCTCTTTCCGTGACCAATCTAACTCCCTTGAGCTTCCTCCTAATTGACATAAGCTGCATCTGATGTTAAATCAATGATGTGAATTGCATTTATAATCTATTAGAGCAATAATGCATAAAGTGCTCCATCCTAAAAAATCGTTGAATACTGTTCTCATAAAACCTGCGGGACCGGATTGCAACATGGCCTGCACCTACTGTTTCTATCTGGAAAAGAAAAAACTATATCCTAACTCTACAGTTCACCGAATGTCCGAGGAAACCCTAGAGGTGATGATTCAACAGGTCATGTCGCAAACTGGCCAGCAGGTTTCTTTCGATTGGCAAGGGGGAGAGCCAACCTTGATGGGATTGTCCTTCTTCCAAAAAGCTGTTGAACTGCAACAGAGCTACGGCCACCGGCAACTAGTGAGTAATGGATTGCAAACCAACGGCCTTTTAATCGATAGAACGTGGGCGCGATTCCTCGGGGAGTACAATTTTTTGGTCGGGCTTTCGCTGGACGGGCCGGAACACATTCACAATCACTATCGATTACTGAGCAGTGGCGCCGATTCCTGGTCTAGGGTTATGGACAGCGGAAAAATCATGCAGGATTCGGGGGTGGCGGTAAACGCTATTTCAGTCATATCAGATTACTCCGCGAAATTCCCAGAAGAAATCTATGCCTTTCATAAAAAAATGGGATTCCCCTATATGCAGTTTATTCCGTGTGTAGAGACTGACCCTTCTGATCCAAAGAAGGCTGCACCATTTTCTGTTTCGGGAGAAAATTATGGCCAATTCTTATGCACACTTTTTGATCAGTGGCTGAATGATTTTCAGAATGAACTACCGACAACATCGATTCGCTTCTTTGAATCATTATTGTGTTCCTATGCTGGGATGGGATCACCCCAGTGCACTCTATTGAAAGAATGCGGAGTTTATGTCGTCGTCGAACACAACGGGGATGTTTATTCTTGTGATTTTTTTGTGGAACCAAAATGGAAGCTGGGCAATATAATGAGTTCGCGATTGGTTGATATGCTCAACTCAACAAAACAGAGAGAATTCGGAAGATTGAAAGCCAGACTCCCTGAATTGTGCAAGGAATGCCGCTGGTTGAGATTTTGCAGAAGCGGCTGTGTGAAGGATCGCATCCGTGACCCCAAAGACAATAACCTAAACCACTTCTGCCAAGGCTACAAAGAGTTCTTCAAACATGCCGATTCTCGATTGAAGCATCTCGCAGAGAAAGCAAAGAGATAAAAAGCATTATTAAAGAAAGAGAAAGGGCGAAAAAAAATATGGCCAAGGGGTATGGAGTAAGCGCCGTAGGAATTGTCACTACAGAAATGCTTAAGAGCGGACCGCCGTCGACGGATTTAACCTATGTTCTGCCGAGCGCAAAATCAGCAATCAGCTTTGCCCTGCCCCTCAATCAAGATTGCATCGAACCCTGGTTCAGAAAGGAAAGCCATAAATCTCATTTTCTAAACAATATTCACACAAACGTCGTTGCCAGCGGCATCTCTTTGGAGCTAGCCAACTATCTCAATCAGAAGGGATACACTTCTGTTCCGTTAAACGCGAACATGACTTATAGAGAGGATACCAAAAACGGAAGATATGACGAGATTCCTCCGATATCACACAGGTATCTTGCAGTACGTTCCGGCGTGGGTTTTTTCGGACTTTCGGGTAACTTCCTGACCAAAGAGAACGGTGCGGCTGTCATTCTGGGAGCGGCGGTAACAGAAACGGAGTTGATACCGACAGATCCAATACCTGCAGATGTTAATCACAGTGACGATTGCAGGTTATGTAAAGCCGCCTGTGCATCCGGCTATATCGATGGAGAGGAACAGATCAGCGTCACCATAGGAGGAATTGAGTTTTCCTATTCCAAAAAGAACATCCACAGACGGTGCGATTATGTTTGCGGAGGATTCACCGATTTGCACCGATCCGGAAAATGGTCGACCTGGTCGCCGGGAAGATTTTCCAAACCCGACAAGGATGAAGATTTCTATCCGGCCCTAATCAAAAACGTGGGCCGCTACCTCAAACGCCCTAAACCTGAATTGACCTTATTCAATGTTCTCATGCCTGGTGATAAGCTCGAATTGACCTGCGGAAACTGCCAGCTCATCTGCCATCCCGACAAAGAAGTTCGGAAGAGGCGCTACAAGATGCTGGTTGAAAGCGGCGTGGTCGTCCAGAATCCGGATGGATCGCTGGAAGCCGTTTCACCCGAGGAGGCTAAAAAAAGGTTGGATGCCATGAACCCGAAAACAAGGGCGCTCTACGAAGAAATTTGATGCGGGCAGCCTATGTTCGTACAGATACAAGACCGCGATTTAAATACATGGATGCCTTAAATTTATCTTGAGGAGTAACGCATGAATAAACTTGTGTCAAAATCCCATTGGGGATTGGTTATCGCCTTGGGAGCCGTTTGGGGACTCTCTGAAGCAGCTCTGGGTATGGGCCTGAGAAACTGCGCCTCCCTCATCTCCGGCTCAGTGATGACCGGAGTCGCGCTCTTCTTCATGGCGGTTGTGTGGACGATCACAAAAAGGTTTTCAGGAATATTTGTGATAGTCCTTTTTGCTTCAGCATTTAAACTGTTTGACGCACTCCTGCTGTCACTTCCCTTGAAACATGGTGCAATCGGAAATCCTGTTTTTGCCTTTTTCATGGAAGCGGCCGCGTTCATCCTCATCATCTCTCTTATCAAGGAAAAACTGAAAGCGAATCCTGCAGGCCAGGCGCTGACCGGAGGTCTGACAGCCGTCTTAGCCGTTAACCTCTTTCCTCTTGTTAGACATGCCACTGGCGTCCCGGCATGCGTGGTCCCTGGTGGGACTTACCCCCTCTCTCTCCACTTGATTCATGTCGCAGTCCTTGTTTCTGCCCTATTGGTCCCGCTGGGTTTCTCTCTGGGAGCGAAACTCGTAACTTTTGAGCCGCGATTGGTAAAAACACGGAACGCCACCAAAATAACCAATGCCCTTTCTCCGGCAGCACTTTTTGGCTGCTTGATAATCCTCATGCTATTCCGCCTGATTTCGTAAAAGGGGAATCCAATGACAAAGACAATTCGTTTCAAACTCAACGGACAGACCAGGACTTTGACTCTGGACAGGGAACGTATGCTCCTGTGGGTGCTCCGCAAGGACTTCCGGCTCACAGGAGCCAAATACGGCTGCGGGGAAGGTTTTTGCGGAGCCTGTACGGTGCTTGTCGACAACGAAGCCGTCAGGTCCTGTCAATATCCAGTGGAGGAGGTCGACGACAAGGAAATTCTAACCATCGAAGGCCTGTCTAAAAACGGCAAACTCCATCCTCTTCAAGAAGCGTTCATCAAACAGGATGCGCTCCAATGCGGATTCTGCACACCAGGAATGATTCTCAATGCTTACAGCTTGCTGAAGAAAAATCCCAATCCCTCTCGAAAAGACGTCATCGATGAGATGGAAGACAACCTGTGCCGCTGCGGTGCTCATATCCGGATCATCAAGGCCATTCAATCCGCGGCCCAGGTCATGAGAGGAGGTTCACAACTATGAAAAATAATGACTCTTTTGAGAAAAAGCCAATATCCTTTCTAGATCGGCGTGAGTTTTTGAAGCTGATGGGAGGTGGCGTTGCCATTCTCTTTACTGTCGGGGATCCTCTTACCATGCTGGCGCAACAGCGACGGTCCTTACCCGACGATTTCAATGCTTTTTTGCGGATAGGGGAAGACGGCCGGGTCTCCTGTTTCACCGGGAAGATAGAGATGGGTCAAGGGGTGATCACATCCCTCGCCCAAATGCTGGCAGATGAACTCAATATCCCTCTGGATTCGGTGGATATGGTTATGGGCGATACAGACCTTTGTCCTTGGGACATGGGGACATTCGGCTCCATGACCACCCGTATATTCGGACCAGCTATGAGAGCGGCGGCTGCGGAAGCCCGGGAAGTTCTCATCGAGCTCGGCGCTGAACATCTGCAGGTCCCCTCCTCAGAGCTGGCCACCAGAGCAGGATACGTCTTTCACCCATCCAGCCCGCAGAAAAAAGTCGCCTATGCCGAACTCACACGAGGGAAGAAAATAGCCAGGCACTTGAAGAAAAAAGCCGTCTTGGAGAAATCAGAGGACTTCACACTGGCCGGAACACCGCTCCTGCACCGGGATTCCGAGGAAAAAGTTACGGGAAAGGCCGTCTATGCCGGAGATATCCGGGAACCGGGGATGCTCTACGCCAAAATATTGAGACCTCCGGCCCATGGTGCCAGACTGTTGAGAGTGGACACTTCGGAAGCGAAAAAAGTCAGTGGGGCCATGGTCATAGAAAAAGAAGATCTGATCGCTATCCTTCATGAAGACCCTGAAATTGCAGAAGAAGCACTAAAAAAGATAAATGCGGAATATGAAAAACTGGAATCCGATTTGGATGATAAAAATATTTTTGACCACCTGCTGAAGGTTGCACCCGATCCAGAGGTGATCCAGCAAGGAGGTGACCTGACAACCGGAGAGGAAACTTCTCACACCGTCATCGAATCAGAATATCTTGACGGCTATGTGGCGCATGCCGCTATCGAAACCCACACGGCTCTGGCTAAACCTGAGAAGGGAAGGATGATCGTCTGGGCATCCACCCAGACGCCCTTTCCGGTTAAGTCCAAAATCGCCGAAAGCCTGGGGATTCCTGAAGACAAAGTCAGGGTTATAACTCCCTTTGTGGGCGGCGGTTTCGGCGGTAAAACAAGCAACCGACAAGCGCTTGAAGCCGCCAGGTTGGCCAAGATTACAGGAAAGCCCGTTCAGGTGGCTTGGACAAGAGCGGAAGAGTTTTTCCTGGACACCTTCCGTCCAGCAGCCGTGGTTAAGGTCAAAGGAGGAATCAACAGAACTGGCCATATCACCCTGTGGAACTACAGCGTCTATTTTGCCGGATCAAGAGGTGCCGAGCATTTTTATGACATACCCCATCACCGGACCACAGCCTTTGGGCGGGATTGGGTCGGGCCTCCCGGCACCCATCCCTTCGCCACCGGTGCCTGGCGGGCTCCGTCCAATAACACCAATACCTTTGCTCGAGAATCGCATATCGATGCATTGGCGGCTGCAGCGGGAGTCGATCCTCTGGAATTCCGATTGAGGAACTTGAAAGATGCCAGAATGCGGCGGGTGTTGAAAGCAGTGTCGGAAAAATTCGGATGGACTCCCGCGAAAGCGCCCAGTGGCCGGGGTTATGGAATAGCGACGGGTATAGACGTCGGCACCTATGTTGCCCACATGGCAGAAGTGGAGGTGGACAAAAAAACCGGAAACATCGAGGTCAAGAGAGTGGTCTGCGCTCAGGATATGGGATTGGCTGTCAATCCACAAGGCGCAAAAATCCAAATCGAAGGCTGTATCACCATGGGCTTGGGATATGCGCTCAAAGAGGATATTCGATTTCGTGCAGGAGAAATATTCGATCTCAATTTCGACACCTATGAGATTCCACGGTTCTCCTGGCTCCCCGAGATAGAAACCGTGATCATCGATGACAGGGAAGCAGCCCCGCAGGGAGGAGGAGAGCCTCCCATAATTTCTGTGGGTGGTGTTATCGCCAACGCGGTTTACGATGCCGTCGGCACACGCGTCTTGCAGCTCCCCATAACGCCAGAGAGGATCAAAGAGGCACTGAATTGATGTCCAATGCAGTACTCCCAAGAGGGGACAAGACTTTTCCACCTGTCAAGGACCTTTGGAAAACCGTTATATGACATTGATAAATAAAATGATGACGAAAGGAGATTAATATGGACGGAAGAGAATTTATAAAAACGGGCGCTATGGGGGTCTACTTTCCAGCCTGTCAACTTCCGGCTTCTCGATTTCTGCTCCTCTCGATCGCGCGGGCGAATCTTTCGATCCCTGGGTCGAAGTCAGTAAATCTGTATTGCGTAAAAACATCAAAACGATCAGCCAGGCTGCTGATGGCACACGCTTGGGATGCTTTTTCTATTTTTATTCTTAGGGCATCATGCAAATCGATCCTGCCTTCTAAAATAAAATTTACATCTTCACCACTCATGAAGATCAAATTTGAGCCTTTTCCTGTAAACTGTTTGTACAATATTATTTTCTATTCTGAAACTGTTAAATCATAAACTCATAATC
>Ga0180432_10000698_pt1 | contig 55063 bp, 37 predicted proteins | sample SS_ome_10_FD_132414 | JGI IMG/M metagenome (GOLD analysis project Ga0180432, IMG submission 132414) | Hypersaline lake sediment archaeal communities from the Salton Sea, California, USA - SS_1_MS_2 metaG | ecosystem: Environmental > Aquatic > Non-marine Saline and Alkaline > Hypersaline >... | reverse complement strand
GGGGTGGTGTGAGAGAAGAAAAGGGGGGGGGGGGGGGGGGGGGGGGGTGTATTACAAATTTGGCGTAATCTCTTGAACTCTCCAAATTTCGAGACGTTGACGGCGCGTAAAGTATTGACCAGAACCTCCCTTATATTTACCCGTGGCTACCTTGATAACATTCACACCGGATAAAGCTTCGTATTTAAACCCGTGAAAAGCATACCAATTTCCGCCATCGTAGGGTTCGATGTACTCGGCCCCGATTTCCACGCCGTTCAGAAAAGCAATTGACCCTATTTGACTGCTAGTACTAGTGATGGTCATTTCGGCGTACCACCCAATGCGATATAATCCGAGAGGCAGTGACGGTGTTGTTATGGTTACAGATGGTGCATATTGAGAGTACGGGTTAGAATAACTTCGTCGTTCTTCTTCAGTATAGTTGTGTTGAAAATAAGAACCGAAAATCGAAGTACCGCTGAGTCCGGGTTCTCCCTGAGGCCCTTGAGGGCCTGTCGGCCCCTGGGGTCCTTGTAGTCCTTGAATACCCTGGGGTCCAGGATCGCCCTGTGGTCCTTGTGGACCAGTGTCGCCAGTAATACCTTGGGGTCCTTGATTTCCTTGTAGTCCTTGAATGCCCTGGGGTCCAGGGTCGCCCTGTGGCCCCTGTGGTCCAGGATTTCCCTGTATACCCTGGGGTCCAATATCACCCTGTGGCCCGGCAATACCCTGTATGCCTTGGTCTCCTTGCGCTCCTTGTGGCCCAGTATTCCCTTGTACTCCTTGTGGTCCGGGGGGACCTTGTGGTCCGTCCACTGCAAATCCGCATAGCAATTCGCCTACCACAACCATCTGAAGCCGCTTGATTAACACATCGTCTGTGTTTGCTCTGTTTAGTGTGGCCAATCCAATTCTCGTATATGGGGGTAATACTGCCGTGATACGAAACGACATGGATTCATCGGGTCTCCCGTGCGTGGAAAACGAGTTTTGAAGCAAAGGGTCTGCTCCGTCAAACGAGATTCCGAACCATATTTCCGGATCATTTAGGGCATTTGATGTTTCCAAGGAAATGTCCACCTCTATTTTATAAGTATCCGTCTGATTTTCCGTTATGAAACTGCAGTTGCCAGGGAACCCTATAAAATCCATAGTAGCCGGAACACAATCATCTTTGTTTAAATGTATCCATGTGTTTTGAGTCAATACCTGTACCGTCGTGGGTACTATATCGATTGGAGAAGTACCATTTGCAATGTAAAAAGATCCCACGGTCTTGTTGCAATCATCAATCGTTGCGGACTCTCCTGGTACTCCTTGAACACCTTGCTCTCCTTGGTCTCCTTTCAACCCTATTGGTCCATGTGGTCCTGGTATACCCTGAATACCAGGCGTACCCTGCGGACCAGGAATTCCCTGTGGTCCAATATCGCCCTGGTCTCCCGCTATACCTTGTATTCCTTGAATGCCCTGGGGTCCAGGATCGCCCTGTAGTCCTTGTGGACCAGTGCTACCAGCTGGACCCTGTGGCCCTTGTTGTCCTTGTGGACCAGGAGATCCAGTAATTCCCTGTATTCCTTGCGGTCCTTGCAGACCCTCCATACCCTGTATTCCCTGGGGTCCGATTAGACCAGGCGGGCCAGGTGGTCCGGGGAAGCCTTGAGGCCCCGGGGGACAATCGCTGCAATTCGTGTCGAATTCGTCTAATTTGGAAGCATTGTCTCTTATATTTAATGTATTAATGACATTCCAAATCACTGCTAGTGATGTTATGACCGCGGATACAGCCAAAAGGATTATAATTATTTCTTGCAAACGGTCCGTCTTTTTCCAATTACTTTGTAGTGATCTGGACACTCCGTACAACAAATTTTGATCACTTATCATTTTGTTGTGTTACTATTGTACTCTTGTTACTCTTGGGTAAAACGATTGACGGGAATTGTCAGACCGAAAAAAAAAAGAATTTCCCCTCGCACACAATCCTCTTCCTTTTTATATATGTATGTATACTTGTCATGTCCCAAAACATAGTGTAAATGATAGTTTTTTTTTTGAAATACCCAATGTGTTCTGAGTATATCCACACTAAAGAGCACGGTAACGAATGCTTACATAAAAAAAAATTAATGTTCGATATTCATCCCCTGTCCATAAACATTCTCGCTTGAACCATGAATCAGGTCGGCCGCATGCATGCGAGGAGTCGGTGACAATACCCCTCTCAGTTCGGCGATATATCTAGAGGCGGATTCTTTCCACGCTAAGAGTTCTTCCACCTTCTGGTATAACATGGCGTTTTCCTGCACCAGCGCCGTATAGTAAGAACTATCCGATGAATAGACCATACAGCGTAAATGTGTGTTTTCTTTTAACAAGGCGTTGGACATCAACACGGATACCGCACGGTTTAGGTCGTGTGAAAGTATGAGAATCCCCTTTTTTTTATCTCCTGATATTAATTTACGTTTCACGCAGACGATATTAATTTACGTTTCACGCAGACGATATTAATTTACGTTTCACGCACACAAATTTATCATCAGCCCATCACACTCTCATCACTCCATGGACTTGTCTCCCCCAGCCAAGAAGCAAAGAACACTACTTCTACCTACCGTAAACTGGCTCTTGTTGATGCCAGAGTTATGGACGGTCATATTTTCTCGCCTACCTCTTTGGCTCCGCCCCTTGGTAGGAACGACTTGTCGTACCTGGTATTCCGTGCTTGCAAACATGCCAAGCGAGCCTCTTTCATGCGACGGACCGGCCTGCGAGGGATGGTTTGGTGTGCTCAAATGGGCTTATGCACGAGGATGTGCATACAGTAGCAATCTGGGGTACTTTGCGGCCATGCGAGGGGATTTGGTTATGCTAAAGTATGTGCGCGACGTTCCCCTAGACGCGTGTACCATGTCCATTGCCGCTACGGGTGGACACTTGGAGGTGATTAAATGGTTGGCGGAGCGTGGGTGTCCCGCCGACCATATGACAGCCGTCAATGCGGCGCAATCTGGCCATTTGGACATCTTAAAGTGGATATGTAGCATGGACTTAAAGGGGATATGTAGCATGGATGTGGATAGCACGGATTCAAACAACCCATTGGTCATGCTTCGTCTCTACTTTACCATGACGGCAGACTTGATTTATTCAGCAGCCAGCGAAAGAGGTCATGTGCACATCTGTGAGTGGATTAGAGAATTTGGCGAGGAGTGCTTAGATTGACACTTGCTTTTGCTTGTATCACCCAATGCGCCTGGGTGTATTTGATGTTAAACAAAAAAGTACTTTGTAGTCAAGCTGATTCCCAGGGTTACTCCAGCAAAACACGTTATTGGCCGGTTGGTTGGTTGGTTGGTTGGTTGCGCATTTGCTGGGTTTGTAAACGAGGCGTACCCATCAGCATCCAGCAAAAGTTGAAAAATCCCCCAGGGGCGCAGCTGCGGCTGATTTGGTTTTGCTGGGTGGTATAGGCTGAGTCACCGTTAAAGGGAATTTTTTATAGTTGACATGACAGGTTGAAAGCGAGAGGGGGCGTTATGGCATTGGGAAACAACTGGCAAATAAAATCATCTACCATTCGAGAACAATTCGAAAGGTTTTCCAGAGACTCCCATGTCTGGTCCTCATATTCCCTCCACTTCACAAGGAACATGGGCCATCCAATGTCATCAAGTGTCATGGCCATTATCTCTTCAACTTCATACTCTACATGCCCGTCAACGATATGTCTATAAGGCTCGTTGTTAACAGTAGCCATGGTCACAGATTGTTGCGCGAAAAGTGAACTATAATGATGAGAAAAATTATCCAATGGATAATTTAATTTACGTTTGGCGGTAAAGGTTGATTTATGTTTGGAGCTTTAGGTCTATAAAAGGGCAAAACAAAAATCAAAGGCAGTAACACTGCGGTCAAACAAGAGATGAAGCGCGCACGTACAGAGGAAGACCCAACTCCCGTCCCATCGTTGATTACATTGGCTTCAGCGGCTGTCCCTGGTCCCGTGGGGTTTTTTGCGCGACACTGGGCTGAAGACAACGACCCTCGCGCTTTTGATATGATGAACATGTACCGAGAGATCGAGGCCAACACCAACGTGACCGGCCGTATTCCTAGACCAGCCGAGCCACTCTGTAGTTGGTCGGCTTGTAAGTGCTTTCAAGCCCCTCCTCCCAAACATATGGCATGGTGTCCCGCCTTTTACAAAAGTCAAGAACGTGATAGCTTGCACGGGAAAGAACTGGATATTGACCGCAGACTGGGAAGATTTAGAGGACATGCGCGTGTTGAAGGACCTGATCACATCAACGGAGGTGTGAAACTGCGTGTGGACAGCATTGTCTACCCCACTGCATGGCTGGAAATCAGGCTGAGTCCTGAGCAAGTCAAGGAAATTTGTATGTTGGCTGCTGCAGAGTAAACACAGTTTATACACGCAATTTGGGACAAGGCGAGGCGGGGTTGGTCCTACGCCCAATCTCAGCACCTCTAAGCTTAGCCTCCTTGTGTTCTCGCTTGATGCGAGGGGGTTCGTCCATTTCCATAAATTGGTTACGCCTATCCGTATCCTCGGTAAACACAGGAGCAAGGTTTGGTCCAGGGTGGATGTAACCCTCTTCGCCTAGACGTGCGCCTGAGTTGTGGTAACAGTCTTCCTCGTTGTGCCAATGGTCCATGGATGATGTATCAAGTGGTGTCCTGCGAGAAGTAAAGTGAAGTGGAAAAAACGCAAAATATTTTCCCGCCATTTTTTAACGGTCCGAATTTTCCCGCCAACCGCCAACCGCCAACCGTAAACCGTAACTTATGGCAGGATTAATTTACGGTTGATGTTAAACTACTTTTGGGGTTTTTACTTTGCTTTACTTTTTGCAGCACACCACTCGAGACACAACACATGGAACATAAAAACAACTCTGGATACAACCCTGATCTGGGTTATTCTATCATGGTTAATTTGATGGAAACCAATGAAATGCTGCGTGATCTGTATGCCCATACGGATGCGGTGTTACTCAAAGAGGAAAACGATATGTTAAAGGCGGAAGTGGCCCGTCTTAAGAACCGCCTGGATGTAGCCGAATCTGCGCTGTCTCTAATGGTAAAAAATATGGGTTACAAGACGTTTGGCGGACATGGTGTGTAAGGTGAATAAATAGATCAAGGCACGTACTGTTTATGATTATAAATACAAATAAAAGTAGTTTTTAATTCACGCTTACATACGCTATCCAATCCTGCACATCTTTATCTGTCAACCCTTCCACGCAAGCGCGGTACTCACAGTGCGGTACTTTGAACAAATGCGCAAATCGCCCATCATGAGATTGAGGCGAGGAGGGGGGTGTAAGGGGCAAAGGAGGAGTGAGAGGGGCAGGTTCCCATGCCCATACAGTGGCTGGCCAAGGTGGGCCGGGGGCGAGAGGACGGGTAGGCGATAGAATGCCTTGTCCAAAGACTTCTTCTTGGTACTCAAACTCTACCTCGCACATAGGGGTAGAGGGAGGGGTCAACAAGTTGACGAAAGGCACACCATCCTTTCGTATATACTCTGGGTAAGGGTGGGGCGAGGGAGGCGGGGTTACCAAGTTCAGCGTGACGGTTTGCTCAGGTTCCTCAAGTTCCTCAGGTTCCCACTCACTCCCGCTTGACTCCTGTTGAGAGGAGGAAGGAGGCGGTGACATATAGTCGATGTAAGAGGATCTGGTGTTTACCATGTCGGGTTGTGAGGTATTCTGCGCCGGACGTGGTTGATTATTTTACGGTTAAAAGAACCATGATTAAATTCCGGTTGACGATCCCCATAGATATATTCCTATTTGGTGAATTTTGCGTATATGTAAGAGAAATCAAGAAGAAGGGTGGGATTTTAACTAAGTGGCGTTGGTTACAAAGGTATGGGGGGATGAAGGGATGGAGGGGGAGGGTTTTATTTAAACAATGTCTCCCCTGGACTTGGTCCAATGCGACTTGGTGAACGAAGGGTCGTTCCATGGGTACCCGCAAGGCTTGCAACTGCCAGTATACTCAGCCAGCCTTTTTCCATTTATATAAACACTTTAAACAGATCCGTGTTCCGTGTTGATGGTACTACATAAACGTAAGCTTTAAGGCTTAATAAAAATGGATTAGTGTTTATCAAGGGTTAATACAAACGTTCCCAGTTCAGTTGGTCCAGCCCCCATGGCTCATTCAGAGGCGCTGAGTGTTCGTATCTCCAGAAGGCTATGTCCAGTGCATGCATAACCCAAGGGGTAGAGACAAGTGCCTCCACATATGCACTCCCGTCATCCTCATTGAGCTTGAACGCCCTGGCTTTCTCGCTAAGATCCTTGTATGGGTTCTTGAACTCCCCGTTGTCCTTCCATAGGTGATTCGAGTTCCAAACAAAGCCAAGCGTGCGTCCAACGGTCCATTCCCCTTGAAGAACACGCTTAATCAATAGCCTTTTCCTCTGTTCCAGTATCAAGCCTTTGACCTCAGAGGGTAACCAGTCCCATCGACTTATACACTGGCTGATTCTCCTGGGGACGTCTTGGGAAGAGTGTGCGCGTTTCATACTGTGTGTGATGTAAAGGGATGGGTGTGTTAGTGGCAGCGGTAGCCCGGATCAATTTCCGTTTGGTGTTAACTTCCGGTTGGCGGTATCCCGGGCAAAAAAATTGCGCCTACTTTGTTTCTTTCTGCCCACTTCTCAAAAAACTGAGGGGAAGTGGGAATGGCGATCTCTGTGTATGCATGTATGCAACCAGTCGGCCAATAATAAGGAGTATTTATATAAACGCTTCAGACAGATAAGTGCTGATGGTCCTACATATGGGACATATATACTTGACATGACTCTCGCAGTCACACTCGTCACCGCAGCCAACGTAAGGTCTCTCGTCTTGCATAATCAGAGCGCAGTCCATGCATGTGAACACATGACCACACCCGGTGTAAAAGCAGTTGCGCTTTCTATCCATACATACCACACAGGTAAGGTGGTCGCATTGTTCCTTGTCCGCACAGGTACTCCCAGGCTGGTTTACCGTGTTTTGGACGGGGTTGTTATCGTGACAAGGACAGTAGCAAGGAGAAAGATTAGTGTCAGAATTACAGCGTTGGTTACAGCAGCAAGGAGAGTGAGAAAAGTAAGTGAAACGTTGGTAGAATCGTCGGACCAAATCGATATCGTGTTCAGGCGAAGGCGGACAGTCTTCCATCATAGGGGTATCGGTGGGTGATTCCAAGTAAAGAGAAATCGTGTTGTCATCTTCAATGACAATGGCGTTTTCTGCGCAGGTACCAGTAGTGTGTAAAGGTAGAGTTTGTTGAAGATCCATGAGTTTGTGTGTTTGTAAAATGATGCGTATGCGTGGGGTGAAAGGGGTAGTCAGTTGGTACTTAATTCCGCTTGGTACTTAATTCCGCTTGGTACTTAATTCCGCTTGGTACTTAATTCCGCTTGGTACTTAATTCCGCTTGGTACTTAATTCCGCTTGGTACTTAATTCCGCTTGGCGTTATATTCCAATTTTAGGGTTTATTGGTTAAAGCTCGTTTACTTTATGTTCCTCAAACATAGCTTCTTTATACTTTTCCACAAATAGCTCGTCCCATTGCGTGTTTATGGCATCTCCCATATGATAAATTTCTTCCATCACAAAAGCCATGTTTCGAATAAACTTGGTGTCTACCGGTATATCGTAATCCACACCAATACCATCAATACCATCAATATATTTTGGGTAACCTTTGTCCTGAATACAGGCGAGAAGGGATTTTTCTTTGCTTCTACTTGTCTTCCCCACGTCATACCCCACATTTTTAAACAACGCTTTTTCCTCGCTTGACAAGAGATTACTCTCCAAACGCTCCCGGTTATATTCTCTATCCGCCAAGACTTCTAGACCACACTGAACGAGAGGTAAGTGTTTCCGAGTCTCCTCGTTGAATTGCTGAAAGCGAAAGAGAAGAATGTTCAGGGTCAATATGTGGTAGAACAAAGATATTATGATTAATCCCACAATTCCAGCCACGATGCACGCAAAAAGCATGATAACGCATCTATTATGTCTATATTCACACATCCTCCCTAGCCCCCAGGTCATAATGATTTCTCAGATCCTGATTTGGGAGAGGCGTGTAAAATGAACTTGTGCAAATAAATCTGAAAAGATGTATGTTTATTTTTAGTTTTTTTTTTGCTTGCTCAAAGTTTGAAACAAGGGACGATAATTAAATATGCACCGTTTATTAATTTCCTCAAAAAGGTGGAAACAAAAAAGATTTTGTTTCTTGTCGTAACAATATACAAAAACTGTAAACCAATATACATATCCCCAAAGATGGGGCAAAGATTATCCACAGAGATCTTTGAAGCCACGGAATCCGGGAACGTTGAAAAACTGAAAGTTATTCTGGGGAAAATAAGAAATGTTGATGTTCGAAATCAAGGAGGGGATACACCATTGATGGTTGCTTCTAGTAAAGGCGATAAAGCTATGGTACGGTTACTCTTACAAAACAATGCCGACCCGAATGCCAAAAACAATACCGAAAATACGCCTTTGATTATTGCTTCTGGGTATGGTCATACAAAGGTTGTTCGTTTACTATTACAGTACGAGGCCGATCCGTCTATTCAAAACAAATACGGAAATACTGCGCTGTCTTTAGCTTCTGCAAGTCGTCATAGAGATGTTGTTTCCTTGATTACAAAGCGTTCGGAGCCATCCCACTTAAATATCCAAAACGTAAAAGGAGAAACTGCGTTATTTATTGCTGTGGACAGAGGTTATGAGGATATTGTAGAGGTTCTCTTGCTTTCAGGTGCCGATCCGGATTTAAGAACCAAACGTGGGGACACTGCGTTGATGGTATCTTCCGGAAAATGGGATTTGAAAATCTTTAATATGCTTATTAAACCAAAGAGACAAGGAGGGGGTGGTGCAGACCCGAATGTCAAAAACATTAGTGGCCAAACTGCTTTGATGAAAATTATTACAAAAGCCAGATGGAAAGCCGTAGATCCAATATTGCTTATGAAAATTGTACGAAAGCTCCTAAGACATGGGTCCGATACAACGATCAAAGACATTAGAGGAGATACTGCGTTGATATTTGCTATTGAAAATTTTACTTTACCAGTTGATACTATATTGGAACTTTGTTATTACCTTTTCCTGTTTGGAGCCAGCACGAGCAATGAAATATCTGAAACGGTTAGGGATGTGTTAGCTGACAATGTTACCCAAAGCAATAGATCGAAGCGGGAAAATATTCTTCGTCTAATCAATCACTTCCGAAAAGGGGGTGAGAAAATGTTTCATGCAATATTTGACAACGACATTGAAACGGTTAGCCAATTGATTTTTAGTGGCCACGAAGTAAATGCTGGCATCTTGGTATTGGTTGATGAAAAAAGTGTTCCATATCCACCCGGCAAATTCAATCCGCCTGGCAAATTTTACATGAAAGTATGGACTCCATTACAATTGGCTACAGAATACGGAGATACGCGACTCATTGAATTTCTTCTCACAAATGGTGCTGAAGTAGACGGGGTCCCCAAAGATGCTAGTGCATCAAGATGGATTAGCAGAGTGCATTTCAGAATAGGGCCGAAGTGGGGACCGAATCGGAAAACTACATTTATTATTGCCTTTGAAAAACAATCTTTGAAAAATGCGAATCTACTTATCGAATATAAGCTTGATGTGATAGGCAATGCGATTTACTATTTGACTTATGAAGGAAATCATACGAAATACTATGATTTAATAGATTGGATTATTGTCCACAAGTTGGCTGGTGTGGACCAATTGTCAAATGACAAGAATTCGTTGTTGGCGTTTGCTAGTTCTATGATCGACGGAAAAATGGTCAAGTATATTCTTGAAATGGGTGCTAATCCAAATAGATTAGCAAAATATTCCCCATATCATTATGACAGTAGTCCTTACAATCAAGATTATTTGCCCCCTCTTCTAATAGCTACGATCGAACATACCGAAATGGTCGGTGCTTTTTACTATGATGAGAAAGATTACATGCAAATCTTGGAGATGATCGTACATTATAACGGTGATGTTGATGCGACAACCAAATATAGTAAAGAAACTGCGCTAATGTTGTTGATTTCGAAAGGAGGATCATTTGATTCTATTAAGTTCCTTGTTGAAAAAAATGCGGACTTGACACTCAAGGACAGTGAAGGAAGAACTGCTCTGGATTACGCCAAACGGAGAGGAAATTTGGAAATTGTTGATCTACTTTCAGAAGAAAAACCAATTACTTTGAATACGGGTAAAAACACAGCCCGATCCCTGAATGATACATATTCGAATTTTATTTTCTAGAAAGAGCTATTATCGTACAGATTCCAAAAAAAATCCAAACAAAAAAATTTGTAAAATAAATAAAAGAATTCTGTGAAAGTAATCATTTGCGGTTGACACTTTGGACTATTTTACTTTTGGTAGAAAACCCCCAACTGCCCAAACATTTTTTTGATTCACTTGCCTTAACCGATGGACTCCACCGACTCTGCTGACCGATATCTTTTTCGCCTACCCAAGGATTTTGTAACCGAATATGCGAAAAAGACCCCGCCCTTTGGATTCAATGGGCTGGGAGAAGTTACGTACCGACGTTCCTATTCTCGCCTAAAAGAAGATGGGACAAACGAGGAGTGGTACGAGACGGTAGAACGTGTGGTCAATGGGACCTATACGATGATGCATACCGCAGCCATTAAGAACGAGCATTCTCCCTGGATTGAGGACAAAGCCCAGAAATCGGCCAAAAAAATGTATGACAAGATGTTTCACATGAAGTTCTTGCCTCCTGGTCGTGGCTTGTACGCCATGGGCACCAAGATCACCGACAACCTCCAGCTTTATGCCTCGCTTAATAACTGTGGTTTTGTATCTACGCAAGAACTGTGGGAATGTGAACCAAAAGAACAACGTACCAAACCCTTTGAATTCCTCATGTTGATGAGCATGATGGGTGTTGGTGTCGGATTCGATGTCAAGGGAAAGGGATCTTTCTCCATTCACGAGCCTGAAACCGAACGTAAATTGATTACCGTTCATGATTCCAGGGAAGGATGGGTATCATCTACCATGCTGTTGCTACAGAGTTACTTTTGTAGTGGGAAAAAGTCCATGGTGTTTGACTATTCAAAGATTCGACCCAAAGGCACCCCGTTGAAAACTTTTGGTGGGATTGCCCCTGGACCTGCCCCGCTGAAAAAGCTGCACGATTCTCTTATGAAAATTCTGGATGCCAAGATCGACAAGCCAATCGATACCAACCTGATTACCGATATTATCAACTTGATTGGAACCTGTGTGGTGGCCGGAGGTGTGCGTCGAACTGCGGAAATTGCTCTGGGAGACATGAACGACCGCGATTTTATACACTTGAAGGACTTTGGTACATACCGGTCTGAATGGATGTGGACATCCAACAACTCGGTTTGTCTTCCCACCATGAACACCATGCCCGAGGGAGAAGCTGTACGGGACCTTCTTCGCTTGACTCTGAGGACAGCGGCCAATGGAGAACCTGGGTATTACTGGCTGGACAACATGCAAGATTTTGCACGTATGAACAGGAGCATGAGTCCCGAAGATCCCATGACCAAGTATGATACGAGGAGGGAGCCTTCGGCTACAGGTACCAATCCATGTGCAGAACAAACCCTGGAATCGTACGAACTGTGTTGTTTGGTGGAGACGTTTCCGCACCTTCATGCGACAAAAGAGGAATACATCCAAACCTTGAAATACGCCTACTTGTACGCCAAGGTGGTTACCACAGGGATGACGCAGTGGAAAGATACCAATCTCATTATCCAGAGGAACCGGCGCGTAGGCTGTTCGATGACCGGAGTGGCCCAGTTTGTGGATACGTGGGGCCGCAAGCGTGTAAGCGAGGCTATTCTATCTTGGCCCAAGGTATACCGCGAGTTTATGGACCAAAAGCTGGAAGACATTATTCGAGACCAAGGACGTGAAGAGTTGATTTCGTGGTGTGAGGATGGGTACCGTGCCATACGTAACTGGGACATTACCTATTCCAATTGGATGAACATCCCCGAATCGGTCAAGGTGACCTCGATCAAACCGTCGGGTACGGTTTCTCTTCTGGGAGGCGCCACTCCCGGAATGCACTGGCCCATTGAGCGCTATTACAAGCGGAGAATACGTATCAACGACTCCTCGCCTCTGCTTCCCGTTTTGAAGAAAGCGGGGTACCATATCGAGAAGGATACGTATGCCGACAACACTATGGTGGTCGAGTTTCCCGTCTACTGCGGTTCCGAGTCAATTCAAAGAGAGTCCGAAGTATCTGCCGAAGACCAAATGGCCATGGCCGCTCTGCTCCAGAGACACTGGGCAGATAACCAAGTTAGTGTCACCATCAAGTTTTGGAAGGTGCCTACGCTGGAGGAGGCCTCTGAGTTTACGTCCTTGTTGGCCATTGCCTTTGCCGAACACGTAGAGGATCTAAAATACTTATTGAGTAGCCGCAAAGTTATGCTTTATTCAGGCGAGAAAAACGATCAAGAAGCAATGGACCAAAGGTGGGCCAAGATGGACCCTATCAAGATTCAGGAGATGCTTTGCGTTGTTGCGGCCGAGTTTGGAAACCTGTATAGGTCCACTGGCCCCACTCGTATGACTCTGCTTAGAAAGTACTTTTCAGGCATACGAGAGGACGAAATGGAGAAGCAAGCCAAGATGCTGCGCGGGATCATCGCCTACCACATGGAGATGTACTTTTCCGTCGAGCTTGCCGCTGCCCATTTGCCAGAAGGCGAAAGAGAGAACGAAGAGCGGATTACCGATATCCTGACGCTGGTGAAAGCCGTGCACATTGCCATGCTTTTGCGCGAGTATTCTGGTAAGCTGAAAGCCGTTTCGTTTCTTCCCATGGAGACCGGGGTGTATGCGCAAGCGCCTTATGAACGCATCAATGAAGTCATGTATGAAGACATGGTTGCGGGTATTACTCCTATAACGCACTGGGACGCGATGCCTCAGCCCGAACAACCTATTGGATGCGACGGGGATTCATGCGAGAAACCTACGGCTGGACCCGGTGGGGGAACGCTGGCGCATTCTTCGACTTGATTTTGGGATTCCGGGGGAAAAACACTTTTCATTAAACATCACCTTTGTCTCCTTGACACGTTACCGTGGAAAACGAACGCATTTCCTCCTCTGTAGTCAGGCCCACGATATGCCCAGTGACTTCACTCATCACTCTGGCTACACGTTCGTCACATTTTGCACCCACATAGGTTTCCATGCAGTCTTGGCATACAGATATATGTTCAGTCACTGTAACATAGAATAGTCGACCACACACTTGACAGGCAACAATGTTACATTCCGATCGGACAACGAAGCATTCCTTGAGCACACGCGGGAAAAAGCTATGGTCTCTATGCCAGACGTGTACGTGTTCCTTTCCAAAATGAGCCTTGTACTCGTCCATCAACATATTGTATGTCTTACCAAAGATGCACAGTTTTGTCTCTTTCGTGACATCGTTTGTCGTAAACGTCACATAATGAACGTCTTCACGCACATAAGTAATCTCTTCAATGGTAAGCCGAAACACCATCCGATCGCGCTTAAGGAACATCTTGTCCATGTGGTCCAAGAACGGGTTGTTGTGATAGTCTATTTCACAGACGCGGTCGTCTCGGTCGACAAACGGTCTTTCTTGGGCTAGAGATAAATCGTCATCGTGTGGGAACGTCTTTGTGTGGAATTCTTTACGTAGTGACTGTAAAATGTCTTGGGTCAAGGCACAGTCCGCGCCAAGTTTTCCTAACAGATTGTACTCTGTATTGTGTTCTGGAACGTTGACACACTTTTGGATGTAAATCTTGTACTCAGAGGGGGGTTTTGCGCCTGATCGGCGGTCTCGGTAGTGAGGGTTAGACCCCCATGACGATATCCAATCACGGTGCATTTTCCAGTCAAAACCCACAGAGACTAGAAAGAGAAAATAAAGAAAAAGAAACAAAAGGCTTCTTTAAAGCAGGCTTGTTTTTGTTTTTGGTAGGGTTTTATCTTTGTTTTTGGGGTTTATTTTTTTTCGGGGATTTTTTTTACACAGAGGATACACGATGCTTCAACCTTTCAAGCAGGATTTGTCTGGCCTCCTCCGGCCCTCTAAGAACACATATCGCAATTGTCATCAATACAAAAAACGAAACAATAGCGCCTATGGGAGTTTTAACCCATCTCGTATACCATTTGACCCACCCCATTTTTTTTTTCTTTGTGTGAATCTTACGCTCCACTCTGTCCCTTTGTTTGGACTTGGACGAGGGCATTGGTGAACCAGTTTTTATAATTGTGCTATGCACACTTCGGGATCTCCCCATCCCCCTCCCCCCTTTCGCCTTATATTTAGAGGAAAAAAAAATATACATCAGACGTAGTGTTTGTTATCCATTTCTTTTTCCCCGCCCTCCCCCTTACTTACCACCACCCCCCCCCCTGCTCACTCGTTATGAGGTCTGCCGCTACGCGAAGAAAAATAACCACGGATACGCGTAGGTACACTGTCCAGATACTCCCCTACGCTGTCGAAAATACGATCGCCTGTCTGTTCTTCAACCTTCACAAGCCGCCTTCTCCTCTTTTCTGTGTCCTCGCTTGGGTTTTCAACGTCGGATAATATTGAATCTATCGATTCAGTGATGTTACTTCTTACATTCATTTCTACGGAGGACTCCTCCTGGAGATCATGGTACTGGGTTTTTTCTCCGCCGGTCTTTGCCCTCCTTGTCCGCACAGGAACAGATGGTCCATATTCCTCGCGTGTGTCGCCTCTGTTCATGCGACAAAGGATCGAAACCAATTTTCTCGTATGCTCTCGTTGTTGTGTTAGCTCCTCTCGCAAGTCCTTGACTATAGATGTCCGTTCGGCTTCGCTTCTATACTCGCGTGGTATGGTTCTTCCCAGACGTTTCTTTATCGACCGGAACATGGACGAAGGACGACTGTTGTCGTCAATACGGTTGGCCAAGCGCTGCAGCCGGTCGGAAAGTTCGGTGTTAACTACAAAGTCTGAAACTTTTTCGTACTGGTTGCGCAGTCTTTCCGATTGCAGCCACGGCCAAACGAATGCCCATAGAATCCGCAGTAGGCTTAAAAGAGCGAATAGGGCTAGTAGCACAAACATCCGCACGAGTCCAGTGGAGAATGCGAGGAATCCCAACGCAAAGACCACCAAGAAGAATAGCAATCCTGGTACTCCGGAGAAGACTCCAATTACGAAGCAATTGAATTCTCCGTTGATTAAATCAGGAGATCCCACGGGGTTGGCTGGCGAAGCGTTGGGGAAAGTGATAAAGTCCAATATTTCTCCGAACAGCTCGTCTACATAGAGGTTGTCTAAGAACCACACTATAAAGTCGTCGACGTATCCAAAATCAAATAGGTATTTTTGGAACTCGCCATTTGACAAGTCTTCGATAAAGGGGATTAGGTCGGTGGCCACCCATTCGGTATAAACCGGCGTAAAATAAAAGATAACGAGCCCAAAAAAGGTTACGGTAAAGAACCACCGTATCCTCCTTGCTATAAATAGAACAAATATGACCGCTATCAACAAAAGTCCAAGGAACAGAGCTCTCGACAGGAACACGTTCCATCCGGCCAGAACAGACCTTACGGTAAACTTGGACGTGGCGATAAAATTTTTGACCGAAGCCTTGGTCAAGGTCCACCACCGGTCTAAGAAGGACCCCTTGCTTGCATACCACACTTGGCCGGCCAAGTCGTAGTCAAAGGCCCTACAGTTTGGCACAATCAAGTTGGTCAACGGGACCGTGCGTTCTCGCCTCAGGCATACTTGCTGCCCCATGCATATACATCTGCCCGTATTCCCCGTACATTCCCTGTCCTCGCTTAGTTCCCAGAACAATGATTTGTACGGAAGTCGGGTGGAGTCTGCGCAATGACACGTGGCTCCTCCGCTACAGTCGTCCCGCGTGGTACACGAATTTTCTACGTTGGTGCAATTGAAAATATCCCAGACGTATTTGATGGGGCTCTGCGTAGGAGCCCCTCGGCTATCCATTAGCGGGTCTGGTGGTACGGGTAATATAACGATCAGCAACGGCAAAAGGGCGGTGATAGCTGTGGTAATAATCTTCTCGATTATTGTAAAGATAATCGACACTTGCGGGAACACGTATCGAAGTATCATAAACACTACCTCCACGATAACCAGAACGACGAGCAACACAATCACCGTCAACAAAACCAGCCCGACCTGGAGCACGTAGTTGATGCCGTACACAATGTTGTACAGTATCACTTCGGCCAAGTCTCTGATACTCATCAAAATGTTGGGGCCTGTGATCTCCACATAGTCTGTAAAAATAATCCCGAACCACAACAGAGCGTAGTTTGTCCATATCTTGATAAAATGTTGCGCGAGAGAAGTCGTCAAGGCAACTGGCACAACGGACATGATAATCTCGGGGTTTTTGAAAAGGATTCGAGCCCCCGCGAAGAATCCTAGACGTTCCTGAAGCTTTATATTTCGGCGCAGGCCTTCCATGTTTGTGGACACGGCCTCTGGTGCCGGGTGGGTAAGTCCAGGGAACATTGATCGGTAATGTGCCGCCTGTGCCTCAGTAAGGGTGCTGTTCGCATAAAGACTGTTGCTCCAAGCGCGCTCGCTGAGGGGATCGATCTCCCCGCGTAGAATCTTCTTGCCTTCCTCAATCTCCCTGATATAGTCTTCAGAGGTGTACAGGGGCTTGCCCCCATTGGCCGCTTCCATATCTCTCGTGTACTGTACGTCCTTTTCGGCAGTCCAGTATAAAATATCCTGGGTGATGTTATACAGACGCCTCTTCATACCAAACGTTTTCAAGGCCCCGGTGATCGCCTCGTCGTATTCTGGGCCCCGAATAGCCAACCGATTGACAGCAAAATCAATCTTGTGGGGCGCAAAAAGTGCGGCAGCTCCAATGTGCAAGTAACTTTCCAGCCGAGCGCCAATGCCCCTAATTTGGTTAAGTTCTCGGTACTCCGGATTCTCGGCCTGGTACCGCTTGATAACCGACCGTAGCTGCTTGCGTTCTTCCGAAGAAGTGTACAAGTGGGCGTGTCGTTCGGAAGGCGCGTCGCTATGGTGGTACGAATCGTCGAGGTCTCGCAGGAATTTGTCCACGTTCACGGTAGCTTCGTTCAAATACGACCGCATAAAACGTACACCAGACATCAAGCTTTTGGCGAAATAAACATGTGTCTTGTGTTTGCTGAAGTGGTGCATAGTCTCATCATGCGAAGGGAACCGAACACCCAGCAAACTGGAACTGCCCGTCGATGAAGCGTATCGCAAACCTCCGTTCTCTGGGTCAAAATCAAAACCAGGGAATCGGCTCCAGTCAAATTTGGTGGTTAATAATAACGTGTGCAGCAATATGGTGCTCGCATTCCCACGGAAATTATTGTAGTCTTGCACAAACGGGGCATCCCAGTCCCAATTATTATTCGTAGTGCGCTCCAACCGTTTCATGCGAGAATAGAGACTATTGGGGTCCGCGCGCTGCTCGTCGTATAAACTGGTATCCGGGGCTTCGCCGCTGATCCTGGACCGATACCTTTCTCGCCTTCTCTCAAGCCGGCGCTGAAAAGCTTCTTCGTCTTTGGGCCTGTACCGTTCGGTGTGTGTGGAAGGAGACACTTGTGAAAGGAACAAGTGAAGCAACTTGTCCTTGCGGATCTTTCGGGCGACTTCTTCCGTTATCGTTTCTCGTGTAAAATTTTTGCCAACATAAGGATCGATTCGTGTCCTGTAGTAGGACGCTAGGCGATAAGAAGGTTTCTTTCTGTGAAACCATTTGGTCTCGGCATCTTGGTCTTGGTTAAACGCGTAACATTGATCTTCTTTCAGACATTGTCGGACACCGCGTTCTTCTTCTATGGCATCCTCCACCTCGGATTCTTGTTTCGTGAGGGGACGATTGTTCATCTGCCGCCTGCGTTCTCTGGAGCGCTGAAGAGCAGGATATCCATTGCGCCGTCCATTTGCCTCTTCGTCTTCTTGACCAGCCTCCTTGGTGTCGAAAACAAAGGACCCGTCCTTGAACAAGTTTTTCATGTCGTCTTCTGTATAGTCTTCTCGCTTGTAAAAGACACCTTGGCGCCTCATTTCTTCTCGCTTGCTTAAATCAGGTACCAAATCGAGGAATATGTCAAAGGGGTGGTCATCATTACAGTCAGCCACAGATATGTCCACCTCGTCCTCGCAAAACCCATCTACCACATCAAAGATAATATTACATGTTTCCTTGGCTGTGTCTAGTGCCTCCGACACGTCAATGTTTACCCCTAACCCAATACCGGGAGAATCAAATGCATAACAGAAAAGATCGTCCGAGGGACCGTTGTTGTCGTCGTCATCGCTGTTGCCGTCACCGGTAGATATAGGCGAATCGGGGTTATCGAGGTTAAAATCGAAATCGAAATCGAAATCGAACCCAAAATCGTAATCCAAAATATCGAAATCTTTTCCAAAATCAAGAGAAAACTCGGCAATGTCCAGCGCAACGTTGCAAAAGTCTTCTATTTCCAGTAGAAGTTCCGCCAGGAGTTCATATATTTCCCCGATAAATATGCAGTAGCAATAGAACGCTTCAAACACGGGACATATCCCCATCGCCGCTAATTCAATAATCAGATCAAATATACAGTCGAGAATGGGCAGAATTCCGTTCGAAGCGTCGTCTCTGCATTGGTCTTCAATGCATTCTCCGTCGTCTTCCGCGCAATTCAGACAATTAGCTACGGTAAAATTGACCAGAGGTCCAGCGATGCATTCTAAAAGAGACCCTATAAAGCATCCAAACGAATCGAAACGAATACAAGGGATCTGGAGGATCAGTTCGGCAAAAAAGTCAAAGATCTTTTTCCAGAAGCCGAGGAATATGTCTTCGAAAAACGTTTCTACAAAATCGACTACGCACTCGTTGAAGAAAGTGTCCCAAATGTCCAGGATATCGTCAATAGGAACTTCCTGATCTTCTCCGGACAAAGCGAGCTCCAGCTCGTCCTTGATTAGAGAAAAAACGCCAGGTGCAATTTCGGATATGCATTCAAACGACTCCACTATAAACAAGAATATAGAGTCTGCGATTGCTTGTTTGAAGCAGGTGATGAAGAACATGATGGACGTTGTCAATATGTCCGTGAGAAGGGCAATCACTTCATACGTCGTCTCGTAAATTTCGTACCCAATACCTGACCCGGTGACCTGAGGATACACTGGAAAGACATCCGGGTCCCACCCAAAGTCAAATCCAATGTTGGCCGCGTTCAAAAACTGAGGGTCGTAACGCTTCCAGACTGAAGCGTCTTTGTTCCACCGTGTGAGATTTTTCTTAATCTGCTCTTGTCTACTGGGATCGTTGGGAGCGAGCGACAAAGACATGCGAGCAAAGAGGTCGTTGTACCGCTTTTGTACGACAGGGTTGTTCACAACTTTTACAGGCATCCCATATAGCAGCGCGGATTGCACAGGCGGGTTGAACGTTGTACGCGTAACGCTTCGGAAGTTCGGGCTAACTAAATCGATCCACTCTACTCCAAATATGTTGTCGTCAATGAAATCGTTCACTGTAGCGTCGTCGCACGGGGTTGTGTTTTCCGGGTCGATAATAGTCAATGGCAGGACGGCCAAGCATTTTACGATAAGTTCGATCGCGTTCAGTATCACCATTATTATACAGAAAAAAAATTGATAATAAAAATTCTGAAACTCGCAGTATGGTTCGTACACCAATGACACGAAATCGTTTGCTATGGGCGCTAACCCCCTGAGGTATATATCGTCCAGTATCTGGAACCCCGGGCGCACTGTGTCCGCTATGATTTCATAGTTGGCTACAAAAGCCGCAGTAGCGACCCACGAAAGGAGGAAGAATATCCAAAACGTCCGAAAGGTAAACAACCAGTTACTTAGGCGAAAAGCTCCCACACCAAGGAAGATGGCCGTCAGCACAATGGCCGATATGACTCGCCACGCCAACTGAAACACCGGGGTAAAGAATTGGCGGAAAAACCCCGTAACTATCGAACCGTAGCGTATATCGTCGTCGCGAGTGTCTGTGCGGGACTCTCCGCGTATCGCATCGGCGACACTTTGCATAACATCACGGGAAATGTCAGCGTCCCGTTTGCTCAAAGTGGTTTCCAAATCATCTAGATCACCCAGAATATCTTCTTTGACGCGTTGTTCCAGGTCCGTCAAACTTTCGTCTGAGATACCCGGTGGACCGGCTTCCGTCATCCTTGGGTCCTTATTCCGATGAGCAAATGTAAAATAAAATCTATATAGGCTCTTGTCCCTTTTATTTTACTTTGAGAAAGATGACATATCGTCCATTAAAGTTATTTCACAGGACAAAAATATTTTTTCCTTATTTACCAACATCCTTCTTGATCTTTGATCTCTTTCGATGCAAATACCTCTCGTCTTCCTCCGTCAATTTTCCAGTTTCGTATCTCCTCTTCGCATTCTCAGAAATGGAAAGAACTTCGTTCACTTGCTCTTGGGCCAACACTCCAATAAACATTTTGACGCAATAAGGACATACCTTGGGATGAGAATAATAGTTTCTGCATACCCCGTTTATATTTCCGAACGCTAAAAGAGATTCTTCATAGTATGTGCCACATTCGCTACATTGATGAAAACGAGTAAGTGGTAACACGGTGGTCTTTTCTTTATCCAAAACACCCTTTGTGTTGGTAGAAGATCCCATCATCACATCAACAAAACGGTCCTCGCTTATACGTCCCTTGTCTTTTTCCGCATACTCTATCAAGCCCAAGGCATATGATTCAAGTTTTGTTTCCTCTTTTTCCTGATGTTCCATGCGACTAAGAGCGTTTGATACCTAACTGAGCCCGTACCTTCTTGTGTACATAAATGAAAAAAACAACTCGGGACCTTTTCGCATCTTCGCTTTTACAAGAAAAAAAATCAGGCGAGGAATGTGAGAAAAAAATGCGAGAACACCAGGCAAACAAAGGAAAAAAAACATTCAGACACAGTACCACACATGACCAATCAGTCGTCTCAACTATCATTCAGAAGTGAAGAACACACCCCATCCGAAGATCAAGAGTCGAGAAGAATAAGAAGAAGTGGGGTAGAGATGTTTCAATTACGGGGAAGCGATAAAGTGCTCATTTTCATTTACATTGGGTCCATGTTGGGTATCATGATGCTAGGGACTCTCGTGCGTACAACCGACGCGGCTTTAACTTTTGACAAGTTGTTTTTGCATTACAAAAACGACTTTCACGCCTGTTACCCTGAGTCTACCGAATATAATTTCGCCTTGACCGACGACGGGACATGTCGCGAACTATATCCTGCGAACAACGAGACCGGGTTGGAGGCGTGCTATTACCAATCGTATTTGGACGGCGCGACCAGAAAGCTCGCATTAATTACACGATGCGACTGCGAGTATGTAACCAATCATAACGGACACAGGGCTTACAACCGGTCCTGCAATCTTCTTCGCATGCAAGAGACTGAATGCGTGGACCTAAGTGGGAGGAAAAAGGGGACGGTGTTTAATACTTTCTTTAACACTTCCACATGGCTGCGGTACATCAATGCAGAGACCAGCCCCTAAAGTGCCCGTACTTTTAGTCCAATAAACAATACCTCTGTATACATGTTGTCTATCTCGTAAGAAAATCGACAATATTGGGCGGTAGGGCGATGGAGAGTACTACTACAATAATAAAAACTGTACTCGCTTCATTATCCAGCCAAAAATGTCGCATGTTCAGAAGGGGGCTTTTCTTCATTTCACTAAAAACGATCGGATATAGACAAGAAATCAAAGCTCCATTAGCTACTCTTTTTATTTTTATTTGATCACAACTTTGAAAGAAACGACAAGAAACAAAAAAAACCGGATTACCCATATTTTTGTAGCAAAATGGCGTCGATGGCATACTCTTTTTTTTTCCAATCACCCATCGAGGGATAACGCTCCTTTACCACCTCGCGTGAAGAAGACAGATAGGATTAGATTTTTTCATCCACAATATTGTAAGCGAAAAATAAAAGGACTACGCTTATCTTTTTGGAGGGTGTGGGTATACTGTTTAAAGGCAAAAAAAAAAGTTAGAATCTAAAAATGACGAAAAGTGTGGATGAAATGTGGGTCAATACCTTAAGAACCCTCCTTTGGGGCGTGGTCTTTTTGGAACTCCTTGGAGATGTGCTCTTGATCGCCGTCAGTGTATGGACCACCGTAGAAGAACCCGAACGCATGTATAACACTCTAAATATGTGGATGCATCCAATGAGTGTGTTAGGCACGCTTTTCTATGCTCGTATTGAGCTTTGGGAGATGCAGGAGGAAGAAGGCGATGAGGAAGAAGGCAAACGGGGTCGAACGAATGTCTCTCGGTCGTCTCGTGTTCTCGTCTTTATGCTGTTGTTCACCGTGATGCCCATGTCGGATGTGTTTACCCTGCTCAGTTATATACGGGCGAACAATTTTGAGAGCGATTCACTTGCCACAGCGACCGTATTTACAGCAGCATTTTTGCTTTTTATAAGCCTTGTTTCCTGGTTATGGGTGATAGCCAGCTCCGTGGTGTTACTCTCGATGAAAGGTCCTTCGTCGCCTGAATCTGGTAAGAAAGGGGTGAGGAATTCCGAAGCTGGGATTAAGAAAAGACCGCTATTGCGAAGATCTGCTGCCAGTAGACCAGAGTATGAAATGAGACATGCCGCGCCCGGTTTAAATCTTTTTGGCCATGGCCATGCGCTTAGGCGAAGATGGGATCCCTATGAACTGTAATAAAAACACAAATTTATTTTTTTTTCATCACCCCCCCCCATACTGGGCCAATCTATTCATATAGTGTATTAAACGAAGAGACAACAATCTCCTCATTTACGTATTCTTCATCACTTTCGTATTCCTCGGATTCTGTTTCGCTGGTGCTACTTTCTGATGTATCTGGGCCACTAATATCAAAGCTTAAGACGTTGTCTTTCCATGGGGTAGTAAACTCTACACGTTCTCCAGATTCATTGACGAATCGGGTTATTCCGGTAGAGCAGTCGATTATAACACTGGAACCCCGTATTCCGTGTGAGTGGTTCCTCGTATGAGAAGTGTTCCTGTTCGTGTATAAACAAACATAAGGTGTAAGTTTACAGTTGGTCCTAGACATCATTGATCGGTTTTTGTATGTACGCATAGAAGCAGAACTTAGTTGCTTAAGTTCAACATATATGGTATGAAGCGTCAAAATGATGTATAGTATATTATGTTAAATGTAAACCCAATGTTTGAGGGTTAGAATATGATTATTTTTTTCTTATTTTTGCCCTCTTTTGCAAAAAAAATAAGAAATCCCTCGTAATTTCAACGCGTTTGCGCATTAATCCTCAATGCCCACAACGCTTTCTATTGGATACAACAAACCAAAAACTTACGTATATAATTCGAGCTTGTCTCCATATCGCCTGTCTCTCAGCGGGGGATTTTTTTTGGATATTCAATTTTCGAAGAAGATATAAAATATTCTTTTTTCTTCTGGATTTCTGAATTTCTGAATTTCTAAACATTTTTTTTCCTTTGCAACCCGTCCCATTTTCATACCACTTTTTCCACCGACCATGAGTGATGTGGACCAAGCTGCGCAACTGTCGAGTGTTATTGGGGGTTTTTTTGAAATGATGACCCCCGAGGATAAATCCAGAGTGATTAATCGATGTCAGAAATTGTCGGTAGAGGCTATGCGAAAAATGAAACAACGATCAGACGAGATTGGCGGACTTAAGAGAGAAAGAGATCGACTTAGGATTGCCATTGATAAGGATAACAAGGAGGTTAGAATTCTGACTACCAAGAGGAAACGCCTCATCGAAGAAGCAAATGACATTTTTGATTTGATCCATAAAAGAAAGAAATTAGCGGCCGAGAGGATTCGCGAAGAAGAAATGGTTGCGAAAGAAATTGAATCCCTCCGAAAAAAGTCCGACGCGATGTTCTCTTCTCGTCTGCAAAAGGAAATATTCAACATAGCCGCTCTTGATGACACTTCTTCGTACTCAGATTCTTTTTCCTCATCTTCGGAATCTTCAGAGTCTTCCGAATTTTCTTCGCTATCTTCGTATGGCCTGAACTCCTCGCCGCTTCGATTGCGCGAGGAATGTCGTCACGATTATCCTTATACTCATCGCCCAAGCGAAGATTTCATAACTTCTATCACTAAGGAAGAGGATAATGAGGATAATGAGGATAAGGTCGTTGATGCGGATAATGGGGAAAAGGGGAAAAAGGGGGAAAGGGAGGGAAAGGAAGACAGGCAATATTCGGAGGAATACCTTCCGCTTGACCAGGCGGAAGAAACTTTGCCAAGGGCGGAAATTTTGGCAACAAGCAAGAGAAAGAATGTTTATGCGAAAGGAAAGGAGAAAAGGGAGAAAAAGGAGAAAAAGAAAAAGATGAAAACTTCTGCAAAAGGAAAAGGAAAAGGAAAAGAAGAAGTAGAATTGACCGAGAATCCGTATACGGATTTTTATATTTCCACACATAGCTTTCGAGGAGCCCTTTGCTTTCATTGCGGGGGCCACGATGAATCTCTTATGAGAGAAAATTCCGTGAGTGACTGGAACGCTTACTTGGACCTACCAAGACAAAGCGAAAAGTGGAAAGCAGCAAGAAACCGTCTTCGCTTCCCCTCTATGTGCACTTGCAATTGTAGCATCTGTAAGCAGAGACCAAAACACTGCACTTGCGAGGACATGTTCTTGCCAGAAAAGTGCACTAGAGATGCGCTTAAAGACTTTCGCCCCAAGTCCAGAGGCGAGGACGCTTATCCCGTCACTGCCAAAAAGTACCGCGAGCTTGGAATCATGGATGGAAACATACACACGCTGGCCATCAATATACGCGAGACCAAGGACCCCAAGCGAGCAGTCCTTCTTCACGACGCGTTCATATATTTTTGGAAACGGTACCTTGAACATATTCACACCAAGGATACTTTGGCGATAGTGGTGGCGTATGTGTTTATCTACTCGACCATCTGCGGTAGAGACAAGGCCGCTGCGCCCAAACGATGTGTCTATGGAAACACCCGCTTGGTCACCGGTAATATTCAACGTGGGCTGTGTACGCGCCACAAGCCACAGATTTCTCAGGCGAGGGTGAAAAAGTGGACTTGGATTTCAGAAGGCAAAAAAATATTTGAGGAATGGAAAAAAAAGTAAAAGAATATTTACTAGTTCTTATACTGAATGAACATCAATAGGTGAGTAAGTGTGTGAGCCAGTGAACGCGAATGGACGAGTTTACATTGAATATCTCTGTTCAAAGTGCTTTTTATTACAAGGCAGAAAATATCCATAAACATACACTGGACAACACAGACTACCGAAGAGTACACCAAACAAATACGTATTCCCAGTTGGTCTTTATGTGCTTGAAAACCTGGAGAATATATCGATTGGGAAACACACGACAACACCGACCAGTTTATTCGCGTAGAATCTGGCACAGCGGAAATCATTGTTCAAAAACGTAAGAGGAAAGATTCCTCTTCTCCTTCCTTTTCTCGCATTCAGCTCAAAGACGACGAGTTTATGTTCATCAAAGCGGGGAAAACACACAAAGTGAAAAACGGTGACACTGCCAAGGATCTAAAACTGTACACGGTTTATTCAGGAGAAATTCAACATCCTCCTGGCCTGATTCATGTACGCCAGGGGTCTGAAGATTTACATAAGAAAGAAGGTAAACAGCCATGGGATGTGTAGGGTAACGATGGAGGGGAGTAAAGGAGAAAACATTTTTTTACTCGTCAAAAGGCGAAAGGGGTAGGGGGCGTGTGACGGGGACCTTGAATATATCATGTTCTCTTCGCACCACCTCGGGCCCTCTCTTATCCCTTTTCCAATTGTATTTCATCATTTCAAGAGAAGGCTGCGTACTTATATCCACACTCGCTTGATGGCCCACATCCATAAACCAGAAAAATACAATAAGAGCTACTACACTCCAATGCGCCCATACAAAAACCACGTTGAGAATTTCAGAGACCAGTTCCCCAAACACATGGGTTACTTCGTCGCCTAGGATCAATGCGGCCAGAATAAATAATGCGAACGTGGTCGACAGTACCAGAACCAGCTTGTCGACCACGGTGTACGACATACATCCGCCCAAAACTTGTGCTCTCACCCTATTGGCCGAAGTATAATCCCGGTTGGATTTCCACCATACGAAAAAGTGCGCAAACAGAAGCGAAAGACTTGCTGTAATGGAAAATAGAGCCCGTCCTTGGACACTGTCGGTTGTGGCCAGAAAGATGGTAGAAAGCGAGGATAAAATAGACATCAAGCAAGCCAGCAAGATACCGAAAATCGTCAGGCGGTGATAAGCGCTCAACGCGAGAATGGCCAGGCTCAGGTAAAACGCATAGGCGATCCACCACCCGTATCGGGCACTGTCGTTTTCCAAAATGTCCATTATAGGCAGCAACTTTCCTACACACGTAATCCACATAGAACATGCAATCAAACTAATTGTATTAATATAACTTTGATATCTCCGTATATACACCGCTCTCTTGTTCCTCTGGTCGTGTCGGTACATCGTCAGGCATATAAACATCATAGCGGTTCCCAGTATACCATAGACGGACGCGCCCACCACACGCACCGTATCGTACGGGTGGTCGTATCCCATTTATTTTTTTTTACTACCCGGTCACCCAAATACACGCGCGTTACTTGTTTTGGGTGACTACCCGTCTTTGTTTTTTTTTGAGAGGGGTTTTCTTTTTTTTCTTTCTTTGATTGGGGGGTTTTCTTTCCTTTCGAACGTCATAATATAGAGAGAAAGTAACCGATAGAATACGCATCAACCCTTCCCTGCCTCTTCCTCCCATAGTGACCGTTTTTCCAGATTCAAAAGCCAGTTGCGCCGCCGGAAAAATTTGAGGAGGACGTACAGTGGCTCCTGGGAAAGCCTCCTTGTTGTAAGATACGATATTTGGGTGCTTAGAGTACAGAGCGTCGATATCTAGTCCAAAATCGAATTCAATTGTCCCCACCACGTTTTCGGCTTCCAAAGAATTACTCAAGGGACAAGCGCGAGGGAACCCCTTCTCGCGTATGTACGCGAGGGTTTCCATTATGGCATAGTGGCCCACGGCTTCCGTCTTGGCCCCGGTACACACGACTTTTCCAGGCGAGAAAACCGATACTGAGGTAGAAGGATATTTGTACCTCTCGATGACTGCGGCAAAGCGAGGAGGGACACATCGCGCCGACCGGCCGTCCATCCTTCGCACCAAGTCTTCCAGGGAAAAGCGATTATGGGGCGACACGTGGTACTTTTTCGCGCCGTGAAGCTCTTCGGCCATCTTTAGCACTAATAGAGCATCATTTTCTATCGTCTCTACATCGTTCCACACATCCTTGATATCAAAGAGAGGAGATCCTTGGCGTTCCGAAGACCCGGTGCTTCGTTTCTTTTCTCGCCTTTTGTTGGTCTTTTGTGTGATGGTTTGAACCGCTTCCGTAGCCTCTTGAGACACGGACCTCAGCCCACAGAGCAATGCAAATACGTAAATATCTCTTTCAGCAATATAGGTAGCATTGTCTTCATTCATTTCTTCCAAAGATTCTATTCCTGGGCGGTCAAAAAAATCTGATCGCATGCTCAATCGGTTACGTACGTGCGTAAGACTTGTCACATAGGCCGCAAATGGCTTGGGAATGTAGGTAGAGTTTTCTTCCTGAACCACACGAGGATCCGATGGGTGCGCGTCCGCGTTCATTTCAATCTTTGTGGTGAATACATTGTTGTTGATGAACAGCTTGCTTTTGGCAAAAGAACGTTCTTTAGCATCGTCCCGATGCTCGGTCTGTGTCGCACGGGAATGGTTGGTATGCATATTCTGTGCGGCGGTCCCGTCTTGTCATAGAAAGGGGTGTGAAAAAAAATAAATACTAACCTTTTGAATTGCTTATTTTTTTTCTTGATTCTTCTAATTTACATTTCCCCATTTCCCCATTTCCCCATTTCCCTGAACACCGGGAGCGCCGCACATTTCAGAAATGACCAGCACAAGCGACAAGAGGAAAAACAAGCTTAGAAATATTCAGAACACATACAACAAGATTGAGGACGAGAAGCTGGCCGAGTTTCTCGCATACAACGGATTCTTTGAATCCTGTGGAGACAGCGATAAAGGTAGCAAGAAACGCAAGAACAAAGAGGTGGACGACGCGGACAAAAACGCTTTCATGGACGAGATGTTCTCCATGCTTGTCGATTATGTATACGATTCATACTTGCTGAGTGACAAGGTTGAACGATCGCACAAAGAGGTGGAAGATCGACCCACCCTCTTTGACCTGCTTTGCATGGGCCCTTTGGCGTATAACAGCATGGACAAGGATCTAGAAGCGGAAGGCGAAAAGGAAAACGAGACCAAGATTGTCGAAAAGACCAGGTACCTCCCATCCAAGATGGACATCAAGAGATTTGCCGGTCTGGGCGGAGCAGTGGAAATGTCCCAAGACGCTAAAGAAGTGCTATCCGTGCTTGTTCGCATGAATGAATCGAGCCAGATCCAAAAGGCGTCGGCATTGGCCCTATCCAACCACGGAAGATTAACCATGATGCAGCGCGACCTCGTATTGGGTCATAAGATCGCCGGCTATGACACCGTTTCAGTGTAAAAAAAAAGGCAAAATAAAATGCATTTGTCAAGCTATAATTTCTTCTCCCTCGCCTGACACGCTTTTAAGTAAACCATCTCATAACAAAACAAAACGAAACGAAAAAATGGACAGTGGAGGAGGGGTGGACACGGCTCCTTATGAGAAAATGAGCATTGACGATATTCGGAAAGCCAGTACAGAATTTTACCGTAACGAAGACAGTCGGTCTCGAAAGATACGTATGCTGGAATACATCAACTATATATACACCCATACACAAGACTCCTCAGGAACTTCAGGAACTTCAGGAACTTCAGGAACTTTGGGGACTTCGGGGACTTTGGGAACTTCCGGACAAGAGTACATGGTATATGCGAGAAGTGATACATTCACGTCGACTTCTTCAGGTATCCGAAACATTTCCGAGTACATTCGTTCATGCGAAAGTGAATTAAGTATACGAGGGGGGAAATCTGTCTGCATGGAAGAGTCTGAGGATCCACGCATCAAAGCTCTCAACCAAGAAATTATACTAGGGCTGGGGGACCATCAAGACGCGCATCTGGTCATGCGAAAAAACGAACATGCCCCGCCTCCTTGGGAAATTATTTCGGACGATGAGGACACCGCCCGCAGGGTTTTGTCAGAAAGCGATAAATGTATTTGGCTCATGGACCGTGCTGGAAAGACAGTGTTGGTGGAATCAAGCCGCGGTTATCGTGTAGCGAGTGCGGTGGAAGATTTGTCGCCTTACTTGTTAAAACCTTACGTATGCGATAAGCCAGGCGACTACACCACAGCCTCTTTGGATGCCTTGGTATGTCCTGTGTTGATGTCTATGTACAGATGTGTGAAAAGGCAATGTGTGGCAGGCAATCGGGACAAAAACCCAAAGGAATATCGACATATCATGGCCACCATGTACGAGAACTTTATGAACTGCGGAAATTCCATGATGCCTTTCCCCATCTCCAAAATACATCATCACATACAAAGAGAGTTTGGGTTTGGGAAGCACATTATCGAGCACGACGACAAAAGGGGTATTGCAGTGATTAGTTATTCCATCACCGACCGCTACTACCTTGCTGTGTTTTTTTGTGTAGACGACAAGAGGATTGACGCCGGTAACCAGAAAGTGGCCCAAATTTTTTTTAGCGTACGCGAAGAAAAGGGAAAGGAAAAGGTAAACGAATCCGTATCGCGATCCGATGATAGAGTGCGCGCCAAACCAAAAGATTCTGCCATTTTCCGTGCCGATTTTTGCGAAGAATCTGGGTTTGGTTCAACCAACCCGCGGGGGAAGCGAAGAAGAAATGCTATTACTACCTCCCATGCCATAGAGAAGGCGAGCAAAATTGCTCGTCGAGGAAGAGAAAAACGGATTTTGAATCTTTGTACCAACGGAATTGTGGATGTGGTTATTTATTCCTGTTCGTGTAACCGCGGTTTGGTTCGGTTGTAATTAAAACAAACCAATCCCGGCACACGAACATCTAGGAAAAGTAAAAAAAAATCCTCACACCCACATATATATCGCTAAAACGGTCCGTCGTCAAAAGGAGAAGGGTGTATGATACGACCGTCATGGAACGGTGGTATTCTTTCTATTTTTCCTATTGAGGCATCTACGTGAACATGCTTGATTGATCTTCCTCGCACGATTGCTCCCCGTTGTCGTTTAGCAACTCTGGGCTGCTTGTGGATGGGGTCAAAGGGGCTGTCCTCAAAAGGAGAAGGGGTGGGTACACGCAAGCGAGGGGCATGTAAATCGACGGTAATACGCTCCTTTCTCTTTTTACCTCTTCCTTTATGGGATACACAAGAAGAATAAGCAGCAGCGCCAGGAGAAGGAAGAGAAGAGGCGAACGTGTGTTCCAGCACCAATTCCAGTGTCAATGCTTCGGATTCAGATGGTTTGCACATAGATGGCGGGAGTTTCTTCAATAGGAAAAGGGGAATGTCCTCGCTCACGGTGCGCGAAAAACATCGCACGACGTAGGAAAAGTTCATTTTTTTGGCAAAGTTTTTCAGGCCCAAGAGCCTTTCGTCTGTTTCTGCATCACCGCCCTCTTCGTCATGGTTTGTTGAACTATACCCGTTAATCATCGATACAATGTCCATGCCCTTTATGTGACGACCATTCTCCCCTCGCGTGATGTGCGTCCAGATGTCTTTCACCTTTTCCGCATGCGCGTATGACTCAAATGGACCCACCGCTTCGGCGAGAACCCAATGGGCCGCCGCCGGTCTTGTCTTTTTGCAGTGCGGAAGAGCCTTTACTTTATGCATCATGTGTTTGCGAAACGGGTTGCTGGATATGCCAATAAATGTATAGCATTTGAAATTGCTTGATCGCTCGTTGTGTGTCATCAAGTAAACAAACCAAGGAGGATGGTTTCCAATTGTCACCACTTTAGCCGCGTCATAAATATGACAGTACTTTCCGGACTCCCTCGGGTCCTCCTCGCCAAGTGAGGTACGTAAAGGACAGTTTTTCTTTCCCATCTATGATCACCGTAATAAATCAGCGAAAAATACGTTTGAAAATGAAATTCCGTATTTTTTTCTTTACTTCATACACCCTTCGTCATGAATAAATATTTTTCCCCTTTTCCCCTTTTCCCCTCATTTAAACAAAGCCGTCCTCCCACTATTGTACGTCCTACGACGCCCTGTATTGGTATTCCCCATGGTCTTACCCACGTGTATATACTCAACCACAGAGTTTTCCCTAAGAAAGGTACAAAAAGCATCCATGTCTTGGTTTCCATTGTAGTCTTTGACCCACTCCTTCACCCGAGTACATCCTTTGGTTACTATTTTAGACGTATAGGACCGGCTACGGGTAGAAAATTTAAGCATATTTTCGTCCAAATCCGTGTTCCTCTGAAGAACGCGCGCAACGTCTTTCCTCTTCAGCTTGTTGATGTAATTCTCGCATAATCTCTTCTGAGAAGGCAGGTTTTCCTTTAACCAAAGATCTTTCTCCATCACCACCCGATCTCCAATGACAATGTCCGTATTGGTCAGCAAGTACAACACGCCCAACACAAAATGGTCGAATTGAGATTTAGGCGAGGAGGTCATCCTGACATTTTCGCAGGATAGAAGAATGACCCATAAACGGACAATCTCATTGGCATATTTCCTTTCTTTCTCCGCATTGTGCGGTACTGACGAAATGTGATCCTTTTGCATGTTGTCGGCATATATATCGTCAAAATATGTCATCGCCGGTATATTTATACCCTTGCCCAGTGAAGGGTAGGACCATTCGTACTGTGTTCGTCTCCCGTACTTGTATTGCACAAAATCTTCCTCGCTTTCCATAAAATCCAGTTTCTTCCTTTCGTCGACCGAATCCTCTCCTTTCGCGTCATCGATCTTTTCCATGAATGCCTGCGCAGAAGGCCCCAGTTCCTCTTTATTCCTCTCATAATAGTCGCGTATGTATAGTGTAGGCGAGAAGTGGAAATCCACAAAGGATCTCTTATATTTCTTCCGGAGTGCTTTTAGCGCTTTTTGCTCCTCTTCTCGAATACTGCGGATCCCTCGTTCTATCGTCGTCATTTTTCGCTTTACCGTATCGGCCGTATTGACCATAGAAGCGATGCCATAGGCTAATTGCATGCTTTTCCTCTTGTTGGAATTGAAAATGAGATCGTTCATGATTGTCTTGACGGATTCGATGTAGGGAGCAAGGCGGTTAATGTTTACCAACGTGTTCTCTTCAACCCATGTGGTAAATGATAGATATCTTTGCTTGAATTCCAAACTGTGCCGATCAATGTCTGGAACGTATTTCCTCGACGAGGAGAAAGTGTGACCATCCTCGTTTGACCTCTTTCGTTTCTTGTGTGCTCCTCGATTTGGCCCGTGTGATAGGGAGAGCATGTTCTTTTTCACCGTTTCCACTTTCCCGACAACCATCTCAGGTGATCTCGGGCCCTCCTTAACGGTTTTCGAATTGTATGGACTGCTGCTCGACATCGCAATGCCTCGCATAGACTCCATAGATGGTTTCCCCATCAACATTTCAGCAATGGACCCCGTAATCATCGGCGCCGATACAGCCAATGCCCCCTTTACGGAGTGCTCCATAATGCTGGATTCCATACGGGATTTCAAAAGGGCTTTGCTCAAGGACATGTTCCCCTTCCTTCGTTGAATCTTTTCTCGATTCTTGCTTGTGCGTGTACTGTTGGCATCCTCCTCCTCTATTAAATAATACTGTTTCACTTGACCTGATCCCCCAGAAACGTTCAGCTTGCTCGACTTATATTCACCGGATTTGGTCGCAGCGAGCGTGCCATCGGAATTCAACGAGTATCCTCGCTTGAGTGTACGTAGCGGCGAATCTCGTTTTCGCCTTCTTCCAAGGCCTCCGGACGGAGAAGAGGACGGTGACTGAGAAGGCGAAGGCGAGGATTTCGCACCTATACTACCAAAAAGCCTCGTGTTATTCGAGGAAGTAAGTCTGTGGGCGTTTCCAGGAGACATTACCATTCCCTCCCCTTGTGTCCACGCGCCCAATGGTATAGAATAAGGTGTTTCAGACAAAGATCCTAGTCGACCCGTACCCTCCGCCGCTTCCATTTGTTGTTTGATATCCATGACGTCTTCATTAGTCCCCTCCACCAAAAAGGTCGGTGTCACACCCTTTCGTATGCTTTCCCACGTCATCTTCCTCGCCTGAGTTTCTTTGTATGTATCTATACTGTAGGCTGTCTCCTCTGCGCGAACGCTATTCCAAACCTCTTCTTCATCTTCTTCTGATTCGCCGTCCTCTTCCCCCTTGTCGTCAATGACACACATTCTTCCCCTTCTTCCCCTTCTTCCCCTTCTTCCCCTTCTTCCAATTAATCCCCCTACGGAATATGAAGACGAAGAGGGGGTAAGACATACACGTCCTCGGTTAGTAATCGTGCTGTATGCATTCAGAGACCCATCTTTTGAAAATAAGACATTGGACTGTTTTCTCCCACGCTTCCTCTCATTGATATAATTCCCGGAGACATACATTTTAGTGCTAGGCGTGGATTCTTGCTTTTCGCAAAACTTTCCTGGCATTCCTGGCATATCTTGTTGTGTAAGGACACCGTCGACATCTCCTCTTTGAAAAAGAACGTTCTTACGGATCAGTTCAGCTTTCTCTTTTTGCTGGAATCGTGACGCGACACTTTTCTTGCTTATGCCCGAGGCTTCCTCAAAGAACCGCTCTATAATGATACTCGCAGCAAGAGGCGCAACGACACACCCTTTGCCGGATTTCACCGCAGATCGTACCATAGCTTCGTTCAACTCCAAGTTGGATATCTTTACGTGCAGAACACCATCTTTGTATTCCCTTCGTTCCTTTCTTCGTGCCGCATTCCCACCAAGACTGTTTGAACGGTTGACGTTATACGAGGGGTCTCTTACGTACGCATCTGTGGAATATACGCCTTCGTCCCCCACTCCATACCCATCGCCTCGTCCTATCCCCATTCCACCATCGCCACCGGCATGTTCATCTCCATCATCTATTACGGAAGACCCGTACTCAACGGAACAAAAAGAACTTTTGTACCCCGGGTCTTTCCTAATGTTGTAGGATTTGGTGGAAATATGCATGCTGTCAATACCCCTTCCAGAATACACGCATACTATATTCTTCTCTCGATTTACATGCCCGAAACTACAGGTCATCCGATCTCCTATGCACACGTGTATGAGACCGTGGTCCCGACACCCGAAAAGCGAGATTCCGCTCTCGGTAGGAATGCTGTCCAACTTGCACTCTATCGAACATTCTGCCTTCAAGTCAACCATACACCTGGATTCTAACATTAAAGCATCTTTAAGCCTCTTGGCATCATTCCTGTTTTCCATGTCTACATGTGTATCAATATCGACATTGTACCGCGCAGGCGTGCTTTCGACCCGTTGTGATTCTCTTAGCCGTTCATACAACATTCCTTTCAAAGGCATTCCCCCAAGAATTTGGTCTGTTCCCGTAGGGTTCGTAGATACGGCAGATATAATCCATTCGTATCTTCTCGGCAGCCAGTTATTCACGCTTTTGAATATTTCGCATATTTGTTCACGAGTAAACCCGTATCGGAAGATCTGGTGGTCTATGCTGTTTTCAATGCTGTTAAAGGCGTTTCTTTTACCGAGTAGTGTCGGCCGATATCCTTTTCTCCTTAGATCTTGTACAACCAGGTCTCTCTCTCGAAAAATCTTTTCTAAATCATATTTCTCCTCCTTGGCCATATGTGCGAATGGAATGCGGGAATGCGGGAATGCAGGTAAAAAAATGAAGAGAAATTCTTTGAGAATTTTTAATGGAATATGCGAGGAATTTCTGAAAATCGCGGAAACGCGGAATTTTGTTTTCATTATGAAAACGAAACAGCATCCGTTTTCCAGCACTCCCCGCACCATTGATTTCCAAAACCCTCGGCCATGTGCGGAAAATAGGGAAAATAGGGAAAATAGGGAAAATAGGGGAAAAGTCCATACCGTAGACACAGCTGAGTACCCCCAGACAGTACTTGTCGATCCGTGGGCATTTTTCACTTGGACACGTCCCTTTTGTTTATTCCATTCAGTGATGAAATCCATCCGGTCCCATCCCGAGATGGTCTCGTAGTAATCAATAACCGATTCCACTAACGAGTCCGAAGCCGACTTTACGATAGAGTAAATACCTACCGTCAGTCCCGGTATGATATAGGCGATGATGGATGCCACTATGGCAGTGGAGGTTGTCTTCCCGAACCGACGAGGCATTTCAAAGAATATTTTCTTGAATATAGCATCTATACCGAAGCGTTTGGTCAAGCGAACAATATTGACGTCAAACTGGTCTCCGTAGATGAGCGGAAGCAAGCTGATAAAACAGCTTTGGATAAAATCTTTTTGCTGCTCCGAGAGCGTGAGTCTCTCTTCAATTTTGCCCATGCACCGGAACCATAAATCGACCGTCGAGTCTCCGTCTAGTTTGTCTTCGGTTGTATTGTCTCGAAGTACAACATCTTCAATTCGCACAGGTTCTTTCTCCATCCTTTCCTTGTTCCATTCTTCAAATTCCTTTACTTCGATGGAACGTATCCAGTCTTCAATGTCTACCAACCCCAGGTTTTTCTCTACACACACTCCGTTTGAAAAGGCTTCGTAGTACTCCTCCACGGTATATTTGTCACTTTCGGGTTTTCCGGAAGTCCCTGAAGTCCCTGAAGTCCCTGAAGTCGCCGAAAAGCGCTTACCACCCTGTATCCGTCTCTTTTTCTCAGGTCGTTTCAAGATTTTAGGCCCGTTATGTTTTCTGGCTACCATACGATTTTTTGTGCCGACCGAAGCCTGTGAGCACCGATACGATCGGATGCTTCGAGCATCCGAAATAGCTTCTTCTCCCCCTTCGTCTTTTCTATGCGAGGAGGTGCCTGCAGAGTTTAATGATATTCTTTGTGCCACATCCATCTCTGCACGGAAGAGAGACCGCTCCTCAGCACTCAGGTTTTCTGAGATGATTCTACGACGAGCCATGGCAATTTTATCGCGATCTCCCATGACATCAGAAGAACCCATAGCGGGTACACTGCTGACCCCATCTCCATATCTGCCTCTGGGTCTCAGAAACGTTCGAGAAGGCCTTCTACGGCTCATATTTATGCTGGTGCTATTTTTTTCCGATCCTAACGTGTAACTCAACGCTTATTTATTTTACTTGGGAGCTAGGATCTTCGTTATCTTTTTTTTTTCTCTTTCTCTTTTTGACTTTCTTCATATCGATCAGGAAGCGCCTGGAAACATCTCTTTGATCTTGTATTTGATCCTGCTCATTTCCCCTACGGTTAGACCGAGTAAACTTATCATGTTTTCATCCGTGACAAATTGAATGTCTCCCAGTTTGACCTTTCCTCTCATCTTGGGAAAGGCGCTCATGCAATCGATGTCCGTAAGAAATCCGTGTAGGCTATAGTCGTCATAGTTCATTTTGACACGGGCATCCGCTTCCACAACTGTAGAAGGTATGTGTAGACTACCTGGGTTGTCGGTGGTTTTCTGTTTTTCTTTTCTTCTCTTTTTCGTCGAAGAAGTACCGTTGGTCACGCTTATATCTGCATCGACAGCCCTGTCCTTTCGTTTTCTAGGTTCTTCAGGTTCTTCAGGTTCTTCAGGTTCTTCAGACAACCCAACCAAGTCAATAGGAGAATCAGATACTAGATTTCGCGATACTCGTACGTCAGGCAAAGGACTAGAATCGGTTACCAAAGAACGTTTTTTCCTTCTTCTCCCTCGCGTGTCGTTGTCCGAACCCATGCCGTGGAAGCTTTCCGTAGCGGACCGAAAAAGTTCATCGAAATCCTCGCTTTCGCTTTCCTCGCTTGAACTCATGTCTACGTCTTCCGACGACACACTACAGTAATTCCTATCTGCTGGAACAAACCCAACGTACGGTCTAGGTTGTGTGGTGAACTGATCCAAGTCGGCGTGGATCATCACAAAACACGAATGGTCTCGAACCACCTTTTCCGTGTTCTTCTTGTCGGCCTTGAAAGACGGGTCCTTAAACGTCTCGTTTTGGTCAAATGAAATGAAAATACGCGCTACTATGACACGGTCTCCGGGGTAGATGGGGATACCCGAGAACGCACATCGCAGCATTGAGAGTTCGTCAAAGCGCCGGGCTGATTTGTTCTGGATGCATTCCAACTGTTCACTGTCGCCAAATAGGTCTGTAATTGAACTGAGATAGTTTTGGAACGTTTCATCGTCCGCCAAATCCCATCCCTCTGCCGGTCTAGGGTCGTATTCCCGCTTCTTTTTTGCCCATACTTTAACCGAAAGATCCTCCCACATCTTGTCGGATACGGTGACGATGGTATCGGAAAAGTCCATACACACAATGTCGTTTCCGACGAGAACCTGCAAAAGAGCACCAAAAGTGTTTCTCAGCAGTAGGCTGGAATCTTTGATGTCCTTGTCGGGGAAAAAGGTCTCCACACACGTTCCTGAGTAAAGCGAGGAAATGTTGTCTTCCTTCACCGCCCTTTGGTACTTTCTGAAGACGTCAGCATTGGACCGTATCACCGCGTCTATAGATTCCATCGTCTTTGAACCATTTGTCCATAAATCTCGGGTATGTTTCCGTTTTTTCTGCTTCAGAACATCTAGTTCCCCGTTTAGCAGCTTCAGCATGGCGCAATGGGTACACCTTTCCCCAGACTCCTTCTCGCATGACGCCTTGCTGGCCTTTCGGATATCGTCCTCCTTATCCGCGATTAATTCCGCGTACGTACAGTAAGATATATCTCTTCGTGACTCCTCTACCGGGGTATCGGGACTCTCCGTAAATTTTTCGAGCTGTTTTCGAAGTTCTTGGGCCAGAGCGTGGTGGACACTCTGCTCGAAATCGATAAAGTCGTTCAGGTTCATCTTGATCTTCTTCCTTAATCCTCGAACAATCTCGTTTTCCCTTCGACCAGGGTTCTTGGCGGCTTCGACCCTCCTACGCACATCCTTGCTGCTACCAACCACGTCCAAAAATATCTCTTCCACCAGTTTGTAGGAATCCTCAATGCTAAACTCTTTTTCTTCCTTATCTTCATCTTCTTCGTCCTCAAAGACCTCAAGCGAAGACCCCAGAGGGGCCAATAACACTTCTTCTTCTGGCTCTGGAATATCCCCATCTATTTCTGGATCGTCATCTTCATCCTCGTCATCATCCTCGTCCTCTCCTTCCTCTTCTTCAGACACAAACGGGTCTTCGTTTTTTCCCGTATCCATTCGCTCCAGTGTCTCCACATCCATGATCACACGAACATCTTTGTCCGAGGACCATTCTTCGGACATCTCTTGATCCTCTACCGACATAGATTTGGAAGCCAATGGGCTAACCGCACCCTCTTCTTCTATCACGTCTTCAGGTTCTTCAGGTTCTTCAGGTTCTTCAGGTTCTTCAGGTTCTTCAGGTTCTCCAGGTTCTCCAGGTTCTCCAGGTTCTCCAGGTTCTACAGGTTCTCCAGGTTCTTCAGGTTCTTCAGGTTCTTCAGGTTCTTCAGGTTCTTCAGGTTCTTCAGATTCTTCAGGTTCTTCAGATTCTTCAGGTTCTTGCATACCAGACAGTGATCCGGTTTGAGTAAGGATATGCTTAGACGGTGCCTTGGTCGGTTCTCGTACGGGTATTTCCATTGTCACACTCATGACCATAGGATTAGGAGAATCGACGGATTTTTCCGAAACAATGGTTTCGCTCACTCGTTCCTTCCTCGCCTTTTCTTCTTCCCTTTTCTTTTTCTCCATCCATACATCTTCTTCATGAGCCAGGTTCGCAATCAACTCATCATCGCTAAGTGCTTCGAAATCTTCCAATTCAACGTCTGCAATATCAATCTCGATAGGCCCGTCGATATGTTCATTTCGTTTCTGGGAAGGAGGAGGAGTGGGGGTAGGAGACCTTTCTCTCTCCTCGGCGATACGTTTACTCGGACGCCTTTCGACTGGCGGAGACCTTTCTGCCCTTTTGTTTTGTCGATGAGATAAAGGGCGCGAAGACAACGTGTGTGTGCCGTTCCTAATTCCTCTGCCCCTGTTTCCGCCCGCCGTTCCCCTGCCGCGACCGTTTCTAAACGGCCGATCATATCGATGAGAGGCGGCGCCCCCAAATCTTCTTTCCACGGCACGAGATTCAGGAGACCTGTGAGGCGACATTCTTCTTTGTTGAGAAATGGGTCGACGTCGAGAATCGGATGCTTCTCGGTATCTATTATCGGCCCTGTGTCTACTTCTGCCATCCGGAGAAGGTCTCGAAGATCTTGGCAAAGATTCTCTGCCACCGGACGATGGCCTTGGTCGCGAATTTACACGGTTTGGAAGAGGTGCTTTCTCAAACACGTTTCCCGGATGAAAATCGTACCCCCTCTCACTTGGAGTAGGCCTCTCCCTTGGAGCAGGCCTTTCTCTCGGACGAGGTCTCTCGGAACGCAAGGAGATAGACCCTTCGCGTCTTCCCCTATACCCTCTGCGACTGCCACCTAACGATCCCCGGCGGTTGTGATGCATATTCAACAGTGATGTACGCGACTTTGTGCTTCGTGTGTCTAGTTGGTAACTAAATGATGTTTTTTTATTTTTTTTTAATCTTGGAAAGGGAAAAAATTCTGGGCATTGTCGATAAAGGAAAAAAATAATTTCCGGTTCATGCGAGGAAAAATGTGTAAATGGGCAAATCTTTTACATCTTCACAATCAGCTTATTCTTTTTCCCGCGACGAGCGTTATGATTTTCGTCGTCACATACTCACGAAAAACCCTGTGTTCAAGTCTTTTATTCTTAATAAACTTTTGAAAAACCGAATTGACAAACTATTCTCCTCTTGGCCCAACCCATTGCAATTCATGCGAGGATGAGACAAGCATCCTTGGCCCCAAAGGAATAGCTTCGTCTCGTATAAACAGACGGCTTACCATCGGCATGTCTTGAGGGTCCACTTCGGGAGGATTGTCCCTTTCTCGCCTGAATGTCTCACCCACTTCCCGAAGACCCGGGTCCATCTCCATGCGAAAAACATACTCCGCGTCTTCATCGCCCATATTCTCAACTCCTTTGCCTAGCAAAAATAATGATTGGTATATTGGGTAAATAAGATACCAAAAATTTCAATTTACCATGAATTTGGGTTACAAACACATTTTTGCCGTTTTCATCAGCCCTTTAATGATAATTATAAGCAATGCTTTGTGTATTCCTATAATCTCGATAAAATAATCCATTCCTTCATTTTCCTATTGTTTTAACTACATTACACATCGTGCGATGGTTTTCACTGTCCGCACGCAAACATTCCACCCCACAGTACCCTGCGCTTTTGCATAATCTGCATTTCAATAGTCTTTGTGCGGATTTCGACTTGCAATACTTACATTCATAACTCACAGTAATGTTTCGTTCTATACAAGCGTTCTTTAGAACATATTTGACAAATCGTTTTGCACACTCCGCCGAACAGCACGCGTACCCCGTGCTTGCTACGGTACGCTCACAATAACTTAAAATAATCCCCGAAGCCGCGCCCTTCGTAGGGTTAAATAAACGATTGCAACTACAGCAGTTCAAGGCGACAGGTAGAATCAACGAACATGTTTCACAAAAAGGATGACAAAGCATTAAACCCTTGATTTTGAGACAAACGCTCTTGAAATAATTTTCTCCATACATAAGTCTTTTTGCACATACCACACAGTTGACAAACAGTGCCCCATCTTCGTCTTGGAATGGGGTGAGATACGGAACAATTGTGGACAACTCTCTGGAAGACAAACGATCCACATCGTATTTTTGTTTCTCGTCTGTGTTTGTCCCTGGACCTTCTTCTTCCTCGATGTGTAACATCGCTATATTTTTTTTTCCACTTGGCTGTGCCATTGACGCATGCTTTAAACCTGCCAATAATATTTCTTTTTTTTTTATATATATAAACATTCAGGGTTCTGCATGGGAATTACAATCCTTCGTGTACCGCAAATAAAGAATCCATATACAGATGCATAGAAGTTGCTGTCCCGTTCCACCATCGCGTAAGCCCGATTTGTTCCATCCAAAGATATACGATAGATTTTGATCCTTCCCATCCACTGGTGCACAATAATATAGCAACTGCCATGAGAACGATAGTTCCTCCTCGTATGTTATAGAACCACATAAACGTACGCGCAATTTGGTCCATTATACGTATAATCGCGCCGATAAAGATACCACAAACAACGACCAAACACAGAAAGGCAATACCCGTGGGGCGTGTTAAAAAACTGTAAACCGAAACGATAAAGTTGTCTGCTTTATCCAAAAGCAGTATATCTTCGCCTGTGCCGTCCATATCGACCGTTTTTTTCCTTTTACTAGGGATGATGGGAACGGGAGGAAAAAAAAATAACCCAATGCTCGTTAGAGTATTGGGTTGCGTTTGTCCTTTTCTATGTATAGATAAACCGTGTATAGAGTTTTTTTGCTGTTCACCATGGACAAATCTTTCTTGGGGTATGATCCATATACGACGGATTGTTCCCCCTTGTTAATCGATAAGAATGGGGTTTTTAACATAGGACGGATCATTGATCGAACTACGGCTACACAGGTTATTCGGTATTTAAACAAACTTGACAAAGACGGGACGGTCTATGCACTGAAGGGGTTGTTTGAGCATTTTGTCTGGAACTTTAATAACTTGGAAGGTGAGGAAAGGAAATTTATTAATATTGTATTTATACCACCCGGTGGTTCCGGTGGTTCCGGTGGTTCTCAACCGTCTCGAAGATCTCGAAAATCTCGAAAATCTAATAGTATGGATGACGATATAGATACCGACAGCCCAAGTACCGCCTCTACCACTGGGTATACTTTATGGATCAATGAACAACATGTTATGAACAAGGATTTTGACAAAAAAGATACACATTTTGGGAAATTGCCAAAGGGCGTAAGTCATTATTGTGCTGTAATTTTGCATGAATTTGGGCACGTCATACGGGAGAGAGCAAATGAGACCACTTTCCAGTTCATGCTGGACATCAGTCCAGATATAAATCGGTGCTTTCGGGAATTTCAGCTATATATATCAGACACGCACGACCAAGCGGAACGAGCCAAAGAACGTGGGTATAAACGACGATCCTATATTTTACAGCAACGTGTCAAGGAAAGAAAAGATGAATTGGAAGAGTGGATTGCGGACATGTTTGCCAAATCGTTTATTATCTATGCGATGACAAGAACATCACGCCCTAAAAGGTACATATCAGATAGACCTATACAACAATTAAAGATACGCCCTTTTGCATAGTTTTTTATACTCTATCCTATCCTTCAGGATTGTCCATATTCCGCAAACCCGAGTGAGCTTTCAGTGGTCCCCGACTCCTTTTGGCATCGTGTAACAATACCAATAACCATTCTGGCTGCCTCAACTTCCAATCGTTTCTTTTCATCATTTATGTATCCTGGAGGATACAAGGAGACGAAAGATCTTTCGTCTTTTATTTTACGGTCTGCCAACACTGGGTCCATTAGCGGAGGTTTTTTTCGGTAGTCAGACTTGTGTTAAATTAGGCCATGTCTGTAAAAAAAAATATATCTTTCAGGTGACTGTTTTTTTTCTCGCATGATCACCCTAAAAAAACTCATGGACAGCATCAGGAAAAGGTTTGCCACCACTGATACTTTTGGCTCCGCTTCTAATCTGGCAGATGTGCACATAGGATTTTTGGTGAATGAGCACAAAGGCATTGGTCTAAACATTTTTACCCCGACCCGGCGATTCGGGGACCAAAGCGAGGATAAAAAGTCATCAAATTTCTGTTTTTGTTTTTGCTGTTTCACATGGATTTATCACACCATCCGTGACCTTGTTGCTGGAATCATGATGAGTGACCTGGATTATAGGCACTGTGAACTGGCTTTTGATCAGGAGATGTTTAGTCCAGAAGACTTGAAACCTGTACTAGGTATACCTTATACACAAAGCTGTTACGTGTCGTATGGAACAAATTTGAATGAAAAAATGCTGATGCGAAAGCCTCGTACATTTGAGCCTAGAAGAGACAAAAAATCTCTTGAAAAATCAGGGATACGTAACCCAGACAAGGCTTACCAATGGATACATCTTCGCCTGCCGTACGACGATGTGCGAACATTAATTGAATTTTGCGAAGCAGAGCGAGGGAAAAAGTATGATGTCCGGGCTCTGGAACGTATGCCCTTGTTCCCAAAGAAACTCAAGCCTGTGGGGGATTGGAGAAAACAGAAATGGCATTGTACAAATTTCACCGTATGCATGCTTCAGCAAATAGGATTGTTGGTAGGGCTGGACCCGAATGCCATGACCGCAGACGATGTGTATTTATATTTAAAGGGACATCGATGCGAGAAAAAAACGGTCATCACACCTGCTCGTATGATAAAGGAATACTGCAGTGTACACATCAAAGGAAATGCAAAACAAAGAGAATAAAGGGGAATGCATGAATGCAGGAATGCAGGAATGCTGGGATATGGGTAAAAAAAATTTTTTTACGTGAACACGCGATGTTGATTTTGCGCACCTACATGCCTACATGGATCATATGATTGATTTGTGTTTTTGTTCTTTATATGCCCACACGAACCATATGAGGCGAAATGGCGTGTAGAAAGTGAATATCCTCCAGCGCTGAATAAATATCCCTTTTTTGTACTTGTTTTTTAGACCTGTTATAGGTAAAGGTCACTGCGCGGGCAATCACGGTAGACACATAGTCCTTTCGGTCGCGCTGGATCATGGCAGCAGACAGTTTTCCGATACGTTGAGTGGAACGTATATTCTTGGATACATTATTGGCACGTCTCTGGAACCTCCGGGCACTTTCTGCCTTTTGCTTTTTGTCACAAATCGTCGTACCAAACTGCATACTGAGTATGGCCTTGGAAGCTATTTCTCCTCGTGCAGCTTTTCGTCTAGGTTTTTTCGATATCTTTTCGGGGTCATGTTGATCTGTGCTCAACAGCTTCTTTTTAGATACTTTTGGCATACTTGTCCTCGTTTCGGTTCGATATTCGCCAGATAGGGTTATAATGCATATAATAAACACACAAAACAAAATATTTTTGCCTTTCTGTACATACGGTAGCGTTCTGTAGCGTAAACGAGGAACTAGTAGACCCATATTTTTCAGTGAAAAATGGTTGCATTTGGTCACTTTTCCTTAGCATTTGGTCAAATCCCTGCATTCTGATTGGTCGAGAGAATTCTGGAGGGGTGGTCCCATTTTCCAAAAATCCGTAACAATTTTTTTCTCATCCCCTCTCCAAAAAAATTTTTCTTCTTTTTTTTGTGCCCTCCGAAAAAAAAATTAGCATAATCTTGTAGTAAAGCGAAAACTGTTTTTTTTAACCGGAACGATCCGGACATGTTTACCACAACAAGACCATTTGCAGTCTTTTATATACTTTATGCAAGCACGTTTGGGAAGGATGGATCATCGTCTTCTTCCATTTATTTTCTTCATGTACACAAGACGGGGGGCACTCAGATGTGTACCATGGCCTCTTGGCTTAATTATAAGATCTCTGGCAATAAGAACTGTGGCCCTACATTTTCGCCAAAGGAATACACGGTTGCGGATCAAGAGGCAATAGACATTGCTGAAGCATACATTCAAGGAGCTTTGGGGGAAATGGGGGAAATGGGGGAAAAGGGGGAAAAGGGGGAAAAGGGTGAAGGAGTGGAAAAGATAAAGTTGTGCCGAGACCGCCTTCCTCCTGATAAATGTAACCCATGGTTAAAAACCAACTCTTTTGACCTAGTCCGTATTTGGCCGACAAAAAGGCGAGGGTTGAACGGTGTAAACGGTCGTCTTGAAGTAGAGGTGCCTTTGTGGATGTACACCAGCGAAGAATCGCGCGATAAGGTTCTTCAACAAGCAGGGCCTACATTTGTTATGAACGAAAGGTATCTGAGCGCGGCGGATCTTAAAAGTCTGGATAGAAACGACAGCGCGTTGTGTTATGTTACCATGCTTAGAAACCCCACGGACAGGGCTGTGTCGCACTGGCGGCATGAACGAACAAATAATGTGGATCTTCCTCCAAATTTGGGCTTTGAAGAATATTTGAATACATATCTCAGAGACAATCTGATGGTCCGCGCATTATGTGGGCCGTCGTGTCTTCTTGTGGATAAGATTACGCACAAAGAATATATTAGAGCGGTGGATAATATGAAGAAGATGGACGCAGTTTTGATTATGGAACATTATGCACGTTCCTTACGCCTGCTGGAAAAGGCTTGTGGCGATGGCAAACAATGGACTCGTTTTGAAAACAATATTGCCACACACAAAGGGTCTACAAAGGCCTTGGAGATGCTTAACGATAAACCTCGAATATGGATGACCAAGCTTCGAGCCATGCACCGGTGGGATGACCTTCTTTACTTGGAAGGGAAACGTATCTTCTTTGCCAATTCTCCAAATAGTATTGAATACGCACCCGAAGACGAAGGCGGTAAGTCGACGAATATACAAGCTCGATACATTTCTGAATATGGCAAGTTGGGCAAAGCATTCCGCCAAGCCATTGGGGTCAGGCGTTCTGACCCCCTTCGCATTAAGTTCCCCTCCCTTTTCATCACATCCCGAGGAGGTCGGCGTATCCTTTTCAATTTACGAAACGATAGAATATGCGAGGGATATTTGGTATCTGCGCGTGTTGCCGTTAACCTTTCGGAACATCTGGACGATATCAGCGTAAGTCCTTTCGATGTTGGAAAATACAAAGACACAAACACATTTATACGCGTGTCTTCTGAACGTAACGAGTTGTTCAACGTGAAGAAGGGCGTCACACTTCTCCCCTTTTCCTTTTCGCGCGGATCACGGGAAACCTTGACCTACACAGGACCCGAGGATGCTCGCGTAGTCAACTCCCCCGATGGAAAGCAAGCCTATATCGTATTCAATTGCAGGACCCGCGAAGGAAGGCGACAGATAGCCGTCATGGATTACAACAAAGACCCTTCGCGTGCTGTATTCTTGGGTATCCAAGGTCACGAAACGCAAAAAACGGAAAAGAATTGGATACCTTTCTTTGTCTCTCGTAAACATTACACCTCCGATATTCGTCGACCGGAAAATTCGACGTTTACCGTCGAAGAGTCACAGGCGGAGTATATTCTTCATTTTGTGTACAGAATTGGACCTACGGTTGTATTAGCCTGCCCCAATCTTTTCATTGCTCTTTCGGAGGGTGCGGAACAAGTGGAATGCGAAGTGGTGGAAACACGTACCAACGATATTCGAAAACAGGCCTTTGTACACGTTGACAAGTTTGGAAAAACCATATTGTTACGAGGGAGCTCGAGTATGGTTGAGTACAAATGGCCATTTTACGTTGGGTTAGTTCATTCCAGGATTCCTGTGTCCAAAGGTAAAAGCTGGAAACCCTGTTACCGTTCTCAGCTGATGGTGATGGACATGGAACAGATGTTGCCTGTACACTTAAGTGAAAGTATCGAATTCTCTGACGCGTTTGTCCGTGGGCTGAACCGGAACAATGTCCATGATACATATAACCATTATGCGACGGGATTATACAATGCTGGTACACGGTGGTACATTGGCGTTGATTTTGACGACCAGCATCCCGTGTTGGGCGAATTGACCAATCTTGAGGAATACCTTGATCGCGTAATTCGTAAACGGGTTCTGGTTTATTACGGTAATGGTGAAGGCGTTTTGCGTATAGGCGAAGAAGAAGTGGCAAGGGAAGATGTGGAAGTAGAGACCGACCCAAGTGCTTTACACGATATGGTAAAACACATGGAGTCAGCCAATACGTGCAAAAAGGAACGGATGAATACGATGCCTGTGTGGGCAAGGTTACAGGATAAATGCAGCAAAGCACACAAACCCCAATTGGAATGGCTTGCAGAGTAAATGTAAAATTGTATTTCCTTCCTTCCTCCGTTCCCCCTCCTTCAGCCTGTTGTGTACGATTTTGATGTCATCATTCACATGATAGGCGAAGAATGATTTGTGTCATGATACCAAATGCATGATCCTCGCGCTCTTTGTCGTCCAACTCTATGGGCACCACAACCATCCCCCTGAACCTGTCTTGGAACGTTTTGGTCGCTTTTGCGAAATCACTGTCCGTAATAGGCACTCCTCCCGCATAGAAAAAAGTCATCTCATAGTACCCTTTGGCATCGTTCTCGGCAATGGCAATATCAATCAAGTCATTATCCTTTCGCTTAAGCAATAGCTGCCTACCCGCTTCTGCGAGCATGGATTTTCCCTTTGAATCGCGTATGACACCGTTCAATTTACTCCTGGGGAAAATGTACTTGTCTCTTTCCCTGGGCGACGAAGACCCTTCCCCACTCCTGAAAGACGAAAAGGGTAACACGACACTATTACTGTCTCCTCCCCCGTTTCCAGGAGTCTTTCGCTTTCGACTTCCCAATCCCAGGTAACCAGAAATCGAGGATATGGTAGACGAAGCCGAAGACGAAGAATGTGTAGTTTTGGACCCGTTTTCTGTTCTTGATCGCTTCGTGCTGGGTGTGCTGGACGAATCTTCTTTGCCTGAGTTTCGGTACTCTCTGCCGGTCTCCTCCATATCGCTATCGTATCCTTGCTGTACATGATCAAAATTCTTATTTTTCTTACTGTAATCTACACAAATAGTATTATTTTTAGACGGACTCATGCTCCCTGGCCTGGGGCATTGAGGGACGGATGACGAGCAACGTATTACTTGCTTTCCCTTACTCGTTTTTGGGTATATCGTACGAGGTTTCTCGGCATCCATAGCCATATTAAACAATTGTAGTTGAGTTGATAAAAACGCTCGCATCAATTGAGAGGGTTCGTCTGTCGATTCTTCCAAAGAGTGTATGTCATGCATACACTTTCTTCTCCAGCTATTTTTGATGACATGGTCTAATATAATGTTCCGAGGACTTCGTGAATATTGGGAACATCGCCGATCCATGCTCATCAGCATGGGGTATAAGGACCTCTGAGTAAATTTAGAAAGTGGGCCATATTCTTCGGCATTCGTCAGTAGGCAAATGATAAATTTTTTTTAATCAGGTTGGCTTAAAAAAAGGCTTTTAAAACCTCCGTAAGCGCAGACGCGGTTGAGTACCCCTCCTCGGAGTAAATCGATCGAAAAATGGAAAAGTAGCACCCAACGAAGATAATAACAATCAACGCAATAAACAATATCCAGTATGGGTCGCCAATAGATACACGCTTGTAAACAAAACACGGAATAAACGCGTCGGTATACGTAGTGGCAGTAAATGCCTCAGACTTGTCCTCAGGCGAGAAAAAAGTGTGTTTTTTCACATCGCCACGGAGTCTCAGACTAAACCCAGGTATCGATTTTGTCAATTCTTCATCCAAATCTCCCAAAAATAAAGGCGAGTACACTGTAGGAAAAGGAGATAATGTAAATTCCAACCGGTCTTCGTACTCTTTCACCTTCTCCACCACGATGGTATCCGTCAGATCATGCGAGGCTGCGGTCCTAAATACTTTGGACTTTTTCTTAAGAAAGTCCAAAAGCAGGTCTCCGCAAATTGTTTTCTCTCTTTCCGTCCATGTATGCGAAATGTCGTGTGTAGATAACCTCTTTTTAATGGGTAGTTTGGTATACTTTTCAACTAAAGATTTACCAGTATTGACTCCCCCCCTGGTTCTTTTTCGCGTTGAACCAATAGACATTGATTCAATATGGACAAAAAAATGGAAAATGTAACGCTCATTGAACAACACGAAACTGTTTTTTTTTTTACTTTTGTTTACTTAAGAATCCTTAGAGAGAGAGATAGAACGCTCAACGTCTCCTAGACGAGTGTCTGGAACGATCTCCGGAACGGCGAGAAGAATGTCTTCTTCCCCCAGTACTGGTCGTCTTAGTACCAGATTCGAAAGTTACTGACTTGGAACTTCCTCCAGCGGTACGTTTAGTACCACGGGAATCCCCGGAAGCTTCTTCGGGTTTCTCTTCCTGTGGATGAGAATGAGAAGGAGGAGGATCGATACTTCCGTAATCTAATTCGTCCATACTCCCGGGAAGAGCTTGCGAAGCCATCATTTCCTCCTCCTCCTCCTTCTCTTCCTCTTCGTCCTCTGGAGACCTTTCTTCTTCGTCCATTTCTTCGCCTTCCTCGGTAGGGTAGTCAAAGTACAACCAGTCCTTGAGCGCTATGGTGTCGTTAATACCCAAAAATTTGGATAAAGTAGTGATCTCGTTGTTGTAAAAATCCGAGTTGATGTCACACACAGCAAAGAGAAGAGGGAACTGAGAATCGTCCATTTCTTCAAACAAGAACTTCTGTAGGGATTCGATGGACGGGTCGTGCAGGCCCTCTGTGTACGATTGTTTCTTCAAAGTGACAATATTCATCACCTGGTCGCCCACACAAGTGTCCGTGATCTCCTCGATCATTTTCATGCGAGTGGGGTTGAGGCGCCCAGGCATCACTATAGCGTACACCTGGATACCATTGCTCCGTACATATTCAGCACAAGTAGCAACACTACGTATTTCGTTCAGACATGCCACCGCATGAGTATTGTACGTGGGTATCTCCTTGATGTCGTTGGTCGAAGGGATGTTCCTTTCGGCCTCCATCAGAGGTAAGAGTTCCAGGACCATCTCGTTGCTGATGGGTATACCGATCTTTTGGACCCATTCTCGCATGTCAAATAGAATACGGCCACATCGGTACTGAATGGCGGTGTCGTAGGTCCTATCGGCGATACTTCCTCCAGAGGCATCTCTACCACCAGCAAAAGAGTGTTCGGCCACAATGGTGTTGAGACGTTCCATACGCTGTAGAGTACGTTTAGCATCCACGCTGCATTGGAGGATCCCGGAAAAAAAACTGCCGTATATTTTGGCAAAATGGGTCCAGGTGTCCTTGTTGATTATCCCAAATTCGCGCTCAATAACGTCGTTATAAAGGGACACTTTGGCCGATACCAGTTCTTCGTGTGTAGGAGTCTCCAAATTAAATCCTCCAGTTTCTTCATAGTCTTCCAGCGTTTTTCCTTCCTTGATAAGTTTGGAAGGCGATGGGGGTCCGTATATTCTCTGGAGCACTGAAAAGGTAAACGTCCACGCTTTCAGCATAACGTCCATTTCTTCTCGGCTCTTTATGGCTTCATACTTGACCTTGTCTTCCTTGTCCTTTTCGCTGATGAAACGGTCAGACACCAGCCAGGAGAGGGACCCTTGCATAGAATTCCCGTCGGAAGAAGGGTACAGCACCATGTCGTCCTCGACACTACTGGATCCATCAAATGGAACCAAGTCCATTCGCATTGGCTCATACAAATAGGCGTACTTGTTGTGGAAGATAACCGAAGCTTCTTCTTCAGGAATTTTCTCGCTCTTGGAGTTCGCCTTATCAAGCGCGGTATTTCTTTCCTCTTCGGTTGACCCCGTGTGATTTGGTATCCTCATGGAACCGGAAGCACTGGACACATCATTTTGTGCGGCCTTTGGGCCCATGTTTTCCACATCATACCCGGTAATCCATCGCGTGATCAAACCTCTGTCGTCGTACAATTTCAACAAAGATCGCTGAGACACAGGGCCTTTCTTGGAGAGGGAAGTGAAAGATTTGGCTCGGAAGAAAAATACGGCGCCCGCTTTCTCCACGTCTTCGTCTGTCCATTCCAGTTGAGCTTCCGAGAGTTCGGAAATCTTGCTCCCGGTGGGAAGAGCCCGAGGAATAAACACTTCAAACGATACGTCCGTAAGAGTGACAAAGTCCCCAGGGCTGACTGACTTTGGAAGACTCGGGGGCACTTTTATGGCATAGTACCCATAAGACTTGAGGTAGATGGTATCTTCGTCCGATAGAGGATGCTTTTCGTTAATCTTGGGCCACACTCTAGGTGTATTCCTCCCATACTTGGGAACGATGCAGAGCACCTTGGGATTCGAGGGGTCTCGGTAGACATAATCCTTGCATTTTTCCGTGATGGGAACGGTAGCCATCTCCCCCAGAAGGAAAATACATTTCCGGTTCTTGGATTCGGTTTCTTTCATGGGAGCAATGTATTGCGCCGTCAAATTGAGCGCATCGGGGTCACAAAAAACAATGGCTGTTTTCTCCGCATCGTCCTTGGCCTTGGCCTGGAACTTGCGCACGTCATTAGCATTGAGTCCTTTTACCTTGAGAGGGGTCTTGATTTTTTTGTTGAGTCTTAAAGAGTTCATGATGGCAGTCCGAACAAGTGAATTGTGATGGGGTAATGAAGAAATAAATGCGAGAAAGATAAAAAAAACACGAAAAGACAATTTTCCTCTAATCCTTTATTTTTTGAGGAATTTAAGAAAAGCCCCCCAACAAAACACGAGTTTTGACGGGGCAGGGTATTAAACGATGCGTGACCATATTGGGTATGAGGGTGGGCGGGCGAAAAAATGTATAGAATAAAAATTTTTTTGGAGAGGGGTCGAGAAAAAAATTGTTACGGATTTTTGGAAAATGGGGGCACCCCTCCAAAATTCTCTCGACCAATCAGAATGCAGGGATTTGACCAAATGCTAAGCAAAAGTGACCAAATGCAACCATTTTTCACTGAAAAATATGCGACTACTAGTTCCTTGTCGGGAATTTTTTTAGGCCCTAAAAAAGATTTGATCGCAACCCTTTGGGTTATTTTTCCTCGCCTCGGCTCAAAAAATTTGATTTGGGGTATTGTTGGTGGTAACTGTAAGAAAAAAAATAAAACTGGGTTGTAGATGTTGTTTCTACTCTATGCACTCTTTGATAACACTGGACACCGACTTTGGAAATTATGGAAGGTGTATTCAGGCAGACAGCCGATACTCGGGCTACCCAGTACATGGGTACGGTGGCTCGGGACAAGGGTCGTGGAGAACCCGGACCCAAGGATCAACTGAATCGTTACTATGGACGAAGTGAGCACCAGCCTTACATGAACCCTTATCATGGACGTCCCGTCATTGACCAGACGCTGGGTGACCAATTTGGCGCCCAACGTTATGAACTCGATGTAGGACTTCAAGTGAAGAATATCATCATGGCAGATGCCGAGCAGCCCTGGATGACCATTATCATGCCCCTAAACAATACAGATGCACTTACCATCACCGGCACCATCTGGAGGTTCAATCGTCGCCTCCCCAGGCCTACGCCGTACCACGCTCCGTCTCCGTACGTGACGGAAGAGTATGAGCAGTTCTATGGCCAACTTCAGCGCTATGGCGAGTCTATCCGTATGGAATCGGACTTTTACCATACCGAGGAAGGTATGCGCAACTTTGCCCTGAAGCTGACGGGTATTGCTTCGGACATGATTGAAGGTATTCGCTACGACGTTTTGCGTGAGATGATCCGCGCCATTGAAGAGTACAAGAGGTACTACAATTTGCACACGTACACCCAGGACCCCACCAAGGACATTCGGTCTCGTGTGGCTCTCTTTGCGGCTTTGAACAAGGCTCCCACCAAGGAAAATCAACTTGGTGTTACCATTGAGCGTCTGGAACGTGCCCTTCGTGACGTGGTCCCTGGACCCTATGAAGTGATTGTGCCTCCGGAATGGGGTATTTTTTTCCACTCCATCAACCAGACCCCTGCGCCTCAGCCCTACTACTTGATGGGCGACATTATGGTGGAGAATGGTCCCACGCCCAAGGGCCAGATTGGAAAGAACCGATATTGGGAGTATCCAGACATCATTGTGGAAACTGGCGCTCCCCGTCTTCGCCTGCTTGACCGCAAGACCATTGTGGCAGAGTATTACCAGTCCATATTCAAGGAGGGCAACTCGGCTCTGTGTACCAAGCTGACCGGTTTGCTGTCTTCGGACAAGGACATTGGTCGCATGCGAAATCTCTTTGTGTATTCTGCAGACGAGGACAAGTACGTCGAAGTCGATCTGGAGGACATGGTCAAGCACAGCGCCTTGCTCCCCGACACGTACAAAGAGAACGCCAGCTTGGATGACGATCCTATGCGACATGGAGAAAAGTATGTTAAACTAAAGACGGATTACATCAAGGAAGGCGAAAAAGCTTTGGACAAGTTCCACCCGTTGGGAGACCTGCCTGGCGGACCTGGAGGCAAGGCAGCTACCCACATGGGTATCTCTGGCACCATCCGCCGTGCGCCCATGTTTTTGTTCTACGAACCCAAAGACATGGTCACGAGCCGAAAAGTGCCGGATAGATGGTCGCACGTACGACGCGTGAAGTACAGTGGAGAGACGGACGACAATGTTCAATCTTACCGCGACCACATCAATCAAGGCGAGGTGCTATGTGCTCATTTCATCCACACTTCGCTTGGCATGACCGACTTGGGTGCCCGTTACACCAACGCCATTCGCCTGAGGTCTACACTTCGTGATGCTCCATGCACCAACGATTACGTGAAAAATTTCATCTTGGTCAACATCCACAACTCATTGGACGTCACATATGGTGTGGACGGTAATCCAAACAGCGCAATGTTTAGCGGAAGTAGGCTTAACGACACCGAATATGAGGAAAGATGGGGTGCATCACCCACGACTAATGCGGTACAATTGGCTACCACGCCGGGAGGATATTACATCATTCCTCCTCAAGCGGACACCGGTGTTTCCATTCCTCCTGGATGCGACTGCGCGGTGGGCCTGGCTTCTCTTGCTCATGTGGACCCCGATTCTTCTGGGTACAATTCCAGCATCATCAACGCGGCCATCGACCACTACAATGTGCTAGTCAACATGGTTGAAAAGTGCAAAGATTTACCCGACAGCGAATTGATCAACCCTCTGAATCGTGCACCTTGGGTGCATACCCAAAACGAGGAAGTTTCTAGCCTGGACTATGCTTATTCGACCGCCGTATCTCAACTTTGGTCTCCTCTCTTTGTGGCCGTACCACAAAGCGTTTTTATCGAAGAACAGCCACTGGAAATCGGTTTCGGGGATACTCCCAATGCTTCAGGGATTTTTGCTCCAAATGATATTACAACCATTCGAGGGGGTGCTGCACCCGGAGAAAGAGTAGATCTGGGCGGGGGAGAAGGGCTTGGAGACGAATCCTCTGAATATTTGGAGGAATCTGCACGAATTCCTCCTGGTTCGGTTTCCCTGCAAGTGACCAGAGGAGCAGAGGAAGGCCCTGCTGCGGGCAGTGTCTTTTGGGTACGCACAGGACTCGCTTTTACTCCCGGAATCAAAAATTCTGTCGATGCTAAGCAAACCACCATGGTGGAGTCCGGGTTTCCGCAAGAAAGTTTTTCCAGACCCTCTGGTGCTGTGGAAGTCACAGCCTATCGTGTTGGGCCAGGAAGAAGACTACCAGCTGAAGGGGAGATCGACGAAGACAATTATGGGTACGATCCCGAAGATCTCGTCATGGAAGTGGACGCTACCATTAACCGATCCGTTCTCCGTACCTTGACACCCCCCGTATGGGTTAACGGAAGTGCCAAGACCTTTGAACATTATCCTCAAAATCTCATCCATGGTGTTCCCGCTGGAATGAACCGTGCCGGTGCTTATCCCAAAGCCCCACGTCGTAGTGGGTCGTCTACGCGAAGAACAAGAAGTTCAGGCGAAGGCAGTTCTCGTGGATCCATTCGCCGTGGTCTGCTTCGCAGTACCAGTTCTGGAAGAAGGCGAGGAAGACGTGCAGGCAAAGAGAGGGAAGTCCCCAGCTTGAGCGACCATGCCAGCCAAGATTTGGATTATCTTTCTGCCGGTGCACGCGAGCCTGTGGAATACACGGAAGAGGAAAGAGTAGAATTAGGTTTTGCT
>Ga0180432_10000694_pt1 | contig 55193 bp, 47 predicted proteins | sample SS_ome_10_FD_132414 | JGI IMG/M metagenome (GOLD analysis project Ga0180432, IMG submission 132414) | Hypersaline lake sediment archaeal communities from the Salton Sea, California, USA - SS_1_MS_2 metaG | ecosystem: Environmental > Aquatic > Non-marine Saline and Alkaline > Hypersaline >... | reverse complement strand
TCGCTAGCGATTATCGTTCGATATCGCTGATAACTCAGAATTCAGATGCGGGATTAGCTCCATCAGGTTCTGTACAATCGCATAGCCCCAACCTGGCCTCCACCGCATCCCAGTTGATGTTCTTGAAGAAGGCCTCGATGTAATCGGCGCGCTTGAGGCCGTAGTCCAGCATGAAGGCGTGCTCGAACACATCCATGACCAGTATTGGCTGGCAGCCGGCGGGGTGTCCCGTTTCGTGCTCGTTAATCCACTGGTTGAACAGCCAGCCGTTGGTGTTGTCCTGGTACAGTATGGCCCAGCCGATGCCGCGCATGGCGCCGGTAGCCCGGAAGTCCTTCTCCCAGTCATCGTAGCTGCCGAATCCGCCGGGCAGCAGCTTTGCCAGCCTGCCCGACTTGCTCAGCGCCTTTTTGCCGCCCAGGTTCTCGAAATAGTACTCGTGGAGCCGCATTCCGTTGAACTCGAAACCGAAGCGGCGCTTCAACTCGGCGTACTCCGGCGTGGTGGCCTTGCCGGCCTTCAGCATCTCCTTCAGCGTGTCGTACACCTTATTAGTGTTGGTCACGTATCCCTGGTACAGGGTGAAGTGGTTCTTCAGCAGCGTCTCGCTGAAGCCGTTCATCCCGATAAGTTTACTGTAATCATTGGCAGTATAGGGCATCTTTGTCCTCCAACATTTTTTATCGTCGGTCGCACCGCCTAGTCGTGCTCGTCGAACATTTTATCCTGCTTGGGGTCGCTCTTGCGCAGCCACTCGACCAGCATGGCGACGTGTTCCTTCTCCTCATCCGAGTTGTGCTGCAGCACCTTCTTCAAGGTGTTGTCGCTGGTCTTCTTTATTCTTTCCTCGTATTTGTTGATCGCGTCCAGCTCCTCCCGCAGCGATTCCCTCGCCATGGCCCAGTCCTCGATATTCGATATCTTTGGCATCGTTCGCTCCTTTCGTCATTTCTTTATCAGTTGCATATCCTGCCCGCAGCAGACCAGCGTACCTCCGCCTGCCCGGGTCACAGTGACCTCGTTGCCGCAGACGTTGCAGCGGTATTGTTCGCCGGTGTTCCTGACCGTCATCATGCACCTCCCGGGATACGATCGTTACTCTTCCGCCAGCCTTTGTCCCAACTCGAAGGCGTCGGACAGCGCCGTAGGATGTTTTCTGATATCGCCCTTCTTGTCCACGCCGCGAACCAGCAGCTCGCTGGCGTACTCCACGCCGATGGCGTCGAAGAAGTATTTCACTGTGAGTATCGACCCGTCGAACAGGGTTTTGCCTTTAGTCGCGCCGACGGCGATGAAGGCTCCCCTGCGCCCGGCCGGCGGCTCCTGTTTAAGTGTGTAGCGCTTCACCCACAGCGCCTGGCAGCGGTCGATGAGCGCCTTGCACTGGCTGGTGATGCCGTAGAAGAACATCGGCGATGCCAGTATCACCCTGTCGGCCTCGAGTAGCTTGGCGTATATGCTGTCCATGTCGTCCCTGATGACGCACCTGCCGTCCTTTTCGCAGCCGTAGTTTTCGCGGCAGGGCTCTATATGCAGACCATCGACGACTATCTTCTCGACGGTCGCCCCCCGGTTTTTTGCTCCCTTGAGGGCTTCATCCAGCAGCAGGTCGGTGTTGCCTTTTAACCTCGGGCTGCCCATGATGCCGAGAACTTTCAATCGCGCCCCCTTTACGATAACGGATTTTAGACTGGATTCGGGCTGCTGTATGTGACTTTTATCTCGGTGGTGACAGGCTGCTATCTTGTGCAGCTGCACCTTCAATCGACAGCCATGGCAGAGAAACAAATACTAAAGCAAGCTCGTGCGGTTGTCAATAGCTTGTTGGGGCAGATGGGACAGGCTGTGGGATATGCCTGCGCGTATTAGCTTGACTTGCTGCTTGTGCTGGTTTATTATCCTAAAGCTTGTTGCGATGGGATAGAAGTGATGTTATAAAGCTGAAAAGGGATATTAAGTGGGCATTAGACAGACAACCAACCTATCTCCGAACTACTGCGAGATCAATCGTGAGGAACGAAACTACGCAGCAATCCTTTTCGCTGCTCTTTGCAAGCCTGGAAACGCTGAGAGATTTCTAAGAGAATGTGGATTCTCAGCGAACATTGGCCCTGACTTCGGGATCTATTTCGAGTATTCCTATCTTAGAGATCTTTGGGCGAATATCCATGATGAGGAAATGAAGAAGAGAATCATTCGCTGCCACTTGCCCATCCGAGATGTTGACAGAATCCTTGAGATGTCACTGAAGGAAATCAATATTACATTTGGGGTTGGCGGAGAGCCATCATCAGAATTTATCCAATATCCTGGTAAGTGGGCAATCACCAAGTACACCGCCAATTTCCCGGATAACAACGATTTTCTTAACATTTGCAAGTTCAAGTGGTCCTTCAATATCAAGCCAGATATCGTAATCCATATCGACAAAGATCATGCAGTTTGCATTGAAGCCAAGTATGAATCAGGAGAAGGATTTTATCCGGCAGCTGAAGCTGAAAAGGCAATATTTCGGTATCGTGGATTAGCCTATGTGGGCCAAATGGAACTTCAGAAATACATGATGGAGGACCTTTTAGGCATTAGGACAGACTTTATGTTCCTTGTGTTCAAAAAGGAAATAAGCATAACTCACAAGGTTATCAGTTGGCGCGAAGCCTTCGAATGCATGGACCAAAATGAAATGCCACAATTCACTAGGCAGATGGTAAGGAAGATTTCAGAATAACCTAATTTGATGTCGGTTCAATAAATTTCTGCAACCTGACGTTTCGACCGGGAGCCATTGTGTCTGAAGGCGATTCCAATCCATGTCTTATGACAGGTTAAAGCAATGTTAGTTCGTGGATTACATTCAGGAGGTTTGAGTGAAACGTAACAGCTATGACGTTGTGATAATCGGCTCCGGGATTGGGGGGCTGTCGGCGGCGGCGCTGCTGACCGCGGCCGGCTATAAGGCGCTGACGGTCGAGCGGCTGCCGAAGGTTGGGGGGCGCTGTTCCACAATAGAACACAAAGGTTACAAGATAACAACCGGGGCGATAGAGATCGAGATGGGTGGGGTGATCGAAGAGGTTTTCAATTCCGTCGGGGCAAAGCTGGATGTGCGGCCGACGTCCCCGTTCCGCTACCGCTTCGAAGGGAAGGACTACGAGATGCCGGCGAAGGGCGGGATGCGGATGATGCTGACTCAGGCGGCGGGCAGCGAGGCGGAGGCGGGGCGGGTGATGGGTGGGTTGAAGAAGGCGCTGATGTGGCAGCAGCCTGGTGACAACATCTCTTTGCGCGACTGGGTGCTCCAGTATACCGATAACGAGAGGGTGTTGCGCGCCTTCTGGGCGCTGGTTAGCCCGACGCATTTCGTGAATGACGATGAGTTGCCGGCAGGCAAGTTCTTCGAGTATCTCAAGATGCCAAAGGGCAAAGGCGTCGGCATAGCGCCACGCGGGAACCTGGAGCTGATGGAATCGCTGGCCAGGGCGATCGAGGCCAAAGGAGGCGAAGTGGTGACCCGCTGTCAGGTCAAGCAGATTATGGTCGATGGGGGCAAGGTGGCAGGGGTGGTAGTGCAAAGGGGTAGCGATACGGTCGAAGTCAGGGCCAAGGCGGTGGTGAGCAACGCAGGGCCAAAGAGAACCGTCGATTTGGCTGGAAGCGATAATTTCGATGGCTGGTACCTCAAGCAGATGCGTAAGACGCTGCGGCCGGCGCCGTTCATGGCGGTCCACGCCTGCAGCGATGAGCCGCTGGTCGACTGTGACTCACTTGTGTTCGTTATGGGCCAGAGGCTCAGCTGTTTGAATACACCAACGCTGCTCTGCCCGGAGCTCGCACCGAAAGGGAAGCACCTGCTTATGGCCGGCGGCACGCCTCTCTCATCGCTGCCGCCGTACGATGTGCAGGCGGACAAGGCGGGGATTTTACAGGAACTGAAGGACATCGTGCCGGGGTTCGAAAAGAAGGCCGAGATCATCACTACCAGCTACTTCCGCGACGAGTGCCCGGGCTACTTCAGCTGGCCCGGTCTGGACATGCCGCAGAAGACGCCTGTGGAGAACCTGTACAACGTCGGCGACGGGGTCAAGCCTGCCGGGTGGATCGGGCTGCCCGCCTGCGCCAGAAGCGCTGTGATGGTAGCGGACGATATCAGGCTGCGCGTACCGCTCGAGTGAAGGCGATGTGCGCCGCATCGCGCAGGTTAGATCATTCCTTGGCGATATTCCTGTTCACACTTCGGCAAAAAGCTTCGACGATCTCCGGATCGAACTGTATGCCTGAATAGCGCTTCAGTTCCTCGACGGCCTCGTTATGGCTCATGGCTTTCTTGTGTGGCAGGGGTGTGGTCATCGTATCGTATGAATCAGCGACGGTAAGTATCCTGGCGAGTAGCGGTATCTCTTCCCCATTGAGTTTGTCGGGGTAACCGCTGCCGTCATACCACTCGTGGTGATGCTTGACATAGGGCACTATGGCCGATAGGTCCATGACGTGGCTCAGTATCCGCGCCCCCTCGGCAGGGTGCTTGTCGATGACATGCCTCTCGTCCTTCGTCAGGCTGTCCGGCTTGCCCAGTATCGTGTCCGGCACCCCTAACTTGCCGATGTCGTGGAGCAGGGCAGCCGTGTGGAGTTGCGACAGCAATTCCTCGTCAAGGCCAAGCGCACTACCGACCGCCCCGGCGATGATGGCAACCCGCTTCGAATGACCATCCAGGTAAGGCGACCGGGAATCTACCATGGAAGCCAGCGCGAATACCTGTTCCAGCGTTGCGGTTCCCAGTACATCTGACGGGAGCGTCCCCAACTCGGACGCCGTCATGGACTGGTAGCCGCCCTCCCGTTTGGCCAGGAACAGCGCGGTATCTGCTAGGAATATCAGTCCGTCGAGGGTTTCGGTATCGTCTGGGTACTGGGCGATGCCGGCGCTGAACCTTATGGGGGTTTCGGCGCTGGAGTAGTGTGCATAGGGAGTCTGGGTCCACCTGCTGCGGATGCGGTCGATGATACTGCGCGCTCTCAGGGATTCGGTGCCGGGGAGGATCAGGGTGAATTCGTCACCGCCGTAGCGGAAGGCGACGTCGCTCTTGCGCAGCGCCGACTTGAGCGCGGTGGCGAAGCTCTTCAGGGCGGCATCACCCGCCGTATGTCCAAACCTGTCATTGTAGGTTTTAAACCCGTCCAGGTCCAGCATGACCAGCGAGAACGGGTGACCCAGCTTGCCGGAGTGGCTGATCTCTGTCTCCAGCATGGCATAGAAGGTGCGACGATTATACAGCCCGGTGAGGGCATCCGTCTCGGATAATTCACTGAGCTTTTCCAGGAGTTGGGCATTCTCTATGGCGATACAGATCTGTCCCGACAGGGTGTCCAGCAGTCGCAGGTCCTCCGTCGGGAGGTCGAGGCGTTCACGGCTGAAGAGGCCCATGGCGCCAAGGGTCCTGACCTTGGTCTTGAGCGGTATGCTGATAAACGATTTCAGACCCTCCGCGGATGTGGCGTCTTTATATCTCTGCGACAGATTCCGCTGCGCTGCAATATTAGAAACTGCAACGGTCTTCCCGGTCCTGAACGCCCGGGACGTTATGCCGGAGCTGAGAGGTATTGTGGCAACCGACTGCGCGAACTGTTCGCCGAAACCTCGATGGTTGGCAAGTTCCAGGGTTTCACCTTCGGCGTCGACGAGCCAGATGGCTCCAGCGGAGAAGTTGACGACATCCAGGATGCTGTCCATGGCGGTATGCAGGACCCTGTTCAGCCTGAGTTGCTGGCTGAGCATCTGTGTTACGCTGGCGATGGCAGAGAGTTCCCTGTTGCGCCGTCTGAGTTCACTCTCCGCGCGCAGGCGTTGTGTTATGTCCCGACCGATGCCGATGACCCCGGTGAGGCGTCCGTTTCTATCGTGCATCAGGGTGATGCTGTACTCAGCGTCCAGAAGACTGCCATCCGCTGTCTTAAGTTTAAGATGCCTGTAGTCCGACTTACCGGTTATCTCCCTCTGCTTAATGGACTCGATCGTATAATTGATGACATTCTGCCGATCGCTTTCGACTACCAGGTCAGCGGCGCTGCGCCCGAGCAGCTCCTCTTTCCGGCTGTAGCCCATTGTGCGTATGAGAGATGGGTTGACATCGACCATTTTACCATGCAGGTCCAGGATCATGAGCATCTCCCCGATGGACTCGAACATCAGCCGAAGTTTTTCCTCGCCCTCCCGCAGAGCTTCCTCCGCCTCCCGGCGGGCTGTAATGTCATTGAGGAAGTTGAGTGTGGCGGGCCTGCCGTCCCATTCTATTAAAACCGCGTTTATCTCCACCCACTTAACGTTCCCGTCTTTATCGATAATGCGGAAGGAATATACATGGGGCAACTCCTCTCCCATGAGCCTGCGTATATGTCGCTCGGCCACCATCTCGCGGTCTTCTGGGAGGATGACATCCAGGAAAGACCTCGATTCCAGTTCCTCGCGAGAATAGCCCATTATCTCCAGCGTCTTGGGATTGAAGAATTTGAGCATGCCATCCTGGGCTACCACTATAGCCTCGTTGGCGTTCTCTATAACTGAGCGGTATCTAGCCTCGGACTCCTCAAGCGCCTGCTGAATGCGTTTGCGCTCAGTTACGTCCCGCGATACTGAAAGTGTGCCGGCGGGTTTCCCAGACCCATCTCTCAGGATGGATGCGCTGGATTCAGCCGCATATTCAGTGCCATCCTTTCTAAGAAACGTGTATTCCACGGTTTCTGTACTGCCGCTTTGGAACGACCTCTCCATGTTCCTTTGAGCCCTGGCGCGGTCTTTTTCAGCGACATAGTCGAAGCCGTTATGGCCTATGATCTCTACCTTGCTGTCGAAATCACCGATACGCAGCGCAGCCTCATTCACATCGATGATCATGCCCGTCATATCGGTGATGGTCACCGCATCCTTCATCGACTCGAATATTATCCTGAGCTTTTCCTCCGATTCACGCAGGGCATCCTGTGCCTCTATGCGCTCGGTGACGTCATCGTATATGGCTACCACCTCTCCTGAAGGAAGTTTGTAGATGTAATTGTCCCGCCACCCGCTGATATGCTCATCCTGATAATATGATGTGGGCAGGCGCTCCGTTTTGCCGGTCAGCCACACTTGCCGCAAGACATCGATGAAGCCCATCTCAGCCAGCCCGGGACGGACGCTGCGGACGCTTTTGCCAATGACAGCCTGTTTCCTCATCCGCGATATCCTCTCCCCGGCGCTGTTCAGGTCTTTGAATATAAAATCTTCGCCGTTGTTTATAGCCTCGTACACGGCGACTCCGCTGCTCATGTTCTCGAACAGCCCCCTGAATCTCATCTCGCTTTCCTGCAGTGACCGTTCAGCGAGACGCCTCTGCGATATGTCATGGCCGATGACGATAAAGCCTTCTATCTTCCCTGAGTCGTCAGTAAGAATCGATACGCTTATTTCAACGTCTACATATTTGCCGGTGGCGTTCACAATGGACATCTGCACCCTGTCTCTAAATTCTCCCTCTACTGCCTTGTTTAAGGATGCGGTTATTTCAGAAATTTGCTCTCGTGGGATGAAATCCAACCCCTTGCTTCCAATGAAGTCTTCCCTGCGCTGGAATCCCGCCAGCCGGGCTGCTGCAGGATTGGCATCGATTACATTCAGATCGGCATCTACGATGACGGCGGCATCCGGCATCGATTCGAACAGGGTGCGCAGCCTCTCTGCTTCCTCTCGAATAACCCGATGGCTATTGGGCATCTGGCTGTCGCCTGCGATTCTGTTGTGTTTTTGCTCTTTTCGCATTCTCTTTATTTACCTTATATTTTCACAGGCTGTAACAATCTTATATACCTTGCGATACTGGCTGTCAAGGTTCGCGTCTTCTTAAACCTGTCTGGTGTATATCGCATCATGCCAGCTGCACAATCGCATCATGATGCCATGAGTCGGACTGTGCAGGCAGCCGATATGCCCACGACGACGATCTATCGACAATCGCTATTCTGCAAGCCTGACCTGCCGATATGTGTTGAGGAGGCCCCTATTACTGGTGCCTATGCCTTCCCAGTGATAACTAACATGGCGGTCCTGGATCCATGTTACTCGCTACAGGAAATCGGGCGACGTGGCTCATTATATTCTATTTCGATGATATCCTGGCAATGGGTCTATCCTGTGACGCCTATCGCCTGTGGTCGCAATCGCGCCTGTCGCACGAGCGGCACGGCGATACCCTGAGGTGTTTCGCGTCGGCCCACCCGACACCGATGATGCCGGACACGGATTTGCGCGGTATCATCAGGCATTCTTCGGTCAGTTTCACACCGATAGTTCCGGAGTCGAACAGGCCAAATATCAGGCGCTGCTGGGAGATGTCCCAGTCGCAGTAGCCGGGGCTGAAGCGCAGGGTTATGCCTGCGCCGGCCGCTTCAGCCGATCGACCAGCCGTTTTTTCTACATAATCGGCAGTCCTTTCTGCCGCCTCAGACCCGATGGCATCCAGTATGGATGCTTTCAGTGTTTGCCCCCGTCTCATCATCTGCGTTACGCTGTCCTCGAGACCCTGCCCGATGCTGCAGATGAAGATGATCGCCTGATGACACGGGGCCAGAGCCCGGCACAGCACATCGCTGGTCAGGGTAACGCTGGCGTCGCTGCCGCCGGACAGGGATATATTTGGCCTGTGTATCCGTTGCACGTCCATCGTCGTACAGGAGAATACCGGCTGTAACATCGTCAAGGCTTCCTCCAATGTGTCGATCAGCAAGGATTCGATAGCCGGCCTGGGTTTGGCATCCACTGTGTAACCCAGCCGCCGAAGAATCCTATTCTTGTTTATCGCTAGATCGATTGCATCGATCGTATCGGAGGTGACCTGAATTGATAGCGTCCTCTGTCGTCGACCGTCTCCGGGAACCGATTTTTCGCTGTTCATGATGGGTGATAATTTATTTTCCTGCCTATATTGATACCAGAATTTGAACCTTTTTGCAAAGTTGTATGCTGTTCGGGCTGGTTGGCACAATGCTTTGCGGAATCACCGCGTATGATATTGACATTCGGATTGGCTGGTTATACAGTTGCTGTGTAATCCGGCATCGGGAGCCGTGCAATATGCCAAGAGCGAAAGTAAACGGTATCAATATCGATTACGAGATATGTGGCAGCGGTGAGCCTGTAATTATGATACAGGGACTCGGGGGGCCCAGGGTGGGCTGGACTTTCCAGAAGCGGGCCTTCAGCTGGCATTACAGGGTGGTACTCTTCGACAATCGTGGTGTGGGCAGGAGCGACAAGCCGGTAGAGCGTTATACTATAAAAACCATGGCTGACGATGCCATAGGGCTGATGGATCACCTTGGAATCGAGAGCGCTCATGTGATGGGCACATCGATGGGTGGCATGATCGCCCAGGAGCTGGCGATAAATTACCCCGAGCGGGTCAGGAAGCTCGTGCTGGTATGTACCACTGCAGGCATGGAGGACGATTCCCTGATGCGACTGAAGCATCAGAAGATGCTGGGTTTGGGGGATGGAACTGTAGAGGCAAATCTGGATAATATCGATGTGAAGACAATGGGCAGGGTAATGGCCAATATCACGGGGCTGGCATTCAGCAAGCTGTCTTTCAGGATATTCCTGGTGCCGGTGTCCAAAATATATTTCAGGTTCAGCAGTATAGTCGAGGGGATACTGGGGCAGATGAAAGCGGTGGCTGATTACAGCACAGTGGATCGACTCCACCTTATAAAAGCTCCAACGCTGGTGATCGTCGGTACCGGTGACAGGATACTGCCGTCGGAATCCTCGGATTTGCTGGCCAGCAGGATACCCGATGCACGGCTGGTTAGAATAGAGGGCGGTTCTCATTCGTTTTTTATGGAGAAGAGGGGTGAGTTCAACAGGGTGGTCCTGAACTTTTTAAGGGGAAGCTGAGCCAGACACCGTTCAGGATCGACAGAACTCTGTATATATCTGATACTATTTTGGAGGCGAAGGTAAAATGTCGCAAGAAGTAATTGATGGCTTGAAAGTGTGTGAGCTTTTCTCCATGTTAAGCGAAGAAGAGGTGGAAAGGCTGGCCAAGGCGCTCGCCAGGTCATGTCAGATCGAATCCTATGAGGCTGGGGATATGATCTTCACTCAGGGCGAGCACACCACCAAGCTTTATATCGTTATCGAGGGTCAGGTACTGCTCCAGAGGACTTTCTATCTGGGGAATCGCGAAGCTAACACCACGGTCGCGGTATTGGGAAGGGGAAGGGCTATGGCGTGGACGGCGTTGTTATACTGCCCCGGCGATTCCACAGCATCTGCCATATGTCAGAAGCCCACCAGGGTAATTTCCGTCGGTGGGGACGCCCTGCGTTCGCTACTGGAAAACGAGCCGGATGTAGGCTACAGGGTGATGGCGCGTCTGGCCCACATACTGGGCGACAGGTTGCGTGCGGTGTACAGCGCTGCAGAGTCGCACCTTTAGTCTCGGTAGTTGATAGAGTGATTCGGCTTTATGCTAAGCAGCAATCGATGTCGCAACACTCACGAATAATGGCAGTGGTGGAGTTCGATTTAAGGGTGAGTCAGCGTTACAATTCGATTGACGAGTGAACAGCCTAACTGGCGAAGTAAAAAGCGTTTGTGGTTTCGTCTGTTATAGCCAGATTGTGGTATGCGCAGCAGGTGGCCGGTCAGCCGAAGAGAGTTCGGTTCTTTCTATCCGGGTCAAGCTTGTCTACTATGCAGGCTGCAAACCGATCTACAATCCATGAATAGCACTCGGGTGGTAGTGCCTCTTTGGTTACATCGGGAACTTCGTTGAACGCATCGATTACCCACCATCGGCCGTCGGCGTCCACGCACCATTCAATGACATTTACGTCCAGATCTAGCGCGGCGTTCAGTTTTATGGTCAGGTCGGCCAGTCGCTCCCTGTCGCTGCCGATGTCCTCCGGTGTGCAGCACAGGTATTGCCCCATGGCGAAAGGCTTGGGTACCCACTTGATGAACAGTACATCCTTCTTGTCAAAGCAGAAAACACGGAAATAGTCCTTGAATTGAATGAGCTGTTGCACCAGCAGGATATGACGCCCGGCAAGGACGTTGTACAGGTTCCGTAATTCCTCCACCGATCCCGCGACGTGGACATCTTCCCATGCATATCCGTTATAAGGTTTAACTATACAGGGAAACCCTACTTCGTCGCCCACATGGCCCAATGATGGCTCGGCAACCAGCCCTTCCGTTTCGGTAACAGAAGCGCGATCGGGCAATACGATGGTTTTAGGCAAGTCTATCCCGATCTGTCTTCCCAGTCGTATATCGAGCATCTTGTTGGTGGCCGCAGCGGCGAATGGATTATTGATGACATAGGTTCCACCGAGTGCCAGGTTCTTGATTATCTCCCTGAGGAAGGGGTAACCGAAGCTCAGCCGATCCACTACCACCCTGTAGTCGCGTTCAAATGGGATCCTCTCGCTGCCTAAGGAAATAAATTGGACCGCAATTCCATTAAGTTGGGAGACGACATCGCAAATGAAACGATCGTCCTGTAGTTCGAGGATGCCGACTGTCCCTTTCATAGCAGTGAGTATAGCCATCATGGACGGTCGCAGTCAAGCATCGAATCTCTTGATTTACTCTGGAGACTGTGCGCCTAGCGTGTAGTTCAGGGCCTGGTCGATACGTATGGATGGATGGCATCTGTCAGCTTCGATTTCAAACGTGTCGCATTCCAGTGTCAATCGAGGGTAGCCGAACATGACGTGTACATATTGCAGTGCTTTGTCATAGCAGACCGTTGATTGCACTTTAAGCGCCGTCAGTTCGACGGCGCTTTTGTGTATCTTATATTGACGCTTCTGTGGAAAGGTATCTTGCAGATGTTGATTAGTGTTATCCGGTTTGAGATACTCTGATCGCAATGGGAGTCACGGCTCGATATCCATTGTCTTCAGGAAGTCTATGTATGCCATGAATCCCCCGGCATTCGCCATGAGTTTGTTGAAATCTCCTTCAATCTTTACTTTGCTCATTATGGAACAATACCTAAAGTGCTGAGATATTCGAAAAAACGCAGGAATGGCTGGAGCTGCGCCATGAACCTGCCGAAGTCGCCCTCTAACTTAATCTGCCCCAGTACGTCCACCACTTCCACTTTCCCATTGACCATATCGACCAGGATCTGCTGGGGGGCGATAACACGGAAATAGTACTTGGTATGGTCGAAAGGCGTTGTTCTAAGGTCGCTTGGGGCTGGCTTGGCAGAGACTTCGATCTCTAAAAACCTGCCGTCCTCAATATCGATTGCAAGCTGCCGGTCCTCGTTGCCCGGGCAGTCGGTACCGACAAATAACAGCTTGATCGATAACTCTTTAATCGCCCCCATGAAGTCGGGGTCTCCCGCCTCCTGCAGCCTCCACATCTCGTTCGCCAGTTCCTGTGACCCTAACGGAAATCCCATTTAACCCTCCTGCCGTTTTGTTAAATCGCAATGCATGAATAATGCTGTCTGTGTGCACCACAGCAGAGCCGACATATTCAGCACTGTGGTGCCTGATGGAGCATACTGCGTCGCTCAATGGCCTCGCCATGCTAATATATAAATCCGTTCTACTGTTTTTGTCAACTCTCATGGTGTGGCACTGGTGAGCATCCATAGTTATAATGCCATCGATATATTGTTTTATGGGAAACATGAGAAATCGACGAAACACAGTTGTATTCGGATATGAACTCAACTATAACGCTTTAAAAACAATCGGATCATGGCTGATCGAAGCGGCGTGGTACTAATTCAATCGGTTTATGGCGAAGTCGTTCAGGGGTTTTATACCGGGTTTGCTATCGGCTGCTATGGTAGAACTAAATATCTGTCTGTTTTATTTTCGCTTTCCCAGTTTTGCCACCAGCAAATCCGCAATCTTATCTGAAAGCGCGTCTTTGCTGAATGGCTTGGCGATTATGCCGTCGATCTCAGGCATTTCGTCCAGTTCCAGTTGAACACCCCAGCCGGTGATCAGTAGCACAGGAGTGGCAGCGTTTACCTTCTTGATGGCCTTGGCCACATCGCGGCCGGTGAGGTCCGGCATGCCCAGGTCGGTGATAACTATATCGTATTGCCCATCCTTAAAAGCATTTACAGCTTCTCTGCCCTTGTTGAATACGGTTACCCGGTGACCCATCTTCTTCAGCATCAGTTCAAGCACCTCGCTGACCTGTGTGTCGTCATCGATCAGCAATATACTGGCATCTGTGGCGGCATGCGCTTTGGGCTTGGCAGGAGCTTTGGGTTCTACCTCCCCAGCTACGGGAAGCTTGATAACGAAGGTCGCGCCCTCACCCACAGCGCTTTCGAAATCGATCTTCCCGCCGTGCCTGTTTACGATGCCATAGGTCACGCTCAGGCCAAGTCCCAGGCCTTTCGAGCCTTTCGTCGTGAAGAAAGGATCGAAGATCCGTCCCTTTATCTCATCGGGTATGCCTGATCCTGTGTCGCTTATCGAGACGACCGCGAAGCCGTTCTCCTGCTCACTCGTAACGGTGATATTGCCGCCTTCCGGCATCGCGTCTATGGAGTTGAAGATAATATTGACCAGCGCCTGTTTCAGCTCGGCGGCATCCCCCAGGACCGAGCCCACACTGGACAGATTGGTCACGATATCGATATTGTCAGCGCCTGTTTCTTTAAGCTGTATCTTGCGGGACTCCACCATTTGCAGGGCATGGTGGATGAGTTGTTCGATATCCACCGGTTCCAGGGCATGTCCTACCCTGACCCTGGAGAATTCCTGAAGCCGCCTCACTGTACTCGATGCATCTAGTGCCGTTTTCTGTATTATCTGGAGGTCTCTCTTGAGCTTGGCATCCTGCACATCCTCTAGGGCTAGCTCAACCCGCCCCAGGATAACTGCCAGGACATTGTTGAAATCGTGGGCCACACCACTTGCCATCGCCCCCAGCGCCCTCAGCCTTTCTGCCTGGACAAACGCATTCTCAGTGCGCTGGCGCTCCACCGCATACCGCAGGGCACGTACCAGAAGGCTGCTGTCCGTCTGTCCCTTCACAAGGTAGTCTTGAGCCCCGCGGCGCACCGCTTCCACGGCGAAGGCTTCGTCACCGAACCCGCTCAGCACGACAACCGGGATTGCGGGGACGCAGTTGTTTATCTTAATAAATGTATCGAGGCCGTGGCTATCGGGCAACGAAAGGTCCAGCAGGATAACATCTACCGAGGTTTCATCGAAGCATTTCAAAGCTTCCGAGAGGCTCTCCGCACATATAAGATTAAACTCACCGGCGTCTGCCTCCTCCAGCATCTCCTGGATCAGCCTGGCGTCCCCGCGGTTGTCTTCCACCAGAAGGATTCTCACTGTATTTACCTCGCATCGCTGAATCGCAGATGTACCGCACCACTCTGCGGAGATAAAAATACTGAATATAGCTCTATGTACGATAATATACCACAAAATAAAAGAATAAGCAATAGTCTTCGTAAATAATACCGACTGAACATATGAATAAACACGGATGGCCGATGTGAAGTACACATCTAAAATTATGATTGTAAATGGTTGGTTAATTCCAGTCGGGACACGATTCAGTTCTGCAATGGGAATGGGGAAAATCGATTTGAAAGTGATGCATAAAAATAGCCCCCGACGCAGGAGGTTAGGCAATCGGGGGCTTGTGCTACCTCAAGTTTGAGATTAATGCGTCTGGAAGTACTGCAGTACTTTGGGTGCTACCTTGGTGGCTGAATCGGTGGCATGGTGTATCCCCACGCCATAGCCGCCGGCGTCGACGCCGACGTAGAATAGCCCCTGGATCGGGGCGACCGGTGAAGGCTTATATTGCCCGCACTGGCCGACCATCTGCCCCAGGCCGATGCACTCACCGCCCTGTCCGGGCACTACGCCGTCACGGGTCATGCGGCTGACGTCGGTGGTGGTGTAGTCCTCGCGGCGGATGATGTGGTTCTTAAGCTGAGGCTCGAATTTAATTATCTGCCTCTCGAATTCATCTATCCACGCCTTCTGGTTTTTAATCTTGGGATCAGCGGGAAACAGAGTAGCTGTCTGGATACACTGCTTACCCTCGGGGGCTAGGCTGGGGTCGAAACCTGAAGGATTGAAGATAATGGTAAGCATGTCACTGGGTATGTCACCGGCTTTAGCCTTCATGTAACGTTCCATATTCCACCAGCTGTCGTCCGAGTATATGATATAGGCACAGTCCGGGAATACCACCTTATCGAGGAAGTAGCGGCTGCCGATCAGCCCCAGCGAAGGCACCAGGCTTCTAATGCGATTCACATAGCTCTTGTCGAAGTGTTCTTCGCCTACCAGTTTTAAAGCCGTCGGCTGGATACCGGCATTGCTGATCACTATGGGGGCATAGAATGCGCCCTTGCTGGTGTATACACCCTTGACCTGGCCGTCTTCGACAATGATTCGTTCCACCCGGGTATTCAATTTGAGATCACCGCCGTCGCGCTTAAATGCAGCGGCGAAGGTTTCGAAAAGTTTACCCTGACCGCCCATAAAGTAGGCCGAACCCAGCTTGGTGACGAAGTCCTTCATCGTCCTGGCCATCTCGGATGCGGAGGTGATATCGATGGGTTCCACGAAGAGGATGTTGCACATGACCGCCATATAGCTGTATACGGACTGAGGCACGTCATATCGCTTGATGAAGTCGTGAAAGTTGACGTCGTCCAGGGCGTCGAAATCGGCCTGTTCCATGGCGACCATATCGTTGAACAGTTTATCGGCTTTCTCCTTACCCTCTGCTGTCAAGGAATCGGGGTACATAATAGGCGGAACCAGCAGATAAAGTTCGTGCTTGTTCGACTTGCCGGGGCGGTACAGGAAACCGCCGCCAGCACCTGCGGGAACCATCTGTGACATCTTCGCTTCCACGCCCAGTTCTTGCATGACTTCATGGAACTTGGTGTTCATCATAGGGGTTGCCAGCACCGGCCATAGCTCGTAGGAGTAGCCCATTTTGCTGACCACCATGGACTTGCCGCCGACGCGGTCGTTCTTGTCCAAGAGCAGCGTTTTCAGTCCCCATTTCTGGAGCAACGCGGCGCAGGTGGTGCCACCTGGTCCGGCTCCAACTACTATTGCGTCGTATTTGTTGCTGGACATCTTTTCCTCCTCGACTTATCAGGGTATTCGCTTGTTCTAAAGCGGCATGCCTTTGGCTCTGGCATCGGTAACAGTCTTCGGTTCGGACCACCATTTCTTGGTTCCTGTATCATCAGCCACCACGTTTGCGGTTCCATAGCCGGCTCCGAATGTGACCAGCCCGCCGGGATAGCTGCTGGCGCCACCCATGTACAGGTTCTTGATCGGCGTCCGGTGGTTGGGGCAGTCGTCGTTGGGGCGCCAGTAGCCCATCTGGGTAGAGTCGTAGGCTCCCTGCTTTATGGAGCCGCGAACCATGTTGGCGAACTTGTTCTCGATGTCGGCCGGTGTGGTGGAGTTATGCCACATGATCTTGTCCATGGTGATGTTGGGGGCATATTTACCTAATACGCCTACTAACTTCTCGGCGCGCTCTTCCTTGAATTTATATTTCAACCAGTTATTCTTATCGCCTTTGAGCACGTACGGGGCCATCTGGGAGATGAGCCCGGAACATTTGCCCGGCGGCGCCTGATACGGATCGTGTACGCTGGGGAAGCAGCAGTTGAATCCATCGGGCTCGGTAAGCTCTCCGGTCTCGTTTATCATGGCGTTCCAGTGCTTCTTAAGGTTTTCTGTGCTTTCAAATCCCAGCACATAGATGAAAGCCTTGTTTATATCAGGGTTCTTTTCGGCGGCTTTGAACTGGGGGGCTTCCCACATCGCCATGTGCAGGTGGTACAGGCTCCAGTGCTCCCATTGCCAGGCCTCAACCTTTTCAGCAAACATCGAATCCAGATTGTCCTTGCCAACCAGGTCTAAGAAAGTCTGATTTACATCAATAGTGCTGATGACGGCTTTATTGGCTTTGTAGATTGTGCCATCCTCCATCTCTACGCCGGTAGCTGTGCCTCCCTCCACCAGAATCCGTTTGATCTGTGCGCTGGTAAGCAGTTCACCACCGTACTCAAGCATGAATCGGGTGAGGGCGTTCGATAATCGGTGTGAGCCACCATGAAGCAGACGATAGTTGGTGGCGCGGTTGATCAGCAAGGGCACCATATAGCTGACACCCGAGGCGTCGTACTGCAGCCCCCAGTGACAGGCGATGTAGAGCATCAGTGTCTTGACGACGTCATGTTCGAACAGTTCGTCGATTATCTCTTCAGGGGTTTTTTCGGTCAGTTCGTTAATGTCCTTGCCAACGGGAGTCTTGTCCAGCTGGATTACCTGCTCCAGTGGAGGCATCGCCAGGCAGTATGTGGCGGGGCCGATGAAGTCATTCACTATGTTATAGAATCTCTTGCTTACCTCGCGGTATGTGTCGGCGTCCTTTTTGGAGAACTGGGCGATGGATTGGCAGGTTTTTTCCAGGTCCTGGTAGATGCACAGGCAATTGCCGTCACTCAGCGGCATGGCCCATTCGAGCTCAGGGTGTATCCATTTAAGGCCGTAACGCTGCTCGAGCTCGAAATCATTGATGATCGGTGCGTAGTCTACCATCAAGTGGTAGATGGCATGGGTGTTGTGGTAGAACTCGGGTAGAGTGATCTGCTCCGTTGCCAGCCCGCCGCCCAGTTCGATCCGCTTCTCCAGAAGGAGAACCTTGAGCCCCGCTTTGCTGAGGTAGCAGCCGGCCGTTAAGCCATTGGGACCCCCCCCGATTATAATGACATCGTAATTTTCCTGCATGTTTCCTCCTAGTTATTAAGGATATATTTGGCTACTTATATTTACATGAGCTCTATCTCACTCAGTTTAGGGTCAATAATCAGTTTCGGTTCGGTCAGCTTTTGAACTTCCTCCGGTGTCCATCCCGGTGCTATCTCTTTCAATATCAGTCCCTTCTCTGTCACTTCGATGACGGCAATATCGGTTATAATCAGATTTACACATTCCAGGGTGGTCAACGGGTAAGTACACTTCTTAAGTATCCGGGGCTGGCCATCTTTGGTGGTATGGTTCATAACTATGATCTTACGTTTGGCGCCGTAGGCCAGGTCCATAGCCCCGCCGATAGTACCGATCTTCCTCTCCGGTACCATATAGTTTGCAAGGTCACCCTTCTCCGAGACCTGGAATCCTCCCATGACACTGATATCTATGTGCCCGCCTCGAATCATGGTAAAAGACTCTGCGTGGCCGAAGCAGCTCATTCCCGGCTGGATATGTACCGTCTGGCCGCTGGCATTTAAAAAATCATTGTCGCCCTCACCAGGGGCGGTCACTGCCCCGAAACCGAGGATGCCATTTTCTGATTGGAACAGTACCTCTCTGCCAGCAGGGATATAATTAGCACATAACACCGGTATGCCGATACCCAGGTTGACTGAGTCGCCATCTTGAAATTCCTTGGCGGCACGCAGGGCCATGGTCTGTCGATCGAGTTTGAATTTCTCTTCCATAGGATTCTCCTTACGCGCTCCCTCGCTTCATGAACTTTTCATGTGATTCAATAGCTTCTTTGCTTATTTCTCCTTCTTTACCCTCGTATTCTTTAGGTCGCGCCACCACTCGATCCACGTATACTGCAGGGGTGACAATTTCCTCCGGTCCGAGCTCACCGAGCTCGACAACCTCGTCCACCTCGGCAATGGTTACTCTAGCGGCGCCGGCCATGGTCTCGTTGAAGGTACGTGAGCTGCCACGATATACCAAGTTGCCCCAGCGGTCGGCCTTATGTGCTTTTATCAGGGCGAAATCGGCTTTCAGAGGCAACTCTAGGAGGTATTTCTTACCGTCAATTGTTTTGACCTCTTTCCCCTGTTCTACCACTGTACCGACACCAACGGGTGTATAGACTCCACCCAGGCCTGCCTTTGCAGCGCGTATACGCTCAGCAAGAGTTCCCTGAGGAACCATTTCCAGCTCAACCTTACCGGCACGCAGCAGCTTTTCAAAGTTGTTTTCATATACTGCGCTGACCGGTGCGGAGGCTATGGCCTTTTTGATTCGTCCATTTCTGACGAGGATATCCATGTCCTCAGCAAATTTATAACCCAGTATCTTCCAGACATCAGAACCGAAGCCGGTAGTGTTCGATATCGTGGTAAGGTTTTTTACACCTTTCCGATCGAGTGCTTCCATCAGCAAGCTGGGGCAACTGGCAACAGTGCCGAAGCCACCGACCATTATAGTGGCGCCATCGGGAATATCGGCTACCGCCTCATCGAAGCTGTCCAGTATCTTGTTTATCGGCATAGACTTACTCCTCGATATATTTTAGGTTGCTGCCATACGTTTCGTATGATACCGGTGTACCAGATGGGCACCTTTCATGCCAGATTCTCCAGATTGATGTGTACCCATGCCAACACCGCCGGCGTCGGCGCCAACGATGAACAGTCCGTTTATTGGTGTTGTCTGCTTTGGCTTGTATTTGCCACATTGCCCCACTATCTGTCCCAATCCAACGCACTCGCCGCCCTGTCCAGGGAGGACGCTGTCGCGTGTGGCCGCCGATATCTCAGCTGGCCCGGCGGCTTCTCTCAGGAAACATGCGTCCATGAACCCCGGGAATATCGTGTCCAGCAGCTTATCCACTTTTTCGTTCTGCATCTTAATCTCGGGAGCTTTGGGGTCGGGTGAGCAGATGGTACCGGCGACTATGCATTGTTTATCGGGTGGTGCCATGGCGGGGTCGTAGTTTGATGGGACAGTGAAGAATGCGATAACCTCGTCGGGGACGTGTCCGGAGCGGATTTTAAGAAATCGCTCCATATTCAACCAGGAATCGTCGGCATAGATCAAGGCCATCTGTTCCTGTACCACCTTCTTATTGAGGAAGTATCTGATGGCAGTGAAAGCCCAGCCAGGGACTAGATCCCTTATGTAGTTCACGTAGCTCCTGTCGAACTCATTCTCGCCGACCAGCTTGAGCACCGTTGGCTGGATGCCGACGTCGCTGACCACTATGTCGGAGTCGAAAGCCCCGGCAGAAGTCTCAATGCCGGTTACGCGGCCGTTGGTGACCTTGATCTTCTCCACACGCGTTCCCATTTTTATATCGCCGCCCTTGGATTTGATATAATTGGCGAGGTTCCCCATGATTTTACCGAAGCCTCCGTTGTAGTAACCGCCTCCACCGGCAGTGGCTATGTGCTGCATTATAGCGCCCTGTTCAGAAGCGGCGACAAGGTCGATTGGCTCTGCCAGAGAACCGTTGGCGTGCATGGCGAAGAAACTATAGACGCCCCAAGGGGCTTTGCGCTGCTTTAGCCATTCGTCGAAGGTCATATCATCCATCTGACTTAACTGTTCCGGTGTTAGAAATGCGAGCTCAGCCAGTATTGGTATGGCCTCCTCACGCTCTTTGTCGTTAAGTCCCCACAGGTCGAACAACGGAGCAGGATCGACGTTTGTCTGCGGTACAGTTACCACCTTGTATGCATCGGCTGATTTGGGACGGTATGCCAGCTTTACAGTATCGCAGGGGATGGCGCCAAGCTGGTCCTCTATCCCCAGTTCCGTGTGGATGCGTGCCAGGGATGATCCTGTCATAGGTACCTGCAGCTTTGGCTCCATATCGAAAGCGAATCCGTCACGTTCTACGGTTATGGCTTTGCCACCGGGTATTGCATTTTTGTCCACCATCAACGTTTTGAAGCCCCATTTGCACAGCAAGGCATTACAGCAGAGTCCCCCGGGACCGGATCCCACCACAATTACATCGTATTTAGATTTAGCCATTCTTACCCCCAATTCCTCAACGAATTAGACGTTCCATTTACCAGGTCCTGGCCTCGTTTTGCCCGTTTCCTCAAGTCTCTTCATTACCCAGAAGAACTGATCAACCAGAGACTCGGGTTCCTCCTTGCCCGGCTCCTGCCACGGGCCTGGCAGGTTCATGTCTTTGGCGATTATCTTGTAGCAGTTGTATGACTCGGTAGCCCCAGAGTTAGCTCCAAGGTGCCAGGCTCCACCTGTGGCGTACAGATTCTTGATGGGCGTCCTGTGATTGGCCAACTCAGGTGTCGGCCGTTTTTCCTCCACCTGATGGGGCACCCGGTCGAGCACTCCGATGCTGCCATCGGGTAAGAGGTTCTTCATCCGCAGGTGGTCGTATGGGCTGTTGGTATCGACACCGATAATGTTGTCCCACGTCATGTTGGGTGCATGCCTCTGCCATATGGTCATCAGGTCCTCGGCATACTTCTTCTTGATGTCTAGCCACTCCCTTTCTGTGTGACGCCGCGCGAACGGGCCAAGCTGTTCATTATTGGCGGTATGGAAACCAGCCGGTGCATATGAAGGGTCGGGTATGCTATGGCACCATACCGTGGAACAGTAGTGCTCCAGCGGAGGGAACTCGCCCATCCTGGCATAGTAACACTCATAGGCCACATGCATCGGGTCGGCATCTTCCGCCAGCCCGAACCAGTAAGCATCGTTTACGTCCGGGTTGGCGGTGGCAGTAGCATATTTGGGAGCCTCGTGGAGGGCGAAGGTGTACCACATCAGGCAGCCGAAGCCGGTTTCCAGCAGCTCAATGCGGCGCGCCAGCACGCTGTCGAGATGCTCCCTGCCGATGATATCGAAGCAGAGCTGCGTCGGGTTCAGTGTACTTACCACCAGTTTGTTTGCTTTGATAACGCTGCCATCCTTGAGCTTGATGCCCTTGGCCTCGCCATTCTCGATGATGGCTTTTTCAACCTCAACACCGAGGAAGAATTTGGCGCCGTCGCGGCAGAGAATCTTATGGGCGGCATGTGCTACCTGGTGCGTTCCTCCCCTAGCGAAAGCTATGCTGGGCATCATGGCAGCGTAGCCGAAGGTCCAGGCGCCGGCGCCTGTCTGGTTGACATCCATTGTTGAGGATAGAACGAACCTCAGGTTGATATATTGCAGGGCCTTGCTCTCCCAGCATTCCTGCGCATTATGGACATGTGTGGCAGCAAGGAGCAGCGAATCCGGGTTGATCCCAGGGCCGCAATCGACAAGCAGGGGATATACCCCCAGCTGCCGGTTTAAGACATTGGGGTCTAAAGCACGTTCTTCGGCTGGCTTATACATCATATCCATTTGCACCCGCTGCATCTCGCGGCTGAGCCACAGCTTTCTCATCTTGAGCCACTTCTCGGCGTCCTTCTTGGAGAAGCGCTCCAGCTCTTTTGCCGTGCGCGTCTGGTCCATGTCGTACATCTCGCTGTAGATGCCGAGGCAGTCCTGCTCCTTTACGAAGCTGCCTCCGGCGCCACATATGTGCTGGTCAAGCTGGGCCCCGTAGTCCCAGAACTCGGGGAAGTCGCGCCACAGCGGCAGGTAGTAAAAGGGCAACTGGATAGTAGCATGGGTGTTACCTCGGAAGCCCGGGGCGGAGATTTCTTCCGTGGCGAGGCAGCCGCCGATCTCGTGGCGACGCTCAAAGATACCAACGCTCATGCCGGCGTACTTGATCAGGTACATGGCAAGGAACAGGGCTTTGTTCCCACCCCCGATAATCACTGCATCAAATGTCTCGTCTGGCATGGTCTCCTCCTTATTATTATGAAAGTCATATTTGAAAAAAGTCTAGAACTTGATAACGCTTCGTATCGTTTCACCTTTCTCCAAAGCCTCATATGCTTCGTTGATCTGGTCGAGTTTATATGTGCTGGTTATCAGTTTATCGATGGGTAGTTTGCCCTCCATGAATAAATCAACATATCTGGGGATGTCTATTTGAGGTATCACATCCCCCTGCACTGCACCAGTAATAGTTTTGCCGATGAGGAATTCGAATGGCATTATATTGAGTATACTGGTGAGTGGGGCCATGCCAGCCACCACCAGAAGTCCACCTGGTCTTATGGAGCCCAGAGCCTTGGTCATAACCTCGACATTGCCGATAAACTCGAGTGCATAGTCAGCTCCGCCACCAAGTATCTCCATTATCTTTATCTGAGGGTCATCATTTTTAGCATTGATGACATGATCGGCACCGAGCTCTTTTGCCATCTTCAATTTACTGTCCAGGACATCGATGGCGATGACCTTGGCACCAGCTAGGTGTGCCCCCATTACAGCGCTAAGTCCAACGCCGCCGCAACCGAAAACGGCTATGCTCTCGCCGGGTTTCACCCGGGTTGTATTAATGGCTGTGCCTATGCCTGTAGATGTGCCGCATCCCAGCAGACATACCACATCTAAGGGGGCGTCTTCTCTGACCTTTACTGCAGATCGCTCATGTACTACTACCTTCTCGGCGTAACAGGCAAGTCCAAACAGATGATGGATTGCCTGGTCACCCTTGTGCAACCTCATGCCTCCATAAGGCAGAGTAGCCATCATCTGGATTGGCAGATTCTCGGAGCACCATGTAGGTCTTCCTTCGTAACAGTAGCGGCACTTGCCACAGTTGAAAGCTACCATGAGTATTACATGGTCTCCCGGTTTCAGAGTTGTTACGCCAGGTCCTACCTTCTCGACGATGCCCGCCCCCTCATGTCCGGGCACTACAGGCATTGGTGCGGGCATCTCGCCTTTCATGAAATGGAGATCGGTGTGACACACACCTGTAGCCACCAGTTTTATCAGGACCTCGTTCTGTTGCGGCTCATCGAGGGTCAGATTCTCGATCTTCAATGGGGTATTGGCTTCATACAGGACGGCTGCCTTCATAAGATTAAACCTCCCTTTCTAATGTGAAAATGAATAGTTCGCCCTATGGGCTTTCTAAAACCTTCTCATCTTTGAGTTTCTGTATCTCCTCATCCGACAGGCCTAACACGCTGTTGCAAATCTCTTCAGTGTGCTGTCCAAGCATAGGAGCATGGGTACTCTGAGTAGGAGGAGTCTCAGACATGTGGAAAGGAATGTTGGGGTAAAGCCGTTTTCCGACTACGGGGTGATCCAGTTCTATCAGTGCCTTGTCGAAAGCGATCTGCGGATCTTTCATGGTATCAGGAGCCCGCTGTACGACACCAGCAGCAACCCCTGCGTTTTGTAATGTCGTCATGGCCTCATAGGCCTCTCGGCCAGATGTCCATTCTACCACCAGTTTGTCGAGCTCGTCAACAAATTGCAGACGTCCAGCGGTACTGGCGAATCTGGGTTCCCTGCTCCAGGCTGGACTACCGATGGCTTTTCCAAAGCTCCCCCATTCTTCATCGGTAAACACGCTGATAGCTATCCAGTTGTCTACACCGGTGCAGGGATAGCATCCATGAGGGGCTGCGTAGGAGCAGCGGTTGCCCTTTGGCTGCGGTTTACGTTTGTTCATGGTATATTCCAGATAGTGTTCACCTATAAGGGCAGCGGCTACTTCCGTCTGCGCCATATCAATGAACTGTCCCTTACCGGTGCGCCGCTTATAGTCGAGAGCTGCCAGTATGGCGATGACTGCCTGCTTGCTGGCCATGTGGTCGGGTAGGGGTGAGTTAGAGCCGACGGGATAGGGATCATCAGGGTGCTTCCAAATGGAAAGCATACCAGAGGCAGACGACAACATGGGGCCGTAAGCCGGGTAGCCGCTGTGTGGTCCGCCTCCGCCAAATCCCTGGCTGCTTAGGTAAATGATGTCTCGCTTGACCTTGCGAACGTTTTCATAGTCCATGCCCAGATTCTTAACTACACCGCCGCGGAAGTTCTCCGCAACTATATCGCTCTTCTCGATAAGTTTCCTGACAAGCTCCTTCCCTTTATCTGTCCTGAGGTCAACTCCGAAGCTCCGCTTGTTGCGGTTCGATTCGTTGAATCCAGCGCTGCTGTTCTTCTCGGCCGCTATGGTCCTCATGAAATCGAGATTATAACTCGATTCTATCTTTATCACATCTGCTCCAAGCTCACCGAGTATCTTGGCTGCATCCGGCACGACAACTCCGGTGCCGAGGCTTACCACCTTTACTCCGTCGAGTGCACTGTGTGACATCTGCTATCCTCCCTAGATGACTCCAGCATTTCGCAGGGTCATCAACTCATCTTTCGAGAGACCGAGTTCTTTGCCATAGACCTCTTCATTGTGCTGTCCCAGACAGGGCGCGGGTCGTTTTACACTGGGTTGGGTTACCGTCCACTTATAGGGTGGACCCGGGTATTTCCCCTTACCCGCTACGGGGTGATCTACTTCTACGAAGAAACCTCTGGCATTGGCATCGGAGCTATTTACAAATCCGGGTATGTCGTATATGGGAGCGATAGGCACACCCTCACGGAACCCGGACTCGAATAGCTCTATCTGAGTATATTTTGTGGTGAACTCCAGCATAATGGCATAGAGGTCCTGAGCGTTGGCGATCCTGGAAATGAAATTTTCCCATTCTGGCATGAGGAGGACTTCGGGGCTGCCCAGCACCCGTACAAGGGCCTGCCATTGTCTGGGTGTCAGAGCGATTACCCGGATGTAACCGTCTTTACATGGATAGACGGGATAGATCGAGTCGGCCAGCCGCGTCTCTGGTGCTGGCAGAGGTCCGTCCGGAGTGAGAGAGTGCGAGTAGATGGGCACTGACCAGGGATACAGGCCGGTGCGTGCCGCTTCGTGCACGGAGACGTCTATCTTTTGCCCCTTGCCGATGGCATCGCGGCAATATAAGGCTGCCAGTATCTCTATATCGGCGATCATTGAGGCTGCGTCGTGGGCAGGCGTGCCTGGCAGCAGACACGGCGCTTTCTTTGGTGGTCCGCTGGTGATCATGACCCCGCTGAGGGCAAAGTCTACAATATTTGATCCCTTGTAGTTCTTATACGGACCGTCGCTACCGAACTCGGTAATGCTTGCCATTATCAATCTGGGGTTATGTTTTTTGAGAGTGCCGTAATCAAGACCCACGTTGAACATGTAGTCAGGCTCGAAGTTTTCTACCAGCACGTCAGCGGACTTCACCAGTTTTTGAAGGATTTCTTTGCCCTTGGCACTATCAATATTCAGGGTTATGCTTCTCTTATTGGCATTGCGATATATGAAGTAGAGGCTCTTCTCCGGGTGGCGCTCGTCGTTAAAGAATGGTGGCATGCCTCTTCCACAGTCTCCGATGGGAGGCTCTATCTTGATAACATCAGCTCCGAGGTCAGCGAGAAGCCTGGTACAATATGAGCCCCTGCTGTCTGTCAGGTCAAGGATACGATAACCAGTCAGGGCTCCATCTTGTTTTTCTACCATAAGCACACCCCTGTAATTTTCTTTGGCAGGTAAAAGCATCTGTTTATTTTACTTGCAGAGATAAAACATTGGCTCGCCATTGGGTTATGGCGAGCCAATAGACAGTTTTGCTATTCTTCTGCTCGTTTCTTGGACTGCATGTGCCAATTATCTCATATTTTTTGATTAACACCAACCCTTTACGCTTTTAAACATTTGAATATATGGAGTCATACCATATATGTCTTCTTAAACTTCTCCATCTCTTTAGTCGGCTTCCACCATTTCTTGGCGCCCATATCTTCTGCTATCTTGTTGGCAGCCAGGTAGCCTGATCCGCCCAGCACCAGACCGCCGGGGAAGGTGGAGACGCCGCCGACATACAGCCCTTTGATCGGTGTAGAGTGGCCCGAGCAATCCACATTGGGGCGGAAGGTATTGAGCTGCGTTGGACGGTAGTCGCCATGCTTTATGGCACCACGCCGCATGTTCGGCAGACGTATCTCGATATCCGCCGGCGTCTCGGCATTGGTGGCGAGGATCTGATCCCGGGTGAAGTTGGGCGCTACACCCCGCCATTTGTCCAGTATGGCCTCCTGAAGCTTCGGTGATTGTTGATCCCAGCCATCGGCGATGTCGTATGGGGCATGCATCTGGAAGAAGGAGACCTCGCCGCCCCACGGGGCACGGACTAGATGCGGATCCCAGAAGCTTTCGCAGGTGGCGTGGCCGCCGAAGTTCTTCATGTCGATCTTGCCGGATATGACATTGCTCCAGTGTTCGAGCAGCTGGTCGGTACCCTCGATGCCGAAGATGACCATGAACGATTCGTTGACCCACGGCTCCTCAGCTTTGTACTGCGGTTTCTCTTTGGAGGCCACGTGCAGGGTGTAGAAGCTCCATTTGTCGTAGACCCACTCTTCTGTCGCCTCTTTCAGCGTGCCCGGCAGGTTATCGCCGCCGACCAGGTCGAGGAACGTGGTGTGTGGATCGAGGGTTGAGAGGATTGCCTTGGCTTTCATTTTACGGCCCTCTTTAGTCTCCACCCCTACAGCCTTGCCATTCTCGATGTTTATCTTGTTCACTGAGCATGCATCTACTATGATGCCTCCATTGGCCACGAACTCTCGTCCCAGTGCGCCGGCAAGCTTGTGCGAGCCGCCATAGCAGTAACACTTGTTCATCCCGCGGCACAGCAGCAGCGGCACGAAAAGGCCGACGCCGCTTTCGTTCGGATCCAGCCCCCACATGCAACTGATATACAGCAGGAAAGCACGGATGCGGTCGTTCTCGAAGTTCTCGGTGATGATCTCATAAGGGCTTTTCTCCGAGAGCTCCAGCAGTTCGTGCCCGATGTCGGTCTTCTCAAGCATAATCGAGAGATCCATGGGGGACATGGCCGGTATGTAGGTCATCGGCGCAATTATCTCGTCCACGATCTTGCGCCATGTGCGCATCAGCTTGCCGAAGGTGATGCCGTCATTGACGGAGTACCTCATGAAAGAATCGCGCGTGTCCTCCACCATACGTGTCAGCAGCAGTGATCCGCCGTCCTCGAACACCATGGCGGCCTGCAGGTTTGGCTTGAGCCATGCCATACCGTGATTATCGAGGTTGAAGTCCTTGATCACTGGCATGTAATCGACCATCAGGTGGTAAATGACATGCGCGTTGGAGTAGTAGCAGGGGAACATTATCTCCTCGGTGACCAGCCCGCCACCTATCTCATAACGTCGCTCAATAAGTATTACCTTTAATCCGGCCTTGGCCAGATAAGCTGCGGCCATAAGGCCGTTGGGGCCGCCCCCGATTACGACAACATCCCAGGTACTCTCGTAGGGGAATTCGTCGAATACTCCGCCGACCAGAAGCGGCTGTTCGTGCTTGGTAAGTTCCATCATGTTCTCCATCATTCACCTCTCGCTGCTATCTAGGCCGTCACCTTGCCCTCGCGGGGCACTGCCGATATCTTGCCCTTCTCGGGGATGTACCACGGTGACGCGTACCACCAGTCGCCGGGCTCGGCGACACCGTCCTCGATGAGGATGTGCATCAGGTTGTAACCGATGGCCATCAGGCATAGCCCTCCGGGATGGGCTGCCGACTGGTGGCAGAGGTAAAGGTTGTCGATCCCCGGGACGCGATAGCGCGCCAGCTGGGGCAGGGGCCGCTCGTTCCACCACTGGTCTCGGCATTGGCGTATGCCGTACCAGTTGCCACCGATCATTCCGGTGTTGCGGTATTCCTGCTCCCAGGGGGTGAGTCCCCACTGTCGAATCAGGTTGGGTTCATCCAGCCCCTCGACCACTGAGGCGAAGGAATCCCGCATATAGGCATCTATCTTCGCTTTTTCCTTGTTTATGGCGTCCGGCCCGTCAACGTGGTACTCTGGTGGCGGGACATAACACACTAATGAGCTCTGAAGTACCGTGTCTGGACGTGTGGTCTGAGGATGGAACTCTTTAGTGAATATCCTGTCGGCTCCGGCCCACAGCCAGGGATATGTCTTGGTAGACATGGTGGGGTTGCCCTGCCTGCCGTTGCAGTCCAGCACATGCTCGTAGTATATCTCGCGTGAATCCATGGGGTAGCATACGCCTGTATCTGTGGCTTGCTCATACTGTTTGCGGTAGCGAAGCGGCTTGCGGGTGAGGAACGCGCTTGCGTACAGTGTTCCTCCTTTAATGCTGAGGTCATTTACCCGTTGCATAAGAGCGGGATCCACGCACTTCGGCCCGATGAGCTTGTTGAAGGTCTGTTTTATCTCGGTGCCGCTGATCACCGCCTTGTCGGCCCAGATAACCTTGTTGCCCCAGGTGGCGTTGTCCCGCAGCCGCACCCCTACAGCTCGGCCGTTCCGGATAATGATCTCGTCCACGGGGCAGCAGGTGCGGAATACCGCGCCGTGGGCCACGGCGCAGCGGAACAGGGCATGATAGTATCCGTGGATGCAGCCCAACGGGACGGCCCCGGTGGTATATAGAACGCAGGCAACAACGCTCTCGAAAGCGGGGATGGCCTGTCCCTCGAAGTGGCCGGCAGCGCCTGACATCCAGGCGATGTACGCTTGGAACACCTTCCACGCTTCGGTTTCCATGTATTCGTCCATGAGGTCGAATTGCGTCCACTCAAGTAGCTCCGGGGTCCACACCTCGGGCAGGCGCTCTTTATAAACCTGCATGAAGGGGACGGTGTCAGCGTTCGGTTCCACATGAGAGGGGTGTGGCGGGCACCAGAAGGTGGCTCGCAGCAGGTCCTTGAGGAAGCCATTCGCCAAGCCGCTCAGCTTCAGCCAGCCCTCCAGGTCTTTCTGGCTGACTTCTGCAACACCATCGGTACACAGCAGGTATAGAGCGCCACCACCGGCGAAGCCTTCACCGCTGAGCCGCTGTGCTGCCCAGTCCATGCGGGCGCCGTACTTCCACAGCTCCAGCTGCTCCCAGCCGGGGGCTGCCCCCCCGTAGAGGGCCACGGCATGGGGGCTGATATGCACCCCAGCGATGGGATCCGCGTTCTCCTGTGCCCCTCCGCACTCGGGCCTCTCCTCCAGCACGCAGACGCTGAGACCGCTCTTTGCCAGGTAGGCCGCCGTGGTGGTGCCGTTGTGTCCGGCACCCACAATTACAACATCGTATCTCTCTGCATCAACCATGATCATGCCTCCTTCCGGATATGTGGCGCTATTTTACCTATTAAGGTTTCAGTAAGTCAAGTATTTCGTAGATATAAGAGTAATTCGGTTATGGTTGATGTAAGGTTCAGGGGCTATCGGGAGAGCCTGCATAATTATTGCTGCTGTGGCTGCCTTTTGTAACCACATCCAGCCAGTTCCTATAGGGGAAGTCTATCCCTGCCATTGCTGCCGGGGTACTGTATCTCAAAGATTCGTGAGGCCTGAAGAAATTGTAATGCACCAACCAGCCGTCTATGATAAGTTCGGAAGTTTTTCTTCGCTTAAGGCTCTTAATAATATTATTGCGAGTTTTGAGAACTCCATGGAACCTGTCGATGGTATTAAGATACGGTTGAACTTTGGAACTTGTTGCCTGCAGGTGGTGTGTATATGATCCAAAGGCCAGATCTATGCCTTCCCTGAATACACTGAGCTTGCTGGTGATTACCAGACCTGGGGGTTCCCCAATCTTGTTTGCAGCTACTTCCATGATGGTTTTGACATCTTGTTCGGTTCGGGAAAGAGAGATGCCCGATACTACCAGGAACCGATTCCAGTAATCGATGATGTCCCATACCCAGATGTTCCCCCCTTCTATTTGAAAGGGGGTTACGTTGGCAATCCAGAATGGCCCATGTCCCAACTTGTCTATAATTTTAACCCGCTGCATTCCGCCGGCTTTGTTTGCTTCGACTGCCACTTTCGTGTATTTTATCACCCAGTTGAACACGGACGAATTCGATGGGAAGTTGAGGAAGGTTTGATTTATATGTCGGCGTATTGTGTTGAAGGACATTCCCTCGTAAAACATGCTCAGTGCGGAAGCTATCTGAACGGACGGCGTCCTCATTCGGTGGGGCGCGTCGTTTTCCACAAATTTGCGCTTGCACGATTTGCAGAACCATCGCTGGATATCGGAGTAGCGGCCGTATCGCACTATCTGGTTTGAGCCGCAGAGCTTGCACTTCTCAGGTATTGAATACCGCTTTGGAGTGCGCTCGCCAGTCGCCATCGATGTAATAATCCGCCCTCGTATAGAGTAATAGTCACCGGTTTAACTACTACAAAAATACTATCAATGACCCATAATCATAAGATAATAGCCAGTATTTGTCAACCATAAACGAAGAGATTTCAAGTTGGTATTTTACGTCGGGTTGCTATATCCTGCATGGAATCGAATTTGACAGATGGGGAATAATAGATATGGTTATATGATATGATGAATAAAATTGAAAGCGAAGGGCGCTGCCGATTGCGGCAACGCCCGTGTGTTAGACGACGAGATTGTAAATTTTGGTTTTATGGTTCCAGATAAGTCTTGACGAACCTTTCCATCTCCTTGGTAGGCTTCCACCATTTGGTGGCGCCCATATCCTGAGCAACCTTGTTGGCCGCTAGGTAGCCTGGCCCGCCGAGAAGTGTACCCCCAGGGAAGGAGGAAGCGCCGCAGACGTACAGCCCTTCGATGGGGGTTGCGTGCCCGGAGCAGTCGATGTTGGGACGGAAGGTGTTCATCTGGGTGGGGCGGTAGTCGCCGTGCTTGATGGAGCCGCGGCGCATGTTGGGCATGCGGATCTCGATGTCCTCCGGTGTCTCGCTGTTGGTCATGATGATCTGGTCACGGGTGAAGTTGGGGGCCACCCTGGCCCACTTGTCGAGGATGGCATTGTTTATCTCCGGCTCCCGCTTCTCCCAGCCGCCCTCGATCTCGTACGGGGCGTGCATCTGGAAGAAGGAAACGTGTTTGCCTGGTACTCGCGTCATATGTGGATCGAATATAGTTTCACAGGTCGCATGCCCACAGAAATTCTTGTCATCTATTTTGCCGGCGATAACGTTATCCCAATGAGCCAGGAGCTGGTCGACGCCCTCGCAGCCGAAGATGACCATGAATGCTTCATTAACCCACGGATCATAGCCTCTTACAGGTTTGCCATTGGCATCGACTTTCTTGTAGATTGGCGGCTCGTTGGACGCCACGTGCAGGGTGTGGAAGCTCCATTTGTCGTATACCCAGCCCTCTGTCGCCTCTTTAAGTGTCCCTGGAAGTTTATCGCTGCCTACCAGATCGAGAAATGTAGTGTGTGGGTCGAGGCTGGATATGACCGCCTTGGCGTTCAATGTGCGGCCCTCTTCCAGCTCAACGCCGCAGGCTTTTCCGTCCTTCATGATAATTTTCTTTGCTGCCGCTGCCTCCAGCACCAACCCGCCATTTTCGACGATCACACGTTCCAGCGCGCCAGCCAATTTGTGGGAACCGCCGTAGCAGTAGCACTTGTTCACACCGCGGAATAGCTGGAGGGCAACGAAGAAGCCGAGCCCGCTCTCACGCGGGTCGATGCCCCACATGCAGCTCACGTACAGCAGGAGGGCGCGGATGCGATCGTTCTCAAAATTCTGGGTGATTATCTCAAGCGGGGTCATCTCGGTCATCTCCAGCATCTCCCGCCCGACTTCGGTTTTCTCCAGCGCGATGCTAAGGTCCATGGGGGACATGGCCGGCAGATATGTCGACGGTGCCACTATGTCATCGACAATCCTGCGCCACTTGCGTACCATATGGCCAAAGTTCTCGGCATCTTTCCATGAGTATTTGCCCATAGAGTCCTTGGTATCGGCGGTCATCCGAGAAAGCAGGATGGAGCTGCCATCCTCGAAAACCATGGCTGTCTGGGAGTTGGGCTTGACCCAGTTGATTGCATGCTTGTCCAGATTGAAATCCTTCAACGCCGGCATGTAGTCTACCATCATATGGTAGATGATATGCACGTTGGAGTAGTAGCATGGGAACAGTATCTCCTCCGTGCTGAGTCCGCCACCTACCTCGAAGCGGCGTTCTACCAGTGCTATCTTCATTCCTGCCTTGGCCAAGTATGCTGCGCAAATCAACCCGTTAGGGCCACCCCCTATGATAACTACATCCCAGTCCGATACATCAGGAAATTCCTCAAATGGCTTGGTTATGGTTCCGCCTTGTGTCATTTTGCCCTCCTCGCATTAGTTCGTCTATTTTTATGCTGCTACCTTGCCGTCCCTAGGCACGGCTGATATCTTACCCTTCTCAGGGATATACCACGGTGACGGGTACCACCAGTCGCCGGGCTCGGCGATGCCGTCCTCGATGAGTATATGCATCATGTTGTAAGGGATCGCCATCAGGCACAAACCTCCGGGATGGCCGGATGTCTGGTGGCAATGATACAGCCCTTCTATTGGGGTGCGATAGCGGGCCATCTCCGGTATCGGTGCATTCTGGAACAACTGGTCCTCGCAGTGCCGCCTGCCGCACCAGGTGCCGCCGAGCAGGCTGCGGTTGCGCACCGTCATCTCGTAGGGGGCCACCGACCAGTGGTGGACTATGTTGTCCTCATCAAGCCCGTCTAGGGGGAGGCTGAATGCCTTGACGAAGTATTTATGCATCTCTTCCTTCAGCTTGTCCGCTGCATCCGGAGCATCCACGTTATACTCCGGCGGTGTGGCCCCGGCCTCGAAGGTAGCAGTCAGATAACCCTTGGGATGGTTCCCGCTGTGCTGGTCGCTGGTGGGATCGAAGGCCTGGCTGGGTGTCAGGAACCACAGGTAGCGCTCCGGCGGCACGCTGGGCACGCCCTTGAAGCCGTCCACATCGGCCACGTTCTCGTAATATATCTCCCGCGAATCCACGGGATAGGCGCCGCCGTAGGGCACGCCAGTGCCCATCGCCTGGAATGCCGGTTTGAAAGATAAAGGATTGTTCTTGAGGAAGAAGGTGGATACCCACAGCGTGCCACCCTTGATGCTGATATCGTTTATCTTGCGCAGGAAAGCGGGGTCGAGGTGCTCTTTGCCCACCAGGTCATTGAATGTCTGTTTGACGTCGCAGGCGGAGATAACAGCCTTGTCCGCCCAGATGGTTTTCTCCCTGGTGGCGGCATCGTCGCGCAATTTAACGCCCACCGCGCGGCCGTTCTGCACGATTATCTTCTCCACCGGGCAGGCGCTCTTGAAGACGGCGCCATGGGCCACCGCGCAACGGAAGATGGCGTGGAAGTAGCCGTGCATCCCGCCGCGGGGTATGCTCAGCGCTGATACAAAGGTCAGCATTACGTTGATAAGCGCTGGAATTGCCACGCCCTCCCAGTGGGCGGCGGCTCCAGACCACCAGGCGGCGGACGCCACCGTGACCTTCCACGGCTCCGTCTCGAACCACTCGTCCATGAAGTCGAACAGGGTCATATCGAGTAACTCGGGGGACCACACTTCGGGGCAGCGCTGTTTATACACTTGCATGTAGGGGATGGTATCAGCATTTATCTCTACGTCGGGGGGATGGGGTGGGCACCAGTCGGTAGCTCGCATCAGCTCACGTGCGAACGGAGGATTGCCAGCGATGCCGCTAACTTTCATATAGCCCGCCATATCCTTTGGGCTCAGTCCGGCGACGCCGTCGGAAACCATCAGACCATTGGTGGCCTTGGCAATAACGTCCACCGGGTTCCACGTCATGCGGAAACCGTACTTCCAGAGTTCAAGCTGTTCAAATCCCGGGGCGGGCGCTGCGTACATCAGCATAGCATGGGGATATATTCGCGTGCCAGCCATGGGCTCAGCCGTCTCGCAGGAGCCACCGGCCTCATACCGCTCCTCCAGTACACATACGCTAAGTCCGCATTTGGCGAGGTAGGCCGCCGCCGCCCCGCCGTTGGGGCCTCCGCCTATAATAACAATATCGTACCGTTCGTCCTCGACCATGGCTATACCTCCTTAAGATATACGTAACAGTAAATTGTCTTTTTAGGCAGGTGCTGTAGATAGACTCCTTTTATAATTACCGGGCTTAATATTCAAGACCCGGCATACCTCCGAATATGTCCAGGAGGGCGGTTAACCCGGTCATGTTGGTGATGAGCGCGCTCATATCCCCTTCAATTCTCATCGATCCAAGCGCTGCCAGCATGGGGAGCTTCTTCTGGGTTACGGCGGCTATTGTCTCATAGGGGCCGCTGACCTTGGCTGCATATTTAGTGGTATCGACCGGCTCGGTTCTCAGATCGCTGGGTGCCGGCTTGATGATTAGTTGGTTATCGACTATTTTGCCATCCTCAAAGGCAATGGCCATCTGTCTGTCTTCGTTACCGGGGGCGTCGGTCACACAGAGCATGAATCTAATATTTACACCCTTCAATTTTTCCTGGACATCGGGGTCTTCCATTGTAAGTTTCGTAGCCGCCTCGGACATTTCCTGAGTGAAGAATTTCATTCCGCCCCCTTACTTAATGGATCGAAAGATGGTTCCTAGTTTTTTACGACGCACTAAGGTAAAAATAACATACCTTATTGGAAAAATCAAGATAATCGGCCTAAATCAACTTATCGGAATACGGCTTAAGAAATCTATGCGGGACGGCTATGTTTTGAGATCGACAGGCAGGGAAATATAACGCTGAGGTCAGCGGGTCGCTACCTCTGCTCATAACATTAGATTGTCAGTCAAAATGTGCTTGACACTTCGCTATGGGGATGATATATTCCAGCCTGAGACAGGTTCGGATTCTGCGGCGTGCTTTGAATCAAGCTCTACTCCTATAAATATGCTATTATAGATTGCCGACTAATAATCCTTATAAAGGAGGTTCACATGTCAGGCTTTGAGGGGAAGATACTGGAAGTAAATTTGAATGATGGCAAGATTGGAAGCTCAAAACTATCTAAGGATGTAGTGCGTAAGTTTATTGGCGGAAGTGGACTCGGAGCTAAGCTCATGTTTGACCGTGTTTCACCTGGCGTTGATCCATTATCGCCGGATAATGCGCTGTTCATACTTACAGGTCCCACCAGCGGCACGAATATTCCCGGCGGGGCGCGTTTTTCTATATGTGCCAAGTCGCCTCTTACGAATATGTTTGGTGAGAGCTGCTGCGGCGGTAATTTTGCCACCGAGCTCAGGCAGGCTGGGTGGGATGGTATCGCTATCGTGGGAGCATCGAAAAAACCGGCATACCTTGTGATTGAAGATGATAAGGTAGATATCAAAGACGCATCTGATCTGTGGGGTAAGAATACACACGAGGTCAGCGATATTCTCAAAGAGAAGCATGGAGATAAGAAAAAGGCCAAGGTGCTGGCTATCGGTCCTGCGGGTGAGAAGCTGGTGCGTTTCGCCGCCGTATGCAACGAGAAGAAGGATTTTGCCGGCCGCTGCGGCATGGGCGCTGTGATGGGCTCCAAGAAGCTCAAGGCCGTTGTCGTCAGGGGAAGCGGCAAGGTGCCTCTGGCCGATCCCGAAAGATATAATGCCAGGCGCAAGGCCATACTCGATAAGGCAAAAGAGAATATCGTCGTTCAGGTTCTGGGAATGCAGGGCACCAATGCGGCTATAGGGATAAGTGCCCTGACCGGGGACCTTCCAGCCAAGAACTGGGCACTGGGTGAAAACACCGCCATATCTTCCAATATAGAGGGCGGCGTGCTGAGCGGGCCGCAGTTTCTTACCGGAAATGAGTCGTGCCATGGTTGCATGGTGGGATGCAAGAGAATAGTGCATATCACTGAAGGCCCATACAAAGGGATGGCGGGACCCGGTCCAGAATATGAAGGTGTCGCGACCATGGGCAGCCTGCTTATGATCGGGGACATGGCAGCGGTCATCAAGATGAACGAGCTGTGCAATCAGCTTGGCATGGATGTCATCTCGTGTGGTGCCACAATCGCCATGGCTATGGATTGCTTCGAGCACGGCATACTTGCAGCCAGTGATATGGATGGCATGGAGCTTAAGTGGGGCGATGACGCAGCGGTGGTGAAGATGATCCAGAAGATCGCCGCGCGTGAGGGTTTCGGAGATGTCCTGGCTGAAGGGTCGAAGCGAGCTGCCGAAAAGATAGGCAAGGGTGCCTCTGATTATGCCGTCGAGGTCAAGGGGATGGAGGTGCCGATGCATGACCCCAGGTCGAATTACCTGCTGGGGCTTTCATATGCTACGGGTGTACGTGGAGCATGCCATACCAACGACCCTTCATACAGTATCGGCACGGGGATCTTTGCCTGGCCGGATATTGGGATAAACGCTGGCATCGATGTGAAGAGGAACGAAGGTGCAGCGGAAGCTGTTAAGCACGGGCAGGACCTGGGCCAGATATACAATGCGATGGTTATATGTTACATGGTGGTATCGGTGATAAATGGAGAGGATATTGTAGAACTTATGAACGCAGCTACCGGCTTCGATTACACTTTCAAGGAGCTGGAGGAATGCGGCGAGCGCATATGGCATATGAAACGTGGCATCAGCAATCTGATGGGAATTACCGCAGCAGACGATCGGCTTCCACGCCAGATACTTACACCGCCAGCTGAAGGTGGGGCGAAAGGGCAGGCACCCGATCTGGATCTCATGCTGAAGGAGTTCTATCCGCTGAGGGGTCTCGGCAATGATGGACGTCCCACTGAAGAGACGTTGAAAAGGTTGGGATTGACTGACCTTTCAGCCAAGCTGTACAAATAAAGCCCGATGTCCTCTGGAAGGAGTGACGATGCTGAGCGAGCAGGATGAGGTGAAGTACAGGCGCCAGATCTTGCTCAGTGAGGTTGGTGAGGAAGGGCAGAGGAGGCTGCAACAGGCCAGAGTCCTCATAGCAGGATTGGGAGGGCTGGGCTCGGCGGCCTCCATTTATCTGGCTTGCGCTGGTGTCGGAAACATCAGGCTTGTAGATTGCGATACCGTTTCCCCCAGTGACCTCAATCGACAATTTCTATACTCGGAAGAAGACATCGGTACGGTTAAAGTTCACTGTGCAAAAAGACGTTTACAATTGCTAAATTCGAAGTCCTGCATAGAAGCAGCTAACGATCGAATCGATGAGGACAATGTCTACGGATTAGTCGATGGATGCGATATTGTAGTAGATTGCCTTGATAATTTTCCAGCAAGGCTGGCGTTAAACAGTGCTGCTATAAATGGTCGGTTACCCCTTCTCCACGGTGCCGTCCTCGGTTTTGAGGGTCGCGTGACCACGATTCTGCCGGGGAAGACGCCGTGCATGCGGTGCCTGTATGCTGACGCTATATCGCTGGACGAGATGCCTGTCATCGGGACCACGCCCGGGGTTATCGGTTGCATACAGGCGTCTGAGGCGATTAAATATATAGTTGGAAGCGGGGATCTGCTGGTTAGCAGGATGCTGGTTTACGATGGCCTCAGTTCGAGGTTCAGAGAGGTGTTCGTGGAAAGGGATCCGGGGTGCAGCGTATGTCAAGGCGTTTAAGGTTGATCGATGCAGGATTCGGGAGCGATATAAGAGCATTGTGCGAAATCGCATGATCGCCAAAAAAGAAACAATGTATGTTAAGGTGATTATACCAGCCACGCTGCGGCAGTTCACTGATGGTCTTGAAACGGTGAAAATCACGGCGAACAGTGCTATAATATTTAATGTCTCGTCATGCTTGGATACTCTCAAAGTGAAGTATCCGGAATTGGGTAGCAAATTGTATGATAAGGATGGGAACCTGGCTCGATTTGTTCATGTGTTTGTTAACGGCAGGAAAGCATTGTTGGATGATGTCTTGATCCAGGGCGATGAGGTTCTGATTCTAATTGCCGTAGCAGGTGGCTAGGGCGCTTATTCTGGGTGGATGTAATGCTCGACCATACATATTTTAAGGGGAGAGGAAAATTTGTTCGGGGGTGATAGAGTATGAAGGTGCTGGTTACCGGAGCAACAGGGTTATTAGGCAGCCATCTTGTTGATATGTTATTGGAGCAGGGTCATGAGGTGCGCGCTTTAGCGCGGAAAAGCTCGGACCTTTCGCATTTGAGGGCTACCGGTGCGGATGTTTGTCTGGCGAGTCTCGAGGACTGTAATGGCGTATCCGGTATACTCGATGGTGTTGATGTTGTAATCCATACAGCGGCCAGGGTTATGCCGGGGTGGGGAACATGGGAGGACTTTGAGTCCACAGCGGTTAAGGGAACTCAGAATCTATTGGAGGCCAGCGTTAAGGCTGGTGTGAAGCGCTTTGTGTATGTAAGTTCAATCACGGTTATGGGCAAGAATTGTCTGTGTGAGACCCCGGCTGATGAAACCGCTCCATGCGAAATTGGTCCTCTAAATTATCACACTTATTATGATTGGAGCAAGCTGAAAGGCGAACTTATTGCTCTGGATTTCCAGAACCAGGGAAAGATCGATGTTACCATCGTGCGGCCCGGGATGATTTACGGGCCTCGCTGCCGTCTCTTGACCGACAGGATATTTCGCTACGTGAAAAACCTGCCCATAGTGTTCATGCCCGGCAAATGCGATGCGCGGACGGCCTTGGTATATGTGACCGATGTCGCCGATTGCGTGATAGCGGCGGCTACCATTGATAAAGCTGTGGGTCAGATATATAATATAGCCCCGCTGCAGGAAATACGCTACAGGGATTTTATCAAGGCCATGGCGCGGGCGGTAGGCAAACCGGAGTTTCACATAACTTTGCCGCTGTTCATTTTGCAGGCTGCGGGAGCAGTGATAGAGTTGTGGTCAAAACTGATAAGATCTAAGAACCTTCCGTTCCTGACCCGGGCCGATGTGAGATTTCTTAAAGAGGGGATGCATGTAGACTGCTCCAAGGCGAGGAGGGAGCTAGGATGGGAGCCCCGAGTATCTATAGAAGAGGGCACAAGGATGTATGTGCAGTGGCGCAGGGGGCAGAGCAACGGGAGAAAAAAGGATAAGGAACCAATACCCGAAATGGCTATGGTGAAAGACCTGGAGGAATGATACGATGGATGATGTAACCCGCGCGTTGTGGGATTCCTACCCTCCACAGGATAAAAGCGACTTCTTTTCTGCATATGTTTACATGAAATATATCGACCACTTCATATATCATGCCTTGAAAGCCTCCGGACTGTCACCCAAGGATCGTACGGAGGTGCCGCCCGAGGATATCGATACGTTGATAGAGTCAGCGGTGCAAAGGGTGGCAGAAGCCTCGATCTCTCTCGACACCAGTTTTTACCATGGCAAGGTAGTTAAAGTTCAGGATGCTGTGAAGCTGGTTACACAGAAGGAAGATCTTGCCGTTCCAATCCCGGAGCAGGTTATACCGTTTAAGGTAGCCAGGGATATAGTGTTGAAGAATCCGGGATCAATAGCTGTCGGCACCTGCGCCTGTCGCGCCGCCGCCGAGAACCCCTGTCTGCCTCCTCCCATGGAGTGCTGCCTTTTCGTAGGGGATCCGTACGCTTCGTTCATCGCTGAAAAAAGTCCGCTGTTCCGCAGGTGTTCCCAGGAGGAGGCAGTGGAGGTCATAGAGGCGGCGCACAAGCGTGGTGATGTTCAAACGGCGTATTTCAAGAAGGATATAGGTAATAAATTTTTCGCTATCTGTAACTGCTGCAGCTGTTGCTGCCTGGGCATTAAAATGTGGAACGCTCTGGGTGGTGCGGTACCAATTATGGCATCGTCGGGATATGTTGCCGTCGTCAGCGAGGACTGCAACGGGTGCGGAAGCTGTGATGGCAGTTGTCGCTTTATGGCGCTAACAATGGGCGATGAAATAGCGGTGATCGATACGGCCAAGTGTATGGGGTGTGGCGTATGTGTGGATATCTGCCCCATAGGCGCCATTAGCCTTCAAAGGGATCCGGCAAAAGGTCAGCCGCTGGATATAGATGCGATAAGAAGCCAGAAATAGCGTGTGCGGAGGTAGCTACGTATATCAACCGGGAAAGACATGAAGGATTCTAGCAGATTAAACCGGCGACCTCCAAGTTTTACACACCATACAAAATGCGTTATAGATTTACCGCCCCCTTTTTCACACAAACCGCGCACTAAACCGCAACGAACTTACCATATCGATTTACATATGCTCTCGATCGAGGTTATTTCACCATGACACCGGCTCTTGAAGGCATACGGGTACTGGATCTGGCGTGGCTCGGGCCGGGGCCTTTTTGCTCATTTATGCTGGGAGATCTGGGGACAGATATCATACACATCTATGAAGCGCACCCGGAAAGACGTGGCGGCCCCGTATTGATGCTATTCGGCCCCGAGCGTCCCGGCCTGCGCAACTGCCGCACGATGGGGCTGGACCTGAAATCCGAGGCAGGCAAGCAGATATTTTTCGATCTGGTTAAAACTGCAGATGTCGTTATGGAGGGATTCCGTCCCGGTGTGGTGAAGCGGTTGGGAGTCGACTATGACAGTGTAAAGGCCGTCAACTCTCGAATAGTCTATGCCTCGCTGTCGGGTTACGGGCAGAGCGGTCCTTATGCGAAGCTTGTCGGGCACGATATCAATTACATAGCTTTAAGTGGGCTTCTCGGGTTGACGGGCGAAGCTGGCGGGCCCCCGGTTATCCCCGGGACGGTGATAGGTGATTTTCTCGGTGGCATGTCGGCTGCCGTCGGCATACTGGCGGCGCTCATGGCGCGGAATGAATCCGGTGAGGGTCAGTACATCGATATGTCGATGACCGATGCGGTAGTGGAGATGACGTCTATGCAGATAAACCCGTATCTGCTCAGCCATACGGGAATGCCTAAGAGGGGCGATACGATGTTCACCGGTCGCTACCCTTGGTACAATGTCTACGAGACGCAGGATGGGAAGTACGTTAGCATTGGTTCGCTGGAGCCGTGGTTCTTCAGCAACCTGTGCCAGTTGCTTGAGTGCGAGCATTTCATACCGTATGAATTCGATGAAGGCGAGAAGCGAGAGGAGATGTTCCGGTATTTCAGAGAGAAGTTCCTTACCAGGACGCGGGATGAGTGGATCGAGCTGCTAACCAGCAAGGATGTATGTGTAGCTCCCGTCAACGATGTCGATGATGTGGAGCACGACCAGCACCTGATCTCGCGAGAGATGATCGTGGAATCGGACCATCCGGTGCTGGGAAGGATCAAGCAGGTCGGCTCAATGCATAAGCTCTCCAACTCACCGATAAAAATTCGCAACTGGGCTACCAGCCACAATCAACATACCGGTGAGATTCTGCGGGAGCTGGGTTATGATGACGCCAGGATCGCGGAACTTCGTAAGGAAGATGTGATCGGATAAAAAGGGGCGATATCGCTGGAATTCACATAATCGTGATGGAGGACAGTTCAGCAAGCGCGGCGGCGTTAAGGCGGATATCGAGAGCGGCTTCTTCGATATCTCTGGCGGGCTGCCGGTTCAGCCTGATGGCATGCTCAAGGGCTTCGGTCACCCGGTTGGTGCTAACGGTTTGAGAATGTTGTATGAGATGTATCCACAATTAGTCGGTAAGGCGGGGAAACGCCAGATTAAGAATCCAAAGCTGGGTTTGCCTTACAATTTGGGTTCGATGCCGTGGGCATGTGTCATATCGTGCTCGGTCGTGGGACTGCCTGGATAGTCGACGGGTAAGTTAGATAGCGGTCTGGATTTTCTCCGGGCCGCTATTTTATGCGGCCTGCGTACATGATGTAATCTCAATGCAGGCACTTGATAGCACGATCGTTCTATCACTTTCGACCCGGGATGTTGTAATATCGCGAAAGCTTATAAACCTAAATCGACATCGTCTATGTAGCGAGGGGGGATAATGCAGATCAGAGGGAACACCGCATTAATAACTGGAGGCGCCAGCGGATTGGGTGCTTCCACGGCCAGACGGCTTCATGACATGGGAGCTAACATCGTCGTCGCTGACATGAATCCTGAGACAGGGGATGCCATCGTCAGGGATCTCGGCTCCAGGTCCATTTTCGTTCACATGGACATCACCAGCCCTGATCAGGTTAAGGCAGGCTTCGGCCGCGCGCTTCAAGAGTTCAAGAATGTGCATATTCTGGTGCATTGCGCTGGGACCGGCTGGGTCGGGAAGATCGCCGGCAAGGAAGGGCCGCACGATCTCGATATGTTCATTAAGATTGTCAATATAAACTTGATCGGCACTTTCGACGTCTGCCGCTGGGCGGCGTTTCATATGCAAAGCAACGAGCCAAATGAGGACGGAGAGCGTGGCGTCATCATAAACACCGCATCCATCGCAGCCACCGACCCGCAGATCGGACAGATAGCTTACTGCGCATCCAAGGCCGGAGTATTGGGCATGACTTTATCCATTGCCAGGGACATGTCGCGGGTGGGCATCAGATGCTGCACAATCGTACCCGGCGCTTTCGATACGCCGCTCACCGGCATGATGCCTAAGGAGATGAACGAGGCGCTGGTGGAGAAGATACCGTTCCCCAAGCGCTTCGGTAAACCTGAAGAATATGCCATGCTGGCTCAGCAGATAGTCGAAAATTCGTTCCTTAACGGTGAGACGATACGGCTCGACGGTGCCATCCGCATGCCGCCGAAATAACGACTGAACGCTCTGGGCATCAGAACCTGATCGAACAGTGTCGTTTGTATAAGGCGATGAGATAGCCATGTTTGTGAGCAATTGCATCCCTTTTGTCCGAGGGAACGGCGATTGCGGGGAATGGGATCAGGTGCGGATAGCATGGAAGCGGTGACTTACAGGCTGTAAATCTCGTCGCCGAAGGTTTTCACCCAGTTCTTATGCAGGACCTCCATCGCCTCCTCCGTCCGGTCCACTCCCAGTATGACGATGGGCTGCCAGTCTTCACCCCGTCCCAGGAACGGGTAGAAATAGAGGACATTTATCTTGGCAACCTTGAGCGGTTTGAGAACAGCGCGGAGGCCGCCGGGGTGATCGGGGATCTCAACAGCAATGACCTCGTCGATATGCGTCTTGTAGCCGTTACTCTTCAGGACGTGGGCTGTTTTCACCGGGTCGTCGGTGACGAATCTGACCGTGCTTACCTTGGAGGTGTCAGCTACGGATATTGCCCGGATGTTGATGCCCTCATCCCCCAGGCATTCGCTGATCCCCAGGAAGGTCCCAGGCACGTTGTCCAGGGTCACCGATATTTGTTTGACCATTTGACCAACCCCCTTGGTTGCCCCTTTTTTGTCATTGCCCGACTTGATCGGGCAATCCATAACGGGCGCATCGAGATGCGCCCCTACTTTTATCTAAACGGATAGCGGTATATCCTGCATTTATCGCCTTTTCATTGACGGCGATGAGTTTGTGCTTGTTCTTCATGGTACCCCTGAGACCTTCCATTATGCCCTCAAGCGACACGATGCTGCTTACCCTGATGAAGGCGCCGAGCATGACCATATTTGCCGACCTGGCACTTCCCACTTCCTTGGCGATGGCGTCTGCCGCCACACGCACCACCTCGATATCATCGCGTGACGGGTCGGACTGTATCAGAGATGAGTTAAGGAAGAGCAAACCGCCGGATTTAATCTGGTTCTGGAACCTGGCTAGCGAGGGCTGGTTCATAGCGATGACGAAATCAGGGGAGGAGGCGATGGGCGATGCGATCTCCTCATCGGAGACGGCCACGGTGCAGTTGGCCGTGCCGCCGCGCACCTCGGCGCCGTAGGATGGCAGATAGGTTACGCACATGTCCGCTAACATAGCCGCCTGCGCCAGGATCAGGCCCATGGAAATGACCCCCTGTCCACCGAAGCCGGATATCAGCGTCTTAACCAGCATCCTGTTTACCCGTCCTGTCGAGGATTACCCCCAGCGGGAATTCCTTGGTCATGACCTCGTCAACCCACTTCCACGCCTCGGCGGGGCTCATCTTCCAGTTGGTAGGGCAGGGGGAGAGTATCTCTACCAGGGAGAAGCCCAGCCCGTCGAGTTGCGTCTGGAACGCCTTTCGCATGGCCTTTTTGGTTTTCCTTATGTTTGCCGGCGAGTTCACTGCCACCCGCTCGATGTACGCTGCGCCGCGGACCAGCGCCAGCAACTCGCTCATACGTATCGGGTAACCCTCGATACGGTCGTCCCGCCCATAAGGCGTCGTCGTTGTCTTCTGGCCGGCGAGCGTCGTCGGGGCCATCTGCCCGCCTGTCATGCCGTAGACCGCATTATTTATGAAGATCGCGGTAATGCTCTCTCCACGGTTGGCTGCGTGTATCGTCTCGGCGGTGCCTATGGCTGCCAGGTCGCCGTCGCCCTGGTAGGTGAAGACGAAGGTTTCAGGGCTGGCGCGTTTCAGTCCCGTGGCGACGGCTGCACCCCTGCCGTGTGCAGACTCCGCCATGTCGATATCGAGATAATTGTAGGTGAACACCGCGCATCCAGGCGGCGGTATGCCGACAGCCCTGTCCTGAAGGTTCATCTCGTCGATGAGCTCGGCGATGATGCGGTGCACTATGGAATGCCCGCACCCGGGGCAGTAGTGAAATACCACCTTTTTGAGCGATGTTGGGCGCGAATATATTTTCTTCATTTGCTACGCTTGAGTCCCTTCTGATAGTAGACGCGCGCGATGGCCCGCTGCAGCTCGCTGGGGGTGGGTATCACGCCGCCGGTGCGCCCGTAGAAGGAGACCTCGGCCGAGCCGTCCAGCGCCAGCTTAACGTCCTCCAGCATCTGGCCCATGTTCATCTCTATATCGAGGAAATGTCTCCTTTTCTTTACGAGGTTTCTTATAGCCTCGGATGGGAACGGCCACAGCGTGATGGGACGCAGCATACCGACCTTCAGCCCCTCTTTCCGCGCATTCTTGATGGCGCCCCTGGCGATGCGCGCCGCTATGCCGAAAGCTATAACGACAAGCCTGGCGTCCTCCAGCATGAACGTATCGTAGACGATCTCATCGCGCTTTATTATCTCGTAACGCCGGAATAGGCTCCAGTTCAATTCCTCAAGTGTCGCAGGGTTTGAAGTAAAAGTCTTGACGATGCGGCTAGGACGGCCTCTGGCACCGCGCAGAGCATCGCTGCGCAACGGCAGTTCTTTGGGCGTCTCATATTTGAACTCTACCGGCTCTTTCATCTGTCCCAATATCCCATCGCCCAGTATCATCACCGGCATCCTGTATCTGTCGGCAAGGTCGAACGATTTGTATGTAAGGTCTGCCAGTTCCTGCACCGACGACGGCCCGAGCACTATCGTGCGATAATCCCCGTGACCGCCGCCCCTGGTAGCCTGATGATAGTCCGATTGGCTGGCCGCTATGCTGCCCAGTCCCGGCCCTCCGCGCGACATGTTGACAATGACCGCGGGCAGCTCGCAGGCTGCCAGATAGGAGATGCCCTCCTGCTTCAGGCTGATGCCCGGGCTGGATGACGAGGTCATGACACGCACCCCGGCCAGGCTGGCGCCGAAGACCATGTTGATGGCGGCTAGCTCACTCTCGGCCTGGATGAATGTGCAGCCCTTCTTCCGTCCCAGATGCGCCGCCATGTACTCGGTAAGCTCATTCTGCGGCGTGATGGGATAGCCGAAGTAGCACTGGCAGCCGGCCCTTATCGCCGCCTCGCCAATGGTGCTGTTGCCGTCCATGAGGACTTTAGTCACGGTATACCTCTATCGCCGCCTCGGGGCAGACCAGCGCGCAGATAGCGCAGCCGCTGCACTCGTCGCCTTTTACACGCGCAGCCACCCTGTAGCCGTTGGCGTTGAGCTTATCGGATGGACTGATAACGCCATTGGGGCAGAACAGTGAGCAGAGCTCACAGCCCTTGCAGAACTCCTGATCTATTTCGATGTATCCCTTCATGTCGATATCTTATGGTCAAACCTGTTTGTAGTTTTACATTGTTTTTACCCAGGAAACTGCGTTCTGGAATATCCCGAAACCGTCGCCGTATTCATTACGGAATCCCCGTGTCCAGCGGGGGTGCTGACTCCAGCGTATGAAGCGCTCGGGGTGTGGCATGAGGGCAAAGATGCGTCCGGTAGAATCGCATATCCCGGCAATGCTGTCCACAGACCCGTTGGGGTTGTGCGGATAACCTGCCCGTGCATCTCCATTTTCGTCGGCATATTGAACCACAATATTGGATATACCCGGCTCCGTCACGATCTTTCCCTCGCCGTGCGCCACGGGCAAATACATGGTTTGCATCCCCCTGGTGAATATACATTGACTCGCACTGTTAACTCGCAGGTGAACCCAGCGGCACTCGAACCTGCCGGAATCGTTATTAGTCAGTGTGAGCGGATACTCTCGATTGGACTTCAGACCGCAGAGGATGTTGGCTTTAACCAGCACCTGCAGCCCATTGCAGATCCCGAGGATGAGCCTGCCGTCTTCGACGAACCTCTGGATGTGTTCGCCCAGCCTTAGCCTGAGTTCATTGGCCAGAATCCTGCCGGCGGCTATATCGTCTCCATAGGTAAAGCCTCCGGGGACGACGAATATCTGATATTGTGAAAAGAGACCGGGTTCCCGTATGAGCATGTTGACATGCCTCAACTCCGGCTGCGCTCCTGCCTGCTCGAAGGCAAATGCCGTCTCCGCATCGCAGTTGGTGCCCGGGGCACGCAATACTAAAGCCCTAATCTTAGCCATCGCATTTCACCATCGGAGGGGCCTCTGCCACGCCTCTTTGAGGTCGTCGATGGAACAGTCGAGCACTGTATTCCCATGGATCCCCTTTACCTGAAGCTTGCTATCGCTGTTGCTCATCCCTATGAGGGTGCAGTCCACCCCTTTCATAGTTTTCTCGAATTCCTGTTTGCTGCCATGTGATACTTCTACCAGGAAACGCGTGTTTGACTCGGAGAACAGGATGTAGTCATTACGGCTGATAGGCTCGTCCAGCGGCACCATGGCGAGGTCGATGGACATGCCCAGACCGCCGGCGAACGCCATCTCCGCAGCGGCAACAGCCAGACCTCCCTCGCTGAGGTCATGGCAGGCCCTGACCAGACCCCGGCCGATGGCCTTGCTCAAAGCGTTCATGAGTTTTTTGCCTTTTCTTGCGTCGATTGTGGGAACGCGATTGCCGACATAGCCATTGAGGCTGAAATAGTGAGAGCCGCCGAGCTCATTCCCGGTCGTGCCGACAATGTATATCAGGTCGCCGACCTGTTTGCTGTCCATGGATATGGCCCTGTCCGCGTCGTCGATAACGCCCATAGCGGAGATGAGGAGTGTGGGGGGGATGCATATATTCTCGGTCTCGGTCTCGTATTCGTTGTACAGGCTGTCCTTTCCGGAGATGAACGGAATCCCGTAACCTATCGCCATATCGTGGCATGCCTGCGCGGCGCGGACCAGTCCGCCCAGCCTGTCCGGCTTCTCAGGGTTTCCCCAGCAGAAATTGTCCAGCAGTGCTACCCGCTTCAGGCTGCCGCCGACCGCAATCACCTGCCGCAACGCCTCATCGATGGCTGAAGCTGCCATCCAGTACGGGTCGATGTCGCCGTATTTGGGGTTGATGCCGCAGGAGATGATAAGCCCTTTGCTGGAGTTGAGTATCGGCCTGATGATCGCGGCATCGCCGGGGCCGTCATTGCCGGTCCCTACCAGGGGCTTGAGCACGCTGCACCCCTGCACTTCATGGTCGTACTGGCGTATGACCCACTCCTTGCTGCAAATGTTCCATGCGCCCAGGATCCGCAGCAGCGATTCGTTCAGGTCGGCAGGTTCAGGGAAGGCAGGCTCTTCATATTCGTGCGGATGCCACACGGCCTGTCTCTCGGTTTGCGGGATGCCATGGTGCAGGAAGTCCATGTCGAGATCGCCCACCAGGTTGCTCTGGTAATAGAGCTGCAACCGCCGCGTGTCGGTGAACTCGCCGATCACGGTAGCCTCAACGTCCTCGCTGGCGAACAGCTCAAGCAGCCGGTCGACGGTTGTCGGCGGCACAGCCATCAGCATTCTCTCCTGGGATTCGGAAACCCATATCTCTGTATATGATAGCCCCGAGTATTTCAATGGCACCTTATCCAGATCCACACGTACCCCGGTTTCTTCGCCCATCTCGCCGATAGCGGATGACAGGCCACCGCCGCCGCAGTCGGTTATGCGCCGGTACAATCCAAGATCGCGAGCTTTCAGGAGAACATCGATTAGCTTCTTTTCGACTATGGGGTTGCCGATCTGGACAGAGCTGGAGGATACATCCTCGGATTCAGTGGTCAGTTCGCCGGAGGCGAACGTTACGCCGTGTATGCCGTCACGACCGGTGCGGCCGCCGGCAACGACCACCAGATCGCCTTTGAGCTGTCTGCCGGTCTGGCTCATGCTCTTGGGCATGATGCCGACGGTGCCGCAGAAGACCAGCGGGTTGCCCACGTAGCGCTCATCGAACAGTATCGCCCCGTTGAGCGTGGGTATGCCCAGCCGGTTGCCGTAGTCGGCGACGCCGGCGCGGACGCCTTTGAAGATGCGTCGCGGGTGGAGCACGCCCTTCGGCAGCCTGTCGTAGGGCAGGTCCGGCGGGCCAAAGCAGAACACGTCGGTGTTGGCGACAGGTTTGGCTCCCAGGCCGGTGCCCAGCGGATCGCGAACGACCCCCCCGATGCCGGTAGCCGCCCCGCCGTAGGGCTCCACTGCAGATGGGTGGTTATGTGTCTCGACCTTGAAACAGACAGCATTCTCATCATCGAATTCGATGACCCCCGCGTTATCCCTGAATACGGAGAGGCACCAGGGTTTATTCAGTTTATTGGTGGCTTTCATGATGGTGCTTTTTAGGAGGTTGTCTATCAGATGTTGCCCCATCCTGATCCGTCCCCGGAATGTCTTGTGAACACAGTGTTCAGACCAGGTTTGCGCCAGCGTTTCCAGCTCAATATCGGTGGGGCTGCGTCTCAGTTTGCTGAAATAGCTCTGGATGCTCTTCATCTCGTCCAGGTTCAACCAGAAACGGTTCTGGCTGAGTCGCAATAACTCCTCGTTGTTCATGCCAGCTATATCGATTTTTTCAAGGGAAAATACATATTTCGCTGGAGGGAGGGATATAGATTCGCGATGGGTTACAACATGTTGTATGACAGGGTTCACCAGCAGCTTGTCACATATGGTCCGGATGTCGTCCTGGCTGAAATCGCCTTTCAGGTAGTATTTCTTCGAGGTCCTTATGGATTTTACTGAGGTTATACCCAGGTCGAAGATGCCTTTCCTTACAGTCTCCTCGACGGGGTCCATGACGCCGGGGTTGTAGGCAACCTCTATGATGTTTACATTAGGGTCGAATGGTTGATCAGCCTTATCGAATGCGTATTCCTGCACTACTGCATCGGCAAGTAATTCGACGCAGATCCTGTCTAGTTCGGTTTGCGATAATTTGCCTTCAATCAGGTAGACATCGCTGACGCGGGCTGATATAGATTTGTGGATGCCCAGATCGTAGATATCTTTCTGCAGGCCTTCGCCTCGAGGGTCAATGAAAGCTGGTTTGATGGAGACTGAAATGTAATGCAAAGTGGTATTCATCAGGATTACGCCAGGCTGTCGCCGCGAATATAATGATACATCAAGGTAAATGTCAGGGCAAGGGTATAGTCGATCATCCACGGTATATGTTAACCGGTTCGAGATAGACCGGTCTTACGATGATGTTGGCCGGACATATTCGGCGATATGATGGCTGAAGATGCCCTGTTGCACATGATTATTAACATAAATATCTTGACTGACAAGAACAAATCGTGTAATCTATCAAACGGCAACCTGTTGCCTTTATGAATGTTTGATGTGTCGAAGTTATTCTTAAAATATCAGAAGATGAGCAGTTGAGGAGCATCCTATGGATCATGTGAGGATTATACCGTGTCTCGACGTTAAAGATGGAAGGGTAGTCAAGGGAGTTCATTTTGTAGATCTTACAGATGCAAGGGATCCGGTTGAGGCAGCGCAGGCATACTGTCAGCAGGGGGCGGACGATCTGGTTTTTCTGGATATCTTTGCTACTGTGGAGAACAGGGGTACCAGGCTGGAATGGGTTAAAAAGGTAAAATCGGTAGTCACGGTACCTTTTGCGGTTGGTGGGGGAATAGCCACTCTCGGCGATATGGAAGAGCTGTTCGCTCTCGGTGTCGATAAAGTTTCGATAAATACGGCGGCGGTCGAGAATCCTGAACTCATACGTCAGGCAAGTGAACAATTCGGCAAAGACAGGCTGGTGGTGGCTATCGATGGCCGTAAGAATGCGGCGGGTAGCAATTTACCCCGGCTTGAAGTTGTGGTCAGGAGTGGTACCGTGGGAACATCGCTGGACATTGTCGAATGGTCAAAGGAGGTAGAAGATCTGGGGGCGGGGGAGATCCTTCTGACCAGCAAGGACGCAGACGGTACCAAATCGGGTTACGATATAGAGATGACGCGGGCGGTGGCGGAGGCTGTCACCATTCCCGTTATTGCTTCCGGGGGCGCTGGCAATCTCGAACACCTGTATGAGGCGGTTACAGAGGGGAAGGCATCGGCGGTGCTGTGTGCTTCTGTCTTCCACTTTGGTGAGATCACTGTACCTGAGGCGAAGGGGTATTTAAAGGATAAGGGAATCCCAGTAAAAATCTGAAAGCATGGCAGGTGTGAATCTTGGTAGGCAGTGAAAAGCACGATATTGAGAGGAAGGTAGTTACCATCCTCAGGATACTGAGCGAATCCAGTGAGCCGCTTGGTGCTCGTGTCATCGCCCAGAGGTTCAGGGATTACGGAATATACCTTGGAGAACGGGCGGTAAGGTATCATCTCAAGATAATGGATGAGCGTGGGCTTACCCGTCTCATAGGGCGCGAGGGCAGATTGGTAACCCAGGCGGGCATCGAGGAATTGCGTAGCGCCCTGGTGAGCGACAAGGTGGGTTTCGTCATAACCACTATAGAAGCGCTGGCGGTTAAGACCACATTCGATATACAGCGGCAACGTGGCGGTGTGCCTGTCAATGTATCGCTCATCCCCAAGGAGAGGTTTGTTGAGGCTAAAGCGGTCATGAAGGATGCCTTTGATGCAGGGTTGTGTGTCAGCAAGCTGGTGGCGGTAGCTGATGAGGGGGAGAGGCTGGCAGGTTTGATAATACCTGAAGATAAAATCGGGCTGGCAACCATATGCAGCATAGTTGTCAACGGGGCGCTGCTCAGGGCTGGCGTCCCCATGGACTCGAAGTTCGGCGGATTGCTCCAGATCAAGAACCGCGAGCCTTTGAGATTCGTCGAGCTGATTCAATATACTGGCACTTCACTGGATCCTTCGGAGATCTTCATTACCAGTCGAATGACCAGTGTGAAAGATGTGGTTAGCAGCGGTGAGGGTAAGGTTCTGGCCAATTTCAGAGAGATACCATCGATATGCAGTCAGACGGCAGAGAAAGTCTTCACAGGTCTGGGCGAAGCGGGAATCGGCGGTGTGCTGGTGGTCGGCAGGATCAGCCAGCCTGTGTGTGAGGTGCTGGTGGAGATGAATAAGATGGGTATAGTACTTATCGGAGGATTGAACCCTGTAGCTGCGGCTGTAGAGGCGGGGATAGAGATCGAGAGCGCAGCCATGAGTGGGGTAATGGAATATCGGGATTTAGTCAGTCTCTATTAGGTATAGAAAGTAAAGTAGGAGGCCAGAAGGTGAATCTATCACGACCAAATGCAGGCGACGCTACTCGTACGGCAAATCGATCCAGAAGTGTGGTACCGATGAGTGGTTTGTGCAGTCGATGTCTCGATGGATGTACTGGTAACTGCGAGGTTTTCAAAGCGTCTTTTCGCGGTAGGGAGTTGATCTATCCAGGTCCATTTGGGGAAGTGACTGCGGGTGGTGATAAAGAATATCCGGTAGATTATTCCCATTTGAATATACAGGGCTACGCGTTGGGAGCGGAAGGTATGCCGACTGGAGTGAAGGGCAATCCTGATACGGCGATTTTCCCGGCGGTGAATACTGAAACTGAATATGGCTGGGATATCAAAGTCAAGATGAAGGTCCCTATCTTTACAGGTGCTCTGGGTTCTACTGAGATAGCCAGGAAGAACTGGGAGCATTTTGCCGTCGGTGCTGCTATCAGCGGGATTACTCTGGTGTGTGGCGAGAACGTTTGTGGCATCGATCCCAGACTAGAACTAGATTCGAAGGGCAAGGTAGTTTCAGCACCGGATATGGATCGACGGATGGAAGTATACAGGCGTTACCATCAGGGGTATGGAGAGATGCTGGTACAGATGAATGTAGAGGATACCAGATTGGGGGTGGCGGAATACATGCGAAAGAAACACAACTTAGGGACTATAGAGCTGAAATGGGGACAGGGAGCGAAGTGCATAGGTGGAGAGATCAAGGTGAACACTCTGGAGCGCGCTCTCGAGTTGAAGAAACGCGGTTATATAGTAACCCCTGACCCTTTGAATCCTGTAATACAGGCAGCGTTCAACGATGGTGCGATAAAGGAGTTCGAGCGCCACAGTCGTCTGGGTTTCATTGAAGAGGAGGCGTTCTATAAAGAGGTTCAGCGACTACGGGACATCGGGTTCAAACGAATTACGCTCAAGACAGGGGCGTATCCTCTGAGGGAGCTGGCTATGGCTATAAAGTGGGGTTCGCGGGCTAAGATAGATTTACTGACGATCGATGGAGCACCTGGCGGCACCGGTATGAGTCCGTGGCGGATGATGGAGGAATGGGGTGTACCGTCGCTATACCTGCACTCTGCTGCATATGAGTTCAGCAAGATATTGGCGGAAAAAGGTGAACGGCCTCCGGATTTAGCTTTCGCTGGAGGTTTTAGCAGTGAGGATGGTGTATTTAAAGCACTTGCGCTGGGCTCGCCCTTTTGCAGGGCGATATGCATGGGTCGGGCATTAATGATACCTGGTATGGTCGGGAAGAACATAGGAGAGTGGCTCAAAGAAGGAAGGTTACCGGCCACCGTAAGTCAGTACGGGTCTAAGCTTGAGGAAATATTCGTGTGTTATGAGGAGATTAAAGACCTTGTCGGCATAGATGACCTTAAGAATATCCCTCTGGGGGCAATCGGTATTTATAGCTACTGCCAAAAGATAAAAGTTGGTCTACAACAGCTAATGGCGGGCTCTAGGTGTTTTAGCGTGCCATCGATAACGCGCAAACAGTTGATGTCCTTGACGGAAGAATGTGCCAAAGTCACAGGTATACCATATGTGATGGAGGCCTATCGCGACGAAGCATTAGAGATATTGAACAGTTAGCAGATCATTCGATAGCGATTAATATTGATAATCGGACTGTGTTTGAGCGGAGCCCAATTTGCAGCAATACACTATATGTATTTGGCATGATGTGCTCGGTATGCTATAATGTCCCCCGATATTAAATATCGGCTCTACTAAGGTCGATCTAATTTGAGTATGGAGAGTCGACTAAATTTTAGCTATTACGATTAGCTGAAGGAGGAGTGATGGTGGAGCAGAAAGATAACTCGAAGCTGGCATATGGTGTATACATTGGCCTTTTCGTAGCCATGATGCTGGCTGTACTGCTATTGTCAATATGGGATGATATCGCACCTGCCTCATCAGGTAAGGAGCCAGAGCCTACAGCTATGCCGACTCAGGTAGTAATCGCGACGCCTACAACTACAGTCACAGCTCCACCTGTGGCTGTGTCAATTGATGCGCCCGATAGCGCTAAGGAGAGGAAGCGGTTCAATGTGATAGTGACGATAGCTGAAGTGGTGGATTTGGATACCGCGCAGTATGAGATATCCTATGATCCTTCCGTCGTGAAGGTAACTGAGGTGGTGAACGGTCAGATTGATGGAACAGCTGTGCTTATTGAAGAATGGAGTTTTGTGCCTGCTAATGAGCTGGGAACAATTCAAATATCAAATAAAGTTGGCGGTGACTCGTGGGCCAGTGGATCGGGCTACCTCGTAGAGATAGAATTCAAGGTAATAGGAAAATCAGGTGATTCTTGCGATATAGATTTTGGTACAGGTGAACTGCGAAACAAGGATGCCGAACATATGCCAGGGATCTGGAACGGGGACTCGGTCGCTATAGAATAGACGCATAAAATAAAGGCATACAATTGCTTAATTGATATTCGATTAAGCAATTTTTATTTTGTAGTGACATAAATGTGATGTGCTGCAGTTAATATATGTAATTATAACTTAATTTACGTATATTGACATTGTCTGATTTTGGACATACAATATAAGAGGTAGCTGTAAATTATGGTGCATCGTTTTGTGTAAGGCTGGTGAGTTAACGGGTGGAGTTGAGCAATATTGTAGTTTTTAAATTTTTGACTACTGAATGCTGTTGCGGTAGAAACTGGAAATCGGCGATAAAACTGAATCGTAGAGGGCAAATCGTTGAACCGGCCACTAGTTGTTGTGCGTCGGTTTTTCTTATTATTGCGGAGGGTGATCGAAATGTTGCGGCTGGGTAATCAAAGATATTCAATTAGGTATATGTTTATATTTGTGCTTGTATTGGCAGGGGTAATTATCTCGATATTGTTGCCCTTTGGGCTTGTGCAAGCGGCTACGGAGGACTCCGGATACGATTATGGTGATGCAAACCGGAGTGGCGCGATAACGACGACGGACAGGGCGTATCTGAACCAGATGCTACTTGGGCAACGGCCTGTTGACCC
>Ga0180432_10000693_pt1 | contig 55295 bp, 46 predicted proteins | sample SS_ome_10_FD_132414 | JGI IMG/M metagenome (GOLD analysis project Ga0180432, IMG submission 132414) | Hypersaline lake sediment archaeal communities from the Salton Sea, California, USA - SS_1_MS_2 metaG | ecosystem: Environmental > Aquatic > Non-marine Saline and Alkaline > Hypersaline >... | reverse complement strand
CTTGGTTCGGTTGAGCAAGGGAAGCTTGCGGACCTGCTCATCGTGGATGGGAACCCCCTAACGAATATGAGCGACATCAGAAAGACGTGGATGGTGTTCAAGGAAGGACACCTGGTATTCCGGAAGTAGCAGGTGGTCACGTCCATTCGCTTGGCAAGCCTGTCTGGTAATGAGCTGGTAGTGAGGAACCCGAGAGGCTACGGCTGTGCTTCACTGGAATGACGTGAGAGTGTCCAGTCTCGGCGGATTACGGTAGCCAACTCAGGGGGGGTACATGAGTAGAAGGGAAGACTTCTTTAGAGTCCTGTCTGCGGAGAAGCCAGAGAGGACGCCTTTTATCAGCTTGGGGTTCTGGAATGAGCGGGCTATGCACAAGCTGGCCCCAGCAGACTCCTACGATGAGAACACCCTTTCACTACTGTCTGACAATCCGCCACGAGATCGTTATTCGCGTGAACCCCGGACACAGGAAAGCAGGGAGCGCGCGATTCGCATGGGTACATATCTCGATGTGACAACAATGGGTGTTGGAAAGGGGGGGCTGCTTGCCTTCGGTCATGGCGGCCCTGGCGAGATTCAGCCGCGCGTGATCAAAAGAACGGACCAATACAAGATCCTTCTCTACGAAGGAGGGCACAAACGTCAGGTCCATTTCAGACCTCATGCCATCCGCTACTATGCCTTCCCTGTCAAGGATGAAGGCGATCTTGATAGACTAGAGCTTCCAGACATGCGAGACCCTGAACGATTCGTGGACATCGAGGAGGATAGTAGATCATTCAAGGAAGCCGACTTCGTACCAACTGGTTCCATTCAGGGATTCTTCGCAGGCCTGCATAACTCATTCATGGACTTTCAAGACACGTTGATGAACCTGCTCGTGAAGCCGGACTTCATGAAGGCCCTGATAGAGGTTCTGGCAAGGATGACTCTCGATGCTGTGGAGATGTACATGGACAGGGGTGTAGAGGTTATTGAGATATGTGATGATCTCGGTAATCGCGACGGCCTTCTCATTTCTCCCGAACTCGTCAGGGGGTTCTTTCTGCCCTGGTACGAAGAGCTTGTGCGAATCGTCCACGAAAAAGGGGGATACGTACACCTCCATTCCCACGGGAATATCGGCCCGATCATGCCCGACCTGGTGTCAACTGGAGTGGACATAATCAACCCATTCGACTGGAACGAGAACCCTAACCTGCCACAGATGGTGGCAGATTATGGCGACAGTGTCGTCTTCTGCGGAGGATCCGTTGCGGAACTCTCCTTGTGTGACCTTGAGAAGGTTGAGCGGATCGTAGAAAGGGCCTGTGGCCTGGGAAGAATCGCGGAAAGGGGATACATCTTCCTGGGAACCGCAGCGAATGAGGAGATGTCTCACGAGCAATGGAACGGTTGGAGAAAGATCTTCTCAGATGCTCGAGACATCATAGGCCGATCGGGCTGACGACTCCTGCAGGCGATGCAACCAAGTGGCGAGTATGTGGCAATCCGGCGCGCACTTCAGAAGCCGGACACCTTCCTGAGCGATTCTCGATGAGCGGAACCACCAGTCCTTCCGTGTCAGATAGCACGTTGGAGAAAGAAACTGAGGGCATATAGGTCAAATGAATAGCGCTACTCACTATGAGCAGGTACTGCTGACCCACGATCGCCTCCCATCTCAAGAAGAGCCTGACACCCTTTGCGGCTCTCTTGACAATGGGGCTGGCTTAACGGATAGGGAGACATGACTACGAGGACGCGTATCTCAGAGGTCCTGCACGGAGTGCAGCCGTCACTAGGATGCACTGAGCCGGGGGCCATCGCTCTGGCATGTGCGCTGGCACGTCGGGCTGTGAGAGGAGAGGTTCAGCAGGTCTCCGTGGTGTGTGATGCCAACCTATACAGGAACGCCCTTTGCGTCGGCGTGCCAGGGACCAATGGCTTGTGTGGTATCCCTATTGCCGTGGCCCTAGGGGCCCTGGTCGGCGATCCTGATCTTCGCCTCCAAGTTCTACGCCCGGTGACGGCCGGAGACGTGCGGCGCGCCGAGCAACTCGTGGCCGACGGCAGAGTACACTACGGCGTGGCCAAGGGCTACAGAGGTATACATATCGAGGCTGAGGTGCAGGCAGAGTCGGGTCTCGGCAGAGCGGTGATCGAGGGAAATCATACCGGTGTCACCGAGATCACTGAAGACGGGCAGGCGATGCCACTTCCTGATTGGGGCAGAAGGGAAGAGAACAGCTCCCCGTCTGCGGACTCCCTCGCCGGCAGGCCGCTTTGCGAGGTTCTGGCACTGGCGGACGATCTATTGCCTTCCGAGAAGGAGTACCTTCTGGAGGGAATGCGCATGAACCAGGCGGCCGGGCGTGTGGGTCTCGCGGAGTGCCCTGGCATGGGGCACGGCGCCAACATGGCTCGATTGATGGGGGAGGGGATCCTGGCCGACGACACAGCTGGCCGAGCTGCGGCGCTGGCAGCGGCGGCGGCCGATGCGCGCATGAGTGGGCTGCGGGTTCCTGTCATGGCCAGTGGCGACAGTGGCAACCAGGGCATTGTGGCCACGGTGCCGATTGCAGAGGTGGCGCGAGAGTTGGAGCCTGATGAGGCGACTCTGGCCTATGCCTTGGCAACCAGTCACCTTCTGGCCGCATACGTCAAGTCCCACATCGGTAGCGTGTCCGCACTTTGCGGAGCCTACATCGCTGCCGCGCCGGGCGCAGCGGCGGGTGTTATCCGGCTGCTGGGAGGGGACGAGGCCGCCATCGCCCGAGCCGTCAGCCTCTTTGTCGGCAACGTCAGTGGCGTGATCTGCGACGGCGCGAAGACAGGCTGTGCCGCGAAAGTAGGCACCGCTGCGGGTATCGCGGTGCGCACGGCCTACCAAGCCATGCACGGGGTACAGGTTTCGCGGACCGACGGCATAGTCGGCGGCACGCCCGAGGAATCGATACGCAATCTGGGTCGCCTGGCAGAGGAGATGCGAGCAGTGAATGCGATCATCTTGGAGATGCTGGTAGAGAAGCGACATCATGCTGACGAGGAGACGGAAGCGGCCTAAACCGCAGCGACCTGGAACACACACTCATCAGCCAGCCGGATGCCCGATACGTAGCGCGTCAAGCGTCATGCCTGATCAGGGGGAGAACTCACGATTGCAGCTGCCTTGCGATCCGGTGTCTCGCCGGGATGTAGCACAACTGCCGCATGGCCTACACCGAACGATGGAGTGAGGGTAGCTGTGAATGGCTCGTGTGCGTAACGGCACTGCGATCAATGCTGGCAGGCGCTCAGAAGCAAACCCTTCTGAAGCCGAGCGCTGGACTCTGAGATCGCTCAGTGAGTAGGTGACCGAGTGTGCCACTCGGTTGTTCCACCAGATGCGGATGTCCATGACTTCCTTCGCGGCGTCGGGGAGGTTGTAGCGGTCTACCTCTTCTCTCGAAGCTGATCGCACTTCCTGCAGAGTGGCAAGCTTCTCGCTGACACAGGTTCGGACAACGCGATCTTGGAGCTAACGATAGGGTCTTTCGATCCTACCCTTGGCCTGGAGTGACAAGGCGTACATAAGATCCACTCCCAAGGCGCGCATCATCTTTCGCCGTTGGATCTCGACATCGTGGGTCTGGAGCACATGCTTGCGCCAAATACTGTGTCTTCCTCGGACGAAGCGAAGGACACGCACAGAATCGACGTAGTAGCGCAAGGGGAAGCCGCACGCTTGCACTAGTGCTTGGGCGGCCTGGATATGGGCCCAGGTGGTCTCCTTGCCGAAGATATCGGCAAATGGCAGCTTGCGGCTGAAGTCGTCGATGCTAGAGATGAGAATCCACTTCTCTTGGGAAGAAGGAGCTTGGGGGCATCGTGTTGGATCAAGGGACCAATGGAGGCGGTTAGCACCTCACGGTCGTGGGTCTTTCTCTTCTTACGAGGTTTGCAGCGGCCCAGCCGCTTGGCTCGGCTGATGATTGTGGTCACCGAAACCTTAATGCCTTTCTTTGCGAGGCGGTCTCGCATGGCAGAGTAGTCATAGCAAGAGATCGGCAACCGCTTGTCCTCGACGATATCCTTCTCTTGTAGCAGGGTCAGCTCGAGTTCGCCCTCATCAGCCAGAGACAGCCCCGCTCGCCCAGTTCTCTTGCAGGAAAGTGAGAAAGCCTCTGTATCCTGCCGGTACTGTCTCCCCGAAGCGAAGAAGAGGGTCTTCCCGATACTCAGCATCTCTTGGGCGTCAACCCTTGTCAGCACTCCCTGGCAATACAACTGGAACATGACCGCAATCTGCTCGTCAGTGAACCGCTTGTGTAGCTGCTCCATGTGCTCCTCCTCTATTGCTTTCCGAGGAGTCTATCATGGCCTGTTCGCTTTTGAAGCTCAAATGACAAGTCGGATCGGTGGCTTGACAAGCCGGGCGGCTTGACCTACAATCCGTCGGGTGTGTTCCCCCTGGCAGTGCTGCCCCCCAGTTCGCCGCTGATCTTGCCTCAGTAAGGTGCAGTTAGCGCATTCTCGACCACAGAACCGATCTCTACGCGGAAGGCTGCGAGGTGCTTTGCTGCCGTGTAGGGTGTGTCTTGGCGCATGCGAATGATGGCCGGAAAGGGGGCCTGTGTGCAGCAGGCAACTCTCGTACTTGAGGATGGCGAGGTATTCGAAGGGCAGTCATTGGGAGCCGCCGGCGAGGTGGTGGGCGAGCTGGTCTTCAACACGGGGATGACGGGCTATCAAGAAGTGCTGACTGACCCCTCGTACCGGGGTCAGATCGTGACCATGACAGCTCCTCAGATTGGGAACACGGGCATCAACTCCGAGGACGGGGAGTCATCTCGCCCGTGGTTGGCCGGCTTCATAGTGCGCGAGGCGAGTCCCAGGGCCAGCAACTGGCGGTCTTCGCTTCCTCTTGACGTCTATCTGCGGGAAGGCGGGATCGTGGCCATGACGGGCGTCCACACGCGAGCGCTGGTACGACACATCCGTTCGCGAGGTGCCATGAGGGCCGTGCTCTCATCAGTAGACCACGACCATGGGTCCTTGCTGGCCAAGGCCAGATCCGCCCCGTCGATGACGGGACTCGACCTGGTCAAGGAGGTGAGCTGTGATGCGCCCTATCGGTGGTCGGAGCGCCCGGATCGGGCCTGGTGCCTCACTGACCGAGCTTCCCCTCCGCGCGTACCTGAGTATCACGTGGTAGCCTACGATTTCGGCATCAAGTGGAACATCCTGAGGTTGCTGAGAGAGCAGGGCTTTCGCGTTACAGTGGTGCCGGCGACCACGTCTGCCCAAGAAGCCACGTCCCTGGCGCCGGATGGCGTCTTGCTGTCCAATGGACCAGGTGATCCCGCGGCGGTCACCTACGCAGTGGAGTCCATCCGGGAACTGTTGGGGCGCGTTCCGGTCTTCGGCATCTGCCTGGGCCACCAGCTTCTGGCCCTGGCCCTTGGTGGACGGACCTACAAGCTCAAGTTCGGGCACCGGGGGAGCAACCAACCGGTCAAGAATCTACTGACCGGGCGAGTCGAAATCACCACGCACAACCACGGCTTCGCCGTGGAAGCCGATAGCCTTCCCGACGGCGTCGAGATCACCCACGTCAACCTCAATGATCAATGCGTGGAAGGTCTGCGCCACGTCGGGATGGGGGCCTTCAGTGTACAGTATCACCCCGAAGCCGCGCCGGGGCCACACGACGCGACGTATCTTTTCGGTGCTTTCCGCAGGATGATGGATCGCGCCTGCAGGGAAGGGGTGGGCAATGCCGAAACGAACTGACATCTCTACGGTACTGATCATCGGTTCCGGCCCGATAGTCATCGGGCAGGCGTGCGAGTTCGACTACTCGGGGGTGCAGGCCTGCAAGGCGCTGCGCTCGGAGGGATATCGGGTAGTGCTGGTGAACTCCAATCCCGCTACGATCATGACCGATCCAGAGTTTGCCGACGCTACCTACGTCGAGCCGCTCACGGCGGAGTTCGTGGAGCGAATCATTGCCAAGGAACGCCCCGATGCTCTTCTGTCCACGGTGGGCGGTCAGACGGGGCTGAACCTCACCGTTGAGTTGGCCGAAAGGGGCACTCTGGATCGCTACGGAGTGCAGCCTATTGGAGCTTCCATTTCTGCTATCAGGATCGCTGAGGATCGGGAGATCTTCAAAGAGGCGATGCAGGGAGCAGGCCTGTTGGTTCCCAGAAGCATCACCGTCGAGGACTCGGCGGATGCGATGGGTTTCGGGAGTGAGGTGGGCTATCCTCTGCTGGTCAGGCCCTCCTTCACGCTAGGCGGAAGCGGGTCGGGCATCGCGCGCGACGAGTCAGAGTTGATCGAGATCTGCGCGCGTGGGCTGCGTGAGAGTCCCGTGGGGCGAGTCCTGGTGGAGCAGTCGGTCATGGGCTGGAAGGAGTACGAGCTCGAGGTCATGTGCGACTGTGCCGGGAACTTCGTCGTGGTGTGCCCGATAGAGAATCTGGACCCGATGGGGGTCCATACGGGCGACAGCATCACCGTGGCCCCGGCCATGACTCTCACGGATCGCGAGCTTCAACGCCTGCGCGATATGTCCCGCACGGTCATGTCCGTAGTCGGAGTGGAGACCGGCGGCTCCAACGTTCAGTTCGCCGTGCACCCAGATGACGGCCGCGCTATGGTCATCGAGATGAACCCCCGCGTCTCGCGCTCGTCAGCGCTGGCCTCCAAGGCTACCGGCTTCCCCATTGCCAAGATCGCAGCACTCTTGGCCGTTGGCTACCGACTGGATGAGATACCCAACGACATCACGAGAGAGACGGTTGCGTCTTTCGAACCGGCTCTGGATTACGTGGTGGTCAAGATCCCTCGTTGGCACTTCGAGAAGTTCCCCGGCGCCGATACTGCTCTCGGCACGCAGATGAAGTCGGTGGGGGAGGTGATGGCCATCGGACGCACCTTCCGCGCTGCGCTACAGAAGGCGGTGCGCAGCCTCGAGACAGGGCACACCGGACTGGATGCGACCGCTCCTCTGGTCCCCATCCAGTCGGAGGAGCTGGCACTCGCCGATCCCGTTCGACTGTTCCGCGTGACTCAGTCCTTGGGCGGGGGAGAGAGCGTGGACCGAGTGGCTGCCGTAACGGGTTACGATCCCTGGTTTGTGGAACAGATGGCCTTGATCGTGGAGACCTCTCATCGCGTCTCGGGGTATTCCCTGGACGATCTGCCGAGCACACTGCTTCTGTCCGCCAAGCGCGACGGATTCTCTGACCCCGAGATTGCGCGTCTGTGTAGCAGGGAGAGGGCAGTGACAGAGGCCGATGTGCGGCGCAGGCGATCGGAGCTGGGCATCAAGGCCTCTTACTATCGCGTGGATACTTGCGCCGCCGAGTTCGAAGCGCTGACGCCCTACCTGTATTCCACCTACGAGAGAGAGTGTGAGGCCTCCCCGACCGAGCGACCCAAGGTCATGATCCTGGGCTCTGGTCCCAATCGCATCGGCCAGGGGATCGAGTTCGACTACTGCTGCGTGCACGCTTGCTTCGCCTTGACGGACCTGGGCTATGAGACCATCATGATCAACTGCAACCCCGAGACGGTGAGCACTGACTACGACACTGCGGATCGACTGTACTTCGAACCTCTCACGCTGGAAGATGTGCTGAACATCGCCGAAGTCGAGCGTCCGAAGGGCATCGTCGTCCAGTTGGGTGGGCAGACTCCGCTGAAACTGGCGCAGGAGCTGCAGGATGCTGGTTGGCCGGTGTGGGGCACCGACCCGGATGCCATCGATCTGGCGGAGGATCGGGAGAGATTCGGGAGACTGCTGCACGAGTTGCACATTCCGCAGCCGGACAACGGCACGGCCTGCTCCACGGAGGAGGCTCGCGCCGTGGCACAGTCCATTGGGTACCCGCTTCTACTCCGTCCTTCATATGTGCTGGGCGGGCGAGGCATGGCCATCGTCTGCGATGAGGCCGAACTGGAGGAGTACCTGAGCGAGGCGATGAGTGTATCGCAAGGTCACCCTGTGCTCCTCGACAAGTACATCGAAGATGCATTCGAGATCGATGTGGACGCCGTGGCCGATGGCGAGAGGGTCGTCATCGGAGGGATCATGCAGCACATCGAAGAAGCAGGCGTCCACTCAGGCGACTCGGCCTGCGTACTGCCGCCATACAAGGTTAGCCTCTACCACCTGACCATCATCCAGGAGTACACCCGCAAGTTGGCCCTGGCGTTGGGGGTACGCGGCCTGATGAACGTACAGTATGCCATCAAAGACGACATCGTCTATGCGCTGGAGGTGAACCCGCGAGCGTCCCGGACCGTGCCCTTCGTGAGCAAAGCCACGGGCGTTCCCTTGGCCAAGGTCGCTGCTCAGGTGATGGCGGGCCGGTCTCTGGCCGAGATCGGTCTGACGGAGGATCCGCAGGTCCGAGGCTTCTTCGTCAAGGAGAGCGTCCTGCCGTTCCGAAAGTTCCTCAACGTCGACGCGCGTCTTGGCCCCGAGATGCGTAGCACCGGCGAGGTGATGGGGTCCGCGGACTCGTTCGGCGAAGCCTTCGCCAAGGCAGAACTGGCCGCGGGGGTAGCTCTTCCGAGCAAAGGCACGGCCCTGCTCAGTGTCAACGATTTCGACAAAGGGGCCATTCTCAAGATCGCTCGCGACCTCACTCGCATGGGCTTCAGCCTGATGGCTACCAGCGGGACCGCCAGACTGCTCGAGCGGGTCGGGCTGGAAGTCGTCACCGTGAACAAGGTAAGTCAGGGTAGGCCCAACGTGGCAACGGCCATTGAGAACGGGGAAGTAGACCTGATCATCAATACCCCTCTGGGCCCCAGGTCTCTTAGCGACGGGATGAGGATTCGCTGTGCTGCCACCCTTCACGGAGTGCCCCTCCTCACCACTCTGTCGGCAGCCGCGTCAGCGGTGATGGGGATCCGCGCTCTGCTGGAGGGCCGCCTGTCGGTTCAGAGTCTGCAGGCGCACCACGACGGGGATGGGCAGGAGCCTACCGCCTAGGCTCGCACGTCAGCCTTGCCCTGCCACGAAGCTCTCGACTGTGGGTCATGGGCCTCGTGGGTCCTTGCGTCGCTGGCGGCTTTGGGCTATACTGGCCTGACTATGGACGAGCCAATGCCCATCCGCGAAGCGCGACGTATGCTGCAGGTGACCCTGGTGGTGAGAGTCGTGCTGGGAGCGTCACTCATCCTCGTAGGTTCGACGCTGCGACCACTGGGCCTGGACGAGTTCCCGTGGCAAGAGGTCCTTCCCCGACTGTACAGGATTGTCCCGATGTTCGTGGTGGCGATCCTTGCATTCACCCCTTTCCTGCGCCGTACCCTGGGTAACTCCGCTCTTGCGGTGGCCCTGAGCCTCGATGTCTTGTGCCTAAGCGTACAGGCGATGCCTTTGCTCTTCTATCGCCAGATGTTGGTGCCGGATCGGTCTGATATGGTGATCATCGAGTCCGCGAGGATGCGCGAAGCGCTCCTGGTGGAGCCCTTCCTGTGGTTGTTGGTGCCGCTGGTGCTGATGGCCTGGGCGTACGGCAGGAGAGGTGCTCTGTGGGGCAGCTCCTGGGCCGCCCTGCTGCACATCGGAAGCGGATTCTGGACGCTGGAATCGGAGTTGCTTGGGGAGCATCTGTTCGTGAGAGAACTCACGCGCATCGCCTTGATCTTCGTGGTTCCCCTCCTCGTCTCCAGCTTGGCTCGGAGGGAGCGTCATCAGGTGATGGAGCTGGAGAGCGCTCAGTCGCGGCTGAGGCGGTACGCGGCCGCCATCGAGCAACTGGCGGCCAGCCGGGAGCGCAACCGTCTGGCGAGGGACCTACACGACACGCTGGCTCACACACTGGCTGCTCTTGCCGTGCATCTGGAGGCGCTGCGGACGCTGCAGAAGCACGATCCAGGGGCCGCCGAGGAGGCAACCGAGGAGGCCCTGGCGACGGCCCGCCGGGGGCTGGAGGAGTCTCGCCAGGCAATCCAGGCACTGCGGGCCGATCCGCTGGGGGCGCTGGGTCTGGTGGGAGCGATACGGAGCATGCTCCAGGATCTGCAGTCGAGCACCGAGGTGTCCGCAGATCTGAAGGTAGCCGGGCGGGAGACGGAGCTGACCGACGGAGAAGCTCAAGCACTCTTTCGCATCACTGAGGAAGCGGTCAGCAACATCCGGCGCCACGCAGGTGCCCAACGGGTCGCCGTGCGTCTGGCTTTCGGGCTCGATCGTGTCGATCTCGTGATCGAGGATGACGGTACGGGGTTCGACCCGGACGTCGTCAACGCCGACCACTACGGTCTGCTGGGAATGCGGGAGCGGGCCGAGATGGTAGGGGCGACGCTGGAAGTGAGTAGCCATCCAGGGGGCGGTACCGAGATCCTGGTTTCCCTGATCAGGTGAGCGATCGTGAGCAAGATTCGGGTTCTGTTGGTTGACGATCAGGAAATCATTCGACAGGGACTGAAGACCATTCTGAGGTTCGCGGAGCAGATCGAGGTAGTCGGCGAGGCGCGGGATGGTGAAGAGGCCGTGGCGCTCACGCACGAGCTGAAGCCCGACGTGGTACTGATGGATCTCAAGATGCCGCGCATGGGAGGCATTCCTGCTACTCGTAGGATCACCCAGGAAGCGCCCGGGACCCACGTCGTGATTCTTACTACGTACGACACCGACGATCTGATCTTCGATGGGATCAAGGCGGGAGCGCGTGGCTACTTGCTCAAGGATGCCAGTGCCGAGGCACTGGTCGAGGCCATTCTGGGCGTCACGCGGGGCGAGTCCTTGGTGGCACCCAGAGTAGCCGGAAAGGTGCTGAACGAGTTCCAGCGCCTGACCGAGCTGGCGGAGACCGCCCCCTATGCCCGGTCTGCCGCAGACGATGACCTGGTTCTGGAACCTCTTACCTCCAGAGAGGGGGACGTCCTCCGTCTCCTCGTGGAAGGGCTGTCGAATCGCCAGATCGGTGAGAGGCTCTTTCTCAGCGAGGGCACGGTCAAGAACTACGTGAGCAACATCATCGCCAAGCTTCAGGCCAACGACCGCACCCACGCGGTCGTCACCGCCCTCCGCCGCGGATTGGTGGACCTGCAATAGAGGGATTCTGGGTCGCGGGCGACCCGTCGAGCGCCACGGGTGTTCCTGATTCCTTCCCGATGAATTCATCCCAGTCCGTAGTCGACGGGCGGGTCTTTGCCTGCCTGCGCTGCTCTCGCGGAGTTCTCGGTCAGTGGGCCGGACGCGCCTTGCAGGTCAGGCGGATAGCAGAGGATGTCTGGAGGGGAGGACGAATGCCGGTCAAGATGGGGTTCGAACGGGAGCTTGTCCCCTGGATCGAGGCGAACGTTGAGCTGAGGCAGGGAAGCTCCACCGAGTTCTGGTACGACCAGATGGAATCCCAGTCGGGCCAGTCGCTGCCCGTACTCTATCAAGCCTTCGATGGCAACGTGAGAAGCCATTTCGTCGATCGTGGTCAGATACTCGATTTCGCGATCAGTGCCGGCGGCGGCAGGGTCCTCGACTTCGGTCCAGGAGACGGCTGGCCATCGTTGCTGATGGCACCCATGCTGGATGAGGTCGTTGGGGTGGAGGGGAGCCGGCGTCGAGCCGAGGTCTGCCGGCGAAACGCCGCCCGGCTCGGCGTGGGGAACGCTACCTTCGTCTACGTCCCTGTCCGCAAACCACTGCCCTTCGACGACAACTCCTTCGACGCGATCACGGCGGCGAGTTCGATCGAGCAGACCCCGGACCCGCACGCAACTCTGGAGGAGATGCATCGCATCCTCAGGCCAGGTGGCCGTCTGCGGATTCATTATGAGTCTCTGGAGTTCTATCACGGCAGGGCTGAACGGGAAGTGGAGCTGCGGGAGGCCGGTGGTCCGACTACTCGGCTGACCCTCTACGATCGAGAAATCGCCCAGGAACGTGTGCGTCACTTCGGGCTGGTGCTGGATCTCACCTTGGCTGGCACGATGGAGATACTGACCGTATCCTCTTCTGGGCTCTCCTACGCTAAGCTTACCCCGTCAGTGCTGGACGCACTGTGCGAACATCTGGTTGACGCGGTCACGTGGATATCCCGGCATCCTTCTTGCGGCACTCTTCTCGACTGGTTGGGAGAGCTGGAGTTCTCCTCGGCGAAGCCAACCTACGACGGTGGATGGTTCGCCGGCCGCCTGTTCGACTGCCTTCCGGAGACGCGACGCCCTGTCACTGAAGAGGGCGTGGACGGGCTCCTTATGCCTCTGGTCGAAGTCGTGACAACGATGGAAGCTCCAGCGCGGTCGAGGCCGGGAGAATGGGATCCCTGGATCACTGCGGTGGTTTGACGGGGCGGCGAGGGCTCAAGGACGAATGACGCAGCGAGCCCTCGCGCCGGCGTCAGGATTCGAACTGCGGCAGATACGGCGCGTGGACGGCCAGCAACTCGTCCAGCAGGACACGGGCGGTGTGCATGTCCGGCACCAGCGGATCCAGAGCCATTGCCTGGAGTGCCGCCTCGCGATCGCCGTTGACCCCTGCCTCCACGACCAGCTCCTGTATCGCGATCTGGCGGTTGCACAGCGCCGCGATAGCATCGGGCAGAGGTGGCATCTGGATCGGCTGGATGCCCATGGCGCTGACCACAGCTGGCCCCTCGACGATGGCATCACTCGGCAGGTTGGGGGTCGCACCCATGTTGATCACATTGAGGGCCTCTTCGTAGTGACCGGTGTCTTCGTGCAGCCCTACTATGACCGGGATGGCTCGCTCACCCGACGTGGTGGCCAACCACTCGGTGGCCAGAGCGTCGTCTCCGGAGATCACCGAGCGAATGTTCTCCCTGCGTGCCTCTATGCGTTTGCCGTAAGCATCGAAGTCATAGCCCTGCGTCCCCACGTGTCGCCAGGCGTCTGCGATGTACTCGCCGGCGTGGGTGTCCCCGACTGCAGGATACAGGCCGTAGACTTGGGCCAACTCGCGCGAGAGAGGCTCGTAGCTGGGGTCGCTGTGTTCCAGCTTGTCCCAGAAGAGTGGGTAGAGGTCATCGCCCGTATCGAGTGAACGCAAGTCCTGTATCCAGGTGAAGTGGTTCAGGCCGCAAGCCTTGAGCCTGAAGCGGTCGGCCGGGATACCCAGGATGCTGGAAACGATCCTGTAACCGGCGCCAATCTGGTGACAAAGCCCGACGAAGTTGAGTTCGGTGTGCCAGGCCAGGGCCATGCAAAGACGGCTCATCGGGTTCGTGAAGTTGATCACCCACGCATCGGGCGCGAGCTCCTCGATGTCTCTGCAGATGGGAAGCAGCAGAGGGATGTTGCGCAGTGAATGGGATAGGCCGCCGGGACCCCCGTTTTCGCCCAGCACGTGCTTGATGCCGTGCTTGAGTGGAATCTGGAAGTCGAGCTTCCAGAGACGTTCTCTCTCCACCGCCACCGAGATCACGACGTAGTCAGCGCCGACGAGCGCCTCTCGGCGGTCTGCCGTAGCTGTGATGGTGCACCCGCTTCCAGCAAGCTGGTTGAGCCGACGCGAGAGCTGCAACACCAGGTCGAGCTGCTCCGCATCGATATCCACCACGACGATCTCGCTGCCTTGCAGTGACGGATGCACCAGGACATCGCGCACTATGCCGGGGCCAAAGATGACGCTGCCGGCTCCGATCACCACGATCTTGGGCTTCCTCATCAGGTCTTGGCCTCCTGTACCGTGGGCTGAATCGAGCTCAGGCATGATACTCTAGAGTGAGCTCGAAAGCAAGTTGTCCACCTAGGCGCTCCCTCTGTGGGAAGCGGTCATCGGCAGCACTAGGTGCGGCGAGCGAGAGCCTCGAAGCAGGGGATGCAGTAGGGGCGTCCTCGGAACAGACGAATGCGCGTCTCCATGGTGCTCTCCCCACATCCGGCACAGATCATCGATGCATGGATCCGAGCCTCTTCCGGTATCTCCATGGTGACTTCCCGAATCTCGAAGAGATCGTCGAGGGGGCGACGCATGATCGCTGCAATACGCTCCTGGCGGAGCTCATCCACCCGCCGAAGATCGTCCGTCGTGCCACGCCCTTCCCGCACTCTAGCACGCAGGGCCTGTTCCGCCCGGTCGGGGGTCGGCCATGCATCAGGTCGAGAGACGACACGGACAGCCTTCCCGTCAGAGCGCCTGATGAATGTGAAGGAGTTCTTGCCGTAGTCCCGATGGATGAGATTGCCCTTGCCGAATGTGCATCCCGTGAAGTACTGAATCCCGTCGACCGCGCAGTTGTCCGTCTCGACGATGGCCACCACTTCTTCGTCGGTTGAATGTGGGCCGATCTCGCGAAGCGCAACCTCCGCGACCCGGGCCCCTGTCGCCAGACCCGGGCACCAGTGGCCGTGAAAGCGCACCGCTCCCTCTATGTCCATGCCAGAACGCAGCTTGTTCACCAGACTCTGTCTCCTGAACTTGATCGTAGATTCACGCCGTTCCTCACCGAACCGATGGGCTCGATTCGCCCACGGCGTGCATAGGGCACGCGCGCGGGAGTCCCCGCGTCGACGGGCCGCTCGTTGATAGGGCCATCCAGGTGCATCCTACACAGCGGGTTTCTCAGGGCCGAGGCGGGTCGAGTTCAATGGACCAGGGGCCCTTCTGCTCCGGGACCCCCCAGGCTCTCGAGGGCCAACTGGAGGGATCTGTTGGCCTGCCGCATTTCCTCTGCCGCGCGCTCTATGATCTGCGCGGTGTCCTCGTGACCCAGAGCAGTGGCCCTCTCAACCCACTGGTCCAGTCCGACCGCGTGCTCCTCGTTGTGATCCATCCAGTGCGGGAGCAGAAGCCGCAGTTTCGCCACGTCTGCGCTGGTGTCGTCGGAGTGCTGGTGATGGCGTTGGTCGGTCATTCCTTGTCTCCTTGTCTGCTGACCTAGTGTCCGTATTGATGTAGGTCTGGGTCAGTGCTGCCTGCGCGTCGGTCGTGTGACTGCTGTTGTCGAGCTGCACCAGTGTCAGCGCCGGTGATGTGGCTCCGCGTGCGGGGCGAGTGAATGGGGCCTTTCGAGGCCGTGGTTCTCCATCAGATCCGTGTCTGCCATCAATGTATCGGGCGCACCTGCCGCGACGATCCTCCCCTGATCCAGCAGAACGGCACGATCGCAGACCTCCAGAACGAGCTCCAGATCGTGTGATGCGATCAGGATGGTCTCTTGGAATGCCTGCAGAAAGTGGATGAGGCGCCGTCGAGAACGAATATCCAGGCTGGCGCTGGGCTCATCGTAGACGACCAGCCGGGGACGCATGGCCGCCACTCCGGCGATGGAGACCATGCGTTTCTCTCCACCGGATAGGTGATGCGGCGGTCGGTCAGCGAGAAGAGTGACTCCGGTGATAGCGAGAGCCTCGTCGACTCTGGCTCGGACCTGCTCGGCCGTAAGCCCAAGGTTCTGGGGGCCGAAAGCCACGTCGTCGCGCACCGATGGGCAGAAGAGTTGATCGTCCGGATCCTGGAAGACCATGCCTATCTCCTGCCGAAACCCGCCATGCAGCACAGCCTCGCCGAAGAGAGATATCTTACCCGAGCCGGGCTTGAGCACTCCGCAGGTGAGCAGGAAGAGCGTCGTCTTCCCGGCGCCGTTGGGTCCGATGAGACCCAGTTTCTCCCCGCGCGGAACCTGCAGGTTCACCTCTCGCAGTACATCGGGTCTGTCCGGATAGGAGAACGATAGGGAAGAGATCTGAAGGGCAAGCGCAGGTGAGATAGGCAGCGATTCCGCAACGTATGGAAGAGAGACCAAGGTACTACCCCCCACTCCCCTGATGTAGCATGTCCAGGACGACGAGCCCGGCGGCCGCCGATAGGGCCAGAATCAGGCCGAGTATGTCACCACCCCCGATCCTGGTTTCGCATCGGACGCGAGGCGCTCGACCGTAGCCTCGCAGCAACATCGCCTTGTGGACTCTCTCAGAACGCTCGTAGCTGCGTACCAGGATACTGCCGGCCAGTGATGACAACACCGTCAGCACGCGATTGCCAAGTCTGTGCTGCCGTAGGCCACGTAGTCGCATGGCGATCTCCATGGTCTCCAGATCCTGTCCGATCACGTGTATGTACCGGTAGGAGAAGAGGGTCATGTCGGCCAGCAGGGATGGCAATCCCAAGGCTCGCATCGCTTTCACCGATGTCAGGAAAGGGGCGGTCCCGAAGAGAACCAGGCCCGTCGTGACGATGGCCACGAACTTGGCGCTGAGCAACCCGGCCTGTACGCATCCCTCCAATCGTACTGCGAGCGGCCCCACTCGACCGATGATGGTGACACCTGAAATGACCGGCAGCAGCACTACCATGATTAGCAGAAACGCCCCGGGCGCCCGTAGCCTGCTCAACCAGAAGGCAATCGGCAGCTTTGACATGGCGAGCAGCAAAGCAGCCATCACGAGCATGGGCGGCAGCAGTCCGAGGTTCTGGACCTGTGAGAAGGCAAAAACGAGCGCCATAAGACCGATCAGCTTGCATCTGGGCTCCCAACGGTGCAGGGGCGAGTCCAGGTACGCGTAGTCGTCCAACCCCAATCGCATGCACTAGCCCTCCAGCAACTCCGGCCGCACCCGTTGCAGGAACAGTGCGACCAGGGCTGTGAACGCTCCCTCTATCACCATCAAGGGAAGGTGGGCAACAGCTAGGGCGTAGGCGCTCGCCTGTTCGGCTTCCACGCTCAGTCCGCCCGGGATGGTCGTGATGATGAGCGCCAGGGAGCCCAGCGCCGACAGACCGACGGCGACGGCGCCGCTTACGAAGGCAAGCCCGGCCAGCCAGGCACGATTCTTGATGCCGGTCACTCGGCGAAGTCGGAAGATGTGATGACTCAGGAGTGCCGGCACGCCCATCACGATAGCATTGATCCCAAGAGTCGTCAAGCCTCCGTGCTGGAACATGACCGCCTGGAAGAAGAGTCCTACAAGTATGGCAGGGAAGGCATAGTATCCGAGTACCGCGCCCATCAGGCCGTTCAATACCAGGTGGACGCTGGTCGGCGGAATAGGGATGTGGATCCAAGAGGCCACGAAGAAGGCTGCGGTCAGGAGCGAAGCTTTGGGGATTCCCTCCTGAGGGTTCTGTTTCCGCTCGATCTGGTGGAGTGAGTGCCAGGTGGTAGCGGCCGCCGCCGCGTATCCGGCAGCATTGACCGCCGCCGGCAAGATGCCGTCCGGTATGTGCATCAGCTCCTCCTCCGCAGGAAGAAGAGCGCAGTGCCGACGAAGCCCCAGACGACGCAAGCCCCCATCAACACGATCTGGAGCGTAGAGAAGCCCGTGGTGCCCGTTGCAGCCAGTTGGTCACCGATGGGAATGTGAATCATCGCGCCGTGCCCTGCCAGGCGTACCTGCACGTCCCAGGTCCCCGGTCTGGAAGCATCGGGCTCGAAGCTGAATCGGCCCTCCTCGTCGCAGACACCCGTGAGCCAGGGAGTCGAAGGATCGCCAGGTACATAGACGACGACCTGCGCTCCGGCCATGGGTGAACCCGTGTCGTACGAGGCCCGGATCTCGATGGCCAGATCCATCTTGTAGTCGATCTTCACGCCGTGAGCCGAGGCTACCATGGGCAGGCTCAGAGCGATCACGAGAGCGACGAGCAAGATCAGCTTCCGATGCATGTCTCAGACCTCCGTCACAGTCTCGATGTACTTCCCAGTGCCCGCTACGGGAACGTGGCGGGCACTGGGAGTTCTATCCCTGCTCTAGTGCGAGTCGCAATGGCAGTGTCCCTCTCCGACGTGACCAAGGGTAGGCAGGATGTCGACCAGAGCTTGGAAGTCGCTCTCGGACAGTGCGGATTCGAGGCCGATCATGTCCGACACCAGCCTGCCCCCTGAAGCCGCTCCCGCGAAGGGCTCGAAGCCAACCGCCCCCACATTGAGTTCGTCGTCCGGGGGTGTGTCGGCGTCGCCGAAGATGTGATCGAAGTGGAAAGTCATCTCCAGGTCGGACGTCTCCCCGGCCTTCAGGATACCCTTTCGCTCGTCTCCGACATACTCTCCGCACGCATATCCGTACTCCGACTCGACCTTGATCTCGAAATCGACCTTCTGCCCGTCTTTTGCGGCAGTCCCGTCGACCAGCAGTGAGTAACCGGTTGACGGGCCGTCCTTGGCCTTGACCATCTTCCAGGAGATCGCGTTGTACTGACCGACCGGCGCGTTCCCCACCTCGCCCACAAGGATCGGGTCGGCATCACCACCACCCTCGGCAAGATCGACAGTGTGCGTGCCGCTGAGGCTGATCTTCCCCTTGGATTCGATGTTGCCACCAGAGAGAGGATCATATGGGGGAGAGGTCTGGTAGGCAGTCACTTCGGTGAGAGTGACGTACACGTGGTCGAAGGCAATGGTCCAGCCATCCTTCGAGACGAAGCCCTGGCGAACGAAATCCTCGCCGTTGGCTCTGAACTCCAGCATGCCGGTCTTCGCGGCGGGCGAACAACCCAAGACCATACCCAGGGCCAGAACCGTGATGACGCCAACAAGAACGCTAGCTCTTCGCATCTTCTCCTCCCGGTGCTGTGTGGTGGGCAGCTACAATCAGGCAATCACTGGGTCACTGGCGTCCTGTGCCGACCTCCTGCACTCTCGACAGAGCCCTGGAATGGTCACGTGGTCCAGTTCCGCCAGGAAGCCGTAGTCCTCCAGGAGTTGACCATAGAACTCCCGAATCTCAGCCATCTCGATGCTCAGCAACTCACCGCAGCCCCGACACGCGAGATGAAGATGCGGCCCGTGTACGCCGAGGAGCTCGTAGCGACGGACCCCGTCATCCACCTCGACCAGACTCACGAGCCCGAACTCCTGTAGTAGTTCCAGGCTGCGGTACACTGTGGAGATGTCCACGCTGGAGCTGAGTTCCAGCACCTTAGCGTGAATCTCCTCTGCCGTGGCGAAGCCTTCGATTCGGTGCATGACCGACAGCACCATTTCTCGCTGGGGGGTCAGTCGAAAGCCGCGCCGGCGAAGCTTATCCAGGAACACCTTCTCACAGGACATTGCCGCAACTCCTTGTTGTTGCACCTTGTCGTTGTTGCAACCAGTCGCAACAACGATGGATTATACCACGACTTCTGGGGACTGGCAAGTGGAACGAAGCGTGGTGCCGGCAACCTGCTGCGCGGGCGATCGGAAGAGCTCGCCCACGCGCGGCAGTGTTGTGTGCGCTGCTCGACGAGGGCTTGTGCCGGTTGAGGCACCGGTATGAGGAGACGGTGCCCGTCTAGCCCAGGGCGTCGGTGGCAGCCCGCTTGGCAGCATCGTAGACGGTCTTGAGGGGAACGTCTCGCTCCTGGGCCAGGCACCGACAGTCCTCATACTCGGGAGACACGTTTCTGACAGCCTCGCCCACTTTGCCTAGCTTGACGCGAACGGTGCCGTATCGTGTGTCCACCTGGATGATCTCTCTGATGAGCTTCTTCCGGGCCGCGTCGTAGAACCGGGCGCCCAGCGTCGTGGTCTCGGCAAACAGCACGTCGAACACTCGGTCGACTTCGCCGGGTCTGGTCAGTACGCTCAGCTTCACGGCAGGCCTGTTCCTCTTCATCTGGATCGGTGTCAGGAACACATCGAGGGCGCCACGGTCGAGCAGGAGGCGCATCACGTGGTCGTAAAGCTCGGGGTTCATGTCATCGATGTTGGCTTCTACGACGGTTATCCTGTCTTCGTCGAGGCTGCCTTCGCCGGCAGATGACTCGCCGATGGAGATTCGGAGCAGATTGGGAATGGGAAGATCCCGGCTTCCGGCCCCGTAGCCAATGGAATCGATGGTCATCCGAGGAGCCTTACCGTACTGTGTGGCCAGGGTTGTCAGAATGGCCGCTCCTGTCGGAGTGGTCAGCTCAGCCTCGACGTCGCGCCCGTAGGTGGGAACGCCTTTCACCAGGGAGAGGGTGGCCGGCGCAGGTACCGGGAACATCCCGTGGGCGCATTTGACGAAGCCGGTTCCCAGGTGCACGGCCGACGAGTATACGGCCTCGATTCCAAGGGTCTCGATTCCAATCATCGAGCCCACTACGTCCACGATGGCATCGGTGGCTCCAACTTCGTGAAAATGAATGTCCTCCACGTCTAGTCCGTGTACGCCCGCCTCGGCGTGGGCAAGTCTCCGGAAGGCTGCCCCGGAGTTGTCCTTGACGCCACGTGAGAGGGAACTGTCCTCGATGATCTCCAGGATGTCCTGCAGGTGCCGCTCTATTCCGAGGTCTTCGGTGGTCACCTTCACGAACGTTCCGGCGATGTGCCGCCTCACCACCTTGTACGCTTTGATCTTGTAGCCCGGGAGATCCAGCTTCTCCAACTGACGCTTCAAGTCATCGATGGCCAAACCAGAATCGATCATTGCTCCCAAGATCATGTTGCCGCTGATTCCCGAGGAGCAGTCGAGATATGCGATCCTCACGTTCCAGTCTCTCCCTTCGACCGCGCTGCCGCAGCGCGCTTCGCGATGAGTGCTGCGAAAGCCCCCGCTCCGAGGCCGTTGTCGATGTTCACTGTGCAGAGCCCCGGTGAGCAGCTCTGAAGCATGGAGATGAGTGCCCCGACTCCCTCTCCGCCGAATCCATAGCCCACGGAGCTGGGGACTCCGATTACGGGCACGTCGACCAAGCTCGCAACGACCGAGGGTAGAGCCCCCTCCATCCCGGCCACTACGACGATGGCATCCACGTTCTGGTCAACCATCTCCTTGAGAGGAACGAGATGCCTGTGGAAACCGGCGATGCCCACGTCGTAGGAAGTGATGACGTCGCATCCCATCTCCTGGGCAATGATCCTGGCCTCCTCCGCTACCGCGATATCCGAGGTGCCAGCAGTCATGACGCCGATCGTTCGGCCCAGATGTGGGGGCTGCGTTCCCCGTCTACGCACCACGGTCAGGGATGCCTGGTCGCTCAGCTGCAGTTCACGGTCGGTTGGAAAAGCGTCCTTCAGAGCCTTGACGTGTTCCGCCGACGTCCTGCTGATGATAGCCCGCCCCTCAGCCTCAACGAGCGCGGACGCGATCTCCACCACTTTCGCCGGCGTCTTGTCCTTGGCCCAGATCACTTCCGGTATTCCAGTTCGAGCTTCTCTGCGGATATCCAGGGTGGCGCCTTCGACCTCGGTCATCGAGCGCGTCTTCAGGAGCCGCTCCGCCTGGTCAATGGATATCTCGCCGGCCAGCAGGCTTTCGAGTGTTTCTCTCATCGCGTTGCTCGGTTCTCCTTGGCTTCATCCATGCTGCCTGACCGGTAGCCTTCCAGGTCAAGGGATACGTGAGCGTAACCCAGAGCCTTGAGTTCGGCAACGATTGTGGGGGCCATCTGCATAGCCAGGCGGGCCACGTCCTCTCTCGAAACCTCGATCCGAGCCAGAGAGCCGTGAGCTCTGACCCTCACGATCTTGAATCCCAGTGAATGCAGGAACGCCTCTGCCTGCTCGACGCGCTTCAGCCGCTGGGGAGTCAGGCGCTCGCCGTAGGGAAAACGCGTGGCCAGGCACGGGCTGGCCGGCCGGTCCCAGGTCTCGATGTGTCTCTCCCGAGAAAGCGCGCGGATCTCAGACTTGGTCAAGCCTGCCTCGGCCAGCGGGCTACGCACTCCCGCCTCTTGCAGAGCCTTGAGCCCGGGACGGTAATCACCCAGATCATCGCAGTTGGAGCCATCGATCACATGGAGACCTCGATCGGTGGCGATCGCGCCAAGCTCGGCGAAGATCGCCCGTTTGCAGACATAGCAGCGGTTGGCGGCGTTGGATGCGATAGTGGGATCAGCCAACGCATCGATCGAAACGACGACGTGTCTGGCCCTCATCCGGCGGGCTGTCGCTTTCGCACAGGCGATCTCGGAGTCCGGGATCAGTCCGGTTCGTGCGGTGACTGCCAACACCTTGTCACCGAGGGTGTCCAGCGCCATCCTTAGCAGGAAGGTACTGTCGACACCGCCCGAAAAAGCCACCAGGACGCCACCCAGGTCTGCCAGGATCGTCTGCAACTCACTGAGCTTGGTGCTATTGGCTTCCAAGTGGACCTCGCCTGTCTCCGTCTGCGGCGGTGGATGCTCCAACTGAGGGCTATCACGGGCGCCGCCTGAACTCTAGCGCAATGATCACATACTGTCAAACGGTGATTGGTGACGGCCCTCTGGTTTGAGCGCCGGCCGCGGGCCGGCTCCAGGAAGATAGCGGCTGAGGATTCATCGCTCCTAGTATTCTCGCGCGTGCCCTCGTTCTGCCCACAGTCGTCAGCGCCCGGAGTGAGAGATGAGCAAGAGGGCAGGGCCTACATGCTCGCTCTGGCCAGGCGCCCGATATCGTTGACCCTGACCAGGTTTTGTGATATGCTGTAGTGACTCCTGGGCAGCTCGTCGTTGCCCAGTACTAGTCCACGCAAGGATGGAACCGTGCCAAAGAGGAGCAAGAAGTACTACTCAGTTGCCCTAGGGCGCAAGCCTGGCATCTATGACCAATGGGCCGGAAGGAATGGGGCGGAAGCGCAGGTGAAGGGATTCCCTAAGGCCCTGTACAAGGGTTTCGGGTCGCTTGATGATGCCAGAGAGTGGCTGAGACGCCAGGGCATTGCGGAGCCGAGGATGTATACGCGGGGCAAGAGCCCTCGGCGAGCTGTGAGTCCTGGCGCGAGGACCGGAGCTGCTCCGCTCAAGGCACGGCGAGCACGCATCTACACCGATGGTGGCTCGATCAACAACCCGGGCCCCGGGGGCTACGGCGTGGTGCTGATAAGCGGCAGACGGCGGAAAGAGCTGTCTGGAGGTAGGCGTCTTACCACGAACAATCGCATGGAGCTGCTGGCCTGCATCGAAGGCCTGAAGGGCACGAGGAGTCGCTCGGTTTCGATCCACAGCGATTCGAGGTACGTCATCAACGGCATCACCAAGGGGTGGGCCAAGCGTTGGCGCAAGAACGGCTGGATGCGGAACAAGCGCGAAAGCGCCGAGAACGCGGATCTGTGGGCCGAACTGCTGGAGCTATGTGAGCGGCGCGACGTAGAATGGGTGTGGGTGAAGGGCCACGCCGGCAACCTCGAGAACGAGCGCTGTGACGAGCTGGCCAGAGCAGCGGCGAGGCGGAGATCCCTGCCCATCGACAGGGCATATGAGGAAGGTGAGACGCAGTTCTCGCCGCCTTCGTTGTTTGATCAGCGGAGTACCTTCTGATCACGGTCCACTCTTAGGCCCTGCCAGCAGGCACAGGCGCAGGGCGGAAAGGGAGGTAGGCACGCATGGCTAGGAAGAAGCTGGGCCACGTCGAGCTTGAATGGACCTGTCCGGCCTGCGGCACACGCAACCCTGGGAGCCAGAAACTCTGTGGCGGGTGCGGTGGAGCCATGCCGGAGGACGTCCAGTTTGAGCTTCCCGAAGGAGCGGAGTTGGACACCAGCAAGGAGACCGCGGCGAAGGTGGCTGCGGGCCCCGATATCCACTGCCCGTACTGTGGCACTCGCAACCCGGCGACCGCGAAACACTGCTCTCAGTGCGGCGGCGCTCTGGACGGGGGAGAGAGACGGAAGAAGGGCAGAGTCATGGGAGCTTTCAAGAAGGGGCCCGTGGCGGAAGTTAGATGCCCCCACTGCGGTGCCATGAACCCGGGCACGGCTCGGAAGTGCAAGAGCTGTGGTGGCGTTCTGGCTCGCGAGAAGGCCAAGGTGTCGGCTGCGAGGCCTGGTCGGACGGGGATGCCAACGGCCGCTCCACCGAAGAAGAGGAGTCTTGCATTCGGCTGTGTAGCGGTCGCCTTCGTCGTGCTGGTGATTGTGGGTATCATGGTCACCAGGGGGTGCTCCCAGTCGGGTGGGGTCGTCCAGAGCGTCAGTTGGACCTACTCTATAGATGTAGAGGGACTGGCTCCGGCAACCTCTAGTGGCTGGCTCGATGAGATCCCTGCCGGAGCGGAGATCGGACAGTGTACGGAGAAGGTTCGCACCATCGAGGCGGAGCCTGTTCCGGGCGCGATCGAGGTATGCGGAACCCCCTACGTTGTGGACACCGGCACCGGACAGGGCGAGGTGGTACAGGACTGTGAGTATCACGTAATGGGTAAGTGGTGCACCTACACGGTGCTGCAGTGGACCAAGGGTGTGAGGGAGGTCGTTGCCGAAGGTAGTGATTTCGATCCCTTCTGGCCCGAGCTGCGGCTGAATCGCAACGAACGCGAGGGGGAGCGATCGGAGAGGTACACGGTGGAGTTCCTGTCTGATGATAGGAACTACAACTATCACCCTAGGAGCCTGGAAGAGTTCCGCAGGTTTGAGATTGGGAGCCAGTGGGACATAACCACGAATGCGCTGGGTGGAGTCGTATCGGTCACTCCCCACTGAGAGTCTGATGCAGCGCTTGCTGGTCTTCAGCAGAGTGTGCCCCGAAAGGAATGGAGGAGACGCTGGTGCATGGCCGGGCTCGTGGCGAGCTCGGCCCACGGGACTGCTTTGGCCCGCCCTGATCTAGGTCAAAGGGCCTGTTCCGAGCGGTCAGAGGCCCTCGCTTTGCTGTGACGGAGCGGGAGGCATGAAAGGGAGGAAAGATGAGATCCAGAATCATCGTCGTTGTGGTCGCCATCGTGATCCTATCCACTGTACCGTTCCCCGCCCCGGCTCTGGCCCGGCATCCGCAGTCGTTGGATGCCCATCACAACGTTGACGCTGCGCTTCAACTCCCGCAGATCGAGCTGGTGAGCCAGCTTGGTGGGGCAGTGCAGAATGTGGCGATTCGCGGCGACTTCGCGTATCTCTGCGTTGGACATCGTTTGATCGTCCTCAACGTGTCGGACCGGTCTGCACCCGGATTCGCCAACCGGACCGACACTCTTCCTGATCACGTGAAAGGAGTCGCGCTGGCGGGCCGCTACGCCTTCGTCGCTGCGGGTCGCTCCGGATTGCACATCTTCGATTTGCAGTCCCCCATACCGCTGACGGAGATCGGCTCTTGTGCGCTGCCCGGGAGTGCTAAAGACGTGGCGGTGTCAGGCGGCTATGCCTACGTCGCTGCTGGAACTGGTGGCCTGTGCATCGTAGATATCTCCACTCTGGCGAGCCCGACCGAGGTCGGGTTCTGCGACGCGGTGGGCGATGCCCAGGAGGTAACAGTGGCCGGCGGCCATGCTTACGTTGCTGACTGGAACTACGGCCTGCGGATTGTAGACGTCTCTACCCCTATCAGCCCCACAGTAGCCGGCTCACTACCCACTGAGGGCAGTTGCTACAGCGTGGCAGTGGCCGGTGACTATGCATATGTGACGGACTTCGGCAATGGTCTGCGCATCGTCGATGCTTCCACGCCGTCCGCTCCGACTGAGGCGGCGTTCTACGCCACCCAGGGATATGCCAGCGACGTTGCGCTCATGGGAGATGTGGCCTACGTTGGGTGCAGTTCCGGCGGTCTGAGTTTCGTGGATGTCTCGGACCCAACCAGCCCGGCCGACGCCGGATCGTATGGACTCCTGGACCAAGCGGGGAACGTCGCCGTCGCGGGCGACTACGTCTATGTGGACAACGGTATGCGGGGCCTGAGCATCGTAGATGTGTCCGATCTAGGCGACGCCAGCGAGGTAGGGGCTTTCGACACCGGCGGGCAGACCATGGATGTGGCAGTGGTGGGCGACTACGGGTACGTCGCAGGTGGTGACGATGGCCTGTACGTGATCGACTTCTCCGATCCAGCCGACCCCTGGAGGCGGGCATCGTGTGACACTCCCGGGCACGCATACAAGGTGGCCGTGACCGGAGACCACGCGTACATCGCGGATGGTAGTGGCGGTCTGAGAGTCATCGACATCTCGAATCCCCTGGAGCCCATCGAAGCAGGATTCTATGACTCGTCTGGTGACACCAGGGACCTGGCGCTCGACGGCGGCTACGCCTATCTGGCCGACGACGGTCAGGGCCTGGCGATAGTCGATGTATCCACACCCAGTGATCCGTCCTTCGTCGGTTCTAGCGACACCGATGGTTTGGCGTACGGGGTAGCGATAGCGGGTCGCTACGCCTACGTCGCGGACAACGATAACGGGCTACGCATCATCGATGTCAGTGATCCGGAAGCCCCGATCGAGGCTGGCTTCAGCGACGCTGCGGTGAGCGCTCGAGACGTGGCGATCGCCGGGAGCTATGCCTATGTCGCTGATGGGGCCAGTGGTCTGCGTATCATCGATGTTTCCGATCCGGGGAGCCCGGCGGAGGCCGGCTACTTCGCGACAGGATCGGTTGCTTCGGACGTGGCACTGTTCGGTTTGTACGCGTACGTGCCCTGTCACTACGGAGGATTGAGGATCGTCAACGTCTTCGATCCGAACTCTCCAACCGACGGTGGTAGCTTCGACACGATTGGGTCAGGATCGGGCATCTCGATCAGAGGCGATTATGTGTACCTGGCGGACGAGGGCGGTGGGCTGTACGTGCTGCGCTTTCCAGCTCCCTGCCTGTACATCCCGCTCTGCTTGCGTCACTGATCCAGGGTTGCGCGTCAAGGATGATAGGAGCCAGCGTCTCAGAGCGGAGAAAGGACTGCACAGGCATGCATACCAGGAAGTTTACGATTCTGCACTCGAACGACATGCACGGGGACTTCCTCGCGGAGGTCAAGGGAGAAGGCGGTACTCTCATCGGCGGGCTGGCGCTTCTATCGGGCTATCTGAACAAAGTCCGCGAGGAGGAGGAGAATGTCCTGTACGTGATAGCCGGGGACATGGTGCAGGGGTCGATGATCGACTCGGAGTTCAGGGGGATCTCCACAATGGAGATCATGAACTACCTGGCGCCGGACGTGGTCACCCTGGGCAATCACGAACTTGACTACGGGCTGCCTCACCTACTCTTCCTGGAGAAGATGGCGAACTTCCCCATCGTGAACTCGAATCTGTACATCAAGAAGTACCACAAGCGCTTGATGCAACCCTACCGCATTATTCGCATGGCCGGGCTGGATATCCTCTTCATCGGCATCATCACCGAGGCGGTTCTCGCTTCGCTGAAGATGGATACGCAGGTAGGGAGCTTCATATCTCTGGAGGAGGCCGGTACCGAGGTTGGCAGGATCTGCAATGCCTACAAGGACGAGGACATCGATCTCACCGTGCTCCTCACCCACATCGGCTTCGAGTCCGACCGGGAACTGGCCGGACTCCTTGACCCGGAATGGGGCGTGGATCTCATCATCGGCGGTCACTCCCACACCATCCTGGATCAGCCCGACAAGGTCAACGGGATCCTGATCACGCAGGCCGGAGTTGGCTCGGATCAGATAGGACGCTTCGACATCGTCGTGGATGATGACACGAATGCGATTGTGGAGCACAAGTGGCAACTGATCCCCGTGAACAGCGACCTGGCCGAACCCGATGACGCGCTGCAAGAGTACATCGACTCGTTCAAGGAAGTGGTGGACCGAAAGTACAACACCATCATCTGCCGATTGGCCCGAAAGCTGACCCACCCGCGCAGGGAGATGGAAACCGAATTGGGCAACCTGTTCGCCGACATCTTCGCCGGTCGAGCGAACGTGGACGTGATGTTCGTCGGCTCTGGCTCCATACGCGGAACAGAACTCGGCCCATTGGTGACGCTGGGAGATGTGAGGAGCATCTTCGCCTTCGATGATACGTTGTCCAAGTACGTGGTCACCGGTGAGCAGCTCAAGGCCATCTTCGCTCACATCATGAGGCCGGACAACCGGGACGGAGAAGGAGAGTGCTACCAGGTCAATGAGGGTGTGCAGGCGGTGTACTCGGATCCCTCGCGGAAGCTGGAGTCTCTGTTGGTTCGCGGCAGGCCCGTGCGGGACGCTGGAGAGTACTCCATATGTCTCCAGGGCTATCACTTCACCAACTCGGCCAGCAATCTGGGCCTGACCAACGAGGAGCTGACGGCCCTGGGATCATCTCGCGTGGTCGCCACGTCTGCCCGTGATGTGTTGGAAGAGCACCTGCAAGCGAATCAGCACCTCAACAGCAAGGTGGAGGATCGCCTGGTCTACCAGTAGTCGGAGAAGGGCCCAGATGCCTGAGCGAGCCGGAGTCAGAGCAGCTTGACCAGAGACACCAGCCCGAAGCCCAGGAGCAGAAGGCCTGAGAGCCTGTTGGTCCAACGGAGAGCCCTCAGGGTGAAGCGCTGACGGAACAGGCTGACGGCGCTCGACAAGACGAGCCACCATATGGCCGATCCGATGAAGACTCCGAGCACGAGGAGCGCCGCGGAAGTCTGGTTGCCTGCCGACGCAGCCCCGCCGACGCTGCCGATGATTGCTGCGAAGGCCAGGATCGACATTGGGTTGGTCAGGGTCAGGAAGAGGGCCGAGGCGTAGGACGCGAGGAGGCCGCGCCGGCGCTCGTCGACCGTGCTCTGGACGGGTTCGCTGACAAGGGTCCGGATACCCAGAAAGCAGAGGAACGCGCCACCGATCGCGCCGAGCCAGGCCTGCTGCCTGATCAGAGGCGTCACGACGAAGACGAGGCCGCAGGCTGCGATAGTGCCGTAGATGGCGTCTGCGGTGGCTGCCCCCAGTCCCGAGACCAGGCCCGACAAGTGCCCTTCGGCCAGCGTGCGACGTATGCACAGAACGCCTATCGGGCCGACCGGTGCCGCTATCGAGAAACCGAGCAGAATCCCTTGGAGCAGAAGTCTACAGTCCATGCCGGTAGTATAGCTGCGGATGTCTGGTGCGGCAAGTAAGGTTCGATCGGTGCACCCGGGGATCGAATCCCGGGACCGGAGTAGGTGCGATCGAGTCGACAAGGACCCGTGAAGGATTCCCTCATTGAGGCAATGCATGACACGACACGACAACAACTCGGAGAGCCAGGTCAGCGCGCTATACCGACCGCTCTGGCTCGGCTCTCTGGGCTTCACCTTTCTGACGTTCGGGCTGCCCGTCTTCGGTAAGGCGCTTGGAGCCAGCGCGGTGGCGATTGGCGGCCTCTACTCGGTCTTCACTGCGGCGACGATGGTGCTTCGGCCTGTGGTCGGCTGGGCGCTGGATCGCTACGGCCGCAGGAGATTCCTCGTCACCGCCTTAGCCGGCTATTCGGTGACCATGGGGTTGTTTGCCTGCGCGGATACCGTCCAAGGGCTCTACCTGGCCAGATTGGCGCAAGGGATAGCCTCGTCGTTCATGTGGGTGTCCGTCAACACGATCACGGCAGACCTGGCATCTGTTGATGATCGCGGTGTGGCAATGGGGCGCGTGGCGGAGATTCCCACTCGGGGAGGGATATGCGGCGCGCTGGCGGGGTTCGTGCTGATGGGCTTCCTGCCCACCGAAGTCGCGTGGAAGGTAGCCTTCGCAGGCTACGCCATCGCTGCCGCCGTCGGTTCCTACCTGGCCTGGAAGCGCGTCCCCGAGACACTCCCTTCCGTGCCCATCGCCAGTGCTCGTCGATATGCGGTCTCCGGTGATCTGGCCAAACTGATGCTCATCGTCTTCACCACTGCGGTGTCGGCGGCCATGATCAGCCCAATATACGTGGTGTTCCTGCAAGACAAGTTCACCACGGATATCGTGAGTCTTGCGTGGGCCATCTTCCCTGCCGGGGTCGTGTACAGCTTCCTGCCTTCTCGACTGGGTGGGCTCAGCGACCGATACGGCCGGGCGGCCATGATGGCCATCGGCTTGATCGCGTCCGGCTTGCTCTCCTTGCTCCTTCCAGGGCTTCCCAACGTCCTCTGGCTCGCCGTGCTCTATACCCTCACGGCAGTCGGCTGGTCGGTGGCGGATCCGGCTGAGACCGCCATGGTCGCCGACCTGGTGGGCCGTGATACTCGCGGGCGGGGATATGGGCTCTACGATTTCGTGAACAGCCTCGGTGCTACCATCGGGCCGCTGCTGGGGGGCTGGTTGTACGACAATGTGGGGAAGCCTGTGCCGTTCTACCTCAACGGCATTGTGCTGGGGGCAAGCGCGGTATGGATACTGTCGCTCATGCGCTCCTCGCATCACAAGGCAAAGGACCACTAGCCGGTCGTGGTCGCTCGTGGGGACCCACCGCCGGATGCCGGGCTCTGCGACAGGGGCAGCCGATACGCCCGGACGCAGGCAGGAGCAGAACCGGCACAGGTGCCCAGACATCGACCAGTTGTCCCCTGATCGTCGGAGCCGCCTCCTGTGGCCATGCGTGGTGTCACCGTGGAGCAGGGCGCTCTTCACGGGCCAGACGTCCGTGCGGGTCTGGCTTAGTCGTTCCCCTCGTACTTGAACGAGACCTTGACCTTTGCGCGATAGGTGTGGACCTTGCCGTTGTCGATCTGCATGTCCAGATCCACGACCTCAGCGATGCGAAGGTCCCGCAGGGACTCTGCCGCCCGCTCCACTGCGACGGTTGCCGCCTGTTCCCATCCGTGGGGACTGGTCCCCACCAGTTCTACGACCTTGTAGATGCTCTCTGGCATTTTACTCCCCCTCGCCTCAGCAGACCGGTGGGTCCGCTGATCTAGGCACTGCCCTCCGAAACCGAGTATCTGAACCACAACCAGAGAAAGGAGCGTACTGAGTCCTGGCGCGCGGCCGCTGACTGCAATCGCGCCACGTCTCAATTGTACCATAGTGAAGATGGAAGACGCAAGGCCTCGGGGAGTATTCGAGCGGGGAAGGTCCTCCTGGCCGCAGCCTGCCGCGCAAACGGCCTGGTCAGGTTGAGTGGGGCCACAACGAAGCCGAACACTGAAGCCAGAGCATCTTTGACAGACGTGCAACATCGAGTATAATGGCATCAGAGACGTGGATGATTGGTCCAACTTGAAGCGGAGGCGACGGGCATGATAGACAACGCACTTTCCTAGCGAACCTGGGATGTGCGTCCGTGTCTTGGCATTGCTGCGTCTGATCTTGGATTCTGAGCCGTGGGTGCATGTGTCCCACGGCTTTGTTGTTGCCTCGCTTCGAGTGAAAGGATTCAGTTCATGCTACAAGTCTCTAACGTATGCAAGAGCTATGGTGACGTGACGGTCCTTGACGGGGTCTCCTTCACCGTCAATAGGGGTGAGCGGGTCGGCATCATCGGACCCAACGGCTGCGGGAAGTCCACTCTGTTGAGCATCATCGGCGGAGAGACGAGGGCAGATGAGGGATCCGTGTCCTTTGATTCTCCCAATACGCGCGTTGGCTATCTTCGCCAGGGTCAGAGCTATCGGGAGGGGGAGACGCTGGGCGAGTTCCTGCAGGTCGTCGACGCGGCGCTGGATACCGCCGCCGCTCGAGTGGAACGGATGGCTGCCAAGCTGCGCGATTCCGAGGGCCAAGGGGTATCCGGTGCGCTGAAGGCCTACGGTGAGGCTCTGGACGATCTGGAGAGGCTCGTCGAGACGCGGCCTCCTCTTCACGAGGTGGAAGCGATGATGGTGGGACTTGGGGTCGGCAGTCAACCGCTCGATGCCCCTGTCACAACGCTCAGCGGTGGTCAGAAGACTCGACTGGGATTGGCGAGAGTGCTTCTGAGTGATCCTCAGTTGCTGCTACTGGACGAGCCCACCAACCATCTGGATATCGAAGCGCTGGAGTGGCTGGAGCACTGGCTCGGCGAGTATCAGGGTGCCATTCTGCTGGTGTCGCACAGCCGAATGATACTGGAACGCACAGTCGAGCGCATCCTGGAGTTGGATGAACGCACTCACGCGGTGACGCCGTACCCGGGCGGCTTCGAGGCCTACATCCGGGCCAAGGTTCGGGAGCGAGAGAAGCAGTGGACTGCGTACAAGGATCAGCAGGAGCGGGTCGCCCGCCTGGAGTCCGGGATCCGGAAACTCTCCGGCTACGCCGACAGCATTGAGCGCGGAACCATCGACTTTCACCTTCGGAAGGTGGCCAAGGGCATCGCGAGGCGCGCGGTAGTCCAGAAGCGACGGTTGGAGCGGGAGTTGGCGAAGACCCGGGTCGAGAAGCCGCGGCTGACCTGGCACATGCACCTTGAGTTCCAGGATACACCCGAGAGTGGCAAGGATGTCGTCACCCTTGAGGACGTAGCCGTTGGGTACGACGACCTGCCACTGGTAAGCGGCATCGATCAGGTGCTGCGTGGCGGCGAGAGAGTGGCGTTGGTCGGGCCGAATGGCTGTGGCAAGACAACACTGCTTCGAGTCATCGCCGGGCAGCTAGCTCCTCTGAGAGGCGAAGTGCGACTGGGCAGCAACGTGAGGCCGGGCTATCACTCTCAGGAGCAGGAGACACTGGACCCGGAGAGCACGCCCTACGAGACTATCGCCGAGGTTGCTCGGATGTCCGAGACGGACGTGCGTTCGTTCCTGCATCACTTCGTCTTCACCGGGGACCAGGTCTTCACTCCCATCAAGTCACTGAGCTACGGGGAGAGGGCGCGACTGATCCTTGCCCGCATGGTGGCCAGCGGGTGCAACTTCCTGATGCTAGACGAGCCGATCAATCATCTTGACATCCCGAGCCGGGCGAGCTTCGAGCAGGCGATGCAGGCCTTCGAAGGCACCGTGCTCGCAGTGGTGCACGACCGGTACTTCATTCGAAGTTTCGCCACCCGCATCTGGGCCATTCGCGAGGGGGAGCTACGAAGCTGCCTTGATCTGGCGGAACTGCGGCGTCAGTCGGGGCATCTTCCGTCGCCGGAGCTTTGGGATCAGGCCTGAGGGGGGCGGTAGTAGTCCGCAACCGGACCATTCTCACCCAGCGCCGGTGAGGGTCTGTCAGGCGAGCTCACGGATTCGAAGGACGGCCATGCGGCGGTAGAGTCCTTCGTACGCGTCGAACGTGTGCGTCTCCGAATGCGCTCGACCAATGGTGAGACTGGCCTGTCCCATCTGCGCGGCGACGTTGGGGTCCCTCGTGACGCGCAGGAGGGCCTCACCCATCTCTCTGGGATTGTCCGGCGGCACGAGGAGGCCGTTGACGCCGTCTCGCACCAGTTCCGGCAAGGCCGCTGCGTCTGCCGCGACGATGGGCAGCCCGGTCGCGGCCGCCTGAAGGGTCGGAATGCTCTGCACCTCACAGGTCGACGCGATCGCGAAGACATCGGACGCTCGGTACAAGGCCGGCAGGTCCTCCTCCGGCACGAATCCCAGCAGCCTGACGCAGTGCTGAACGTTCGCTTCGCGGATGAGGTCCTCGAGCCTCTCGCGATCATCCCCTCGCCCGACAATCAGCAGGTGAGCCTCCCGTTTGGCCCGCACTCGGGGCATCGCCTTGATCAGGACGTCGATCTGCTTGTCTTTGGCCAGGCGGCCAACGACGAGGATGCGGGGCCTGGCCGGCAGGGAGTATCGGGTATCCATGTCCTCGTCGCCGCTTCTCTGAGGATGATAGCGCGTCGTGTCGAGGCCGTTCGAGATGATCGTGGTTGGAACCGAGAGCCCATGTTCCTCGAAGGCTCGTCGCTGCGTGAGACTGGAGAAGACGACGTGATCGAACTGGTTGACGAAGCTCATCGAGTACTTCCATCCCAGGGCGTTTACGGGCTTCTGGGACGCCTCGTTCTTGGGCAGGTAGGTGGTCACGAAGTGCGGGAGCCACTGGCAAGTCAACAGGCGCGGGATCGGGCAGTCTTCTCCCAGGCGCAAGAGCTGCAGGCTGAGCAGTGCGGGATCATGCGAGTGTATGACATCCGGCCTCACTTTGGCGATAGCGGTCTCCAGGTCCTTGCGACTGATGTAGGGAATCGGACCCTCTTTCCAGAAGGGGTTCGGGGTGGAGCGCACGCGTAGTAGTCGGACGCCCTCATCCTCGTCGCTGTAGCGCTCCCCTCGTTCACTGGCAGTGATCACCGTGGTCTGGTGACCTCTCCTCACCAGGGCTCGCGCGACCTTCTGAACGACCAGTGATACTCCGCTCACTGTCGGGGGGTAGCCGTGACTCAGCATCAGGATCTGCATGGTTCGACCTCTCATCGGCTGGGATCTGAACCGTCCAATGCCTTCTCGGAAGGACTGGCCGCGCCCTGTGGCTGCGCGTCAGACTGCCAGTACTTCGAGTTGCAGTGTGCGGCCTGAGGTTGTCGGGTCGCCAGGCCGTATCGCTGCACAACTTCTGAAGGCTCCTGACGGCGCGTGCTGGTACTCCAATTGTACCAAATGGAGTGCGAAACGCCAAGGCGGGAAGCTCATCCACTGGCTTGGTGGCGCTTGTCTGCTCTCTGATGTTTCGTGCCGTGGCTGGCCAGCAGCTATCTCGCTACCGTCATCCGGCCTGGGAGGGCTCTCAGCACCTCCGTCAGCCTGCTCCTTCGCCGCGGACCGGTCCCTTCGAGAACACGCCCTGGACGGCAGAGTGATCGAAGACTCTCTGCTGGGGCGGCCACCCCTACAAAGTATATACGTGCCACGGGCCTCTGGGTTCCTCGAAATCGAGCACCTTGGCTTCACGGACTGCGCAGGATCTTCGCCTCCGACGTTGGTCAAGGAACTTCGTCGCTCTCGCAAATCGGACGGCGCATGTTGCGCCGAGCAGATGGTGAGCATGACGGAGCGAACACGATTGCTCATTGCACTCCAACCAAGGCCGGGCCCTCAGATCCTTTGCCACACTCTGGGTGACGAGGGCCGCTCGGGCAGGCTGCCGATTGAGCTCGGCACTTACCATGCGGCTCAACGGCGCGCAGCACGTGGTGGCGATCCTCCCGGTGACGAAACAGGAACGGTTTCGCGGACTCTAGCCCGATTGATCTGGAGCTGTTTCCTGCACCCGGCAGGGATTCCCGCAGTGAGTGACTCTGCCATCTGCCGGCCAGGGCGATGTTGCTGCCGGACACCGACACCACCGGCGTTTTCCGTTGACCCTGCTGTGCTTTTGTGATATGCTGAGGCAGGCTTGCGGCATGGACACTCCGGATGCAAACGGAGGGAGGATCCCGGTGGAGAAGAGTGCGCTCTCTGATCGACTGCGCTATGCCTTCGACAACGTCATGTCCAAAGGCATCGTCGCTCTCATCGCTTGGCTGGCCCTGATTTCGGTGACCGTGGTACTCGTCGTGTCGTTGAGTGTGTGGTTTGCACAGATGAGCAGTGAGGCGAGCCTGGGCGAGCAGTTCTGGGTGTATCTGGCGGACACGGTGGGAGCCAAGGCCTTGACCGACAGGCCCTGGACCCATCGGCTGCCACAGCTCGTGGTTACATACACCGGGGTCTTCGTCACCGGGGCTCTGATTGGAATCCTCACAGCCGGAATGAACAACCGCTTCTCGGACCTGCGCAAGGGGCGGTCCAGGATAATCGAGACCGGGCATACGGTGCTACTGGGGTGGACGCCCAAGGTCGTTCCCATGATACGGGAGTTGGTGATTGCCAATGCCAACAAACCCAGGAGCTGTGTCGTGATCTTGGGGGACCGGGACAAAGTCCAGATGGAGGATGAGATCAGAGACAAGATTGGCGACACGGGGCACACGCGCGTGGTCTGCCGAAGAGGGGACCCCATGGACCTTGCCGATCTCGGGATCGTGAGTCTCAGCACGGCCAAAGCAGTAGTCATCCTCGGCGGCAGCCCGGACTCATCTGACTCGAGTGTGATCAAGACGATGCTGGCGATCAGGAAGGAGCAAGGAGACTCGAGCAGTTCCACTCATGTAGTCTCGGAGATCCACGAACCCAGGAATCTGGATGTGGCTCGGATCGTTGGACGCGACTGGGCAGAGCTGCTTTTCACCGGAGACCTGATTTCCCGGATCATGGCTCAGACATGCCGGCAGTCGGGCCTGCCGGTCGTATACACCGAGCTGCTGGATTTCGAAGGCGACGAGATCTACATTCATTCGGAGTCTCACCTGGCAGACGTGACCTTCGGAGAGGCGCTCCTGAAGTACGAGGACTCTGCTCTGATCGGCCTTCGCACTCGCGATGGCAGGGTGAAGCTCAACCCTGCCATGACGACCATCATACGCGAGGGAGACAGTGTCATCGCTATCTCCCAGGACGATGACACCATCCGGTTGTCCGGTCTGCCGCAAGTGCCGATTGAATCGGAGGCAATCCGACCCGCCCAGAACGTGGAGCAAGTGCCGGAGCAGGTGGTCATCCTGGGCTGGAACAGGCGAGCGGAGTCCGTCATTCGCCAGTTGGACAGCTACGCCGCCAGGGGTTCCACGGTCACGGTGGTGGCCAACTGCGAGGAGGCAGAATCTGCAGTTGCGGGGTGTCGCGCGGGCATGAGGAATCAGACGGTGACCTTCAGGAGGGGTGACACAACGGACAGGGGTACCTTGGATGCTTTGAATCTCCCGAGTTGCGCGCACGTGGTCGTGTTGTCTTGTTGTGATGGGCGAGGTACTCAGGAGGCAGATGCCCTGACGCTGATCACCCTGCTTCATCTGCGCGATATCGCTGAGCGAACGGGCAGCTCGTTCTCGATCGTCAGTGAGATGCTGGACATGCGCAATCGTGATCTGGCCGAGGTGTCGCGTGCCGATGACTTCGTCGTGAGCGACAGGCTCATCAGTCTGGTGCTTGCGCAGATGTCCGAAAACCGGGCGCTGGGCGCAGTTTTCGCCGATCTGTTCGATCCCGAGGGGTCGGAGATCTATCTCAAACCTGTCGAGGGCTACGTCGAAGTAGGTCGACCGGTGAGCTTCTATACCGTGGTAGAATCAGCCCGGCAACGAGGAGAAGTGGCCCTGGGGTACCGAATGCACGCTCTTGCCGATGATGCCAAGAAGGAATACGGTGTGGTGCTGAATCCCAGGAAGTCGAAGACCATCGCCTTCGAGAACAATGACCGTGTCATCGTGCTTGCGGAGAGCCAGCCAGGCTGAGAACGCCGGATAACCACATGAGCGCGCGAGCGCAGGAAGAGCCGTGAAGATCGACATACGGGCAGATGCCGCCAGATTCTACGATCTGAGTCCGAGTGTCCCCGACGACATACCCTTCTACAGGGCCACGATTCCTGATTCTGAGGCAAGCGTGCTCGAGTTGGGGTGTGGAACCGGGCGGGTGCTTCTGCCGCTGACAGCTTGGTGTGGATACATCCACGGCATTGAGCGTTCTGAGGCGATGCTGGCCACTTGCCGTGACAAGCTGCGGCGCTCGGGGATCGGTGCCGGCAGCGCCCTTGTCGAGATCGGTGACGTCACCGATTTCGATCTGGACCGTAAGTTCGACTTGATCACTGCCCCGTTCAGGGTTCTGCAGAATCTCGAGACGGACGAGGAGGTCGATGGGCTGCTGCGCTGTGTGGGGGAACATCTGGCTCCCGGCGGGACCTGCATACTGAATGCCTTCCATCCGAATAGGGATCGAGAGACGCTCATACGGGAGTGGTGCAGTGACGAAGAGCTGTTCTGCTGGGAGGTGCCGTATCGAAGCGGGCGGGTGACCTGTCACGACAGGAGACCCCGCCTCGACCCCGAGAAGCTGGTGCTGTATCCTGAGCTTGTGTACCGCCACTATTACGATGACGCGTTGCTGAACGAGACCGTGCTCAAGATAGTCATGCGCTGCTACTATCCCGAGGAATTCGAGAACGTGATCGTTGACCACGGGTTCAGGGTCGTGCGGAAGTGGGGCGGCTACGCTGGCGAACCCTATGGCGAAGGGCCAGAACTCGTGATCCAGTTCCAGTAGACCGCTTCTCGCTGTGGTTCTACTGGCGAGCAGCGGAGAGAACCGGCGAGGTGTCGGTGTCGGGCGCTTCCGCTCAGCTACGAGATGCCCGTAGCCTCTCGTCCGGTTCGCGCCGATCGGGCCGAAGAGAGTAATGAGAGCTTTGGGACCAGAAGGGTGGGGGGAGAACGTGATCCGTCGCTGTGAGCCCGCCGATCTCGATGCCATCCTCGAGATCATCAACGATGCTGCCCGGCGGTACAAGGGGGTGATTCCGGAGGATCGCTGGGAATGGCCTTACATGTCGGATGAGGAGTTGCAACACGAGATCGATGCCGGCGTTGTCTTCTGGTGCTGCACCGAGAGCGGTGCGCTGCTCGGGGTGATCGGGCTTCAACAGGTGGCTGACGTCTCGCTCATCCGGCACGCCTATGTGCGCTCGGAGCGGCAGCGGCAGGGCATTGGCGGCAGGTTGCTGCGGCACATGCTTCAACTCAGCACGCGGCCGGTCTTGATCGGCACCTGGGCTGATGCGTTGTGGGCCATACAGTTCTACGAGCGTCACGGTTTCCGCCTGGTCTCTCCTGAGCAGAAGGATCGGCTCCTTCGCAAGTACTGGACCATCCCCGAGCGACAGATCGAGACGTCGGTCGTTCTGGCCGGGCCGAAGTGGCTCGCTGGAGTGGAGGGGGCGGAAGCCGTGGGTTCTTCGTGCCACGCATGAGGGCGTGGCTCGTCGGCGCTCAGTGGAGCGAATCGAACCTATGAACTGCAGAATCGGGCCGATGACAATCGATGACTACGATGAGGTCCTTGCTCTATGGAAGGCCTGCGAGGGAATCGGGCTGAGCAGTGCGGATTCGAGGGAATCCATTGCGGTCTTCCTGAATCGCAATCCCGGCCTCTCGTGCGTCGCCCGACGCGACGGCCAGCTCGTCGGGGCCGTTCTATGCGGTCATGACGGCCGGCGCGGCTACATCCATCACCTGGCCGTAAATGAGTCCTGTCGCCGGGAGGGCGTGGGCCGAGATCTGGTAGCCGCGTGTCTGCGCGGTCTGCAGCGGATAGGCGTTCAGAAGTGTCACGTCTTCGTGTTCGCCGACAATTCGGATGCGATCGTCTTCTGGAGAGGCATTGGGTGGACACGGCGCGACGAGCTCACCATGATGTCCAGGAGCATCCCCGACCAGGCCTGAACCTGAACGGCCGTGGGCAGGAAGCTGCGCCATCGTCTCTCTCCTGCCAGGCTGAGGGTGCGGGCGGATGCGGAACTCCACCCGGCAGTCACATGCCTGGCGAGTGGGCCAGAGAAGGTCTCGAGACATGAGAGCAAGGGAAACTCAACTGGATAGACTGGTAGCGCGGCTCGATCATCTCTTTTCGGTACGAGAATGGGATGAGGATCCGGCCATGAGCAGGTGGGTTCCGAAGGTCTACGCCGGTATCGGCTATGATTACGCGGCGATCTTCGAGCCTGACTTCTGTCAGAGATGCAATGGCCTGATGCTGCGGTCAGGCGAAGTGCTTCGGGAGGTATACTGCGCAGCGTTTCCCACTCCAGGGGTGATCCGCGAACTCCTGACCAGAGCAAGCGGCGATGCTCTGCTGTTCCTGCACCACCCTGTCGACCTCGAAGTGTCCGGGGTGGGCTTTCTGCCCATTCCCCCTGATTGCCTCGAGCTTCTGAAGGCCCGGGGAGTCTCGATCTACGCCTGCCACGCACCCATGGACTGCCACGATCAGATCGGCACTACTGCTGCCATTGTCCAGGCATTCGGTGTTACTGTGGAGCGGAGCTTTGCGCCATATGGCCGAGGCTTCGCAGGCAGAATCGGCGTCATTGACGAGCTAAGCGCGGATGCACTGGCGGGGAAGGGCAGACGAGTATTCGGGGTCGAGAGGACCGAGATTGGGGGTGGCAGGCCAGCAGCGATCTCCCGAGTGGCCATCGTGGCCGGTGGGGGTGATGAGGTTGAACTCTTCCGTGAGGCCCAGCGGTGGGGCGCACAGGCATTCATCACCGGCGAGTGGTACACCAGGACTCGCCCTCGTGATGAGGAGGGGCGAAGGTGGGCTCAGGCCAACCGGGCCGCGTGCCGAGCCTACGCGGACTCGTCGCAGATGGCCTTCCTTGGGTTCTCCCATGCAGCTTCCGAGTACCTGGTGATGCGGCAGCAGATGGCCAGCTACTTCGAGCAGCAGGGTCTGAGAGTGAGATGTCTGGCACAGTCGGACTGGTGGAGATAGTGGACCGTTGGCCAGAAGGTGATGCGCGCCAGTGAAGGGACGCTGGGTTGACAGATTAAGGCTCTCTCGGTACCATTGAGGGAAGCCTGAAGACCGGCGTGCGCGCCTACTGGGCGGGACTACGATGTGTCCGCTCCGTATTGAACGGGATCGAATAGGCGCACCGGCGACTGACGCCCTGAAGAGCGCGCACGTGACCTCGAATGCCCGGAGGGAGTTGGGCCCCGCTCTCGTGTGCCGATCCTGCTATGACCAGGGGCCTGGGCGGGTGGTGAATGCGATCCGCGGGCTTCGAGCAGGACTGTCGCGGTCGCGGTGGGCGAAGTGACGGAGCCAGGTGGAACGGCCGGGCTCTCGATCATCTTGGGATGGTGAAGGGTGGAGGTGTATGAGAACTGAGATCATTGAGACCGGCCTGGCCGGTCTCGTCATCGTTGAGGTCGAGCCGGCCAGGGATGGACGAGGCTTCTTCATCGAGAGCTGGAACAGACGAGATTTCGCGAGGAGTGGCCTGGATAGGGATTTCGTGCAGGATAACCACTCACGTTCCAGTTTGGGCGTGTTGCGCGGTCTCCACTATCAAGACATGACCGCACCGATTGGAAAACTGGTGCGTTGCACGCTCGGGACTATCTGGGATGTGGGTGTGGACCTCCGCGTGAACTCGCCTACCTTCGGCCAGTGGCGGGGTATTGAACTCACTGCCGAGAACATGCGCCAGTTCTACCTGCCCGTTGGGTTTGCTCACGGGTTCGTAGCTTTGACGGAACACGCCGAGGTGCAGTACAAGCAGACGGGATACTATGCGCCGTCAGCCGAAGGATGCCTGGCCTGGAATGACCCCGATCTGAGCATCGAGTGGCCGATCGAAACCCCGGTCCTCTCGGAGCGAGATCGAAGAGGCATCAGTCTACAGGACTACCTGAAGAACCCGGCGTTCAGGTAATGGCAGTCGCGCGGAACCCGGTTGGTGCGGAAGGATGCCAGGAGAAGGCTTGAGCGTTCGGGTACCGCATCAGTCTGTTCGCCACGGCGCGGTGTGCCAGGATAGGGTTCTTGTGATCCATCGGGAGTGATCTTCCGAGGGTGTGCCCGGAGAAGGAGCGAAGACGCGATGCACAAGACCATCGGTATCTTGGGAGGCATGAGCCCTGAATCGACCGCTGTGTACTATCAGTACATCACGCGGGCGTACACGCAACGGTACGGTGATCACGGCTATCCGGCGATCATCATCTACAGCGTGAGCTTCCAGCCTTACATCGACTGGCCCGGCCAAGGCAGATGGGATCTGGTGGCAGAGGGCTTGAGCGAAGCGGCGAACAAGCTTCAGGCTGCCGGTGCGGATTTCATCGTCATCGCCACCAACACGATGCACATTGTATTCGATGAGGTGCAAAGCCGGGTCGGAATACCCATGCTTAGCCTCCTGGACGCCGTCGGCGACGCCATCCTGGCTCAGGGGATCAGCGTCGTCGGCCTCCTCGGCACGAGTTTCACCATGGAGAAACCCTTCTATCGTCAAGCTCTCTCGAGCAAAGGCATCTCTGTGGTGACGCCAGAGCCCGACGACCGCCACTACGTGAACCATGTGATCTACGATGAACTGGTGATGGGGGAAACGCGCTCCGAGTCGCGGGCCGGGTTCAAGGAGATCATCGGGAAGTTGGCAGACCGAGGTGCCCAGGGCATCATTCTCGGTTGTACGGAGATTCCTTTGCTGGTGTCGGAAGACGACGCGGGGATGCCCCTGTTCGACACGACTGCGATTCACGCTCAGGCTGCTCTCGACTACGCGGTTTGCCGGCCCGATGAACGCGGGTAGAGGGCGTGGGCCTCGCAGTGGGCAACAGTCTTCGGGTCGAGGCTGGAGATCAACGGCATAGAGTCCCGCTCCTCCCGGGAGGATGGGACCAGCAGATCCGCAGGAGACAACACCGATGCTGCACCTGGAGGGTTCTGCCATCAAGGATGGTCTGGGACGCACCGTGATGCTTCGCGGAGTGAATCTGGGAGGCAGCAGCAAGGTGCCCGTGAGTCCTGACGGTGCCACGCACCTCAGTGCTGGGTTTCTGGACCACCGCGCTGTTTCGTTCGTTGGCCGTCCCTTCCCGTTGGATGAGGCCGATGAGCATTTCGGGCGCTTGCGCCACTGGGGATTGACGTGCCTGCGCCTGGTCGTGACGTGGGAGGCAATCGAGCACGCGGGGCCAGGCGAGTACGACGAGGCCTATCTTGACTACCTGTTCGAGGTGGTGAGGAGGGCCGGTGAGCACGGCTTCGTCGTGTTCATAGATCCACACCAGGATGTCTGGAGTCGATTCACGGGCGGAGACGGCGCTCCAGGTTGGACGCTGGAGGCCGTGGGCTTCGATATCGGAGCGCTCGATCAGACAGGCGCCGCAGTGACGCATCAGATGCACGGCGACCCGCTTCCTCAGATGATCTGGACCACCAATGCCACCAAGCTGGGTGCTGCCACGATGTTCACCCTCTTCTTCGCCGGGAACGATTTCGCCCCGAAGACGATGATCGACGGCGAGCCGGTCCAGGGGTACTTGCAGCGTCACTACATCGAGGCCATGAGGCAGATTGCCCATCGGTTGAAGGGCCTGGATCACGTGCTTGGCTACGGAGTGATGAACGAACCGTTCGAGGGTTACATTGGGTGGGCGGACTTGGCCGAGGCTCGTGCTCCTGTCGAGATCGGCGCCATGCCCAGCCCATTCGAGTCCATGCTGCTGGCGGCAGGGAATCCTCTCGAGGTGAAAGTGTGGCGCAGGGGCCTGCTGGGTCCCAAGATCGTCGGTCACCGGCTGATCAACCCGGCCGGCGCGAGGGCGTGGCGACGGGACCACGAACCGGTGTGGCGCGAGAACGGAGTCTGGGGATGCGGTTCGGATGGCCAACCGAGCCTGTTGCGTCCCGACCACTTCTCGCAGGTGGATGGGCGGGAAGTGGACTTCCTGAGTGACTACCATCGACCATTCGTGAATCGCTATGCCCGCGCGATGCGGGCCGCGGATCCAGATGCTCTCATCTTCCTGGGGCCACAGCCTGTGCTGGAACCGGCGCCGTGGGGTCCCGGCGACGCGGAGAGAGTCATCTACGAGCCCCACTGGTACGATGGGTACCTGTTGTTCGCCAGAAGATTCAGCTCCTTCGTGGGTGTGGACATGCTGACTCAGCGTGTGGTCCTGGGGCCGAGGGCCGTGCGTCGATCCTTTGCCAGGCAGTTGGGCCGGCTGCGACGGTATGCTCGGGAGCGAATGGGTGATGTGCCGACGCTGATTGGCGAGACGGGTATACCCTATGATCTGAACGAGCGGAAGGCCTATCGGTCGGGAGACTTTGCGGCTCAGGAGCGGGCCATGGATCGTACCCTGGCAGCGATCGAGGAGAACCTGCTTCACTGCACTATCTGGAACTACACTGCCGACAACGACAACGAGCACGGTGATCAATGGAATGGCGAAGACCTCTCGATCTTCAGCCGAGACCAACAGACTGATCCTGGGGACATCAACTCGGGCGGGCGTGCCCTGCGGGCAGTAGTGCGTCCGTACCCACGTGCAACGTGCGGCGAGCCACTGCGTCTATCCTTTGATGCCAGGCTAGGTATCTTCGAGTACGAGTTTCTCCACGACCCGTCGGTAACCGCACCTACCGAGGTGTTCGTGCCGAAGCTGCAGTACCCCGATGCCTGCAGGGTAGAAGCCTCGGATGGGAACTGGGAACTGGATAGAGCGAATCAGCGGCTGGTCTACCGCCATAGTGACGATCGGAGCACACACAGGATCAGGATCACGAGATAGGGTTGGCTGGGGACGGCGCAGCACCTTCTCCGCAAGAACGGAGTGCCGCGCCCCGCTCACCGAGTGGATCGGATTGCCTCTCTCTGAGCGCAGGAGACAGGGTCCGGATTGCCAGAGTGATATGGTCTCCCCTGTGTCTATCCCCGCAGTCTGGTGGATGCAACGCCCGGCGGTCAGTCCCGACCTTGCCTCGCGCGAAGTCCCTTGAAGGATCAGCAAGTGTGAAGCCACGGCACTGCAGATCCATCGAGCCACTTCTTTGACAGGAACGCCTCTCGCATGTATGCTAATCTCAGTCTATAGGTACATACTCCGTGAAGGAGAGACAGTTTGTTCTTCGATGAGGCGAGAATACACGTCAAGGCTGGCGATGGGGGGAATGGCTGCGTGAGCTTCCGCCGAGAGAAGTTCGTGCCCTTGGGTGGCCCCAACGGTGGCAACGGGGGTGCCGGCGGCGACGTGTGCGTGGTGGCCAGCCGGCACGTCAATACGCTGACTTCCTTCCGGCGACGGCAGCGTTTCGTGGCGGGTCGGGGTGGACCCGGCAAGGGCAAGGATATGCAGGGTGCGCGCGGCGAGGACCGCGTCATCACGGTGCCCCTCGGCACGATTCTGCGGGATGCGGATTGCGGGGAGACGATCGCCGATCTGGTGGAGCATGAGCAGCGGGTGGTGGTAGCCCAGGGTGGCAGGGGGGGGCGTGGCAACCGGGCTTTCGCCTCTTCCACCAATCAGGCCCCTCGCATGGCGGAGAAAGGAGAGCCGGGCCAAGAGCGCTGGGTCTCGCTGGAGCTGAAGCTCATAGCCGATGTGGGGATCGTCGGCTTTCCCAACGCTGGCAAGTCCACTCTGTTGGCCGCCGTCAGCGCCGCTCGACCCAAGATCGCCGACTATCCCTTCACCACTCTGCAGCCCAATCTTGGAGTGGTAGAGATCGATGGACGGACTCTGGTCATGGCCGACATCCCTGGTCTTATCGAGGGTGCTCACGCCGGAGCCGGGCTAGGCTTCCAGTTTCTGCGCCACATCGAACGCACGCGGATACTCATCCATCTTCTGGACGGCAACTCTGATCAGCCGCTGGGGGACATGCAGAAGACGAATACTGAACTGGGAACCTACAGCGCTACCCTCGCCCGAAAGCCCCAGATCGTGGTTCTCAACAAGCTGGACCTCACCCATACGCGGGAACGTTGGCCGGAGTTCAGGCGTCGGGCGGAGGAGCAGGGTGTTCCTTTGTGGGCCATCTCGGCTGTCAGCGGAGAGGGCGTGAAAGAACTGCTCCGAGAAACGCGGAGGGTGCTGGATGGGCTCCCGGAAGAGACTGAGGCAACCGAGGAGATGATGGTCTTTCGCCCGCACGAGGACGATGAGGAGGGCTTTCAGATCGAGGAGCGCGGCGGCAAGTTCCATCTGCGGGGCAAGCGGATAGAGCGGCAGGCCAGTATGACCGATTGGAGCCAGTCTGAGAGTGTGGCGCGCTTCCAGCGCATACTGCTGGCCTACGGAATCTGGGAGGCTCTTGAAGAAGCGGGCATCAGACCGGGTGACACGGTGTGCGTCGGTGGCGTGGAGCTGGAATGGCAGTGAGAGAAGAGCGCGCAGTGGAAGAGGTTTCTGCCTCATGCTGCGAGGAGTCGAGTGTGACGCGCCGCGCGGTCCGGCAGGGGGAGCCCGCGCGCATTGGTATACTGGGAGGTACGTTCGATCCAATCCACTATGGTCACCTGATCATCGCTGAGGAGGCCCGCTTTCAGATACCCCTCGACAGAGTCCTCTTCGTTCCTGCTGCCAGGCCCCCGCACAAGCCCGATGTCTACATCTGCCCGGCGCATCATCGTTTGCGGATGATCGAGTTGGCCATTGCCTCCAATCCGGCATTCGAAGTCTCAACGGTGGACCTGTACCGTCCCGGACCGAGCTACAGCTTGGACATGATCAGGCTGCTGCGTCAGGAGTGTGGTCCCCGTGCCGAGTTGTATTTCATCATGGGCATGGACTCGCTGGCCGGGATCCTGTCCTGGCACGAGCCTGCCCGTCTACTGGGACTCTGTCGCCTGGCCGTGGCCCGTCGGCAGGGGTACCGGGCCGATCTGAGCGCCTTGGAGGCGGAGCTTCCAGACATCACGGGGCGCACCACGTTCCTCGACACGCCGGAGTACGGAGTGTCCTCCTCTGACATCGAGCGACGGGTCAGGGAAGGGTCGCCCATCAAGTACCTGGTTCCGGAGGCTGTGGAAGACTATATCCGCGAGCAACGGCTCTATCGAAATGGCACGCGATAGGCGCCGAGTGTGTTGCACGCGCAATCTGGAGAGGGAGAAGGGGTTACCCCCTGATTGAACTGTATGAAACTGAGTCTGTCTACCGGTTGTCTGTACTGCTATCCGCTGAGGTCAGTGTTCCGCATCGCCAAGGAAGTCGGATTCGATGGCCTGGAATTGGTGATTGGGCCAGAGGTCACACTCAGAGGCAGTGACTACGTCAAGAGCCTGATCGAAAGATACGACCTCGCCATCTACAGCATGCATCCGCCGCTACTACCGTACCCCGGGTGGGCCGATCTACCCAGCTTCATAGTCAAGGCGGCAGAGCTTGCTGCGGAGTTGTCGTGCCCGCTGCTGGTGATGCATCCACCCAAGACCGAGAGCATGGATAGCCCCGAAGGGAAACGCTACGTCAGAAGGATGCTGGAAGCGCTGGATCTACTGGAAGGTACAGACACCCGTCTGTGCCTGGAGAACCCGGCCATCTTTCGGCCGCGAGATCACCGGTACGCTTTACATAACCCCACAGCTCTGCGCGCCTTTGCCGACAGTCATGACTTGCCCGTGACTCTGGACACGGCTCACGCCGGCAGCGCTGCCTTCCCGCTCGGTGAGCTCTGCACGCTCATGAACGGAAGGCTGGCCAACGTGCACTTCAGCGATCTGGGCACTCCTCCGAAAGCGTTGGATCGACCGAGCTTGTACACCTACATTAAGCACCATCAGATTCCAGGGGATGGGTCTCTTCCCCTGAGAGACTTCCTTCATCAGTTGGGTGATTTGGGTTATGACGGGCCGATTACGCTGGAGTTGAGCCCTGTTTCCTTGCGCATCTGGTGGCCCCCGGCCGTGCGGCGCAAGCTGGGCCGAGCAGTCGCCTACGTTCGGGAGCACGCACCATCCCCGTCATCGCCGTAGCGGCGGGTCTGGAGTCGCGCGGTCGGCTTCCTGTGCTGCCGGGACTACGACGCCGCCGACGAGATCGTGCCGCATGGCGGCTCAACCAGGTAGCGAGTTGGCGCCGATGACCTTACTGTACCAGACTGCGCTGGCCTTGGGTATGCGTTCTTGAGTCTCGTAGTCCACGTAGACCAGACCGAAGCGTTTGGTGTAGCCCTCCGCCCACTCGAAGTTGTCCATGAAGGACCAGGCGAAGTAGCCCTTCAAGGGAACACCGGCTCTGATGGCAAGGGCGGCCTGGCTCAGATGCCTTCTCAGGTAGTCCACCCGTTTCGGGTCTTCCACTTCGCCGTCGGGTCCGATCTCGTCCGGGAAAGCTGCGCCATTCTCCGTCACATACAACGCCGGGAAGTCGTAGTCCGCGTGCACCCGCGTCAGGATGTTGTAGAGACCCTTGGGGTAGACTTCCCAGCCCATCTCTGTCTCCTCCGGGCCTCGGAGGATGGTGCGTGGCTCGTTGTCGCGCTCGCTCGTCTCTTCGCTGCGCACGATATCCCGCGTGTAGTAGTTGACTCCCAGGAAGTCGAGCGATGCGGACACGGCTTCCATGTCGCGTCCGTGCGCGAAGCCCATGGAACGCCCGTAGTGCCGGACTGCGTCCTCGGGATAGCCCTTGCCGGCGAGAGGATCGAGGTACCAACGGTTCAGGATGCCGTCGGCTATCCGAGCGGCGGCTTGATCGGCTCTGCTGGGAGATGCCGGCATCTTTGGGCTCAAGTTGACCACGATCCCTACTTCGGCGTCGGGGCAGTTGCTACGAATGGCGGGAACCGCCCAGCCGTGACCCAACAGCAAATGGTGAGCTGCCCTCAATGACTCGTCGACGTCGGTGTGTCCCGGCGCGTGGCGCCCCTCCGAGTAACCAATCGTAGCGCTGACGAACGGCTCGTTCAGAGTCATCCAGTACTTCACCCTGTCGCCCAGGTGTCTCGATGCCAGGTCTGCGTACTCCTGGAAAGCCTTGGCCGTGTCGCGTTCGGGCCAGCCGCCCTTATCTTGCAGTGCCTGAGGCAGATCCCAGTGGTAGAGGGTGATGTAGGGTTCAATACCGGCCTGAAGCAGCCCATCCACCAGACGGCTGTAGAAGTCAATCCCCGCGCGGGCCGGTCGTCCCCAGCCTGCAGGGAGCAATCGAGGCCAGGACAGCGAGAAGCGATAGGCCCTGACCCCCAGGTCCTTCATCAAAGCCACGTCTTCCGGCCAGCGATGGTAGTGGTCGCAGGCCATGTCCCCGGTGGTACCGTCGGAGATCTTGCCTTTCGTATGGCTGAATCGGTCCCAGATGGATTCGCCCTTGTTGCCTTCCTTCCAGGCGCCCTCGATCTGATACGAGGAGGTGGCAACGCCCCACACGAAGTCTTCTGGAAAGGCTACGGAATTCATAGCGCTACCTCCGTTCTACGTCCTGAGTCGGTCGCCGCCGGTAAGCGTACCATGGCACTGTCTCATCACGACGGGATTGTAGTCTGAGCGCACCGGTTCGTCAAGGCCAGCCCTTGGCGGTGATGGCAGACTGCGCCGGTAGTCACTCAGATCGCATGATCTGGCGAGGAACGTCACTGCCTGGTTCCACCGGCGAGCGCACGAGGCTCGCCGATCAGGTCAGTTCGATCGGCCCCGCGGCCTCAGCGAGCTCCGCCTTGGATGTGGGGGATCGCCACAGACCGTGGCGTTGATGGCCCTGCTCCGATCGCCAGGGCGTTCTCTCCGGCGCGGAGTTTGGGTCGGCTTTCCAGCGTGGGGAGGGTAGACCAAGATGGTAGCGGAGGCAGGGAACACTGAATCTGAACGAGATGAAGGCAGAACTGAGCCGGAAGGCGATTCGCATCATCGTGGGGGGCCTCGGGACGCCAGAGCATTCGGAAGCGTCTTGGTTTGGGCACCTCCCCTTTGCTGGTGCCCGTGAAGAGGCCCCTGCACGAGGGCAAGCCGAAGATTGCCATCTGCCAGATCGACATCGAGGAGAAGGCCCTTTGGAATTGGAATGGATGCTGGCACCGGTCATGGTGGGTAGGGGAGGAGCAGGGCACGGGATGCAAGGACGTTGACCTGGCGCGATGCCCCGGACCCGTGATGAGCCCTGGGCTGCTGGGGAGATGTCCCAGCACAGTGCCGGGTGGGAAGGCATGTGGCCAGGCGGGAGGCGCACCAGTTGGCCTCGCACTTAGCAGCCTACTGCGGAGGTCTATCCAGTAGAGCGTGCACCTTGTCTGTCAGCTCCTCAGGAGTGAAAGGCTTCGCGAGCATGGTCGCCCCTCGCTCCAAGATGACCTGGTCTGGCGTAGCGCCACTGGGGCGCCCGGACGTATAGAGCACCCTGATGTCAGGATGCAGCACGCGCAACTGTTCCTCCAACGGTGCTTCCGTCGTTCCTGTCGTGGGGACGCCGGTCATCAGCAGATCCATGGCTCCTTGGTGGCTTTGAGCGAGTCGAAGCGCTTCCTCTGGGGATGCCGTGGCGAGCACGCTATACCCACTCCGCTCGAGCACCCGAATCATGACCTGTCGCACGACCTCCTCGGCCTCGACCACCAGAATCGTCCCGAAGACCTCCGGGCGCGCCTCCGGCTCCTCCTCTGACTCGGCTGCCTCCGTTGCTCGGGGCATGAAGACTCGGAATGTGGTCCCAGACCTCAGCTTGCTTTCGATCTCGATGGAACCGCCGCTCTGTGTAACGATTCCGTAGACCGTGGCCAGGCCGAGACCCGTACCCTGGTCTGTGTCTTTCGTAGTGAAGAACGGCTCGAAGATGTGCTCCAGGACTTCATCCGTTATGCCGGTGCCTGTATCGGTCACCGCTAACTGGACATATGCTCCTGGCTTGACTCCCGGTTTGTCTCGGGCATACGCCTCATCCAGGTACACGTTGCGCGTCTCGATGGTGAGTAGCCCGCCGTCGGGCATGGCGTCTCGGGCGTTGGTGGCCAGATTCAGCACCACTTGTTCCATCCGGCTGGGATCAGCAAGGATCATTCTGAGTTCAGGCGCCAGGGCGGTATGCAGATGAACCTCCTCGCCCACCAGGCGGCGAAGCATGTTCTCCATGTCGGAGATCACGTCGTTCAGATCCACGAGAGCGAGCGGCATCACTTGCTTGTGACTGAAGGCGAGGAGCTGCCGGGTGAGGGTCGCGGCCCGGTCGGCGGCGTGGTCGACTTCCTCCAAGTCCGCGCGCAGGGGATCGCCGACCACCAGATCGTCTAGCGCAAAGCCTGTGTACGATTTGATCACCGTGAGGTAATTGTTGAAGTCGTGGGCAACTGCCCCGGCCAGCTGTCCGACGACGGCCAGACGATCGTGCCGCTGGATCCGCTGCTGCAGGACTCTCTGGTTGGTCTCGTCCGAAAGGATCAGTACGAACCCCTGATCGCTGCTGCCGCTTGCCAGGGGTCTAGCAATAACGTCGAAGATGCGGCGAGGAGGGCTTTCTGACGCGACCTCGTGCCAGGCACCCATCGGGGGCGGGGACAGGATCTCGGACAGCGGCTTGCCGCCCAGGTGGAGCAGAGTGTCGCCGACCTTGGCTCCGGCCAGCGCGCGGAGGTCTCCTTCCGCCGCAGGGTTGGCCAAGAGGATCTCACCCGTGGTCCCCAGTAGGACAACGCCTGCCGGCACCGTGTCCATGATCTGTTGCATGCGCTGAGCCTGGGCCTGTACCTGGGCCAGAAGCTGCTCTCTTTCCTCCTCTGCTCGCTTCTCCTCCGTGATGTCCCGGACTGTCCCGATCATGCGAACGGGCTTGTCGGATTCATCGAAGAACACCTCGCCTTGCGCGTGCACGCTGCGCACCTCCCCATCACGGCGCACGACACGGTAGGTCAGAGCTTGACGCGTGCCTTGGTGCAGGGCTCGGTCAACTGACTCTCGCACACGTACGCGGTCGTCTGGGTGGACCGAGGCCAGGAAGGCCTTGCGGGTACCCTTGAAGTCCCGGGGCGGGAGTCCGAAGATTCGGGATGCCTCGTCTGACCAGCGCAGCTCGTCGAGCATGATGTTCCAATCCCAGTTCCCCACGTGTGCGATCCGCTGCGCCTCCGCAAGGCTGGCCGCGGTCTTCACGAGCGCCTCCTGGGCTCGTCTGCGCTCAGTGATGTCCCGCCCGAGTGCGAATGAGCCGGCCGGATTGCCCCGATTATCCTCCAGGCTACTCGAGTTCCACGAGATGATGCGATCCTCGCCGCCCTTGGTTCGAATGGTGGACTCGAAACCCTCGATACTTGTACCCGTCCTGATGACGGCCACTGCTCGAGCTGTGGTCGCCTTTCGGTACTCCTCGTCTGGATAGAGCCATTCCCAGATCTTGCCGTGCCCCACCGTCTCTTCACGCGAGTAGCCGCTGATTCTTTCTGCGGCCTTGTTCCAGATCAGAACGTTGCCTCGCTGATCGAGCACGTCGAGCCAGACGTTCGCGTTGTCGATGACGCTCTGTCGGAATTGGTTGAGCTTCCGGAGGTTCTCCTCCGCCTGTCTCCGCTCCGTGGTGTCGCGGAACACACCCCTGTATCCGGTGAAGTTGCTTTCGTCATCGTGGACCGCGACCACGCGCGCCTCACCATAGATTCGGTCGCCGCTCTTGGTCAGCCACTGGGGCTCAAGATACAGTTGTCCTTCCGCGACCAATCTTGCCAGGTCGACTTCGTACGTAGACAGTGTCTCCTCAGTCAGGAGGCGGCTGATGGGCATGCCTATCAGCTCTTGCTTCGAGTATCCCAGTATCCTTGGCATGGCAGCGTTCACGTAGGTGAGGTGTCCTTCGCCGTCCACGATGAACATCAGGTCGCTGGCAGTTTCCATGAAGGTCCGGAATCTCTCTTCGCTCTTCTGCAGCGCCCGTGCAGCCTGCTGCTTCTCTGTTGCTCGGCGGATAGTCAGCATGAGCTGCTCGACATCGTAGGGTTTCACCAAGTAGCTATAGGCGCCGAGATTGATCGCCTCGATGGCCGAAGCCTCCGAGGCGTAGCCTGTCAGAACGATGCATTCCGTGGCGGGGGATCGCTTCTTGATCTCGGCCATGAAATCGAGCCCTGATTCACCTTGGAGCTTCTGGTCGATCAGGGCCACCGCCGGCACTTCCTCGTCGGAAGCCGCGAAAGCGGCAGTCGCTGTGTGCACTGCGACAGGCGTGTACCCCTTGGCTGCCAGGATTCTGCAGAGAGTCTTCGTGACGTTTGCATCATCATCTATGACGAGGATACGTTTCACGTCCACAGGTCGTCTCACCTCCGATCGCGGTGTGTGAACAGAGCATGGCGCAGCACAGTCAGATCGCCTTCGAGCGCCTCGGCAAACTCTTCATGCCTAATCTGTCTCAAGGCTTTGAGGAGCTCCTCGGGCCGGAACGGCTTGTACAGACACCTGCGTGCCCCAATCTCAAGAGCAACCCGAATCGCTGGAGCCATTTCGTCCCGGTAGCCAGTGACCAGGATCACGGGAAGGCGAGGATAGGGCCTCTGGACTCTCCGGAGCACTTCGGCACCATCCGTGCCGGCCAACTTCATGTCCAGCAGCAGGACCTTTCCGTTCGGACCCAGAGCGTCTGTCAACTCGTCTGGATTGGTGACCTCGGTTACTTCAAAGCCTTGGGAGTCCAGCAATCTGCTCAGAGTCTCGCAGAAGTCGCGGTCGTCGTCGACAATCACCGCTTCGGGTTGACGGCGTGCCAGAGACAGGAACCCCAGTATCCGGTCGATGTCCAGCGGCTTGGTCAGGACCGCAACCGCGCCTTCCCGCATTCCTTCGTCGATCATCGCGTCAGCCGAATAGGCAGTCATCAGAACGACGGGCAAGTCGGGGTGCTTCATCTTGATTGCCCTGCACAGACTCACCCCATTGATGTCTGGCATCCTGATGTCTGAGAAGACACAATCGTACCTGGACTCGAGCACTCGTTGAAGGGCATCGAGACCAGATGAGGCGTTCTCGGCTTGGTACCCTTTGATCGTCAGAATGGCTGTGAGCGTGATGCTCATTCCCCGGTCATCGTCTACCACCAGAACCCGGAGAGTCTTGGTCACGCTGCTGCCTCCCGGGCCGGGAGCGTCACGGCAAAGGTGGCGCCAGCCCCTTCTTCGCTCTCCGCGTCGATAGTGCCTCCGTTGAGCTCAACCAGGTTCCTGGAGACCGCCAGGCCCAGCCCGATGCCACGTGGCTTGGTAGTGAAGAGCGGTTCGAAGAGCCTCTCCATGTTGTCGCTGGTGATTCCACTACCTGTATCGCCTATAGACAGGCGAATCACTCCGTCATCCGCACGTGCCGCGATCGTGAGTTCCCCGCCCTCGGGCATAGCCTGATAGGCATTGGTGATCAGGTTGCCCAGCACGAGCCCAATCTGCTGCGGGTCGACCCATACCTCCGGCAAGTCAACGTCAATATGCATGGACACCCGTATGTCGCCAGGGGGCGGCTGCTTCTGCAAGGCTAGATCCACCAGCTCGGAGATTGCGATCTCCACGAACTCGGCGGGTCGCGTACGGGAGAAGCTGAGAAGATCCGAGATGATCTTCTCGGCGTTGCGAACCTCGGTCGCGATGAGGTCCAGGAACTCCCTTGAGGTTTCGTCGATGTCGGTGAGGAACCCCCGGAGGTAGTATGCGGCGTTGGAGATGACGCCCAGCGGATTGCGCAATTCGTGCCCCACGCCACCGGCTAACTGTCCTAGCACGGCCAGTTTCTCCTGACGCACCAATCGCTCGTGAGCCTGGCGAAGCTCCACGGTGCGCTCCTGAACCATCTCTTCTAGCCGCTCGGAGTGCGTCTTCAGAGCCTCACTCGCACGTCGGGCCAGGAGAATCTCCCCCAGGCGTCTCGCGATGGCCTTGATCAGGCCTCTCTCCTCTCGAAGAAAGGGGCCCTCATCGCGAGCTGGTCTCTCTTCGGCATAGCAGACCTCGACTGTGCCGAACCACTCGCCACCAGCTACGATGTCCTCATGCTGCTTCCAAGCTGTCTCTTGAAAGGCGGAGGTCCTGAACTCTCTGCCTTGGACGATGAGCCGGGCGCACGTGATCTCCGGGTACTGCCACGCCAGGGGGATGAGATTGGTCGCTCTCTGAAGAATGGCTTCCGGTGCGAGGTCCGGCCGGTCCGCCAGATCGGATAGACCGTATAGACAACCCAATTCCCTCATGCGTTCATCGAGATCTTCCGTTCGTCGACGCAGCTCTGCTTCTGCTCGTTGCCGTTCCTTCTCCGTCTCCAGCGCATGCAGTGCAAGGGCAACATCCCCGGCAACCTCCTCGAACAAGGAGATTTCCTCCGGATCCGAGCCGTACTCGGTGGGCACGGAGGCAGTCAGGAGTCCATAGATCGTCCCGTGATGTTCGAGCCGCGCTATCATCACGCAGCCCTCGGCATATGCATCTGCCAGCGGACACTCGACGCAGTGAGACAACGGGTCTTGGACCACCGCCGACTCGGATCGCTCCAGAGCCTCTCGGACACAATCGGAGGGGTCGCCGAGGTTCAGGTGTTCCACAAGGGGCTGAAACGCCTCACCCAGCCCGGCTTCTGCTGCGGCTACCAGGCGCTGATTGTCATCCAGCAAAGCGACCCATGCGCTGCGATAACCCCGAGTCTCGATCAGGCTCCTGCAAGTCTGTGTGAGCAGTCGGTCGCGGTCTTTCTCTCTCACGATGAGCTGGTTCACGGTGCGGATGGCCCGCAGCACTGCGTTGAGATGCTCGGTCCGTTCCTCTGCGTGTTTGCGCTCGGTGATATCGCGAGCGGTGACGGCGAGTTGCACTACCTGTCCCTCGGCATCCAGAATCGGGTTGAGAACATTGTCGTACCATCTTCCGTCACGTTCATCCTCGAAGCGAAGCGGGAGACCTGATCGAATTACCTCATCCGTTCGTTCCGCTCGGCTCGCGGCAACGTCAGGCGGGAGCAGGTCCTGGAGCCGGAGGCCAAGCATATCGTCCCTGGATCGCCCGAATCTAGCGGCCAGAGTGTCGCTGACATCAAGAATCCTTCCGTGGGTGTCGACAAGCGCCGCGACATCGGTGGGCGAATTCAACAGCGTTCTCGCAGTCTGTTCACTCTGTCGCAGAGCGAGCACCATGTCACCGAAGGCCCGTGCCAGCCGGGCAGTCTCGTCTCGGCCTGCGGCCACGTCCTCAATGGCCAGTGGGTCAAACGTCTCTCCTCGCTGCAGGCTGGTGGCGGCTGAGGTCAAGCGGCGGATGGGGCGTGTGATGGCTCCTGTCAGCGGGATGGAGATCACCAAGGCAGCCATCGCCACCACACACAGGCCCGCAAAGGCCATGGCTCTGGCCTTCTGTAGAGGGATCATGAACTGATCCTCTGGGGAGTCCACCACTACCGTCCATGGAACCGCCTCTAGACGGGTGTACCCCGCTATGTGATCCTGTTGGTCAGAGGACGAGTAGTAGCGGAGGGTGCCGGAGGCTTGACCTGATGCAAGCTCGACAGCCAGGTCATCCAGGCCCAGACTCCGCGGAAGCAGCGGCGCGTCAGAGCCCGTGACCGTGCCAAACCGGAGAGAGGAGGAGATCGTCCTGCTGGCTTCCTGATCGATTTCGGTGAGACTGTTGTACCACAGGTTCCGATCAGGGTGGGCTATGATAACACCGTCCTG
>Ga0180432_10000690_pt1 | contig 55387 bp, 33 predicted proteins | sample SS_ome_10_FD_132414 | JGI IMG/M metagenome (GOLD analysis project Ga0180432, IMG submission 132414) | Hypersaline lake sediment archaeal communities from the Salton Sea, California, USA - SS_1_MS_2 metaG | ecosystem: Environmental > Aquatic > Non-marine Saline and Alkaline > Hypersaline >... | reverse complement strand
GGCGCGGGCGACGAAGGGACGGAACCGTCCGCGTCCGACGATCCGGACGGCGACTACAACCTGGAGTGCGGCGGCGTCCCGGAATTCACCAAGGGGGCCGCCGAGAACCCCCGCTACGCGGCCATCCCCTCGCCGGCCGTACCGCGGCTCATCCGAGAGGCGGAACGACCGGCCGAGGTGGATCTGTCCAGCTTCGTGCCCACGCCGTGCAATCAGGGGATGCTCAACTCCTGCGTCGGCTGGGCGGGAGCCTACGGCCTGATGAGCTACCTGGCGGCGGCCAACCTCGAGGACTGGGTGGATCTAGACCGCACCGACCGGCAGTTCAGCCCCACCTTCGTCTTCAACCAGGTCAACGCCTACCGCCTGGGCCGTTCCAGCTCCGACACCTGCCTGCAGGCCGGCACCTACCTGTCCGACCTGTTCACCCTGCTGCGCGACGTGGGCTGCGTCACCTGGGCGGACATGCCCTACACGGTGGAAGACTGCGAGAGCCTGCCGGACGACGCCCTGCTGCAAACGGCCCGCAGCTTCCGCATCACCTACTTCCGGCAGATCGAACGCGACGTGGCCACGATCCAGAGCTACCTCAACCAGGAGATTCCCCTGGTGGTGGTCCTGCGGATCGGGGAGGCCTTCTTCGGCCTGGGACCGGGCGACGTCTACGACACGGTCGACGAGGAGACCTTCGCCCACGCCATGCTGGCGGTCGGCTACGACGACGAAATCGGCGCCGTCAAGCTGATGAACTCCTGGGGCACCGCCTGGGGCGACGGGGGGTTCGGGTTCGTCTCCTACGACGTCTGGGAGGAGGTGACCGGCGAGGCCTACGTCGTCGGCAAGGACCTGGCTCCCGCCGTCGACGACGAGTTGGGCAAGGCCGGCCTGGCGGCTCAGCAGGCGGATGCGCCGCCGGCGGTCAACCCGCTGCTGGACTCGGACGGCGACGGCTACCCGGACACGCTGGAGGAGGAGTTCGGGTTCGATCCCCAGGTGGTGGACGAGAACCCCGATTTCGTGGAGGTCCCCGATGCCGACGACGACGGCTGGCCTGACGAGACGGAGCAGGCCTACGGGACCGACCCGGAGTCGGCCGAGGATTTCCCTTTCCGGAGGGATTACGTCTACCCGGAGAACTTCTTTGCGGTGGCGCTCGGCCTGGACGACGACGCGGACCAGGTGCCCAACGACCAGGACAACTGCCCCGAGGTGCCGAACGTGGATCAGGCCGACACCGACGGTGACGGCCTGGGCGATGCGTGCGACGACGACAGCGACGAGCGGGTGGTGCTGGACCTCGTGCGGCTCTCCGAGCCGAGCACCACCCTGCGCGGCCCCGCTGCGGGTGACGGGGTCCTGGCCTTCAACGCTTCGGGCGGCGCTTCGCTGGTCTGGCTGCGGGCGGGCGAGACCACGCCGCGGGTGGTGCCGGCCCCCGCGGACATGGATCACGACACGCAGGCGTTCGTCTTCAGCGGGCGGAAACTGGTCGTGCGGGACCGCCGCAGCGGCGGGCTGTACGTCTTCGACACGGCCACGGAGCAGGTGGCGGCCACGCCGGCCGACTCGATCAACCTGGGCGGCTCGACCGGGCCGAACCTCTGGGCGGTGGACGGTGACCTGTTGGCGGTGGTCAACGCGACGACCACCACGGCCGACGGTCCCGGGCGGGTGGTCAAGGTGGTCGACATCAGCGACCCGGCCTCGCCGGTGGTCACGCCGTTCGCGGTGGATCCGGCCGGGGCAGCCGACGCGATCAGCGTCGACGCCTCCAGCGGGCGGGTCGTCGTTCATGCCGGGGATGCACTGTACGTGTACGCCATTGCTACGCCGCAGACGCCGCCGGTCGAGTGGCCCGTGGGCCCGCGCCAGGGCGGCTCCGGCTGGGGGTCGTTCCTGCGGGCCGAGGGCCGGACGGTGGCCTTCTTCGACGACGAGGAGAGCTTCACGCTGCTGGACCTGACCAGCGGCGGCCTGTCGCGCCCGGCGCGCAACCCGGCACGCAGCAACCGCGGCCTGGCCCTGGAGAGCGGCCGCTTCGCCTACTTCGCGGCCCAGACGGCGGACGACGGCGGGACCATCGCCCTGATGAACCGGGCCCTGACGGGAACGACGGCGGACCTCACCGCCCTGGTCGACCCCGAGGGCGCGTTCATCAACGGGGTGGACGACGCCGAGGGGCGGGTGGGCTTTGGGGCCACTCTGGCCGTCTCGCCCGACGGCCGGTACGCCTTCGTCGCGGGTGAGACCGCCGTCGGCGTGGACCAGCGGGAGCGCCTGTACCTGAGCATCGCGGGGGACGACTTCAAGGTGGTCACGGACGCCGACCAGCCGCTGACCGCCCTGCGGGCCTCCGGTGTTTCGGCGAGCGACAATCTGGTGGCTTTTCTGATCCCGGCCGACGGCGGCGCAGGTGCGTCTGCGGTCTCGGTCGGGTATGCTGTTCTGCCGCCGCCGGGTGAGTGACCCGGTGCCGGTATGGATCGGGTAACCCGGTTCGCGGCATCCGCCCCCGGCGCGGTGGGCGGACGGGTGGCTGTTCCGCTCGCGGCGGCGAGTTCGCCGTCGTGCAGAACCGGGCATGTCATGCGACTGATCTGGCGGGGCCCGTGACCCGGTCGCCGCCCGAGGAGGCACTCAGGGAGTTTGGCGCGAGGAGTTCCGGCGGCGCGGGCGGTGGTGTTCGCGCGGGGCTCCGCGTGGGCCGCAGGCCCCGCCGGAGGGTACCGGCGGGGCATCGGGCTCGTCGGCGTTTAATCAATATTTGTATGAGGAGATCTAAAGCGATGAAGTGTCTGGCTTGTGCGCTGAGCGTGGTTGCAGTGGGGCTGTTCCTGGTGGCGGGTAGCGGTTGCGCGACCGGCGGTGGCGGGGGCGGGGGTGGTGGCGGCGGCGCCGATGCCGTGGCCGGGGCGGCGACCTACGCGGGGAGCTGCACGGAGTGCCACGGCACGCCCGGCGAGGGTGGCGCCCAGGACCTCTCCGGCCTGTCGGCGGCTGCCCTCGAGGCGGGGGCCACCGCCGCAGGACACGCCGCGGTCGAGCTGTCCGACCAGGACTACGCCAACCTCGCGGCGTTTCTCGACACCGGGGGGGGCGAAGGTGAAGGGGAAGGCGAAGGTGAGGGCGAAGGAGAGGGTGAAGGCGAAGGAGAGGGAGAGGGCGAGGGCGAGGGCGAGGGAGAAGGTGAAGGCGAAGGTGAAGGGGAAGGCGAGCCGCTGATCAAGACGCACATCGTGATGGACGGCAACCTGTTGGCCATGCGGCCGAAGGCCGGTGACGACCTGATCGTCTGGGGTGAAGACGACTCGGTCTGGTATATTGTACCCTCCGAGACGGACGGCACGGCCACCACCGCCAACGAGATTCCCGAGGGCGAGCGGTTCGCCAACAGCCATTTCGCGGTGGCCGGCAAGAAGGTCCTGCTGGTCACGGGCCTGGGCGAGGTGCGGGTATACGACACGCAGACCGGTGCCTCCCGGGACTTCCTCTCGACCGAGGTCCTGCTGGCCAACGTGCAGTTGACCGAGGATATCCTGCCCGGCCTGACGCAGTCGTCGGGAGACTACTTCGCCACGCTGAACGACACCGACCGCGTGGAAGACGGCCAGGCCGTCAAGGTCATCACCGTGGCCGGCGACGATCCGGACGCCTGGACGGTGACCAGCTTCCCCAATCCCCTCGACATCCTCGACGACCCCATCGAGGACTTCGAGCACGTCGCCGTGGACGCCGACTCGGGTCGTGTCGTGGCGGTGGCCAACGACGATATCTACGTGTGGGACATCGCCGTGCCCGAGGACGCCCCGCTGTTCATCGACCTGGGCCTGGGCACCGACAAGGGCAGCGTCAGCGACCAGTGGCAGGTTCAGTTCGACGGGCAGTACGTCCTGTTCCATCAGTTCCCGGACCACTTCCCGCTCGGTCTCGGCATCACCAACGCGGCGCTGGTGAACGTGGATGACGAGACCCTCACCGTGTTCACCAACAACCCCTCCCAGCACAACGCCCCCCTCGTGCTGGCGGGCGGCAGCTTCGGCTACACCCAGTACAAGGAGGACCTCGACTCACAGGACTTTGCCGGCACGAGCTATCGCAGCGCCATCGGGCTGCTGGCGGACGCCCCGGCGTCCACCCTGGCCAGCCAGTCGGATACCTACGATCTGCGGACGTCGAGCTTCGACTTCAGTCCGCTGGCGCGCGAGGAATGCCAGGAAACGGCCAAGAAGATCGGCTACGGGGCCACCATGTGCCTGACGCCGGACGGCAGCCGCTGGTTCCTGGCCGGGTCCGGCCCGATCGACGCCGACCTGGACTACCTCCAGATGAGCGAAGGCGGCGCCTTTGTGGACTTCGACGACCCCGAGGACAACACCGTCACGGGGAGCGTCATGGCCACCGATGTGGCCTGCTCGAGCAGTGTCGTGGCGTTCCGTGCCCTGCGTGAGGAGGACACGGGACTAGGCTGCTCGACCGAGGCCGAGTGGGTGCTCGGGTTCATCCTCCTGGAGCGGCTCGCCGAGTAACGCCGCTCCGGGCGAACGCGGACTTCGACAAGCGGTGCGCCCCGCAGCGACCGGGACGGAACGATCGGTTCCGTTCCGAGCGTTGCGGGGCGCCGCTGCTTTGAGGGTGGCTCAGGACGCCGCAGCACACCCGGGCAAACGGTCTGCCGCCACCGGCGCCTCTCAATCCGGAAAACGCGACGGGGACACGCCGATGGCCAGGATGCCGCAGGCCAGGATGGGCGACAGGCCGAGCCGGCGTGCCTCGGCGAGCAGCTCCGGACCGTCCGCCCCGGGGTTGACGTACAGCTCGGCCGGGGCGGCGGTGACGATCTCCGGCAGCACGGTGATCCCGATCTCGGGCGGCAGGTACAGCAGAACGCGGTGGGGGCGCCCGGGGATGTCGGCCAGGCGGGTGAAGGCCTCGACCCCCTCGACGGTTCCGCCGCGGGGGTTGACCGGGTGGACGGTCCAGCCCTGCTGGAGGTAGGCCCGCACGGCCTTGTTGCCGAACTTGCGGCGGTCGGCCGAGGCTCCGACGATGGCTGCGGACGGTCGTATCATGGGGTCTCCCGGTGTGTTCCGTCGCGGGAAGCTGCGGTCACGACCCGCCGTGGACCGTTGCGATGGCCGGCTTCAGGCTGGCGTCGAGGCAGGCCTGGAGGAAGCGGCCGGGGTCGGCAGGGCGGATGTTGGCCTGTTTCAGCAGCCGGCCGACCAGCTCCTCGACCAGCAGGTTGAAGGCGCGGTCGCGGTATGACTTGCGCAGGGCCAGTTGGATCTCGGCGAAGCCGGGCTCCTGGTGGGCTTCGATGGTTCCGACTCGGACAACGAAGTAGGCGTCCGCGGTTTCGACCACGCCGCTGGTGCCGCCGGGCGGGAGGCGGAACAGGGCGTCCACGGCCGGCTGCCAGCGCGGCCGCAGGCTGTCTCGGCCGATGATGCCCCAGCCTCCTCCGTTGGCCGCCTGAACGCCCCCGGAGTGGGCGCGGGCAACCTCCTCGAAGTTCGCCCCGCCGCGCAGCTCGGCCAGGGCCCGGTCAATCGTCGCCCGGGCGGCCGAGGGATCCTCCCCTTTGGGCACGTCGATCAGGAACATCTCCCGCCGCTCGGGCTCGGTGAGCTCGGCCTTCTGCTGCTCGAAGAACTGCATCAGCTCGCGGCGGGTCGGCTCCTGGATCCTGGGAGCCACGGTGAGCTGGAGATGGCGGATGATGATCAGCTCGCGGCGGACTTTCTCGCGGGCCTCTTCCGGGGTCAGTCCCCGTTCGGCCATGGCCCGTTCCCAGCGCACGTGCCGGCCGTCGTGCTGCTCCTGGACGATATCGCGGATGCGCTGATCGGTGAACTTGTCGATCATCTCGTTCTCGGCATCCTCGAGCCGGCGGGAGGCCTCCTGGTAGAGCAGGACCTCGCGGGTTTTGTCACGGACCTGGTTCTGGATGCGCTCGACGAGGTACTCGCGGTAGGCGGTCGGCGTCATCTCGGCCGACTTGCGGGCGAGTTCGGCCCGGACTGGTCCAAGGACGTCCTCGACGGTGATGGTGTCCTCGTTGATCTGGAGGACATCGCCCGGCGGCTGGGCGTCCGGCGCGGCGATGGGGTCGCGGGCGGCCTCGGTGGCGGCCAACGGGGGGGCATCCACCCGGGTGGCGGCGGTGTTCCGGCCGGCCGCCGACCGGTGGGCGTCGAAGTGGCGGAGCCTGTCGCCTCCGCAGCCGGCCAGCACGAGCAGAAGCAGGGCCGGGAGCCTGCCGTGCGCGGGCCCGCGCCGGCTCGCCACGCCGCAGAGGAACGCGATCGGGGAGCGCCGCTTCCTTACGGTCGCGGTTCTGTTCCGGCCGGCTCTGTTACGACGGGCGTCGGTCGCGGTCCACTTCGGGGCGGGCGGCGAGTGTCTGGTCATGGGACGGCTGGCTCCGGTTGGGTCGCCAGGTACTTGCACAGCACCCTGAGCAACGTCGGTGGTTCCAGGTAACTGTCCGGCAGCCGCCAGTGTATCGTCTTGGCGTCGGGCATGCGCGCCGTTCCCGGTGCTTCGGCGAAGACGGGCTCGAGGCGGCGGTGATCCTCGACCGAGAAGACCACGTCCGGGCGGCGGACCACGATGGACCTGATGCCCCACTGGCCGGCCCGGACGCGCACCTCGGCCAGTTGCAGGAGCCGGCCGACGGGCTCCGGATAGTCGCCGTACGCATCGGTCAGGTCCTGCTCGAGCTGCCGCAGTTCGTCGATGGTCCGGCAGGAGACGATCCGCTTGTAGATGTCGATGCGGGCCCTCTCGGCGGTGACGTACCGGGTGGGCACCTGCCCGGAGACGCCCAGCTCGAGCTGCACCCGCGGCGGATGCGGATCGGGCCGGCCCTGGAGGCGGCGGACGGAGCGTTCGAGGAGCTGGCAGTACATCTCGTAGCCGACGGCGGCGATGTGCCCGCTCTGCTCGGGGCCCAGGATGTTGCCCGCCCCCCGGATCTCCAGGTCGCGCATGGCGATGCGGAAGCCGGCTCCCAGCTCGCTGAACTCCTCGATGGACTTCAACCGCCGGGCGGCCTTGGGAGTGACCGGGCGGCCGCGGGGCAGCAGCAGGTAGCAGAAGGCCCGGTGCTTGCTCCGGCCCACGCGGCCGCGGAGCTGGTGCAGATCGGCCAGCCCGAAGCGGTCCGCCCCGTCGATGAAGATGGTGTTCACCCGCGGGATGTCGATGCCGCTCTCGATGATCGTCGTGGCCACCAGCACGTCCGCCTCGTGACGCACGAAGGCGGTCATCACCTTCTCGAGCTCGGTCTCCTTCATCTGCCCGTGGCCCACCAGAAAACGGGCCTCCGGAACGATCCGCCGGAGTTCATCCGCCAGGGCCCGGATGGATCGGACCCGGTTGTGCACGAAGTAGACCTGCCCGTCGCGATTCATCTCCCGCAGGATGGCCTCGCGGATCAGCCCGGGGTCGAAGGGCCGGATCTGCGTGGCGATCGAGCGGCGGTCCATCGGCGGCGTGGCCAGGGAGCTGATGTCGCGGATGCCCAGCATGGCCATGTGCAGCGTGCGGGGAATGGGCGTGGCCGTCATGGTCAGCACGTCCACCGTGTGGCGGAACCGCTTGAGGGCGTCCTTGTGCTCGACGCCGAAACGCTGCTCCTCGTCGATGATCACCAGGCCCAGGTCGGCGAAGGCGACGTCCTTGCTGAGCAGGCGGTGCGTGCCGATGAGGATGTCCACGCGGCCCTTGCGGGTGTCCTCGATGATCCGCCGTTGTTCGGCGGCACTGCGGAAGCGGGAGAGGCAGGCGACGGCGAACGGGTAGTCGGCCAGCCGCTCGCTGAAGGTCTGGTAGTGCTGCTCGGCCAGCACGGTGGTGGGGACCAGGACCGCGACCTGCCTGCCGTATTCCACCACCTTGAAGGCGGCCCGGATGGCCAGCTCGGTCTTGCCGTAGCCCACGTCGCCGCAGAGAAGGCGGTCCATGGGGCGGACGCCCTGCAGGTCGCGTTTGAGTTCGTCGATGACGACGAGCTGGTCCTCGGTTTCCTCGTAGAGGAAGGAGCCCTCGAACTCGCGCTGCCAGGTGGTGTCGGCGGGGTAGGCGACGCCCTCGGCGGTCTCCCGGGCGGCCTGGACTTCGAGGAGCGAGCCCGCCAGGTCGCAGACGGCGTCGGCCACGCGCTCGGTGGTCTTTCGCCAGCGCGTGCCGCCGAGCTTGGAGAGCTTGGGAGTGACGGCCCCCGCGCCGATGTACTTCTGCACCAGATCGACCTGCGAAACCGGCACGTGCAGGCGGGCGGCGTCGGCGAACTCCAGGCTGAGGAACTCCTGGGGCTCGGCGGCGCCGTCCTTGCGGAGGGTCTCCATGCCGGTGAACCGGCCGATGCCGTGGCTGACGTGAACGATGAGGTCCCCGGGCTCCAGGTCCAGCCAGCTCTCCACCTGCCGGGTGGCCTGCACGCGGCGGATGCGGCGGCGCTGGTGGTAGCGGTGGAAGATCTCGTGGTGCCCCACACAGAGGGTCCGGGCCGGAACCCACTCGAAGCCGCGGTGCAGCACGCCGATCGCCAAGTGGATCGACGGAGGAACAGCTCCGGCGTGCTCGGCCAGGATCTCGGCCAGGCGCTGCCGTTCGGGCTCGTTATCGCAGAAGACGTGGATCTCGTGCCCGGCCGCGGCGGTGCACAGCTCGGCGATCGCCTCGGAGGTCTTGCCCTCGAAGCGGCTCAGCGAAGTCACCTCGAAACGGAAGAAGTCGCCTGCTGCGGAGCCCGGGGTCCCCGCAAACCGGCCCAGGTGGAGCCGGGTGAATTCGCCCGCCCGGGCGAGAACCTGCGAGACCGGCTCCACGCTGTCCGGATCGGAGATCCGCCGCTGGAAGGTCTGCCCCAGCTCCTGTATCTCGGTGGGCTCGTCCAGGGCGATCAGGGTGTCGGGGGGGAGGAACTCCAGGAGACTGGTGGTATCCTGGTCCCGCGTGGTCTGCGTGTGCGGCAGGGCTGGAATCAAGGCCGCCTCCAGGACTTCCCGGGAGCGGTGCGTCGAGACATCGAACCGGCGGAGAGACTCGATGCGATCGTCGAAGAACTCGAGGCGGACCGGGACGACCTCCCCGGGCGGAAAGACGTCCAGGATTTCCCCGCGGAGAGCGAAGTCCCCGGGCGACTCCACGCGTTCGAGGCGTTCGAAGCCCCGCTCGGAGAGCCAGGCGGCCAGCTCGCCGAGTTCCCGCTTCTGGCCGGGTGCCAGCCGGAGCGTGTTGGCTTCGAGGGCCGCGGCGGTGGGGACCGGCTGCATCAGGGCCTGCACCGGGGCGACGATGACGTGCGGGCCGTCCGGGCTGCCGCTGAGCAGCGTGCAGACGCGAACGCGCTCCGCCTCGATCTCGCCGCTGCCCGGGCCCTCGCCGGGAATGGACTCCCACGCCGGGAGCATCTGGCAGGGCCCGCCGCTGAACAGCTCCAGGTCGTCCTGGGCGTCGTCCGCCGCGTCCAGCCGGGCGGTGACGTACAGGACCGGTCGCCGGGCCGCCTCCGCGGCGACCGCGACGACAAGAGGCGCAGACGATCCCCACAGACCGGAAACGACCAGGTCCCCGGACCGGTCTTCCTCAACGCGGGCACACAGGGCCCGGAGCGTCGGATCTCTGGCGATGGTCGCGATTGCCATGCCGCCTGTCAGCCATAGTAGACCGTATCCGTCGGTGGCGACAAGCCGGCCCGCCGTGCACAAGTTCGCACAACAAACGACGGCCCGCCGGTGGCAGCCGACCGACAGGAGCTATATGCTTATACTCCAAGGGTAGTTAACACGCATGATCCTCCCTGGGCGGCGCGCCGCGGCGACCACCACGCTCATCCGGGCGTTGGCCGCCCGCTCCGGCGCCCGCAGGAGCAACACGAATGTGCTCTCGACCGATGACGCTCGTCGCCGGGCTGGTCCTTCTTGCCGCCCCCGCATCTCTCGCGCAGGAGCGCGTTCTGCCCGAGCAGTTCACGCTGGGCAGGTACATCCCCGAAGCCTGCTGGTTCTACGTGCACGGCGTCCACAACCCCGATCGCGCCGTGATCGACCTGCAGTGGGATCGGGTGGTGGCCGCCATCGATGTCGCCGGCCTGGAAGCGGAGGTCCGGCGCATGATCGCCTCGGCGCTGCCCGATGCCCGCCAGGAGGACTTCGAGCGGCAGTGGCAGGCCGTGGCCGGCGTTGCCTCCCAGGTGAACTGGTCCAGCTTGGGAACCAGGGAATGCGCCGTCAGCATGCGGATCGCGCCGCTGCCCACCCACCTGCTGCTGCTGCGCGGCGATCCCGGCTCCGGGCCGGCCAACCTGGAAGCCCTGGCCAGCCTGCTGCACGAGCTGGCCGCGCTCAACAACAAGCTCTCCGTGGAGAAGAAGATCGCCGGCAAGGTGCGGCTCTGGTCCCTGCACATCCCCGGCGTCCCCTTCTCCATCCAGCTCTTCGGCCGCGGCGACGTCGTCGGCGTCTGCACCGGCGAAACGCTCACCGCGGAGGCCATCGCCCTGCTGGACGGCCGGCGAAGCGGGCCGACCATCCTGGACAGCAAGCGACTGCAGAAGGCCCTCCGAACGCTGCCCCCCCCAGAGGACGTGGTCCAGTTCATCGATTTCCGGGCGCTGTTCGTCGATCTGAACGCCATGCTCGAGGAGGCCCTCCAGCAGACCCATCCCGATGGTGAGCCGCCACGCGAGGGGCCGGCGATCTTCAGCGTCATCCAGAGGCTCAACGTGCTGGACTACGTGGCCATGGTCCAGGAGACCGACGGCCTGCGGGAACTCACCCACACCGTCCAGATCATGCGCCCCGACCGCCTGGATGCCGCCTTCGCCCGCGTCTTCCGCAAGGCCGTCGAGACCGACGATCCCCTCCGCTACGTGCCCATCGACGCCACGGCTTTCACCGCCTCCGCCGGGCTCGACTGGGACGAACTCTACGCCTTCGTCCTCGGCATCATCGAGACCGACATCCCCCACCAGGGCCCGGCCCTGCTGGCCCGCTGGCAGGCCTTCCAGGAGCAGGTCGGGTTCGACCTCCAACGCGACTTCCTCGACTGGTTCCACGGCGAGACCATCCGGGTGTCGCTGCCCGGCAGGGGCGCCCAGCCGCTCGGCTCCTATGTCTGGATGCTGCGCGTCAAGGATCCCGAGCGGGCCTGGCAGAAGGTCAGGGCGGCGATGGCCGCCCTCGACGAGAGGGTCTTCCGCCGCTACCTGAACGTCCCCCTGGACGCCATCCCCGCGACCGAGGTGCGTTCGGAGAACTTCGTCACCCTGGTGCACCCCATCCTGGTGAGCTTCATGCTGCAGCCGGTCGTGGGGGTGCACGGGAACTGGCTGGTCATCGGCACCTCGGCCGGCGCCGTCAACAAGTGCCTGGACACCGCTGCCGGCAAGGCGCCCAACATCACCGAATCCCCCGCTACCGCAGGGAGGGCATCACCAGTCCCCGGGGCCGCCTGTGGTCCACCTCCTTCAGCGACCTGAGCACGCTGGGCCAGGACCTGTCGAACGCCCTGTTCTTCGCCGGGGTCGTCGGCGGCATGATCCCCGACGAGCCGGAGACCCGCACGGTCAAGGGGATCCTGGCGCTGCTCCGCAGCCTGGCCCCCGCCCTGGCCGAGATCGACTTCTACTCCTCGGCCTCAACCGCCACCACCTTCGACGGCACGACCTGGCGCGTGGAGGCGGTCACCACCTACAAGGAGTCCATCCTCCCGGAGAAGTAACGACGAGCCGCCGGGTTCATCCCGGCGCTGATCGACAGCGTCCTCCGCTGTGCCGAACCGTTGAGATGATACCCTGAGGCCCAGGACCGACCCCTACCCCAGCTCCTGGAGGGCCAGCACGCTCTCGATGAGCAGGGAGGATGCCCAGCCGTGCGGGGCGGCCCAGTAGGCGAAGTCCATGTTGGGAATGAGCTCGGGGAGCTGGCCGGTGGGGTTGGTGTTGGCCAGGGCGGTGGCCAGGCAGGCTCGGGCGGCGTCGATGTGGCGTTGTCTGGCTTCGCCGGACACGTGGGCCGCGAGGCGCAGGCGGCACAGCGCCGCCCACAGCGTGTTCACGCAGCCCGGCCCGCCGCCCATGTAGGTTTCGTTCTGGAAGCGCAGGATGGCCTGGCCGCCCTTCACGGGCACGGAGATCCGGTCGGTGAGTGTGTCCAGGGTCTGGGTGGCCACCCGGCGGGCGTCGTCGTTCTCCAGGTCGAGCACGCCCCAGGGTTCGATCAGGCCCAGGCAGGACGAATCCAGCGTGCTGTCGAGCTGGCCGTTCGGATCGACCCGGCGGTGCCAACAGCCCAGTTCATTGCTCCAGAAGGTCTCCCACAGAACCCGCTGGAGCAGTTGGGGGTCGGGGTTCGGCGTCCCGAAGACGCGGCCGCCATCCCGCAGGGCCGCCACCACGCCGGCCTGGGTGTAGGCGAACGACCCCCAGCAGCACTCCCAGAGATCGGCCGACTGGCAGTGGAGCCCATCCTCACCGATATGGCGAATGATGGCCTCGGCCGCCCGGCGTGCCGGACGCGAGAAGCGGTCCACGAACGCCGCCCGCCCGTCGCCCAGCATCTCGGCGAACAGCGCCGCGGCATGGAGCACGGCACACGTCTGGTCGAGCTGGATTTCGTGCTCCCGGACACACCAGGACGGCGCCTCCAGACCGTTGCTCCAGTACCGCTGGTACCAGTGCCCGTCGTCGAGTTGGGTCCTGATGCTCCAGTCGAAGAAGGCCTCGGCCATTTCCGGAAAGCCGATGCGAGCGGAGGTCATGGCGCTGACCGCCGCGTCACGGGGCCAGCAGTAGCCGTAGCCGCCCGAGAAGGCGTAGTAGGGGTCGAACTCCGGGGCGGCCACGAACGAGCCGGAGGGCTTGTCGAACAGGTCGTGGAGCACCAGGACGGCCCGGTTGTAGGCCGTGGCGAACTCGCTGATCCGGCAGGGCGTGGCCCGTTCGAGGATGTCGCGGCAGCGGGCGGTGACCCGCTGCTCGTGGTGCTCGAAGGGCACCGCCGCCAGGCGGCAGGCGGCGTCACTGGCCCGGGGCCGCTCCCGCCCGCCCGCCAGCACCAGCATCACCTCCCAGTGCTGCGCTTCCACCGGATCGAAAGCCACCGCGAAGTCCACGTCGCCCATGCACTGGTCCGAGCCGCCCAGGTTGCCGTGCTGCATGGCCTCCTTGGTGCCCGAGGCGCCGCCCGACTGCACCGTGCCGGTCTGCACCCGGAAGGGGCGGTCGGCCGCCAGGGCCAGGACCACGTCCCGGAAGTGCTGGACCACGGTGTGCGAATCGGGCAGGAAGTGCACCGCGTTGCGACGGTCCACGTCCCCCAGGGAAAGATTGAGGTACTGCATCACGGTCAGCGGCGGGACCCCCTCGCCCCGGGTGATCGCGATCCGCCGCACCAGGGCCTGGTCGTCCGGCGGCAGCAGGTCCGTGGTCTCGATGGTCAGGTCATACTGCCGGTGGCGGAGAGTGCTGGTGACGATGTTGGTGTCCGCGACGAAGGCCTGCGACCGCTCGAACGCATCGGCGAAGCACCACAGCAGGTGCGGCCCGCCCGGGTCGTGCACGTAGACCGCGTGCATGCCCTCGCGGATGTTCTGGGCGAAGTCCAGGTGCGGGTAGAAGAAGGCCATGATCTCGCCCGCGGCGCCGAAGGTGGCCAGCGACAGCGAGTTCCCGGTGGCGGTGGTGGGCAGGAACACGGGGATGCCTCCCTGCAGGGTTACAGCGGGTCCTTGCGGGCTCGAAAGCGGCGGAAGTCGCAGGGGGTGGCGCCCGCGGCCGGCAGGTAGCACTCCCGGAAGTAGTCCAGGACCATCCGGTCGGCGTTGAACCGCCAGCCCAGGCTGATGATCGCCCAGCGGATCCGCTCCAGCCACCGCCGGGGAACGCCCTGCCCGTCACGATCGAAATAGAGGGGGATGACCCGGCGCTCCAGCGTGTCGTAGAGGTTGGCGGCGTCCCGGCGGGTCTGCTCCTGGATGTCGGGATGGCTGCCCCCGTACCCGATGGCGAAGCCGTTCTGGCCGTCGTAGGCTTCCGCCCACCAGCCGTCCAGGATGGACAGGTTCAGCCCGCCGTTGAGCAGCACCTTCTGACCGCTGGTGCCGCAGGCCTCCAGCGGCCGGACCGGGTTGTTCAGCCACACGTCCACGCCCTGCACCAGGTGCCGGGCGACGCCGATGTCGTAATCCTCGATGAAGGCCAGCCGTCCCCGGAAGCGCGGATCGCGGGAGAGCCGGTGGATCCGCTGGATCATCTTCTTGCCCTGTTCGTTGGCGGGGTGGGCCTTGCCGGCGAAGACGAGCTGGATCGGGCGCTGGTCGTCGGTGATCAGTTTCAGCAGGCGATCCTCCTCGGTGAAGATCAGATCGGCCCGCTTGTAACTGGCGAAGCGGCGGGCGAAGCCGACGGTCAGGGCTTCGGGGTCGAGCAGCTTCTGCGCCTCGGCGGCCTGCTCGGCCTCGCCGCGACGCTGGCATTGCCGGGTGTTGCGGCGGCGCACGAAGTCGATGAGCCGCTGCTTGAGCTGGTTGTGCACGTCCCAGAGCTCTTCGTCCGGGATGTTGGCGATGCCGTCCCAGGTGGGCGGCTCGCTCATGTCCAGGTCCCAGCTTTGCTCGAGGTACCGCTCGTAGAGCCGGTGCATCCGGGGGGCCAGCCAGCTCAGGACGTGGACGCCGTTGGTGATGTGGCCGATGGGCACTTCCTGCTCGTGCCGCATGTTCCACAACGGGCGCCACATCTTCCGGCTGATCCGCCCGTGCAGAGCCGACACCCCGTTGGCCCGGTGGCAGCATCGCAGGGCCACCACCGTCATGCAGAAGGGCTCGTGGTCGTCCTCGGGGCTGACCCGGCCCAGGCCCAGGAACTCGTGGCGGGTCAGGCCGAGGCCCTCACGCACCTGGCTCACGTGCCGGTCGATGAGTTCGGGGCTGAACTGGTCGTGGCCCGCGGGCACGGGCGTGTGGGTGGTGAACAGGGAGCGGCGACCGACGTGGTCGCGGGCGTCCTCGAAGGAGGCACCCTCCCAGACCATGGTCAGGCGAATCCATTCCAGCAGGGCGAAGGCGCAGTGCCCCTCGTTGAGGTGGAGCACGCCGGGCATGCGGTGCACCGCGGCCAGGGTACGGATCCCGCCGACCCCCAGGATGAGTTCCTGCTGGATGCGGGTCTCGTGGTCGCTGGCGTACAGCCGGCCGGTGAGCATGCGGTCGGGCTCGTCGTTCTGCGGGAGGTTGCTGTCCAGCAGGTAGAGGTCGGACCGTCCCACGGTGGCCAGCCAGGCCTGGACCTTGACGGACCGGCCGTTGAGCGGCACGTCGATGACGAGCCGTTCGCGTCCGTCCAGCGTCATCACCGGTTCGAGGGGCAGGGTCTCGACCTCGGTGGGTTGGTAGGTCTCCTGCTGCATCCCGTTGGTGTCGAGCTGCTGGTGGAAATAGCCCTGGGCGTAGAGCAGGCCCACGCCGACGATGGGCACGCCCAGGTCCGAGCAGCTCTTCATGTGGTCGCCGGCCAGCAGGCCGAGTCCACCCGCGTAGGTGGGGATGGACTCGTGCAGGCCGAACTCGGCGGACATGTAGGCCACCGGCCAGACCCGCAGCCGCGACGCCCGGCGGAGGCCCCAGGCCCCCTTGCCGGTGCAGTAGTGGGTCAGTCTTTCGACCGCCTCGTCGATGCGCCCGGCCAGGTCGCGTTGCCCGACCAGTTCGGCCAGCCGGTCCGGTCCCATTTCCTTGAGGAAGACCACGGGGTTGTGGTTGACCGCCCGCCAGAGTTCGTTGTCCAGTTCGCGGAATATCTCGATCACCTCGGGGTGCCAGGTCCACCAGAGGTTCCGGGAGATCCTCTCCAGTTTGTGGTACGGCGAGTCGCTATGCGGCATTGCAGCGGGATCCGATTTCATGAAGCCCAGTCGGCCGGCCGCCACCCTGCGTTCCGGCCCCGACGTTCAGAAGCTAACCGTTTCGCGCCCCGGCGCGAAGACCGGCCCCTCCGGCCTGGTGACGCCCGCCCTCCTGCTCCGGCATGCCGGTCGGGCCGGGATAGGGAACCACCCCCTACCCTTGCCTCACTTTCGGACGGGCGGGCCGGTTTTGTCCAGTCTTCAGCAGACCGAAGCAGAGAATGACCGCCGGGGCAGCGCCCGCCTCCGGCACAGGAGCAACGGCCACCGCTTCGGGTTTGGCGGGCGGGGCGTGGGCCTCGGTCCCCCCGAGGGGCGGGAACCGGCCAGTGGCTCGTGGGGCCGGACCTGTCGTCGGCGGGCCGCTGGTCATTCCTGGACGGCCACGGTGTAGACGCGCTCGGTCTCCAGGGCGATGGTGTCCCAACTGAACCGCGATTCGGCCTGCACCCGACCGTTGAGCCCCATCCAGCGGGCGTGCTCGAAGTCGGCCAGCGTCGTCCCCACCCCCCAGCCGAGGGCTTCGGTACTGTCCGAGACCACCAGCCCGTCGTAGCCGTGGGTGACGAACTCGGCGGGCCCGCCGTTGCGCGTGGCCACCACGGGCTTGGCCGCGCTCCAGGCCTCCAGGATCACGATGCCGAACGGCTCGTTGCGGCTGGGCACGCACACCAGATCGGCGCTCTTGAACAGGCTGACCAGGTCCTGCCCGTTGCGGTGTCCCAGGAAACGGGTCGAATGGGCGATGCCCAGCTTGACGGCCTGCCGCTGGAGATCGGCCAGCATGTTCCCGTCGCCCACGAACACGAACTTGGCGTTGGGGTGGTGCCGCAGGAGGCCGGGCACGGTGTGCAACAGGAGGTCCGGCCCCTTCTGCCAGGCCATCCGCCCGACGAAGAGCACCACCGGATCACGGGACCCCGCCCCGTAGGTCGCCCGCACCTCGCCGGGGTTGACCGGCTCGTCGTAGCGGTGCGGGTCCACGCCGTTGTACACCGTGCTCAGCTTGTCGGCGGGCACGCGGTAGATCTCCTGGACCTCCTTGCGCAGGGCATGCGACACGCAGATCACCTGGTTGGAGACGAACGTGCCTTCCCATTCGACGTGGCTGATCTGCTGGCTGCGGCCGGGACAGTGCTGGTTGCCGCACCGGCCGTACTCCGTGGAGTGGACCGTCATCACCACCGGCTTGCGATGGTGGTTCTTCGCCTGCACCAGGGCCCGGGCGCACAGCCAGTCGTGCCCGTGCACCAGATCGAACTCCCGGCCGCCCAGCGAGGCCTCCACCTCACCGAAGTGCCACACCAGGCTGTCGCACATCCGCCCCGTCTCTTCCACCAGGTCGGGATGGAACTCGAAGGGGCAGCGATGGTAGGACACCCCGTTGACCTGCTCGAACCTGCTCTGTCCCTCGCCAATCCGGGTGAACACGTGAACGTCGTGCCCGCGGCGGCACAACGCTGACGCCAGGCCCGTGACGTGAGGGGCCACCCCACCCACCGCGATCGAGTGGAGGGTCTCCCACGAGAATAGCGCGATCCGCATTTCCGTTCCCCCCGGTGGAGAGCCTCTCTTGTCTGGATCGATGGGGGTGGCGGGAGCACCCCCGGCGCGGCGGCCTCGGGAAGCGTCCGCGGCGGTGGCCACCGACCCGTGCTCCGGTGCTACGCTCCCACGCTCGGTTGCCAGTTTGCCGAGTCCCACTGCCCCGACTGCGATATCTGAGCAGTGCTGCTCGAGACCGGCGGTGCCTTGGGAGCCAGGAACCGCAACAGAAGGCCCTCGTTGCCGCTGTCCGAGCCCAGGAGCGTCTCGGCGGAGATGAGTTCCACGCTGAAGCCGCCTGCCGGGGCGTCCTGACGCGGAGTCTGGGGCGTGGAAGTGCTGGCGTGCCAGCGTTGCCGTACCGCGGTGGCGGTGGCCAGAGGGGCAACGACGTAAGCGAACTTGTCAGTCATCCAACGTGTCCGGCAGCGTACCGCTCGGCGTCCGTCGCTGCCGAACAAATAGAAGGGACGGTCAGAGGGGGCGACGCCCAGCTCCTCGGGCGTGCTGTTTCGTTGACGGCCGGCCATGGGGGCTTTCCTCCTAAGACAAGTCAGACCGCCCGGCGCAAAACGCCGGTATCTTCCGCACCTTCTTTCCCTTCCCTGTTTTCTGTTTCCGGCCCGGCTTGGCGACAGTCACGCGGCCCCTCCGCGTGAGCGGAATGGGCTGCCGTCGCCGTGGGGGACAGCGTTCCGGGGAACGCTGATGGGTCACAGTAGAGAGCCACGCGTCCCCACCAGAACGGCGTGGCGACACCGCCGGCGCAGAATCACAGGACCCCTCGGGGCGCGTCGGCGTCAGGTGGTGATGCAACCCCTCCCAAGAAGCAGTCCGTGCCGACGAAGGGGTGTTTGCCCGTAGCCACATTCTGCGCAGCGTCCGTGCCCCACAGGCAGGCAGCTACCGTAATGTTAACCCAAAGCGGCGGGAACGCAAGCGAAACTCCAGCACCCCCCGGAAAATCACAGGCCCGGCCCGTCCGCCGCCGGGCGGAGCCGGCGCCGTGGCCACTGTTTGACCCACCCCCTTGCAAAACGCGCTGCGGCGTGGGATGTTGCCGGGCGATGGGTGAGGGCAGCTCCCCGGAGCAGATCGAGAACCTGCACACACTCCTCGAAGTCTCCCGGCAACTGGGTGCCAGCACCGAGCTGGTGCCCTTGCTGAAGGCGATCGAGCAGGCCGCCCTGCGCGTCCTGGACTGCGAGCGGGCCACCGTCTTTCTCTACGACCAGCAGGCGGGCGTGCTCTACAGCAAGGTGGCTACGGGCGTACGGGAGATCCGCTTCCCGGCCACGGTGGGGATTGCCGGCGAGACCGTCCGCACCCGGGCGGTGGTCAACGTTCCCGACGCCTACGCCGACCCACGCTTCAACCCCGAGGTCGACCGCCAGACGGGTTTCCGCACCCGGAGCCTGCTCAGCTTCTGCCTGACCGGCTACGACGGCTCGGTGGTGGGCGTGCTCCAGGCCCTGAACAAGCGGGGGGCGCCGTTCGGCCCGGCGGACAGGAGCCTGGCCCAGATCCTCAGCTCCCTGGCCGGGGTGGCCATTCAGCGGCAGATGTTGCTGGACGAGTACGCCGAGAAGCAGCGCATCCAACGGGACCTGGCAGTCGCCCGGAGCATCCAGCAATCCCTGTTGCCGGAGGCGGCCCCGGTCGTGCCCGGGTACGACATCGCCGGCTGGAACGAACCTGCGGACGAGACGGGGGGCGCTTGTTACGACTTCGTCGAGCTGGCCGACGGCCGGCTCGGACTCATGCTCGCCGACGCCACCGGGCATGGCATCGGGCCGGCACTGATGGTGTCCGAATGTCGGGCGCTGCTCCGGGCGGCCATCGCCACCGGCGATGACCTGGCGGCCGGGATGTCGCGGGCCAACGCCCTGCTGGCCGCGGACGTGCCGGTGGGGCGGTTTGTCACCACGTTCTTTGGGGTGCTGGATTCCCGGCTCCACGAGATCCGCTACATCAGCGCCGGGCAGGGGCCGGTGCTGCACTTCGCGGCTGCCACCGCCGCCGCCACCGAACTGCCCGCCAGCACCCTGCCGATGGGCATCAGCGGGAACCTCGACGCCACCGTACCTGCGCCCATCCGGCTCGACCGCGGGGACGTCCTGCTGCTGGTGACCGACGGCTTCTTCGAGTGGATCAACCCGCAGGCCGAGCAGTTCGGCACCGAGCGGATCTTCGACCTGGTGCGGGCGCGGCCCCGGGCGTCGGCCCAGGAACTCATCGCGGGCCTGCACAGCGCCGTGGTGGCGTTCGGAAAGGGTACCCCCCAGGCGGACGATCTGACCGCCGTCGTGGTCCGCCGTTTGTAGGGTCCGCCGCAGGGGCCGGGCCGCGGGCGCTGCCCGGGCGAACCGCGCCGGCGACGGACTCGCTGTTCGCCAAACACCCTGCTACACTCCGACGAGGATGCCTGCCGGCGAGCCGGCGCCCTTCGCGGCCCAGGGCTCGGGGTGTGTCTCTTTTGGTCAGAAGGGTGAGTCGGAATGCCGGAAATCGCCTACGTGAACGGGACTTTCTGCGAACTGAGCCGTGCCGTCGTCCCCATCGAGGACCGCGGATTCCAGTTCGCCGACGGCGTGTACGAAGTCGTGGTCGCGTACGGCGACACGTGCTTCGGGCTCGACGAGCACCTCGCCCGCCTGAAACGCAGCCTGGAGGGGATCCGGCTGGCTTTCGATCTCGACCGGCACCGCATTCGCGAGGTGATTGCCGAGGGGATCAACCGGGCCGGTTTTCCCGAGACCATGGTGTATCTGCAGATCACCCGGGGGGTCGCCCCGCGGGCGCACAACTGTCTGAGCGAACTGCGACCCACCGTGGTGGCCACCTTCAAGCCCAAGCCCCGGGTGGCCCCGGAGAAGCGCGAGCGCGGCCTGTCCGTGATCACCGTGCCCGACGTGCGCTGGTCTTTCTGCTACATCAAGTCGGTGGCCCTGCTGCCGAACGTCCTGGCCCGCAACGACGCTCTGGCCCGAGGGTACGACGACGCCGTTTTTGTGGCCCCCGGCGGGGAGGTGCGCGAGGCCACCGCTTCCAACGTGTTCGCGGTTCGGGAGGGGACCCTGCTGTCCCCGCAGCAGACGGAGGCCATCCTCCCGGGCGTGACCCGATCGTTCATTCTGGATTGCGCGTCGCGGATCGAGCTGCCGCATCGCGAAGGGGTGCTGCGGCAGGAGGATCTGGAGAGCGCCGATGAGCTGTTCCTGTCCAGCACGACGATGGACGTCCTGGCGGTGACCCGGCTGAACGACCGGCCGGTTGGGGACGGGCGGGTCGGCCCCGTCACGCGGGCCCTGTACGAGCAGTTCCGCTGTGGTCTTGCCGAGGTGTGCGGTTGAGCAACGCCGGGCGCCGGGTCGGGCCCGACCAGCCTACGGCTCCGCCGGGTCGAGCAGCCAGGGACCCTTCGAGCGATCCAGAGACCAGAGACGATTGTCCCCGTCGATGCCCACCGTGCCGTCGCCCGCCACGTTGTAGCCGAGCGACTCGAGGGTCTGCGGCGAGCAATGACCGTCCACCCAGAGGATGACGGCCTTGCCGAGATGACGGTCGTGGGCGGCGGAGCGTACCCCCGGCGAGTGTTTGTAGCCGGCCACCTCACCCAGCTCGAGGTCGATGTTGGGGGGATCCAGGTTGAAACCCTCGTCACCGTACCGCATCACGTCCTTGGTGTTGTTGGCGTAGTCCTTTCTGGACCGCTCCGGATGGCCCGCCGCGGTGCCCATCGAATCCCCCACCGCGACGCAGGCCGAGGCGGAGCGCACCCGGGAGAGGTTGTTGGGCCAGTTCTTGAACGAGAACGGGTCGGACGAGTCCCGCAGCCGCGAGTTGCCCAGGAACTGGTAGTTCCACCCATAGGACCCGTTGCGTTCGTCGGTCCATGAAGCCACCGACGGGCAGACGTAAACCGGCGAGGCGTAGTTCTGGCGATCGCCGGGTTCGCCTTCGCGATCGTCGGTGAGTTTGGTGGGCTGGGGATCGGCGAACGGCGGCACGCCGACCTCGTTGCCCATCATGGCCAGAAAGGTGGGCCGGTACTTCAGCCCGCCGGCGATCTGCACCTGCCAGTTCTCGTCGTCGACCTTGGGCATCCGCCCGGGCAGCAGGCGATCCTGGTAGGTGTTGGCGTACATGATGATGCCCTGGCCCAGCGTCCTGAGGTTGGCGCTGCACACGGTGGCTCGGGCCTGCTGCCGCGCCCGGGACAGGGAGGGCAGGAGGATGCCGACCAGCGCTGCGATGATGGAGACCACCACCAGCAGCTCGATGAGCGTGAATGCCCCTGTCCGTTTCCGCTCAGCCATGCGCACGCACCCCGCTAGCCGGTTGGAGTCTCAGGCGCCGTGTCTCGGATTCCCCACTACCATAATAGCTCAAAAAGGGCGCGGAAATCCACTTCATCCCCGCCGGCCCGGGTCCGGGAAGTGTCTGCGGACCCGCGGCGGGGGTACGGGTCGCCCCGCCGGCGGGGACGTGGCGAGGGGGCCGCCCCGTTGCTCAGTAGGTGAACACGATGGTTTGCGGTCCCAGCCGGGAGAAGAGCGAGTCGCGGGTGGCCACCCGGGCCTCCGGGATCAGGTTGTCCGGCGGAACGCCCAGCAGCCGCATGCACAGGGGGCAGACCTGGATCTCGGCGCCCCGTTTGACCAAGTCGGCGATCATGGCCGGCACGGGAGGCTCGTTCTCGTAAGAAGTGGTCGCCGGGAGGTCCTTCCGCAGCAGTTCCGGGGCCCGGACGTTGCAGAAGACCACCACCCGGCGTCCGTCGTCGAGGGCATGGCCGGCCAGGGCCAGGCCCATGACCACGGAGTGGAGGTCCTCCTGCCCGCTGGTGAGGTTCAGGACGAACGTGGACTTCTGCCCGGGCTCTTCCGCCCGGGCGGTGAAGACGGCCACGCCGGCTGTGGCGATCACTGCCAGGCAAATGCTGATTGCGATGAGTCTGCGGGGATGCCGTGTCATCTTGATCGATCTCCTAACGCTGGGTCGCTGCTGATGAATGCCTCCGCTGGGCGGCATTGTATCGCCGTGTCTCGGGATTATCGCCTCTCCTGAATCTCCGGTTGGCTCCGGTCCATACCCTGATGGAGCCCTGGAGGCTCCTGGACAGACACGGGGGCCGTACGGCACGCCCGGATCGGCCGGCGATCAGGGCCGCGCGGCGCGAGCCCGCGGACCGGGCATGGCGGAGCGTGTCACCCGTACCGGTCACCAGGCTCGTCCCGGCGCGCCGGGAGTGCTCTGATCAGAGCCGCGCGGCGCAAGCCCGCGGACAGGGACTGGGGTGGCGGTCTGGGGCGGCCCGTCGGCGCCGGTGCCGGCGTTCGCGGAGCGCCCGGGGGCACCCGCCGGGTGCCCCACTTCCAGGGCCACCCCGCGTTTCGCGTCGACCGACCGGACCGGCCCCGGCGGCGTTTCATCATCCGTCCCCACGGGACTTGACCGCCCTGCCGGCGAGGTGGGTCCCAGCCCCGGTGCGCCGGGACCGGGCTACCTTCGGCCTGCCCGGCAGGGGCGGAACGGCGGAGCGCTGCACGGACCTCTGCAGCTCGCCAGGCTCACGCCCCGGAGCCAACAAGATATCCAGGTCGCCTCTTTCGATGGGCTGCCACGGGCGTGCGGTCACGCCGGCGGGCCCCTGCGGACTCCGCCCCGAGGGCGGGCTCTCTTCCGTTCTTGGCCGATCCGGGGTTCAACGGGCGGTGGCTGACGCTTTCTTACAACCCGGCCGGTGTACGGTCGGGTTCTCGCGGGCGGGGCAGCGAACCTTCGTCCTCCGGGGTGTGGACCCCCGATCCCGCGGAACTATACTGGACTCGGGGACTTGGCGGTGGCACCGGTTGCCGTGATTCCGCATCGTCTCAGCGGGGAGCAGGCCGACCGGACTGCCGCGCCGTCAGGGAATCTCGGGGAGGAGCGGCTCGCCGTGCTTGCTCGCCGTCGTGCGCCACGTGGCTTTACCCTGATCGAACTGCTGGTGGTGATCAGCGTCATTGCCCTGCTGATCGGCATCCTGGTGCCCAGTCTGTCGAAGGCCCGTCGCCGGGCCCGGACCACGGTGTGCCTGACGCAGCTCGGCCAGGTGGGCGTGGCCATGCAGCTCTATGCGGACCGCAACCGCGGTTACGTGCCGCAGGTCTACGGCGGCCCCATCGCCTGGGGCGAGGAGCGGGGCGCGCTGTGGAAGCTGATGGTGGGCTCCCGGGTGATGCTGGACACGAACGAGGCACCCCGGGTGCTGGTCTGCCCGGAATCCCGGCCCCGCGGAGCGGTGAGCTATGCGCTCAACGCGGTGCTCTTCGGATACGTCGATCCGGCCTACCTGGACCCCGACGGAAGCGGTGAAGAAGAGCCGCCCGAGCACGCCCTGTTCGTTCCCCCGCTGCGCCTCTCAGTGATCCGCGAGCCTTCCCGCCTGGTCGGGTTGTACGACGTGCGCGTCGAGTCGCTGGCCCGCGTCTGGCACACCCAGGTGGACAAGGACGAGGCGGACATGTCCGATCAGTTCACGGCCACGGGCATGCTGGGCACGGCCCGTCCGAATCCTGCCGGCTTCATGTGGCAGCTCTCGCTCGATGAGCCGCCCGTCGAGGCGGAGACGCCCCACGCCGACGCCCACAACATCCTCTTCGCCGATGTGCACGTAGCCACCCACCGTGCCTGGGACCCCGCCATCATGACCCGGCTCGCCGGGCTGGAACCCAACGACAGCCAGCTTCACTGAACCTCTTCGGCCGGCGCGCCCGCGGGCGCAGCGCGCCCCCGGCGATCCCCGCACGCGTCGCCCCGCCACCCCGCGGTGACGGCGGGCCGCCGTTGCGGCAGGCCGAAAAACGTACCAACCTCTCCGCCCCGGTGGTGTCTACCGCGGTGACGGCGCCGCCCGCGAACCACTGCCCCGCGCCGTTCGGGCTCGACTTGCCGCGTGAGCCCCCGCCCGCATTCAGAATGGGTCCCGAGATGTTCAGTGCGATCAACCGCAAGGTGAAAAGGTGGGCCATCCGCCAGTACAAGAAACGCCCACTCGTCCTGCTCAGCGACACGACGCTCCGCGACGGGGCCCAGATGCCGGGCCTGCGCCTGATGGTCGAGGGCCGCGTTCGCATCGCCGCGGCCCTCGCCCGGGCCGGCGTCCACTCCATCGATGCCGGCTTTCCCGCCGCCGGGGCCGCCGAGGTGGACGCCGTCCGCCAGGTCGTCCGCGCGGTGAACGGCCCGATCTTCTCCGTGCTGGCCCGGGCACTGCCCGGGGACGTGGATCTGGCGGCCGACGCCCTCCAGGACGTCTCACCGCTCAAGAAGGCGGTCACCCTGTTCATCGGCACCAGCCCGCTGCACCGCAGGGACAAGCTCCGGATGGACCGCCCCGGGGTCATCGACGCGGTGGTCCGGGCCGTCGAGCACGCCCAGTCGGCGTTCGAGCTGATCTCCTTCGGTGCCGAGGACGCCTCCCGCACCGAGCCCGAGTTCCTGCACCGGGTCTACGCGGAAGCCATCGCCGCCGGGGCCACGTCGATCGGATTCACCGACACGGTGGGGATCCTGACGCCTGACCGGGCGGCCGACGCGGTGAAGCGGATCCAGGACCAGGTCACCAACATCGACGACGCCATGCTGGCCGTGCACTTCCACAACGACCTGGGGCTGGCCACCGCCAACGCCCTGGCCTGCATCCAGGCCGGCGCCAACATCGTCCAGGGCACGGTCAACGGTATCGGCGAGCGGGCCGGCAACCTGGCCATCGAGGAAGTCGTCCTGGCCATGACCCTCCACCCCGACCAGTACGGCAAGGAGATCACCGCCAGGCCGGAGGCGTTGCACGGACTCTCCCGCGTCGTTGCCGAGGTGACCGGCGTCGAGCCGGCCGCCAACAAGCCCATCGTCGGCCGCAACATCTTCCGCACCGAGACCGGCATCCACCAGGACGGCCTGCTCAAGCACCCCGATACCTATCTGCCCTTCCGCCCGGAGGTCGTCGGCGCCGGCCCGGTCGAACTGCTCCTGGGTCGCCAGAGCGGTCGTCGGGCGGTCCGCCACCAGTTGCAGAACTCCGGCTTCGAACCCACCGAGGAGCACGTCCGGCTGGTCCTCGCCTACCTCAAGGGCGACAGCTTCTCGCCGGACGAGGCGGCGGAGATCGAGGGCTTCCTCGAGCGGATTCGCCCCTTCCTCTCCCGGGACGAGTACGTGTCGAGGAAGAACGGCTGCAATGGCACGGCCAGGTAGCGTCGTGACTCGCCAACCCCGCACCGCGGGGAGTCGCGAACCGAACGGAGCCCGCGCGGAGGCGGGAGCGTCCGCGGGTCCCTGCCGGAGCGTGAACGAGCAGAAGCGATGTTCTCGAGCAAGGACCCCGGTCCGCAAATGACAGGGCGAGACACTCATGAACACCCGCCCCGCCCGGCGACAGCCCAGCGATCTGTCGCCCTGCACCGCGAGCTTCGGCGCAAGGCTCTGCACATGCTGCCCGGCCTGGTGCCGTTCGCCCTGTCTCCCATCCCGCACCGCGACCCGCTGTCACCCCTTGCCCGGGGCATCATCCTCGGTGTCGCCCTGGCGCTGACCGGGCTGGTTTTCCGTATGGGCCGCAGCGTCGCCCGAGCCGGAGAACGGGACTGGACGGCCCGGGTGCTGAGCTACCCGGCCGTCTGTTTCGGCATGATCCTGCTGTTTCCCGCCCGCCCGGAGTACGCCGCGGTCGTCGTGGTCATCCTCGCGTTCGGGGACGGGGTCGCTACGCTGGCCGGCGTCCGCTGGGGCCGGACTGCGCTGCCCTGGAACGCCGCCAAGACGTGGGTCGGCTCGTCGGGCTTCGTTCTTGTCGCCACGCCGCTGGCGGCATTGGCCTACTGGCTGGAAGCCCAGCCGGCCGTGCCCGCCGGGGAGGCAGCCGTCTGTGCCCTGGTCGCGGTGCTGGGCGCGGCGGCGGCGGAGTCCGTTCGTTCGCGCTGGAACGACAACCTGCGGGCGGGTGTGGCGGCCGGGGTGGGGGTGATCGTCGCCCGGCTGGCGCTCGTCGGTCAGGTGTAGGGGGTGTTCGCGAAGGGCCCGATCCTGGTTTCGATGTTCCTCCACCGGCAGGAGTGCCCCGGCAACATGTTGGGAATCGCCATCATCCGCAAGGATCTGCTGCTGCTCGCCCGCGACCGCCGCACGCTGGTGACGCTGCTGATCATGCCGCTGATCTTCATCGCCATCCTGGGCTTCTCCACGGGTCGACTGCTGGGCTGGCAGGCGGAGAACGCCACGCTGAGCATCGCGGTGGCCAACGCGAGCGGCGGCCCCATCGCCGATCGGCTGATCGCCGCGCTGAACACCGGCCGCGGGGTGGAGGTCCGCCCCTGTGGCAGCGCGGCCGACGCCCGCCGGCTGGTCCGGGACGGAACGTGCACCGCGGCGGTCGTGATCGGTCCGGGGTTTGCCGGCCGCACCGCATGCCTGACGCCGCGCGATGTGCTCGACCCGACCAAGGGCCGCCTGGCTGCGGGCCCGGCGGCGCTCGACGTCCAGGTATTCGCCAGGGCCTCTGCGCCGGGGGCAGGCGACGTGGTGGAACAGCTCGTCTGGGCGCAGACCTTGCGGGCCGTCACGCCGGGCGTGTTGCGGCGCGACCCGGAGGCCGGACGCCTCCTGGCCGCCTCGGCCCTGGCACCGGCGACGCAGCCCGGCCTTGTGGCGGACGCCGTCGACTCCCCGCCCGCCTCGGCAGCGACCATCGATGGCGGGCCGGCAGCCAGCCCCGGTGTGTATCAGATCCTGGTGCCCTCCTACACGGTGATGTTCACCTTCTTCCTGGTCAACCTGATGGCCCGCTCCTTCATCGCCGAGCGGAGCACGGGCACGCTGAACCGCCTGCGCCTGGCGCCCATCAGCAGCGCGGCCATTCTGTGCGGCAAGACGCTGCCCTTCCTGCTGGTGTCGGTCATTCAGGGCGGGCTGCTGTTCCTGTCGGGGCGGCTGCTGTTCGGCATGTCCTGGGGCACCCAACCCGGGATACTGGTGGTGGTGATCGCCTGCACCTCCCTGGCCGCCACCGGTGTCGGCCTGCTCACCGCCACCCTGGTGCGCAGCGATGCCCAGGTCTCCGCCTACGCCACGCTGCTGGTGATCACCCTGGCCGGTGTCAGCGGCTGCCTGATGCCCCGAGACTGGCTCCCGGAACTCATGCGGCAGATCAGCCTGGCTACGCCGCATGCCTGGGCCCTGATTGCGTACGACCAACTCCTGGGCGTGCCCCAGCCGGACCTGGCCCGGGTCGCCCGCTGCTGCGCGGTGCTGCTCGCCTTCACCGGGGCGTGCTTCGCCGGCGGGTGGTGGCGTTTCCGGGCCCTGCGCTGAGCCGGGTGGTTGGCTGCGGAGGGCGGGAACCACTAAGATCACGGAATGCACATCCTGCTGACCAACGACGACGGCATCCTGGCTCCGGGTCTGCTGGCGATGTACCGGGCGCTGGTCGACCTCGGCGAGGTGGTGGTGGCCGCCCCCAGCACCGCCCAGTCGGCGACGGCCCACGGGATCACCATCAACGAGCCCCTCACCGCCCAGCGCGTGCACGTGCATCACGAGTTCCACGGCTGGAGCATCGCCGGGCGGCCGGCCGACTGTGTGAAGCTGGCCATCGATCAGCTCGTGGGGCACCGGCCGGACCTGGTGGTCTCCGGCATCAACGACGGGGCGAACGCCGGGATCAACGTCCTCTACAGCGGCACGGTGGCGGCCGCCGCGGAAGGGGCCCTGCTCGGCTTCCCGGCGGTGGCCGTCTCGCTGGAACGCGGCGAGGAACTCGACTTCGACTGGGCGGCCCGGATCGCCCGAACGGTCATCGAGAAGGCCGTCCGGCACCCGCTCGGCGCTGGCTGCCTGCTCAACGTCAACATCCCCAACCTGGTGTCCGGCCGCCCGGCGGGTGTCAAAGTGGCCCCGCAATCCGTCCAGCGGATGGACGACCACTACGAGAAACGCGAGGGGCCCGACGGGGCAACGCAGTACTACCTGCGCGGCTGGTTTCGCAAGCCCGAGGCCGGCGTCGAGGCCGACCTGAACGCCCTGGGCACCGGGCATGTGGTGGTGACCCCGCTGCACTTCGATCTGACCGCCCGCGAACAGCTCGCGACCTGGCGGGCGGTGGATTGGGGCTCGCTGCCGTCGTAGCCGGGCCCGGCTTCGGCTATCATCCCCCACCATGCGGCTTGGCTGGCGATTCTCCCGGTTCATCAGTCACTGGATCTTCATCCTGGGCGGCCGGGGCCGGGTGTACGGCGTCGAACGCGTGCCCCGGACCGGTCCGGTGATCCTGGCGTGCAATCATCAGAGCTTCCTGGACCCGATCATTGCGGCTCTGGCCCTGCCGCGAGAGGCGCACTTCATGGCCCGCGACACCCTCTTCCGCAACCGGTGGTTCGGCGGGATCATCGACTGGTTCCATGCCTTCCCGGTGCGCCGCGGCACGGCCGACGTGGGGGCCATCAAGGAGTCGCTGCGGCGTCTGAAGGCGGGCGCGGCCCTGGTCACCTTTCCGGAAGGGACGCGGACTCGGGACGGCCGGATCGAACCGCTCCAGCCGGGCATCGTGGGGATCGCCAAACGGGCCAGATGCCCGATCGTGCCTACAATCATCGAGGGTGCCTACGAGATGTGGCCGCGGCACCAGACGCTCCCCGGCTGCGGGCATGTGCGGGTGCTGTACGGCCGGCCGCTCGCCCCGCAGGAGTTCACCGGCGCCGACCCCGACCAGATCGCCCGGGAACTGACCCGGCGCCTGCGCGAGCTGCACAACGAGCTGCGGCACCGCATGGGGCGTCCGCCGCTGGCCTACGAGGACGAAAGCACGACCGGAGCGGCCGCATCGAACGAGGTGGATTGAGACACGAAACGGGGTGTGCAGGCACGATGGAGGTCAGACTCGCACAATCGCGCGGCTTCTGCTTCGGCGTCGAGGATGCGGTGGATATGGCCCAACAGGCGGTGGAGCAGGCGGGCCCGGGCAAGCTGATCGCCCTGGGCCCGGTGGTCCACAACCGGGAGGTCGTCGCCCGTCTGGAGCAGGCCGGTCTGGACCAGTCGGGCGACCTGGAGCGCATCCCGGAGGGCTCCGACGTGCTCATCCGCTCGCACGGGGTACCCCCCGAAACCTACGAGCGGGCCCGCCGGCGCGGCCTGAAGCTGGTGGACGCCACCTGCGTCCTGGTCAAACGGGCTCAGCATGCCGTGCGCAAGCTGCACGAGGAGGGCTACCAGGTCGTCCTGATCGGCGACGCGGAGCACCCCGAGGTCAAGGGTGTGATCGGTTACGCCCCGGACGTGATCGTGGTCGACGAGCACACCGACCTGGACCAGGCCCTGGCCCGCCGGCCCCGGCTGGGCATCGTCGGCCAGACGACGCTGGCCCCCGAGTACGTCGGCGCCGTGGTTGCCAGGATCTGCAACCGGAACTTCAAGGAGATCAAGATCGTCAACACGCTGTGCCTGGAGGTCGTCCACCGGCAGGAGGCGGCGGTGGCCCTGTGCGGCGAGGTGGACGTCATGTTCGTGCTGGGGGGGCTGCATTCGGCCAACACGGCCGAGCTGGCCCGGCTGTGCCGCGAGGAGGGGGTGGAGACGCATCACCTCGAGACCTGGCAGCAGTTCCGCCCGGAGATGGCCGCCGGCAAGCGGATCGCCGGCGTGACCGCGGGGGCCTCCACGCCCGAATTCGTCATCGCCGAGTTCGTCGAGCGGCTGCGGGCCTGTGACCCGCCGCCCGCAGGGGAAGGCGCCGGCGGAACAGAACCGCGAGCGTAAGCGAGCGGCAGGAAACCAGAACCACGACGGTTAAGGAGTGACCGCGGGGTGCGGTGTCGGTTGGCCGTTGTGCGGCCGCTGCCCTGCGGTCGAGGTTCCGATCGGGCCAAGGGGAGCGTCACAGCGCTGCGGCGGCGCTGCTTGCGGCGTGGATTCGACACCTGAGATCCGGGATCTGACGTTTCATCCATGCCTACCTGTGGCACTACATCCAGCGGCGACAGCGACGCCTTGCCGGTCCCCGTCGCCACGGAGGCGGCGGTCGTGGCCGGCCCCCCGCCGGCGGATACCCCGGACGCCATCCGCCGCCAGGCCCGGGCGGGCGTGGCGTACGGTCTGGCGGCCTATGCGTGGTGGGGGCTGGTCCCCATCTACTTCAAGGCGGTGGTGTTCGTCGGGGCCCTGGAGGTGCTGGCCCATCGCGTCGTCTGGTCGGTGGTGCTGCTTTCGCTGCTGATGCTCTTCCAGCGCCGGTGGCGGGCGGCGCTGGAGGTGCTGCGGAGCCCGCGGACGGCCCTGACCCTGGCGGGCACCACGGTCCTGATCGCGTCCAACTGGTTCGTCTTCATCTGGGCCGTGGGGCACGACCGCGTGCTGGAGTCCAGCCTGGGCTACTTCATCAACCCGCTGGTCAACGTGCTGCTGGGTTTCGTTTTCCTTGGGGAGCGGCTGACGCGGTGGCAGTCGGCCAGCGTGTTGCTGGCCGGTGCGGGCGTGGCCTACCTGACGCTGTCGTACGGGCGGTTCCCGTGGATTGCCCTGGTCCTGGCCGGCTCCTTCGGCGTCTACGGCCTGCTGCGCAAGACCGCCCCGGTCGGCTCGCTGGTGGGCCTCACCGTCGAGACCTCCCTGCTCTGCCCGCTGGCCCTGGGCTACCTGGTCTGGCTGCGGGCCCGCGGGGACGCCGCCTTCGGAGCCGGATCGGTAGGCGTCGACGTACTGCTCGCCCTGGCCGGCGTGGTCACCGCCGTCCCGCTGCTCTGGTTCGCCAGCGCCGCCCGCCGCCTGCGCCTGGCCACGGTCGGTTTCCTCCAGTACCTCGCCCCGACGGGCCACTTCCTGCTGGCGGTGCTGACCTTCGGCGAGCCCTTCACCCGCACGCACCTGGTCAGCTTCGCCTGCATCTGGACCGCCCTGGCCGTCTACTCCATCGACACCGCCCGCGGGCCGACAAGGCAACCGCGTTGACAACACCCCAACCCGGCGTCTACCCTCACGAACCATCGGGCAATCCACTCTGGGTCTCAATCAGGAGGTCTCGGGCCGTGAACGAACTGAGTCTGGAACAGGCACGCAGCGCCGTGAACGCCGCCCTCCAGAAATCCAGGGAGGTCGGCGTGAAGATGAACATCGCCGTGGTCGATGCGGGAGCCAACCTGAAGGCCTTCGCCCGTATGGACGGCGCCTGGCTGGGCTCGATCGACATCGCCATGAAGAAAGCCCGCACCGCCCGCCTGTTCGACATGCATACCGGTGAGATCGGCAAGCTCTCCCAGCCCGGCGGATCGCTCTACAACATCGAGCACTCCAACGGCGGCCTGATCACCTTCCCGGGCGGCGTGCCCATCAAGGATGGCAGCGGGCAGGTTCTCGGGGCCATCGGCGTTTCGGGCAGCACCGTGGAGAACGACCACGCCGTGGCCGAGGCCGGAGCGGCAGCCGCGCGGTAAGACCAACGAGAACGGGCGCGCAAACGAAGGCCGACATCCGGGCCTCGCCGGCGGCGAACGCCCGTCTTGCCTGAGGGCGAACCGGGGCAGCACGCCTTGAACGCCTCGGAGACAGCGGGCGGGCTGACTGTCGGCGATCGCGTCTCGGAGTGCGCGTTTCTTGCCGGACCGGTCTGCGCGTGGACGCCGGGAACCTAGCCTGCCGCGGGCCTTGTTTTTTTCCAGCGAGAGAAGATTCCGGTCGCTGTACCATTCGCCGTAGCGGTGCTTACGTGTGTCATCCAGGTCCATGATAAGCCGGATCTGGTCGCGGACCGTCTCGAAGAACCGGTCCTCACCGCGCTCGAACATGCGCTGGAGCGCCCACAGGTGGTAATCCACGACCTGCAATCCGATGGCCTCGGAAGGATAGCGTGCCCGCAGCACGGCTGGCCGGTCGGGGCTTCGCCCCCATTTGTGCTCGAAGTTTCGCCTGGCGTGGGTGATCGCATTCTCGAGGGCCTCCTGACGAGCGGACTTCCCTCGACGGGCGAAAGTAATCCGGTTCTCTTCCGCCTTGTGGAGCAGGTTCCGGAACAATCGCTTCACGAGATCGTCGTGGATCTCGTTCTGCGTCGCCTTGCGGCCTTCAGGTTCCCACATCTTCTGTGCCCGACCGGCCAGGCAGCTCTTCCGGCGCAGGGCTACCTGAACCTTCGCCTCAAGCTGCGGCAACAGCTTGAACACCTCACGTCTCACCTCTGGCAGGTCGTCCCTGGCGTGAAAGCAGACCGCCGTCTTGCGCTGGGTCGGCTGCATCGAGGGGACCCCTCTGAAATACGGCTCCGCGAGCAGATGTCTCCGCAGGCCCTTCAGCACCCTCCGGGCCCCGGCAGGATCGGGCAGTAGAGCCACACCCACCATGAAGAAGCAAGAAACACCCTGCTTCCCGACGATCACCCGACCCTTCTTATCGAACAGGGTCAGATCACCAGCTTCGTCGACGAAGTAGTGATGAATGCAGGACGCTTGGCTCACGAGCACGCTCTCCCGACTGTCTTGGCCTCCCTGATGCTCGCATCATATGGTCTTCGCGAGTCGTGAACACGCTTCCCGGCGCGGAGAAGAAGTGGTTGGGCCGTCACAAGGAACAGCAAGACACGTGGCAGCCCAGCGCCGGAGCGGTGTGAGCGTCGGCCTTCTCGGAACCGGGCCGGAGGCGCGCCCGGACCGGCGTTCGCTGCGAGACACCTTTCGCAGGAGGCAGCGGTATGGCAAACGCGCCCGGCCTACGCCAGCGCCTGCGGGAAGAGCTTGAGGAAGCGGTCCAGGTGCCCCTTCTCCAGGAAGGTGTCCACCGCCTCGACGGTGTTCTCGTGGTCCATGCCCCACACGCTGCAGCGCCGGTCGGCGAGCGACACGTCCATCTGGATCTGGAGCACGTGCTCGACCATCAGGGCGACGGGAAGCTGCTCGTAGAGGTAGGCTGACAGGTGATTGACACCGGGCCCGCCGACGCTGATGACGGGCCGCTTGTGCAGCTCGGTGCTGTTGAGGTACCAGACGTCGCTGAGCACGACGCAGTCGAAGCCGACCACCCCCATCATCCGGCGCAGGGCCTCGTCGCGGACCCTGTAGGCCAGGGGCCGGTCCATCCGCTCGCCCTTGAGGCAGGCGCCGGCCACCACCAGCAGGGTGTGATCTGCGAGGTTCTCCTCCATGACGGACGCGGAGTATACCGTGCCGGCAAACGGCGGGCCACCGGAGTCCGCCGGGCACGACACTGCCCCGCGCAGCCGGTAGGATGGTGGCGGCATGAGCGAAGCGCCCCCGCAGGCCGATCCCTACGCCGGTCTCCATTGCCCCGGATGCGAGTACCCGCTGCGCGGGCTTACCGAGCCGCGCTGCCCGGAGTGCGGCACCCCCTTCGACGCCGACCAGCTCCGGCGGCGGCGTTCCAGCCTGCCGCTGCACGTGCGTCCCTGGCACGATCTCAGAGAGCTGGGCCTCGCCCGGGCCTACGCCGAGACCGGCCTCGCCGTCATGCTCCGCCCTCGCCGGTTTGCGGATGCCCTGCCGCGCGTGGCCGCGTCGCCGGGCCCGGCTTCCTTCGCCTGGGCCTCACGGGGGTTGGCGGCCCTCATCTTCCTGGTGCATGCAGCCGTCGTGGCGAGCTTCAGCTCGGCGGGCACGAACGTGCTCCTCCAGGGCATCGGCATCCTGGTCGCTTCCGTCGTCTTCGAGGCGCTGATGGCCTGGACCTGCTTCCTGCTGTGCAAGCGCCGCCTGGATGTGCCTTTCGACCGTTTCCAGAGCTGGCACGACCTCATGCACTGCGGCAGCGCTTTCCTGCCTGCCTCGGCGGCGAGCGGCCTGCTGGCCACAGGACTGGCCCTCCTCTTGCGCACCCACGTCCCGCCTGTGCTTCCCATCGTGCTGATGCTGTGCGTCTTCTGCTGGTGGTGGTACTGCCTGGCGTGCATGATCGAAACCCGCGCCCGCAAGCCACGTCCCTGGGCCATCACCAGCGCTGGCGTACTCGGTGTGGCCCTGCTCGCCGCGTTCGTCGGGCAGCTCGCCGCCGTGCTGCTGGCCGAACTGCGAATCTGAGCGTGTCGACCGAGCGTGCCGGTCACTCCTGCCACGCCTTGGACCGGGCCCGCATGAGCAGCCGGACGCTGTAGAGCCGCTGGAGGTCCCAATCGCGGTGGGCGATCTCCAGCATGGTGGTGACCCGCGGCTCGACGGTTCCCTCGTAGCGGATCTTCCCGCCGGCCGTCACGGTAATGGGCTGCTCCAGGTCGATCAGCCGGTCGTTGAGCAGGATTTCCAGCTCGGCCGTCCGGCGGACCTCGACCTCGATGCGCTGCCCCTCGATCCGGCCGCCGACGTAGGCGAGCCGCCTGGTCAGGAACTCGGTGATCTGCTCGTCAAGGTCGGCCCCCGGGCGGCTCATGATCGAGATCTGATCGCCCGCCCACGGCTGGCCGCCGAACCTGCGCTGCCGCAGCCAACTGATCCGCCCCTGGGCGGGGAAGCGGAACCAGTGGCCCACCTGCCTGGGGGCGGGGTGGCGCTTCATGGCCAGGAACTTGTGGAGCCGGTCGATGGGCGGCTCGACGTTCCGGTGCCCGACGCCGGCCAGTTCCACCGCCTCCAGCGGCAGATTCAGCCCTGTGGCCAGCCGCCGGATCTGCCGGTTGCTCCCCGCGATGCCGCCGCCGGGGGTGACCGCCCGCCGGTCGTCGCCGACGTCCTGCTCGCCCCAGACGGCCAGCAGCGGCAGGTTCGCCAGGTTGGGCAACAGCAGCGGCATGGCCTGGTCCCGCACCGGCACCACCAGCGTGCCGGCCAGCGAGACGGCCGCCGCGAACTCGTCGGTGAGCAGCGTGGCCAGCAGAAACGCCCCGTGCCCGCCGGCCGAATAGCCGAAGACATACACCCGCTCGGTGTCGACATGGTACCGCCGGCGCATCGCCCGCAGCAGGGCGGACGGGTCGCCCGCTTCCTCCGGGTCGATGTTGAACCACGTGCCGCGGTAGTCGGTGGGGGCGGCCACCAGGTACTCGTCGATGGCCTCGCCCAGGCAGTGCTCCAGGTAGCGGAGCACCTGTTCGCCGCGGCCGTTCATGCCATGCAGGCCCAGGATCAGCGGGTAACGCTGCTGCGGGTCGTACCCCCGCGGCACCCGCACCGCCAGCGCCGTGCTCTGCCCCGAGGCACGCTCCAGGTCGAACTCGGTGACGCCGGCTGGCTGCGGCGCCCAGAGCTGCGCCCGCTCCAGGGCCTCGGCCACCGGCTTGACGTCGCCGCCGACCAGCTCGCTGATCTGGACGCCCAGCCGCAGGCGGGTCTCCCGCTCCGGTGCCAGGAAGTACCACTTGGTGAGCCGGTCCAGCTCCTCGGTGTCCACAGCCGGCTTCCGGGCCTGCTCCTCCTGTGCCGCTGCCCGCCCGACCCCCGCCTGCCAGCCCGCCGCCAAGGCGCACAGAGCCCATGCCGAGCACCGCCACCACCCGCCAATCGACGAAGCCCTCACCATCTACCCGCTCCTGTGCGTATCTTGAAGTGTCCCCGCCCTGCACGTCCACCTTACCAACGAGCGCCCACTCCGGGAACAGAACCGCGAGCGTAAGCGAGCGGCCTCCCCTGACGACCGCGATCCCGATCGCTGGCGACAGCGGCAGCGACCCGCCTGCCCGCCCCGAGCCGAGTGGTGTTCTGCCAGGTCCGGCGATCAGCCTTCCACCGCATCCGCGCCGTCCAGGTCCGGCCCCTGCCCTTCACAGACGTATCGGCAGGCGTCCTGTAGTGAAACCGCCGTCCACAGGTACTTTGTGCTGCCGTGGCGGGCCCACGGCCTGGCACCACGTGGCCAGGCGCCCGCCTCCACCAGCCGGCGGGTGCACCAAGCCTTGAAGGAGCCCAAGAACTCGCTCCGGGGTCTCCTGCGCGGTGACGACCACGTGCACGTGATTGCTGCGTACGTTCAGCACCTGCACCGTCCAGCCGCGATGTTCGGCCACCTTGAGAATCGTCCGCCGGACGATCGCCCGGTGCTGGGGCCCCAACCGCACGGGCGGGCCTTTGAGATGCCCACACTCACGGTTGCGCCTGCCAGAATCCGGTGCCACCAGTGGCGTGCCGTAGACGTTGTGGGCACGGTCAACCGAGCCACGTCTATCGCCGTGGAGCCAGGTACCGTACGTGGGGAAGCTGATCAGCAAGGCCAGGGGGCCGGCCGCGGGGGTCACGTGGACGTCACGCTGGGCGCCAAGGGGGCCCGGGCCGCGGCCGAGCGGCAGTTGCGGGGCCTTGCGGGTGCTCCTGCCTGCCGCTCGCTCACGCTGGTGGGCCCGATCAAGGGCCGCTCCCTTACGGTCGCGGTTCTGATCGGGGGGTGGCTCGGCGGTTGGGGTGGTCATGACTCGGTACTCTGATCCGTACCGGCATCGCTTCAACTCAGGCCTCGCGTGGAGACGGACTGCGGGGCGACTCGTGTATGACAGCGCGGGTGCGGCCCGTCTTCTCGTGGCGAGCACGTGTCGGCGGCCGGCGTGCATCGCTCGCCCCGTCAGTCCCCGCGCCAGAAGGAGGGCATGAACAGCACGACGATGGCGAAGACCTCCAGTCGGCCGAGGACCATGAGCAGGCTCATGACGATCTTGCTGGGGCCGCAGAACCAGCCGTAGTTCTCGACGGCCCCGACCGCCGCCAGGCCCGGGCCGATGTTGTTCAGCGTGGCGGCGCTGGCGGTGGCGGCCGTGGTGATGTCCAGCCCCGCGCCGGCCTCGAGCATCATCAGCGCGGCGGTGCCCAGGGCGAACAGCACCAGGATGATCAGCACGTAGGCCAGCGTGCCGTGCCGCAGTTCCGGATCGATCGTGCGGCGCCCGAGTCGGATGGTCCGCACCACGTTGGGCCGGAAGACGTGCTCGACCTCCGCGGCCAGCACCTTCACGGCGATGACGCAGCGGACCACCTTGATGCCGCCGCCGGTGGAGCCGCCCGAGGCCCCCACGAACATCAGCACCAGCAGCAGCGCCTTGGGCACGAAGGGCCACAGATCGAAGTTGGCCGTGCAGAAGCCGGTGGTCGTCTGGATGGCCGCCACCTGGAAGACCGTGTGCCGGGCGGCCGGCCCGGTGCTCGCCGCCTCCATGTCCCCGGCCGTCGTGACGATGGCCGCCCCGCCCAGGCACAACAGGATGACCGCCGACGCCACCGCCACGATGCCCAGGTACCAGCGCAGCTCGGTGTCCTCCCGGATCGCGTTCCAGCGGCCCCGCAGGACGTTGTAGTAGATCCCGAAATTCACGCCGGCCAGCAGCATGAACACGATCACCACGATGTCGATGGCCAGCGAATCGAACGCCCCCACGCTGGCGTTGCGGGTGCTGAACCCCCCGGTGGCCAGCGTGGCGAAGGTGTGGCAGACCGACTCGAACCAGTTCAGCCCGCAGATCCGCAGCAGCAGGACCTCTGCCAGGGTCAGTCCCAGGTAGATCAGCCAGAGGGCCCGGGCGGTCTCCTGGATGCGCGGGCGAACGCCCTCGGCGGTCGGCCCGGGAGCCTCGACCCGGAAGAGCCGCTTGCCGCCCACGCCCAGCAGGGGCAGGACGGCCACGAAGAGCACCACGATCCCCAGCCCGCCCAGCCAGTGGGTCAGCGCCCGCCAGAGCAGCAGGCTGCGGGGGATCGACTCGATGTCGCTCAGCACGGTCGCCCCGGTGGTGGTCAGCCCGCTCATGGCTTCGAAGTAGCAGTTCACGAAAGAGCCGAAGGCCATGTCGTGGTGCAGGTGGTCGAACTCCATGGCCGCCCACAGGCGGAACGGCGTTGCCGACAGGGCCGCCCCCACCAGCCAGCTCAACGCCACCAGCAGCATCGCCTCGCGGCGCCCGATCTCCCCCGTCTTGCGATGGGCCAGGATCCACAGGCCCGAACCGCAGCCCACCCCGATGAAGGCGCTGAGCAGCAGGGCCCGGCAGGCCAGCAGCTCCGACTCGTCCCCCCGGATCACCCGCACCCCCGACCAGGCCGCCACCGCCAGGATCGAGGCGCTCAGCACCCAGAGGAGCAGTCCCAGTTGGCAGAGCACGCTGCGCAGGTTCACGGGCAATCCCGATCCGTCGTTGTCGAGCCGGTCACTTGTTGGCGAAGAGCTTCTTGAGGTCCTTCTCGATGCCGTGCGGGCCGATGGTCAGCACCGTGTCGCCGTACTGGATGATGTCCTCGCCGCCCGGCACGGTGACCGACTCCCCGCGATGGATCGCCGCCACCATGCAGTTGGCCGGCAGTTTCACGTTCCTCAGCTCCTTGCCCACCACGGCCGCCCGCCGGGTGGGGTGGATCTCGTACACGTCCGCCGTCTCCTGCGATAGCGTCGCCAGGCAGCGCACCCGGCCCGCGTCCAGCAGCTTGCGGATCTCGTTGGCCGCCACCGTGCGGGGGCTGAACGCCTTGTCGATGCCCACGTGCGGCAGAAGGTGCAGGTAGGTCGACCGTTTCAGCGTGGCGATGGACATCTTCGCTCCCAGGCTCTTGGCCTGGGCGCAGGCCAGGATGTTCCGCTCGTCGTCGCCGGTTACCGCGAGGAAGGCGTCCGCCGCGCCGATGCGTTCCTCCTCGGACACCTCCCGGTCGCTGGGGTCGGCCCGGATCACGGTGACGTGCTCGAGTTTGTGGGCCAGCTCCTCCGCCCGTTCCTGGCCGATCTCGAAGAGGCGCAGCGAGAAGTGCGGGTCGTTGAGTGCCCGGCAGGTCCAGACGGCCAGGGCCGACCCGCCCATGATCGCCACGTGGATCCGCCGGGCCCGGCCGCTGGCAAACAGCTTGCGCCCCTGCTCGAAGGTGGACCGCTCCCCGATCAGCGTCACGATGTCGCCCCGCGAGACCACCGTGTTGGCCGCCGGGATGAAGGCCGAATCGTCGCGCCGGATCTGGGCCAGCCGCACGCCCGGCGGCATCTTCAGCTCGCGCAGCGGCGTGCCGATGGCCGGCGCCTCGTCGTCCACGGGGAACTCCTGCATGGCCACCAGCCCGCGGGCGAAGTCCTCGACGGCCAGCGCCCCCGGGTTGTGCAGCGTGCGGGCGATGGCCTGGGCGGTGAGGTACTCGGGGCAGATGAGCTGGTCAATGCCCAGGTGGGCCGAGTAGTCCAGGCCGCGGTGGGCGAAATAGGCGCTGTGGTGCACCCGGGCCATGCACTTCCGCACGCCGACCCCCTTGGCCACCGAACCCGCCAGCAGGTTGATCTCGTCGATGTTGGTGGCCGCCACCAGCAGGTCGCACCTGGCCCCGCCGGCCTCCTGCAGGACTTCGGCGTGGGCGCAGTTGCCCTGCAGCGTCCGCACGTCCAGACGCTCCTCCAGCGCCCGCAGCTTGGCCGCGGACGTGTCCACCACCACGACATTGTGACCTTCGGCGCCAAGAACCCTGGCCGCGTGCTGTCCGACCTCGCCCGCGCCGGCGACGATGATGTTCATCTGTCGGCTTCCGCACCCTTGGTTCGAGAGTACCGATCATACGGGAACGGCCGCGCCAGACAAGCCGCCGGCCGGACCGCCCCGCGTTCACCGCTCCCCGGGCCGGAACCGCAGCGAGAGCACGTATCGCGCCCAGCGCCGCTCGAATCGCTCGTCCAGCGGCCCGAAAACGTCCTCGAATTCCGCGATCTCGGCCTCGGCCGGCAGCCGCTCGCCCGGCCGCCGCCCCGCCAGCCGCCGCGTGTATTCGGCGAACTCCAGCCGGTGGGCCCGCTGGAGGTAGCAGACCAGCGACCAGGCCTGACAATAGTGATACACCAGATTCGGGTCCTCCCGCCGGCTGAACAGATCCGCCTCGCCCACCAGCTCGCGAAGGGGGACGAAGGTGCCGCTCTCGAAGGCCCGCTGGATGTCGTCCGGCCGCAGCCGGGCGCTGGGATCGCCGCCGCCGAGAGAGGATCGGAAGTCGCCCAGCCGCATCTGGTTCGTTGCCCCGGGCCCGGCGCCCCAACGCGAGGGCGGCGTCTCGAACAGGCAGGCCAGCCCTTCCACCAGCCACCCGGGATTCTGGGCCCCGCGCACATGCACACCGGCGTTGAAGAGGATCTGATGGGCCGCCTCGTGCTGGACGGTCAGCCGGTTGGCCCGCTCGACGAAGCGGTCCCGTTCGCCGGCCAGCCGGCGCCACTGCCGCTGCTGGCGGTCGAGTGCCTCCCGGTGGGACGGTCGGGCCGCTCGCAGGGTGTCGAGGCGCCGGCGGTGGGTCTCGACGCTGCGGTTCAGGGCGCTCAGTTCGGGCAGGTTCAGGACGTTGACGAAGGCGGCCAGGTTGTTGGCCTGGTTGTAGAACCCGGCCGTGCCCGCGGCCGCAAAGCCGCTCTCGGCGGCGAAGCGAGCGTAGTCCTCGAAGCGATGGAAGCAGAGTACCTCGAGCCGCTCGCCGGGGTGCTCCGCCGGAATGCCGTTGACCGCGCACACCCGGAACACCGCCCGGTAGGTTGCCTCCAGGCGGGAGACCAGCGACCGGATGGTTTCCTCGGGGGTGTCGTAGGCGATCAGGAAGTGATCGGTCCGGCGGAGCCGGGCGTCCGGGCCGAGTCGGTCCAGCAGGGCGACTTCGGCCGCCGGGTCCGGCCCGGGGGTGGCGTCGGCGGGCGCTTGGGCACCGGCCCGGCACAGCCCCAGGCCGCATCCCGCGGCGGCGACCCATAACAACGCTCGGCGGATGCCCATCCGCATCTCCCACCACTGGCCCGGCACCGCTCCGGCGACGTCGCCGATCCCCGGATTATAGGGGCTGCCGGCCGGCGGGTCGTGCCGCGGGCCGTACCGGCGGGCCGGGCATGCCGCGGGCACAAGCGGACCGCGCCGCCTGCCGATGTGCACAACAGCGAGGGCCACGCGGCCCTTGCGCCGGAAGCAGGCAAACTCCACGGTCCAGCCGCCCATGAAACGCGCCAAGTTCGAGAAGCTGATCGACAGTACGCCCGACATCCCCACCCTGCCCGCGGTGGCCACCCGGGTCCTCGAGGTCGTGCGACACCCCGAAAGCGGCGCCGCCGACCTCCGCGACATCGTCCAGCACGATCCCGTTCTCTCCTCGAAGGTGCTGCGCATGGCCAACTCGGCCTACTTCGGCCTGCCCGACGAGCTGACCGACCTCCAGCGGGCCATCGCCCTGCTGGGCTTCAACAGTGTCCGCAACCTGGCGTTCACCGCCTGCCTGCAGAGCCTCTATCGCCCGGAGTTCCGCTGCGGGGCGTTCACCGCCTCCAGCCTCTGGATGCACTCGGTTTCGGTGGCCGTCATCGCCCGCCTGCTGGCCGCCCGCCTTTGGCCGGGGCACGACGACGAGGCCTTCCTCGCCGGCCTGGTGCACGACGTCGGCATCATCATCGAGTGGAACCTGCTGCCCGACCCGTTCGAACGCGTCATCCGCACGTACGAGGGCACCGGCAAGATCTTTACCGAGGTGGAGAAACAGACCCTCGGCTTCCACCACTGCGCCTGCGGCGCCGCCATCATTCGCCGCTGGAAGCTGCCCAGACACCTCGTCCACGTGGCCAAACACCACCACGGCGAGCGCCGGACCGGCTCGATGCCCGACCCGGCGAACGGCTCCCCGGCGGATCGCCTCACCGCTGCCGTCCATCTGGCGGAGTGTATCTGTGCGGAGCGCGGCAACGGCTTCTTCGACGAGCCCCGCGACGACGACAAGACCGCCGCCCTGCTCACCTCGGCAGGCTGCCAGTACGGTGACTACCGCGAGATCGTCGACGCCACCGACGCCGAGCTCCAGCGCGCCCGGACCATCCTGTCGCTGTAGGCCGGCCCGGCTCTCCCAAGGGACGCCTTGCCCCGCCCGCCCGCCGGGCGTCGCAACAGAATGCCATACGCTGGCACCTTCGTCTCGTCGTGCGGAGGGTGCCCGGCGGTCCTGACCGCCAGTTCCTCCAATGGTACCCTTGCGCTGTCCTGCCAGGATGGTGTCCGCTGCACAGGCGTCCCCGAGGGACGCAATGACCACAGCCGAGCCGCGGCCCGCCGGGGCTGGGGTCGCCCGGCGGACCCCGCGCGGCCCCGCAAGGACGACTGAACTCTCAGCCGTCCCTGCAGGACGGGACGCGGTGTTGGAGCCGCCTTCCCGGCAGTGAACTGCCGGGCTATTCTCATCGGCCCCTGCCAGTCCGACCTGAGGCGCGGAAACACCGGCAGCGCGATCACCGCTGCGAGCAGCAGTCCCCTGGGAAGGGAACGCGGAGGGGAAGCCAGCGGGCAGCCCACATCCGGGAGGGCATCTCGATGCAGCTCACCTGCCGCGCACGTGTGCAGCCTGGCCCCCGCCGCTCTCACGCCCCGCCACGGTCTCCTGTACCGGCCCGACCTACACGGGCCACCCCGCCCACCGGCGGCAGGTCCTGTCGTGCCTCGCCAATCCTCCGGCGTAGCGAGTCGCCCACGGAACGTGTCCCGAAGCGAGCCGCGGGGTTCATCCCCGCGCTCATTCCCGGCTGAGGGGCCTCTGCTGGTGAGACAGCGCCGGGATGAACCCGGCGGCTGGCAGGGGGAACGTCGCGAGCGAAGAGGCCTGGCTCTCTCGAGGCAGTGGAGTCGGTACCCCGCTGCGGGCCAGAGCGCCGTTGAGGAATCCGCACGCCCTGGGTGCCGGCGTCTCTCTGACGTTGAGCGGGCGTGGCACTGCGCCCGGGCCCTCCCTCAGCGTGCCGGCCGGGCGCTCCGGCCGAACGCATCCAACTCCGCCCCGAGACCGTCGATGGTCGCCGCCGGGCCGGTGACCTTCACGAAGACGTTGCCCTTCGGACCGTTCTCGACGATCAGGCCGTAGAGGGCGTGATCCGGTTCCGGTGCCCGCTCACGGGCCATCGGACGCATGGACATCGCCCCCGGCACGTACGTGCCCCGGGCCCGGACCACCGTGACCTTCAGGCCGTTCTGCTCGAAGGAGGAGACCTCGCTGGGCACCTTCCTGTGCGGGTTGGCAGGGTCCTTGAACTGGGCCACCCAGCGTTCGATGTTTGCCGGGCCCGATCCTCCCTGGCCGGGGCCGAAACAGAACACCGTCAGCTCGGCCGCCCCCGCGTCCCCGGGGAGGCTGTACTGGGCCAGCCGGAGGGCGGAGGCCGGCTTCATCTGTGCCCAGCCGTCCGGAACCGTGAAGTCGATACCCGCGGCCGACAGCGTTCCCGCAGCCTGAGTTGCTGCGGGGTGTGTCTCGGGCGTTCCCGCAGGTGGCCGGGCCTCCGTGCCGCGGATCGGCGGATGGCCCGGCGGCAGGTCTTCCATCGACCGCTGGTCCATGGCCGGCTTTCCGGTGGGCGGGTGCCCGGGCGGCAGTTCGCCGCCCGGCGGACGCTGGGCGGCCTGACCGGCCACAGGCGGGTGCCCCGGCGGCAACTCGGCGGGCTGCTCCGCGGCGGGCTGCGTCGTGGCCGCCGGCTCCGCCGGTGTGGGGGAAGCCGCTTCCTCTTCCTTTTCGCACGCGCCCGCCGCGACCACCGCAGCCAGCCCGATCACCCGGCAGACGTACCTTCGCCCGTGCATCCGCATCTCCTGGTTCTCCTGTATCTCGACCGGCCCGCAGGCGGCAGGCTATCCGAAAGCGGCCCGGCGGTCCAACGAGCCGCCGGGCAGCCCGGCCACGCGGCGCACGACAAGACCGCCCGGAGGCGGTCTTGTGATCACCGGCCAGTGGATGCGATGCCCGATCAGCGCCGGCGCACGCCCGCCAGCATCGTGCCCAGGCCCAGCAGGGCCAGGCCCGCCGGCTCCGGAACGCCGACATAGAGGTCATCGAGACCCCAGCCGGCCGGGTCGATCGCGGTGATGGTGACGTACGCGATCGGCTCGGTGGTGGTCACGCCGAAGAAGTCCAGCGTGTCGCTGATGCCGTCCGACAGCACGGACTCGAGCAGGTCGCCATCGTCGTTGTACGCGTCCAGCCGCGATCCGTTGGGTGTACCACCCGCGCCGACGTTGTGGGCGCCGGCCGCGTAGATGTCGCCCACCGTGACCTCGAAATCGAACTGCCTGCCGTCGTCCACGAGCGTGTTGTTGATCCAGCCGTTCGGTGGCGACACCGGGCCCCAGAACGTGCTGGAGATGTCGTTGCCCGGCGGGAAGGACACGCCGTAATCGGCGTAGATCTCGCCGATGGGACCGTCGAACAACGGATCGCCAGCCGGATCGGTGTCGAAGTTGATCAGGGTCCACTCCGCCACCGCCGCCTTCCAGGCGTCCAGATCGGTGTACTCATCGGCGGTGGCGCCGGCCGTCCACACACTGCCGGCCAGCAGAGCAACCGCCCCCAGCACAAGTGTCTTGTTCCTCACTGCACTCCTCCTTTCAGATATGCCCCAATCGAAATGGAATCGTTCTCCGACCGCCGCGACAGCAGATGTGTCAGGGACCGCCGCGACCACGAGAAAAGGGAGCCCCCGAAGGTGACTCCCTCTCTACCCAGAGCACTTGTGAGGCAAGAGCCGTGCGGCCCCGCCTCTCGATAGCATCTAGAGTAACAATTCTACTGCGGTAAAGCAACATGCTACAGTGTTTGTTGTCTTTAAGGCAGTTGATGATCCTTTTCGGTGGAAATCCTGTTATGCAGGCAGCGACCTGACGTTCAGACTGTAAAGAAGATCAATCTTTACTGTATCTTCGTCGGGAGGGCCGCCAGTGGCGCCCAGTCTGCCACCGATCAGGATGCAGGGGCGTCCTGTTTCCAGTCGCTCGGTCCCGCGTTCCTGGTGTCCGTCGTCACCACACTCCGCGGAGCGCCGATCGGCGGGATTCCTTCTGTAACCTAAGCATTAATAGATATTTGTGGCAGCAGATCGTCGTTCGTTCGCGAAGGAACGGGCGGCCGTCACGGATTCGACACAGGGGCGGATCGCTCCGCGCTGTTCCACGGCCGGCTACCGGCGTCCGCAGCACTGCTTGAACTTCTTGCCGCTGCCGCAGGGGCAGGGCGAGTTGCGCCCCACGCGGGGCTGCTCCCGGCGGATGGTCTCGACCTTCTGCCCGCCCTGGCCCTGGGCCTGCATGGCGGCCTCGTAGTCGGCCGACCCGCCGGCAAAGCCGGAGCCGGTCGCGTCCGCATGGCTGAAACTCATGGTGCGCGCCGGGGCGGGGGCGGCCTGCTCCTCACGCTGGGCGGTTCCCGGCGGGGGACCGGGCTGGATCTTGAGGATCACGTCAATGACCCGGCCGCGCAGCCGGGCCCACATCTGGTCGAACAGCTCCCGGCCCTCGATGGCGAACTGGCTCTGCGGGTGGGTCTGGTCCCCCCCCAGGGGGCGCTGCTTGATGGCCAGCTCCAGCCGGTCCATTTCCAGCAGGTGGTCCTTCCACACCTGGTCGTAGAGCTGGAGCAGCACGCGGTGTTCGAGCTGGGTCAGCTCCCAGCGCAACATCTGCCGGCCCATCTCCAGCAGGGCGGCCCGCGCTCCGTCCGGGTGATTGCGGAAGCGGTACTCGTTCCAGGCCGGTCCGAACCGCCGCGTCGCCCATTCGGCCAGGGCGTCCCCGTCGTGTTCGGCGACCGCCGCGTCCACCGCCTGCTCCAGCTTCTCGCCCTCCAGCCAGTCGCGGTTGATCTCCACCAGCCGGTCGCGGATCTCGGTGACCTTGCGACCCTGGAGGTCGTCCAGCTTCCAGCCCAGGCCGTACTTGCTGTTCGCCCAGGCGACCAGCATCTCGGCCGCGTACGCCGCGTTGCTGCCCGCGATGGCGAACGTCTTGGCCAGGGTGTACTCCACGGGGTAGACGATCTCCCGCTGCCGGTACTCCTTGCGGACCAGCTCCTTGAGCTTCCCGGAAACCTCCGCCGCGGTGGAGTCCACCATGCCGGCGGGATCGAACTCGATCCCGAAGCGGCTGCGGCACCATTCCCGCAGGGCGGCGTAGGGGTGCTGCGGGTCGGCGAACTTGGTCACGGCGTCCAGGTTGACGTGGTCGTAGAAATCCTCCGCCGCTTCGATCAGCGTGTCGGTGATCTCCTCGGGGTCCATCCTGCGGAGCTGGTTCTTGCTGACCGCCACCTTGTAGGCCCGCTGGGCCCAGCCCTGCAGCCCGCCGAGGTCCCACTCGGCCGGTGGCTGTTCCGGGTCGATGTACTCCCCGATCGAGCGGCGGATGCTCTCGTGGGCCTCGCTCTTGGCGTGGCGGCGGATGGCCTGCTGGGCCTCCTCGGCCGAGGCGTCGCCGAACTCCGAGGCCTCGATCTGCAACTGGAATTCCTCGCGGCAGTAGTCCGCGATGCACTCGGCGTTGTAGGTTCCGGAGAGGTACTGGTCCACGGCCTCGTCGATGGCGTGATCGATCATTCCCAGGATGCGGTCGCGCAGGCCGTGCCCCTCCAGGATCTCCTGGCGGGCGTCATAGAACGCCTTGCGCTGGTAGTCCATGGGCTCGTCCCATTCCAGCAGGTTCTTGCGGGTGGCGAAGTTCCGCTCCTCGACCTTGCGCTGGGCCTTCTCGATGCCCTTGGTGAGCTGCTTCATCTCCAGGGCTTCGCCGCCGGAGGCGAAGGCGTGCTTGCCCATCATCTTGAGCATCCAGTCGGGCATGAACAGCTTGAGCAGGTCGTCCTCCAGGGAGAGAAAGAAGCGGGAGCTGCCCGGGTCGCCCTGCCGGCCGCTGCGCCCCCGGAGCTGGTTGTCGATCCGCCGGGCCTCGTGCCGCTCGGTGCCCACGATGTGCAGCCCGCAGGGGGCGTTGATCGGGCAGACCTTCCGTCCCAGCTCCGGGAACCGCGGATCGAGCTGGGGCTTGAAGCAGTGGGCGCAGTTGGTGGCCGGATCGTACTCGGGGCAGCGGATACAGCACTTGGTCACGCCCGGCGGGTAGAGCCGGTTGTCGATCACCGGCTGGGAAGTCTCCCCGTCGCCCGAAGCCCCCGAAGAACCGTTGCCGTCGCTGTCCGGCGGCACCTTGCAGACGGGATAGACCACGCCCTCCTCCAGCTTGATGTCGGTGCCCCGGCCGGCCATGTTCGTGGCGATGGTCACGTTGCCCAGCGGGCGCTTGTCGCCCCGGGCGGGTACGGTGCGGTGGCCCGCCTTGGCCACGATCTCCGCTTCGCGGGCGTGGTTCTTGGCGTTGAGCACCTCGTGCTCGATGCCGTAGGTCCGCTCCAGCAGGCGGGAGAGTCTCTCGGAGTTCTCCACGCTGGTGGTGCCCACCAGCACGGGCCGCCCGGTGGCCAGCTCGCCCAGTTGCTCGTCGTAGACCTCGAGCATGAAGCCCAGCACCTTGCGGTCACCGTAGTCCGCCTTGTTGAACGCCTCGATGGCCGCGTCGATGCGGGCGACGTCACGCCCCAGTTGGGCGTGGATGGGGCGCAGGGCCCGCAGGGCGTCGGCGATCACGAAGGGGTCGGCGGGCCGGCCGCGGCGGCGGATCTCGTGGATTTCCTCGACGATGGCCCGGTACTTCTCGTCGACGTCCTTGAAGACCTTGTCGTTGTAGTCCATGCGGTTGACCGGGCGGTTGGTGGGTACCTCGATCACCTCGAGTTCGTAGATTTTCATGAACTCGGTGGCCTCGGTGGCCGCCGTGCCGGTCATGCCGGCCACCTTGGCGTAGAGGTGGGCGTAGTTCTGGATGGTGATGGTGGCCAGCGTCTGGGTCTCCTGCTTGACCCGCACGCGCTCCTTGGCCTCCACCGCCTGGTGCAGCCCGTCGGACCATTGCCGCCCCGGCATGAGCCGCCCGGTGAACTGGTCCACGATGACCACCTCGTCGTTCTGCACGACGTAGTCCTTGTCCCGCTCGTAGACCTTGTGGGCCCGCAGGGCGTTCTCGATCAGGTGCGGCCACTCGACGTTCGGGCCGGCGTAGAGGCTGCCGATGTCCAGCGCCTCCTGGGCGAAGCTCACGCCCTCGTGGGTGATGCCCACCTGCTTGCGGTCCCGCTGGACGATGAAGCAGCGGCGGTAGAACTGCTCGGGCGGCGTGTGCATCACCGAGCTCTGGAAGTACTGGATGGCCTCGACCTGGTCGTCGGTGAGGAAATCCGGCCCCAGGGCGCCCAGCGCCTCGCCGCCCTCCGCGCCGTCGGCCGGCTCGCCCGCCTCGGACGCACCCTTGCCCTTCGGCACGTAACCCAGGATGGTCATGGCTTCGTCGAGCTTGGGGGTGTTGCGGGGATCCCCGTCGTAGGCCCCGACCACCGCGGACAGGCGCTGATCCCAGCGGTGCTGTTCGCGGACCATGTCGGCGGCGACCTTGTCGGCCCGGGGGTAGCGGCTGACGTCGTCGCTGGCCGGCCCCGAGATGATCAGCGGTGTCCGGGCCTCGTCGATGAGCAGCGAGTCGACCTCGTCGATGATGGCGTAGTCCAGCGGCCCCTGCACCTGGTCCCTGGGGTTGGTCTTCATGTTGTCGCGCAGGTAGTCGAAGCCGAACTCGCTGTTGGTGCCGTAGGTCACGTCGCAGGCGTAGGCCGCCTGCCGGACGCCCTCCCGGCCGCCGGGGTCCACCTGCGACTGGATGTAGCCCACGCTCACCCCCAGCAGGGCGAAGATGGGCTGGGCGAACTCCGCGTCGCGCCGGACCAGGTAGTCGTTGGCGGTGATCACGTGGACCCGCTTGCCCTGGAGCACCTTCAGGAAGATGGCCACGTGGCAGACGATGGTCTTGCCCTCGCCGGTCTTCATCTCGGCGATGCTGCCGTCGTAGAGGACCCGCCCGCCGATGATCTGGCAGTTGAAGTGGCGGTGCTCCTTCGCCCGGCGGGACGCCTCCCGCACCAGGGCGGCCGCCTCCACGAAGTGGTCCTCCGCGATCTTGCGGTCCAGCCGTTTGAGCTGCCGGCGGAAGTCCTTCTCGCGCAGGCGCCGCTGTTCACGATTGAGCCGGCGGTAGGGGGCCTCGAACTCCTCGATGAGCGGGAGGATCCGAGCCCGGAGGGCATCGGTCCGCTCGAGCAGTTGCTCGTCCGTCAGGGGTCGGTATTCCGGCTCGACCGCGTCCACGGCGTCGGCGATGGGGCGGAGCTTCTTGATCAGGCGCTCGTTGCGGGAGCCGATGACCTTCCGGGCCATGCCGGCCACGGACTTGTAGATTCCCACGGGTACATCCACGATGGACATGGTTGTTCCTTTGGCAGCGGTTCGGGGTGAACTGGCGGGCGCAGCCCGCGGACCGGGCAGGTACGACGCAGCGGTCTAGGGGCCCTGGAGCCCGCCGAGCCGCGAGAGATTGACCTGGCGGGAGCGGTGCACCAGGACGACAGTGATGGCCAGGCTGCGGCGCCCGTGATGGGCGACGGTGCCGTCCGGCCGGGGTGGGGGCGACGAGGTCGGCGTGGTGGTCTGGCTGGGTGGGGCGGCGCTGCGCTGGGCGGTCCAGCAGAGTCGGCGGTCCCGAAGCCCCGGCCGCCGGGCATACCCCAGAGCCTGGCCGCAGGTCAGCAAGACGGCTGCTGAGACCAGGGCGCAGCGGCCGAGCGCACAAGCCAGGCCCGGGCGCCGGCCGGCGCCGCCAACGGCCTGTGATCGCATCCCCGCGGTCCCTGTCATGGCTCGGGATTATACCCGCATCGATCGACCAGGGCACGAAAAACGACGACCCCCACCCCGCAAAGGCGAGCCGCCGGGTTGATCCCGCCGTTCCTTCGGCCTGTGGTGCCGGGCTGGTATGGCGATGGGGGCGCAGAAAATCGGCCTCGGCCGGCGGAGCGTGCCGGCCGAGGCCGTGTGGGTCCGAACAGGTTGGCCACCCGCGAGGACGGCCCGTACCGGGCCGCCGCCGGGCGACTGAGGCTACCGGCGCCGGCGGCCGACCATTGCCAGGGCCATGGTCAGAGCGGACAGCAGAGCCGGCATCAGAATCCCGATACCGCACAGGCTGCCACCACCGCCGCCGGAGGACCCGCTGCCCATGATCGGAATCGGGTTGCCCTCGCCGCCGGTGTCGTCGTCGTCCGGGAGGGTGCCGCCGGAGGAGGCCCGCACGACGATGGTCCGCGGGTCGCTCACCTCGATGCCGCCCACACCGTCATCGGCGGTGACCTCGATGGTGTAGGTCCCCGGCGTGAGGCAGGGGTCGTCCTGCCCGGTGCAGTCCGCCCCGGCGTTCCGGAAGCGAACCACCAGCAGGGCACCGGTCAGCTCGGTGGCGAACTCCAGCGGCCCGTCCCCATCGCTGATCTGCCAGGTGAAGGTCAGCTCGTCACCATCCGGGTCGGTGGAGATGTTGGCGTTGAAGGTCACCTGCGTCGGGGCGGTCACCTCGCCCGGCGTCGAAGCGATGCGGGCGATGGGGGCCAGGTTGCCCGACGACAGCACGGTGATCTCGGCCGTGGCGGTGTCGCTCAGGCCGCCCGGGTCCGTGACGGTCAGCGTGACCGTGTACTCGCCCGGCAGGGCGAAGGTGTGGACCACCTCGGCCTGGTTGGCGGTGGCCGGGTCGTTGGGGTCGCCGAAGTCCCAGAGGTAGGTCAGCGGCTCGCCCGTCGGATCCGCCGAGGTGGACCGGAAGTCCACGCTCAACGGGGCGAGGCTGTCGCTGTCCCGCGGCTCGAATTCGAAGGAGGCGATCGGGGCGCCCGTCTGCTCGCCGGGCTCCGACCCGTCGGTGGCGGTGACCACCACGGACGCCGTGCCGGTGTTGCCGTCCGTGTCCGTCACCGTCAGCTTGACGGTGTACGAGCCCGGATCCTCAAACTCGTGGCTGACCACCGCCTGATCGCTGTCGCTTCCGTCGCCGAAGTCCCAGTCGTACTCCAGGCCGGTCTGGTCGTCCTGCGGGTCGTAGGAAGCGCTGCCGTCGAACTCGACGGTCAGCGGGGCGGCGCCGATGGCCGGACTGGGATCGGTGCTGATGAGCACCACCGGCTTGGTCGGCGGATCGGTGGCCAGGATGGTCCGGGTGGCCGTGCGGGAGGTGACCCCGTCCTCGACGGTCAGGGTCACCGTGTAGGTACCGGCCGTGTTGTAGACGTGCGACGCCGTCTTGCCCGTGGTCTTGTTCTTCGACCCCGAGGGGGGATCGCCGAAGTCCCAGATGAACGTCAGGGTCTGCGTCCCGTCGGCGTCGGCCGTGGCCGAGGCGTCGAACTCCACCTCCAGCGGAACGGTCCCGCTGGTCGGCATGGCCGAGAAGCGGACCTGCGGCGGGGCGTTGCCCGGGCAGATCTCGTCCGCCCCGGTCACCGCCAGGTCGGTGTCGCCCGCCGAGTCGGTCACCAGCAGCTTGACCTGCACGCAGTAGGGGCCGGGGTTGTCCGGGTCCTCGAAGTAGGTGTGGACCGGCGGGTCCTCCTCGGTCGAGGTCCGGCCGTCACCGAAGTCCCACTCGAAGGTCAGCGGCAGCTCCTCCGGATCGGTCGAACCGTTGCCGTAGAAACGGACCTCGTAGGGGAAGCTGGAATCGGACCCGGCCGCCACCCACTCGATGTGGGCCGTCGGCAGACCGTTGTTGACCTTGACTTCCACCTCCGCGGTGTCGAAGGCCCCGGTCTGCGTGTTGGTCGCCGTCAGCGTCACCGAGAAGGTCCCCGGGGCCTCGAAGGTGTGATCCACCTCGGGACCGGAGGCGTCGGGCGAGCCGTCGCCGAAGTTCCAGGAGAAGGTCAGGTCCGGGGCCCCGTTGGGGTCGGACGAGCGCCCGTCGAAGTGCACCTCCAGCGGCGGGTCGCCGGCCAGCGGCTCGGCGATGATCTTGGCCACCGGGGCATCGCTGACCTCGCCCTCCAGAACGGTGACCCCCTTGCTGTAGGCGGTCAGGCCGGTGGTGACGAAGGTGAACTGGTCGTCCATGGTGAAGTCCACGGCCCCCTTGCGGATCATGAACTGGACCTCAGAGCCGTCCGAGGTGTAGGCCACGTCCGTCGTGGCGGCGGTGTGGGCGCCGGAGACCGAGCCGGTCACCGACCAGGTCGTACCCGCCAGGTCGGTGCACTTGACCACCCAGGACTCCAGCTTGGACTTGGAGAGGTCGACCACCGGCGGGGAGCTGGCGCTGGTCGGGGAGGTCAGCTTGCCGTCACCGACGTTGTCCCGGGCCGCCCGCACGGGGGAGATCTCCGGCTCGGTCAGGTCGTCCGCCCCCAGGCCGGGCACGAGTTTGGCGTAGACGTGGTAGCGGCCGTCGGCCAGCGTGGAAACATCCCAGTCGATGGAGCCGGGCTCGAGGATCTGCGGCGTCTGCTTCTGGGCCGTGCCGATCTTCGTCCCGTTGTAGCCGCTGTCGTCGCTGTCGTAGTAGAACTCCAGCGTCGTGCCGGCGTGCTGGTCGTAGGCCTCGTACCCCACCTCGTAGACGCCGCCCACACTGGCCCCGCCCGGGGGTCGGGTGAAGGCCAGCGACGGCACCTCGGTGGGCAGCCAGCGGAACTTCACCCGGGTCGCGGTGGGCGTCTCCACGATGTCGGTGATCTCGATGCCGCTGAAGCCGTTGCCGTGCCAGCGGCTGTGGGCGTCCGGGTAGGTGGTGTGACTCCACTCGGTGGTGCCGGAGAGCCCGGGGAAGGGGTCACCGGCATCGCCCACGTTCCAGGCGGTCGGGTATCCGCCGGGCGTGGCCGGGGCGTCCAGGTGGTAGAGCCCGTCGGCCTGGATGATGTTCCAGGTGAACGGGTCGATCGTCTGCTGGGACGGCTTGGCGTCGGGGTCCTGCCCGCGGTCCACGTGCAGGATGAGCAGGCCGCCGCCGGGCATGAAGGTGTCGAACTGGCCGGCGAATCCGCCCCGCCAGAAGTAGAACATCTCGCCCGGCCGCACCGGGTTGGTCAGCACGTAATAGGTCTCGAAATTGGAGAGCTCGGCGTCGCCGACGGTGATCTCGCGTTCCACGCCGGGGGTGAGCCGGGTGGCCAGGTCCACCGGCTTGACCCACTGCGACCAGGTGTCCGCCTTCAGGTCGGCCACCGGGTGCACCGGATAGCCCGAGGTGCGGTCGCCGTCGGCCATGATGCACCAGTCACCCACGGGATGCGTTTCGCCGATCGGCGGGTCCTTGAGCCGCTCGTAGTCGTACAGGTCGGGGTAGCGCTCCCAGGCGTGGCCGTACTCGTGGGCCGCGTAGCGAATCTGGAAGTGCTTGCCGCCGTCCCCGGCGGCACCGCCACCGGCGGCGCCCCCGCCGCCGCTCACCTCGCCCCGGTCAATGCCCACCGGCAGATCGTGGAACCAGAGGGTGTGGTTGTACTTGCTGCTCACCGTGGCGTCCATGAAGGGCAGGTCCCAAGCCCCCGAGCCCGCCGGGCGGAACCGCGGCGACCGCGAGTTCGCGGTCAGGTCCTGCTGGTGGATCGGGTAGTACGAGGGGCTGAAGGGAAACAGGTTCTGGTCCGACAGGGCGTCCGGCGGGAAGATGACGATGCCCGAGACCAGACCCTCCCGGTAGCCGGACAGGTAGGCGCCCGAGCCGTACACCTGCTGGAGCGTGTTCACGTCCTTGTACTGGTCGAAGTCGGTGTTGACGTCGGCCAGCTCGATGCAGTCCTCCAGCAGCCGGCGGCGGTCGAACGGGTACCGGGAATCGGACCCGTTGTTACCCGTGCCCTCGATGGAGTCGGTGGTGTAGTTCTCGGAGCCGGGGGGGCGTACCTCGCCCTGGTCGATCAGGCCGTCCAGGTTGTAGTCCCGGAAGCCGTACCCGTCGGGCAGCCCGTCCGGTACGCCGGCGGGCCCGGTGAGATCCAGACCCAGTCCGGACCAGGGGCCGGCGTAGTAGTGGGGGGCACGGCCGCTGAGCACCCAGAACTCGTCGTCCCAGGCGATGCCGTTGGTCAGGCCCGCCCAATCGGCACACTCGGCCACGGTCCAATCCTGCTCCGCACACTCCTCAGGCACCCCCGGGTGGATCTCGCAGTCGTCGATGATCTGGTTGGGGTTGCAGTCCCGGCCGAGCAGTTCGCATTCGTCGGGAATGCCGTTGCCGTCGCAGTCCTCGCTGAAGCCGCAGTTCGCCGGGTCGCAGAACACCGGCAGTCCGGCAGCGTCGCAGGCCAGGGCGCACACGTTGGTCACAGTCTTGTCGTCACAATACAGCTTGTATTCGCACTCGTCGGGAATGAGGTTGCCGTTGGCATCGTTGCTGACCTTGCCGTCGCCGTCCGGATCGGACGGATCCACGTCGTCTTCGTCGGGGACACCGTTTTCGTTGCAGTCCTTGAACGGCAGCGGGCAGCCCTTCTCGAAGGCGGCGTAGTCGGCGGGGTCGATGTAGGGCGTGTCGGTCCGCCAGGTGGTCCACTCCAGGTTCATGACGTTGCCGGCATCCCGGAGGTTGTCGCCGTGGATCTCGGTGGCCAGCGGTCCGGCGGCGGGGATGACATCGTCCGGCCCGCCGGCGGACCCGTCGTGGCTGCCCAGGTCCTGGCCCCAGATGTCGTCGCTCTTGGGCGAGGTCACCTCGCCGAAGCGCTGGTCGCCGAAGCCGTGGTACTTGGAGGAGGCCAGGTCGTCGTGCTCCACCCAGCCGTCGTAGAAGCCCACGCTGGTGTCGGGCTCCACCTCGCCGGCGTAGGGGAACTGCCCTGCGTAGCCGCCGACGTCACCGCCGGGGTTCCAGCGCCGCTGGCCCGCGGCGGTGACCGCGTCGCCCTCGAAGTTGGGGCTGGGGTTCTCCAGGTCGAAGGCCACCATGCGCGGGATGTTGCGGCCCGTTTCGCCGTGCGACCAGGCCGGTGCCTGGGTGCCGTAGCGCAGGGCCCAGAAATCCGCGTACCAGGCGACCGTGTCGAACGCCCCGTAGCTGCCCGGCTCGGGCGTCTCGGCGATCCAGGGGTCGCCGCCCTCGGGCAGGTGCTGCATCTTGGTGTTCTCCACGTCCCGGAAGCGCTCCGGCGGGTCGTAGACCCCGTTGCCCGTCCGCCAGGCCATCTCGTCGACGTTGGTCCACAGGTCGATCCCGTCGTGGTTCAGCTCGAACGGCGAGTTGTAATCCGGCCCTGACTTGTCCGCGAGCAGCTTCGTGAAGTACCCCAGACCACGCGTGCGGTACATCTCCTGCTTGATGTAGTGGCAGACCG
>Ga0180432_10000687_pt1 | contig 55504 bp, 35 predicted proteins | sample SS_ome_10_FD_132414 | JGI IMG/M metagenome (GOLD analysis project Ga0180432, IMG submission 132414) | Hypersaline lake sediment archaeal communities from the Salton Sea, California, USA - SS_1_MS_2 metaG | ecosystem: Environmental > Aquatic > Non-marine Saline and Alkaline > Hypersaline >... | reverse complement strand
GTAAAAAAAGGCAGCCCATTCTGTATTTCACTAGCATTTAAATTTCTAGGACCAGTGTACTCCAAACTCATTATATCATAATCAATATTAGAATCTAAATCAAATTGGGTACCAATCGGAGATCCACTATTATTTCTTGTTCTTAATACGGCTTGATCCGCACCATTAGTTACATCTATACTACAAAAAGTAGATACTCTTGGACCTATACAAAAATTATCATATGGAAATTGCACATTCTCATCTGACATAAATAATCCCCTTAATCAAATTGCGTGGCTCTGCCTTGTATAGTTACAAGACGCGGAGTTAGCCCAGCCTTATAATAACTTACGGATTCTCCAGTGCTATAAATAGGATCAGTATAAACTGGACTTGAGGTAATCATTCCATAAGAATCATCATCCGTAAAATATACTGGTTTACTTAAAACACCATTACTATATTGATCAGTTACTATAGCCGTAATGGTCGCTATATTAAATCCATTTGCCGGCAGTATCGTAGGATCAGCCCCAACTGAAATTGCGTCTACAAAAGATCTTATTGGTGATACTTGATAATTATATTTAGACCCCCAAGCATTATCAATGCCATAATAAGTGCCTTCTTGTTGTAATCTATATAAAGTAGTGCCTTGTACTGCTACGTCATATACGGTTATTGTAGTAATTAAATCATCTCGTATATTATCCATGGTCATTACATCATAATATGGTATATCATTCAATGGATAAATTATATTACCAGCATTATATTGCAAATCTTCAAACCAAGATCCAGATACAGTCAGATCAGTGTATAAACCTAATTCTAATTTGCAATCCGTAGAGTACATTATGCCACTACCAAGCGTAAGCCAAGAACTAGAAGGATCAAATTTATAATAAAAATTTATTTGATCATCTACCCTCGTAACCCTAAACATATAATTATTTATACCACTAGCTGAAACTCCATCTATTGCATTTTCTACATTTTTATTTTCTCTTGATACTATAATATTTGCAGGATCACCGTTATATGATAATGCAGGGTACCTTATACCCCAAACAAAATATGGCTCATAATGTTGTCTACCTTTTATCGTCCAAATACCATCTTCTGGTATGTTTACAGAATTAGATTGTGACAACCAGTTATTATCAGCAGTACCAGTACCATAAACATCTATTATTGTAGCATCTTTTTCTAATCTTAAAGATATTTCATCTGCATAATCTTTATCGTAAGCATCCCATTCTACGTTATAATCGCCAGCTAATAAATAAATACTATTTATAGTAACTTCCCACGAATCAGGATCACCAGCAAAATGTTGATATGAAAAAGTAGTATTATTATAATCCGTTACTAGTAGTCTACTTATTTCACACCAATGATCAGAACTTGAAGGAAATGTAAATCTCATACAATGATTAAACGTATTATCATTTCCAGAATGAGTAGTATACCCGCCAATGGCACCACTTACTTGAACATCAAAATCTCCAAGTATTCTATAATTAGATTGCACAGCGTCATTACCAGAAAATATCGAAGAGCAAAATAATTTATTATCATAAATTCGTGGGTTACCTTCTATAATATTCCATTTAATAGTATCAGGAAGAGATCCATCTGATCCATTAAAATCATCATCAGCGCTACTTGCATTGGTCACTGCAATTAAATCATTCATATTTCTAAGTTTAGCATTAGTACCTTTTACATATATCAACGTATGCACGTCATCATAGTTATCTAACACATTCTGCAATCTTTCAAAAGTACAAGCACTTACATTTTTGTAATCCGACCGCACATCAGAAGTTATATAATCCCCAGTATACGCATTAAATCTAAATAATGTACCATTTGTACTATCCGTACCATCGTAATTATTAAAAATAAAAAAACTTTTATATAAATTTACAGCATCACCAGAAGTATATGTATAATTAGTGCCACTAACCAAAATAACGTTAGATCCAATTACTCCACTGACCGTTACTTCTTCTCTATCACCATCATTATTTGGACCCAATGATAAAATTAATCCACCAGACACTACCGTGTCATAATACTCACCCATACAAACAATGTTTGATCCAGACATTACCGTACATGTAAACTGAGTATTATAATGTTCTACCGCAAATGCATTAGAATCATACGTATATGAATCATCGTCCTCATACCAAAAACTATTTTTTAAAAATACCAAATTTTCTTCTATTCGCCATCTTTTGATATATAAACCATTACTAACATTTTCAAGTGTCCAGAAATTTGCCCCATCGTACTGTAAATCAGATACCGTGTTATTTATAGTAGTATTCAAAGGATAAGAAAATGCCGTGCTTCCATCATCAGTTTTTTGTAACAGCACGTCCCAATTTTCATCCATCATGTAAAAATATCCACCCACTACAGCCATGTTAGGTTTTCTAAATTGTATATTTTCGTAAGTCACCATTTACCTCTTACGTTTGTTCAACAACGGCCGTAATTTTTACTTCGCGCGCTGAAGTACCAGATTTGTAATTAGTCTGCGCTCTACCATTAGAATCCGTACTTACTACGCCAGTGGTTATATAGCCAACAGGATCGTCATCAGTAAATGTAACGTTTCTACTAGTTATTGGCTGTAAAAATTGATCCTTTACATAAGCTACTATTGTCGAAGAACTAATGCCGTTAGCGGCTATAATAGCCGGGTAAGCAGATAATGAAATAGAAGTAACAAATGAATCAAGTGATGATAATAGATAACTATAATAAGACCATGGGCTAGATTCACCATCAGCTATTTTTTGCAATCTATATACATTCTGACTATCCATAGCCAAATCGTAAACATCTATCACTGTAGCTTCATCTGACTTTATATTTTCCATAACCATAGAACCATAATGAGGTAATAAAGTCTCAAGTGAATCTATATTTATAAATAAAGTATTAGTATTTTTTACGTAAGCCAATGTATCAACATCTCCAAACTCAGTAAAAGAATCAACCTCATAAAAAGTAGCGGCCTGTACGGCTTTATAAGCACCCCCAGGATATTTTTTAATATAATCACCTGTATAAGCATCAAATTTATAAAGAGCGCCGGTGCTACTATCCAACCCATTATAATTATTAAAAAACCACAAATAAGTATAAAAATTCACAGAATCATTAACAGAGTATGAGTATTGAGTTGCGCCAGAAATTGTTATAGTAGTACCAGAAGCAGAAGTTACATATACATCTTCTTCTTCATCATTTGAATTTGGACCAAGGTGTATTATTAATGGGTCACCACTAGTAGTAGTAAATCCCATTAAATCAGCCCTACTAGCATAACCATCTACAGAAATTGATGAAGCCCCAGAACTCACCGGAGCCGACAATTCAGTATGATAATGTGCAACAGAAAAAGCATTCGAATCAAAATAATGCTCTAATCCACCATGAGTACCACTAGTTACAGTAAAAGTTTCTCTAAGTTTACATAAATAATTATCTATTTCCCACCTTTTTATATAAATATTAGTATCTCCAGGATTTTCTAAAGTCCAAAAATACACACCATCAAATTCAGTACTCACTACTTCATTACTGATTAATGTATCTAGCGGATATGAAAAAGCAGTATTACCATCATCTGTTTTCTGCTGCAAATTATCTTGATCCTCATCAAACGTAAAAAAGTATCCCTGATTTACGGCGAAATTTCTTTTTCTCAATTTAACATTTTCTTCGATAGCCATTATAAAGCTCCTTTAATCATACGTACTATAAACTCTTTTTGGCGGAGACCATCTACACGTATATTCATATGGGTCTCCCGTATAAGTTACTTCGCTTGTTATATCAAAATCTACTTCACTATTATTTAATACGACTCTCATACTTGATATATCTATTCCCGCCGCTGGCAAAACTTCTTTTATCTTAAAACTAATTACAGACTCAATAGATACATTAGTAGATCCATCGGAAGGATAAATATCAATTACATAAGGAGCATCTCTGTCTTCTGAATAAGGACTCCAATCAATTTGAGCGCATAATTCAGCCGTCATCTCCTCTATAACATCATCTAGATTAGAATGAGATATATCTAATATCTTCTTCGCAGATATACTACTCCCATCAATAGCTGGATACGTAGTTCCTACTTCAAGCACCCACATCTGCTCGCCTTCTCGATTCAATACGCCAAAATACCTAAGCGCTACATTAAACTTAACTGCTTTAGTAAGATTTAAACTATGCGTTACCCAAAATTCAGCCATACTTTCTCCTTATGAACTATAGTCTACTTGATTAGCTATACTTTTAACTCCCCAACGACTAATCGAATCTATATTATCATAATAAGCAACGGGTACTTGATCCGGATCCTGCATTCTTAGCACCTGCACCTTAGAACCACCACTCGTGGTCACGTAATTATGAGAAATACCAATATAATTATGAGTAGCCATAGTTGCAACTTTTATAGCGCTGTCGGTAGTACCAGAAATAGCGGTAAAATAATCTGTATTAGTACCGTCTGTAATAGCTAAGCAATCTCCAACAGCTACTCCAGTACCAGTTCCAATATTCACAGTATCAGTATCGGCCGTGTAATTTGAGGTAATAAGTGCTTCCTTTATGGCTGTACCAGCAATAGAAAAACTATCCGTACCAAGTTTGAATCCCAATTCTTCGTAACAAGTATCGGTACCAGAATAAGTAACAGACGCCGCTGATCTATTAGATCCAGTATAATACGGTGAAACCGTACCAGAAATAATATAAAATTTGCCATTAATGTATTCTACGGATGCATTAATATAAGCCAGCTGATCATCACTTGAATTCCATAAATAACTGTTAGGTATTTCTCTAATTTTTTCTTCCATGTCAGCTGCAATAACGTCAGCGGACACATTAGTACCTTCATCTAATTGTATATAATACCACGTACTGCCGCCATCCATTTTAATTCCTAACGTTTTATTGGATGACGAAATAGTAAACCTATTACCAGCAAGACCAGAACTTTTTGCCCATCCAGCTTTAATTTCTTGAACATAAATATCTTGTATAGCAGTTCTATTAGTATTATCACTATAAGCCGTAGTACTAAAAGACAATACCCATTGTTCATCACCTTCATAGCCAGTTGGTACAAGTGTCAAATGATCAAGAGTAACAGTTTTACCATTATCTGGGTAATTATCTAAATCATAAACTGTAACATTTCGTGCCATTATGACTCTCCTCCTTAATAGTAGAAATACGGGATTCCGCCAGTACTACCACTAACGGTTCCTTTATAATACGGACATTCGGGATCAACGCATAACCATCCATATTTTGATCCGCGATTAAATCTTATCATTAATCCACCAGTAGCTACGTGTGCAGCAGCTTCGGTAAATACATTCTTATTTTGCCAATACGTAAAACTATTTCTATCAGTATCTTTTATAAAATGAACATTTGATTCAATTGAATATGGGCATTTAAAATGATGATAATGAAAATCTGCCAAACTAACCCAAGGGAACGTGGATTGTATTGTAATCAAATCTATAACGTCATCAACACATTCTTTCGTTTTATGTTGAGGTAGATTACCATTTAAATCAGTACCATATTTTTCTTCCCAAGTCGTATCACATTTATCTTTAGGATTTCTTGGCATTAGTTATCTCCAAAAGTATATAAATCCCCATCAAATCTTATTAAGTACGAAGGATACGTTATATTAAAGTTATGCTTATCATCTTCATGGTTTTTAGTATCTATAACTATATAGTCGTCATTTGATAATTTAGGTATTGAATTTACATATTTGTTCGTTAACAAAGCATTATCTAAATCTACATTAGTTGAAGTTTGCCTAACGTTACCCCACGACAATTTTACTATATAATAATGCGGTACAAATACAATATATTGCTTAGCAAAATCTAAAGAAATAAAATCGTCGCCATTAATAATGGCCGCATCCTTTAAGGCTGGTCCGCTAAAATAACAATTTAATAATTTAGCTACGCCTTCTTGTTCATAAATAACTTTAGCCCAATGAACTTCAAGCCTGTATTTCTCCGAAATCCTGAACTTCATAAGTATCTCCTTATCCTAAATAAATTGGATGGTGTGGTATAGTAGCGCTAGAATTGCCAGTTTTACCACCTTCTTGAAGCGTACCGCCGCCAACTTGCGTTATAAGACCTAATTCTATTTCATTAGCATTTCCTATTCCAGGAAATCCAGCGGACACGCTGCCTTGTTCTCCGGTAACCTTACCTTCCACCGTCATGACTACCCCTAAATTTGAAACGTCACCCTGTTTGCTACCTTCAGATCTACCTTGTAATACATAAGTAGGCACTGGTATCGAAAGAAACTCGTCCCCGGTAATGTTAGGATCTATCCATTTTTGTAGCGACCAGCTCTCTGTACCAAATCCTGTAGCATCGCCTTTAGAATATGAGTAACTGGTTATAAACATACTATCCGCGCCAGTATAATTCACATTTACCGCATCTCCTTCACACGTTGTAGCATTGATGGTTATAGGCTTTACAGCAGTACTATTAGCGCAAGAAGCTGATGGGGTCAATGTTTCAATTCCAGCGACACCAGCATACGTAGTAATACTAACGGTAACGGTAGCAGTTACTTGTGTTTTATAAGGATCCCAGCTACCAAGTTCCCACAATCTATTTGGTTGACGATTTATACTCCAATTAACTGATTGTATCCCATCACTAAGCCCGTCAATAGTAACACTAGTTATAGATCCTATAATAATAGCCATTTACATACCCCCCTTTAAGCCACTTTTGGTGACTGACCTTTACAATTCTTATACATATTTATATCACATACGTATCTTTTTTTGCAATTCGTACAATTTTTTTTCTTAAAAATTTCCAATCTAGCTTTTACTTGGTGAGGCTTTAAGTATTTATAATTACCCATTACATTATTCACATTTTTAGAGACGGGTTTGCTTGCTGGCAAACGTCTACTCTTTCCACAGTTGCATCCCATTAGTTACCTATACCCTCCATTGATACTCCCCATTCATACCAACCTCTACTACCAATAATTGGTTTTTGTGAAGAGTTCATTACTAATAAATCAAATTGTACTCCACCCCATCTTCTATTAGTATAAGTATATCGCAATGGATTAGAACTATCCTTTACAACAGTTAAAGAAACGCTAGCCTTTCCAGTTGCATCATAACTAATAGATAATGACCCACAATCTATAAATTCTACAAACTCAGCCATTTTTATCTCCTTTATTATGACCCAGGTATTGAACTTTCATCCACAAATTGTGTTATACCTACAGTTTGACCACTAAATATATTTTCACCAGCTTCATTAAAATACGGGAGCCTCTGAAAATTAGCAGAAATATAATCACCGCTAATATTGGCACCAATAAAATCATCGCTTCTAGTTATAGTAGTAGTAGCCACCCATGTAGTTACTTCATTCTTATCTACACCAAACGTTTGTGCTAAAAAATGTCCTGGTCTAACTGGCACATGTCCAGAAGATCTCATTTTGTAAGTATACGATATATAATGTTCTCCGTCCATTTTATCTTCCCTCGTTCATTATAAATAAGTATGAATATGAAACTTGTGGTATATTGGGAGGTGTATATTCCCAACTAAAACTTTGTAAATATAATTCAGAATTTTGAGGTAATATATTACCAAATAAAGTTACTGTAGACTTATTGTAAGCATCGTCAGGTACTATCGGTATCGGCGTTCCTTTATATGTAAAATCATATGCGTCTGTATGCGACGTATATAAATATACGGTAGTAGGCCCGCTTGAAGCCGATGCAGAAAAAGTTTGATATTCTTTAACTTCTGTCAAAGAAATGTCAGCAGTAATATCACCTTCTTTGTAAGCTTTGGCTCTTCCTCTTGGGATTAAATGTACCACAAAAACACCAGTTTCGTCACACTCTATTCTCCTATCCCAATTAAAACTAACGCCAGCTCTTCCTGGGCAAGCTAATATTTCATTTAAAGGAGCATATGCAGAAATGGATAAATCTCCAGTAGTAGGGCCTTCTAATACTACACCTGCTTCAGTCACACTTACTTCTGAGCCCGTCCTTAAATTAGCTGAAATTATACCATACCCACCAAGTATAGGAAACTCAGCCGCTATATGACATTCACACGTGGCCATTATGCACCCTCCTCATCAGCGCCCGTGTAAGGAGGTTCAGTAAAATAAGTAGCAAAAGCCGGACCACCCTGCGGTATACTTGCATGATCATGCACTCCTATACCTTCTATTATAGCATAAAATCTTCTTTCTCCCAAAGAATTTGATAAATATTGTATAATTTGTTTACCACTTTTAATATGTTTATAATATACACAAATATCATCACTAAGATCGCCATCTACAAATTTACCTATTTTTCTATCAAAAATTACAAACCCTTTTTTAAATTGTGTACTATCGTAATCCTCCGGAAATTCTACAGGTAAATAATTTACCGGCTGGCGTAATTTTAAAACATCACCTATTATAGCTGTAAACGTAGTTACGTTATCACTGTCTAAGTTTAATTCTGTAGGTGCATATTCAGTATCACTAGTAGCTCCAGAACCATTAGCCATCTATGTTATTCCTCCCCTTCTTCTGTTTCTGCTTGAGCTGATGATGATTGCTTAGTAATTACTATACCACTAATAGCTCTATTATCCAAATCCCTTTTTAATAATTGCTGTAATGTATAAGCTTTTGCGGTAGCTTCCAATGGCAAATTTGGCAATTCTTTTACAGCTTTTGGTTTTTTATCCGTTATTCTCTCCGGAAATTTTTGAACTCTAGGGGTGTGCTGTTTTATGACATTCGTAACTACGGCCCATCTTTCTGGCGGGCTACTGCCATCTCTATAAGTTTTTACTCGCCGATTTATTTTTTGGCCATCCAAATCAGCCATCACATCTCTGCCAGATATATTCAACATTACTTTAGACGCGTTATTTCTTACGGGATTTACAACACATTTTTCTATTTTACCAGTAAATACAGTTCTTAGTAAAGGCGAAACACCAGCCTTTATAACTATGTCTTCCGCTATTATAGAAGTACTACTAGAAATAGAATTAGAATCAACTTTTACACTAGCTGAAAAAGTAGCAGCCATTTGACCACGAGCACGTCTTACGTTGAATGACATTACATAAGGAGTACGTATTGTAAACGAACCAAAAGTTATCTCAGCTCTTACTTTTTGCCTTTCAACAGTAGCCATATTACTTAGCCACAGGGTTATTAAACACCGTTATTGAAACCCTGTCCCCCTTTTCTAATATTTGTTTGGAATTGTTAATACACTCCATTGCACCAAGCTGCTCAAGTTTTACCTGGCATTTATAATTATCTTCATATACATCCGTAACAATACCTTCCAATTGTAATCTTTCGGTCTTATTTTGATATACAACCGTATCCCAACCAGACAACCCTTGCCAAATCGGTCCAGCTTGTACAGAAATTAAATATTGACTACTATCCTGATATGAATAATCTATTGAATTTATAGTCTTACCATCTATTACTTCACCTAAAACTGGTTCAGCCTCCGGGCTGCATATATAAGTAGTCGTTTCTACTACTTCATTTTGTAATTCTTTTATATAAGTAGATACGCGTTCACAATCTTCGTCCGTATATAAAAATGGCAATGTAACCTTTATATCACCAGATTCAAGTGAACTAAACGCTCTTGCATATTCGGTGGACGCCAAATCTTGTATAGTAGTAGCGTCATAATCTGGCAATATTTCCGTCGGATCTAACGCTTTTCCATTTATAGCAACCGGTGCTGGTCTATCTTGATTTATAATTGGATAAAAACTAAAATTTATATTTTCCAAATTATCTAAAGTTACGTTATTTTCTTCATCAAATACGGCTATGCACGGGTTATCCCACTCATACACTACTATTATTTTTTTAACCGCATACCCAGATTGGCCTTCTCCCAATGGAAAAATAGCTACGGTTTCCATAGAATCTTCCGTATTGGTAACCTCCGTTATACCATCTCTTAGTACCCCTTCGACTCTCTTAGTCCAGTCATACAAATCACCAAAAGAAGCTGGCCTCAAATTCGCAGCATCCCCCTCACCTTCTCTCGTATATATACTTGATGGGCTAATTCTTATTGTAGTTTCAGTAGGGAAAAGTACATTACCGCCAAAATTATCTACATATAATGGATGAACATTACAAGAAAACACTATTTTATAATAATCAGTTTCTTGTTCCTGAACTACAGCTTCTTCACCCTCACCAACCACTTCGTAATCTCCAGTAGTTTCTTTTACAATTAAGTAATCTTGCCCTTTAGACAATTGAAAAGGCTCTGATAATTTAGTATCTATGTCAACTAAAAACGTTGCAGGACCTTTTACTCTTTTATCACCACTCATACCATAATCCAAAGTTATCCTATTCAATTTATATCCATAAATATATACATCTTTTACTCCTAAAAATCTTTTATCATTACTTCTTTCCAATTTAACACCAGCATCATAATCTGGTTTTTGACCTTGTTTGCAATAATCAGAAATATAAAAATCTCTAGTTGTCCAATTCCTTTTTTGCAATTTACCCATACTTTCTAACTCTACAAATCTTGGAGTAGTATTAGAAAATTCTATTCTAGTACTTCCCTGTTTAAAAAATGGAACTTCGACTTTATATATATAACTTGATACCGTTTCATACTTATCTCTATCATATACTCCTTCAGCCTGCAAAGCCCCCTCTTGATCAAAATGCATATTACCATATTCTATATAACCCTCTCTATAATATGGGCATTGTTCTGGTCCTAATATATCACCCCAAATATGATATAATGGGTAATCACCTTGATCATCGTCATCATCAAAATAATATTGACTTGGTATATTATTAGCATAAGTCAATACATCAAATTCTCTACCAGCATATCTTTTTGGCGGCGGGTCATAACCTATAACCAGACAATTATCACATGGTTTGGATAAAGTACCCGTGTCTATACTATATAATACATCAAATCCTATATTACTTGTATTTTTACCTATTTTGTAAAAATGAACGGTACCCTCCTCGTCAGCATAGCATTCCATCTGTAATTCATCTTTTAATTCTGCCGACAAAGATAACTGCACCATAGAATAAGCATCTCTACTTTTTATGTCATACCCTGGCAAATAACTGCCATACACCCTGTCAGGCCAATATAAATCTAATCCAAAAATATCTTCTATTATCCAAGTAGCTACGGATTCACCAGTATCCGGCGGCTGAGAAGGAAAGTCATTATCAAAAGAATCCTCGCTTGTTATCCAATTTTCAGCCAATCCATCCCATTCATAAAAATATTCAAATCTTTCTACCGGCATCTAATTATCTCCTTATAGTAGATAAATCCAATCCTATTCTATTTACATTAGAATGTAAACGGTCATATTGATCATCCAGATCACTTCTAAAATTAGAAAGTATAAGTTCTATCCTACTTATATTAGCATTTATAGGATTAATAGCCTCATTCATTATAGTAACGTATAATTCATGTAATCTTCTTTCAAGATTAGAATTATCATCGGAAGATTTTACAAAATCATTTTTTTGTAATTCTTGCAAATATTCTTCTAAATCAGTCACTCTAGTCTCAAGTGGTTCCGTTGAAGACGTTATTGAATTCTCTATTTTTTCTAATCTTTCTTCAAGCTCTTCTGGAACTGATTCTTCCATACCCTTAATTTTTTCCGTATACTCATTCACAGTATTACTTATATTCTCAAGTTTGGTATTAAAATCTTCAGTTGAAGTTTCAACTATTGAAATTCTATCATCATTATCTATAGTCTTTTCTTCAATTCTATCAAATTTTTCAGTTGCAGATTCAATAAATTCATCTATTCTATTAGTGCCATCAGCCCCTACGGCACCAGTCCCTATATTATTTAGCACGTTACTTAAATCCTCAAGACTACTTTGCTCTATTTCAAGTTTTGGTATGTCAGTTGGATCCGGCGGTCTAACTTTAATTTCGGCTTCTTCTAGTTTTTTGACTACCGCCTCACCAATTTTTTCGCCAGCAGATTCTAGGCCACGCAATACACCTCTTCCACCAACCTCACCGCCCATTTGATATCTTTTTTTGTCTAATATCATGCCGCCAAGATTATATTCAGCGGGAATTATAGCCTCACCCTTATGCACGTAAGCCATTTGATCTGAAGGTACGTAAGGAGTACCTCGTTTATACTGTTCTACGTCTTCACCAAACAGCTCTTTCATCATTTCTTGCCTTCTACCCTTAATTCTTTTAATACCGGCACCAGCCTCAAATACAGAAGTAATTTTACCTTTTTCTATGGGCTCGTCTCTTCCTATTACAGATCCCCAAATTTTAGCAAATACGTTTTTCGCTTCGTCAGATTTCTCAGAAATTGTTCCCCATAAGCTCTCTATCAAACCACCTTCTTGATACCTCTTTTTGAGCATTCCTCCCACACCCTTCTCGTCAAATAATTCTTTCATTATTTGTTCTTTTTTACCATAAACTCTTTCAAGGCCCTCAGCGGCTTCAAACACTGATGTTATCTCACCTTTTTCTATAGGCTTTGACCTGCCGATTACTGATTCCCAAAGATTAGCAAGAAATCCTTTTGTTTCTTTAGATTTTTCTGAAATAGCCTCCCACATTCTTGTAACTGGACCGCCTTCTTGATAAGGTATACCTTTTAACTTTTTAATACTCTGTACTAATTTAGTAGCTTTTTCCGATGGCGTATGCAAAGCCGACGCCATAGCTTCGGCCATAAACTCTTTTGGATTAGCCGTTGCTCTACCACTAATGAAAGACCCCTTTACTTTCTGTTTACCAGATTTAAATGCAGATTTAGCGGTATTAGACACCCTCATCGCTACTTCTTCCATGTTTTCCCTTAAAGTATACGCATGACCGCCTACTTCATGTGAAGGCACGTATGAAAAAGCTTCTTTAAATGCTTTATCTGGATCCATATATGCAAAATGTTTATGTTTAACAAGTTCTACAAACTTTTGTCTAGTTTTTATAGGATCTTTAAACAAATGCTTAGCTATACTAAATCTACCTTTAGTGGGCGTAAATGCACCGTAAGTAGTTTTAGGTAAATCTCTAACTATTATTTCTTTCAAATCTACATTTTCTAAACCTACGTATTTGTTAATTTTAGTTAATTGCTTAGCTATGTCACTCCAGGCTCTCATAGCTTCGCCTATATTTTTACCAGAAACCATTAAAGAATCACGAATTGAACCTACGTCTATATTTGCCGTCATACCAGGAATACTACTAAGATTTTCTCTTATAAAATCAGCAAATTCAGTAGACCTAGCCAATCTTTTTTCATAAGCAGCTAATTGTTCTTCAGTAGCCGCCCCATAAACTGCTTTACTAGCTTTTCTCGATACACCAGTACCAGCCATTTCCAAAGCACGCGGAAATAATTTAGAAGTTAATTTTGATGCGCGCCCAATCAATGGCTTAGCGAACGCCCCTAACTTTTTAAATATGCCCAATTTACCAGGGCCAGGCAAAGCCATATCAGCTAACATTGCAGATTGATTCATTAAAGCATTGGGGTCATTTAAAGATTTTTCTTTAAAATTAGTAAATGGAATAACTTCTTTTATAGCGCGCCAAAATTCTTCTCCTTTTTTAGGAGCTCGTATAACACCACTCAAAAATTCTTCTTTTGATATATCTCCACCAGATTGATACTTACTTGGCCTATCAGTAATTACCCATTCACCGGCTTTATCTAAGAATCCATGCAATTTACCTTTTCGTAAAGCAGTTGATTTACTACCACCAGGAAGATCTCTGTTAATTAGTTCTAAAGGATTAGATAAACTAGGATTTTCTTTAAGTAAATCATGCACTCCTTTTGCCGTAGGAATTTCCCCATCACCAGCTTTTGGTATATTTTTACTAAATTTAAAATCTCCAGGCTTTACTCCTAATAACGGCAACATAGAAGCTAGTTGTTCACTATACATGTATGGCCTGTTAGACATTACCCATTCTCCAGACACATCTCTGAACATGGATATGTCACCAACGGTTTTCCGGCCGCCTTTAGCCATATATTCTTCGAAACGGCGACGTATTTCTTTACCTATAACGTCATCTAAGCTGCCGCCAGTTTGCATACCTGGCAGCATGCCTGTTTTATTCATATAATCAAGAGTACCATAGCCTAAAGAGCGTGCAGATTTTGTATTAATTACGTACTCGCCATTACTTGCAAGTATAGGTATTTTATCATCCCTTGGGCCACCTGGTCCATTTAGTACACCGCCCATACTACGTCTTTGTTGGGTTATATCTTTATAAAACGACCTATAAATTTGATCACGAAGACTAGGCCCTTTATCTATAGCTAATTGGTCTTTAATGAAATCCCAAAATGTACGAGGTTTGCCACCTCCTGCATTAATTGGCGACACCGGCGTCTCTCTACCAGGCATCATTGGCGCACCTTTAGGTAAAGTTGCCTGGCTAAATTCAGGGGCCGGCCCATAAACAATATTATCCGGTTTTTTTACTTCTCCGGTAAGTATAGCCTGCACTACTTCATCTAGCTTACTTATCATATCCTTAGTATTTGACCGTATACCAGACAGCTCAGTATTTGATTTCGCCAATATTTGTATCACCGGAGTATTTAATTCTGGAAATTTACTAGTTAATTTATCTATGGTACTAGAAAAAGCTCCTTCGACAGCTTCTACTTCTGGCCTTTCCCTATATCTAGTAAATAATTCTTGTAATTGCTGCCTAATTTTTTCTGGTTTAAATCCCTCTAATTCGTATATACCCAAGTCTTCTGAAATCATTCTACCAGTGCGTTCTGGAGCCGCTTCAGCTTGCTTTACTAAATTTTGCCTTATATTTTCCAAACCTGATATTAAATCATCTCTAAGACCCGTATCGGTCATGGTACCAGCTCTTTGCATGGCTTCTACTATAGACGCATACAAACTAGAAGCTTGAGCTCTTTCTCTATTTAAATCCTCATCATATTTAGTTTGTTCAATTTGGCGTTTTTTTAATAAATCGTCAAATTGAATTCTTTGTACCTCTTCTTTAGTGGGGCCTCTTCCAGTTCTCATTTGAATCTCAATCATCTTTTGCTGAGCTCTTGTCATGGTAAATAATTTATCAAGAGGTACGCCAGCTTGCAGCATTTCAAACGTTGGCAATTGTGGAGCCTCTGGGTGTTCGCCACCAAGCCTCATTATATTACTCATTTCAAAAGCACGTTCAAATTCAGATGAAAGCCTTCCCGCAGTAAATTCTGATTGTAGTCTATCAAAATCACTTATAACATCTTGTATACCCAATCCACCAACAAGCACGTCATTTAAATCTTTCAAAGTCGTATTGGTCAATTTTAAAGATTCTACTACCTTATTTTGATAATCGGCTTGTCTCATTAAATTATCCTGGGCCGCCGCGCTCTCCATAATAAGTAATCGTACAGATTTACTTAATTCATCTACTCCTAAAGCCCCAGATGTCCTCAGAGCTTCGTTATATTTATCTATTTCTTTCGCATATTCATCACTTCTTGTAGCCAAAGATTTACGCTGAGATTCCATAAGTGCTTTACTTTTATCTAAGCTACCTGGTGCCAAAGATACTCCAGGACCAGTAAATTTATCTAAGGCTTTTACAGATTCTTCATAATTATTCTTCAAATCTTCGCTTTTCATTTGTAAATTCTTCATCTCTTTAGCGGCATTTTCAGCGGATAATTTACCAGTTTCGATAATACTTCTCTGCTCATTTAAAGAAGACTCAGCGGTTATGTTAGATTCTGCAATTTCCACGGCATTTTGTTTCATTAATTCAAGTAAAGAATCTCTAACTGCACTCAATCTAGTAAAGGAATCCAACATATTGCCCCAAGGGCCGCCTCTTTTAAATAATCTCTCCTCCGGCCTCAGTTCATAACCCAGCCTACCTCTTGGAATTTCTGGTAAACCACCAGCCCCTATTCCAGCCCCTATAAGAGCACCACCAAACGCTCTTGCCGCACTTAGTTCAGTCGTTGATTCGATAAGCGTGCCTACAATAGTGGTAAGTGTTTTTTGCAACTCTTCGCCAGCAATCTCATAAGTTCTAAGAAGAATTTTAATACTCTGTTCATTTTCTAAAAATTTCTTTGCAGCTTCTTCTTCATCTTTAATTAATCTATCTATTTCAGATTGTATTTGAGCCAAGGCTTCAAAAGTTTTTAAATATCTACTACGTTCAGTTTTAACTACACCACCGGGAGCGGGACTACCTTCTTCAGATACGCGCCTACGCTCTTCTTCCATCAGTTTTTTCATTTCTTCTGGATATTTTTTAAATAAAGCAACAAAATCTTTCTCTATGTCTTTAGCTATATCTTCCGCAACTCCTAATTCACCTTTTAACCTAGTTTTACCAGCCAAGTATTCAGAACCGGTTAATACGGTCAGTACCGCTACCAAATCTCTTAATCTAGCAGCCGTATCTCCTCCAGATAACAATCTATCTTTCTTTATCTCATCTAATTTATCTCTTAATACTCTAGTCATAGATTCAGATGATTTTTCAGATCTCTCTACAGCGTCTTCGGATAATCCTTCAGCAGAAGTTCTAGTATTCTCTTCTATGGCAATAAGAGTAGTCAATTGGTCTTGATTTACCTTAGCCAATTTTTCATCTTCTGTTAATTTTTCTTTATCTCCAGAAGCTATTTCTTGTATTAATTCCTTAGACCTCTTCATTTCTTCATCGGTCAATTTTTTATTAGACTTCTTAAGTATTTCTTCCTGCTCTTCAGGCGTAAAAACTTGGCCTTCTTTCTCAGCAAATTTTTCCAAAGCTTTAGAAGATGCACCAGCTCTTACAGCTGCAGACAAAGATTTTTCGCCGCCAATAAATTTACCTACGCCGAATTTAAGCTTTTCCCACCAATTTAATCCCTCATCGCCTAGCTTATCACTCCAATCTTTTAATGCGCCTGTAGCGTTTTTAACTGTTTTTGGCAGTTCTTGACCAGTTAAAGATTCCCAAGCTGTCCATCCTATTAAAGCTCCTGCAGCTGCACCGCCAAAAGCATCAAGAGCCTTCTTATTAACACCTATTGATTTGGCAAAAGTTAAACTAAACCTACCTATCAATCCAGCAGCTTCTCTAGCTTGTCTTTTAGATACTTCATCAGATGATTTTCTAGCTTCACCAGCTACCTTCAAATATTCTTTATTTATAGGATCTATACCTTTCCTAAATTCTTCCTGCGATATTTCTCCAGATTTTCTACGCTCTACAAAAACTTGCCTTTGCTTTTGCAACTCCCTCATTTGAGCTCTATATCCACGTTCTTGTCTTTCAGCTGATCTTTTAAATATATTATTATACAATGTAAATCCAGTTAAAAACTTACCTAATAATTCAGTACTAGCAATACTTACCTTATTCTGTTTTCTAGAAGAAGCTACTAAACTTTTAAACTCAGTAGATTCTACCATATCTTTTTCTGGCCTAACGCCAGTAAGTTTTCCTACTCTTTCAAATTCTTTTATAAATTGCTTTTCAATAAATGTACGTTCTTTTTCTTCTTTCTTAGCGGCGGCCTGCATTTCTTCAATTCTTTGTACAACACTTCTTAGACTTTCTGCACCTAAAGATCTTCTTAATAATTCAGTCTCTCCAAACCTGCCTCCACCAATATCAAGGCGCGTTAATGGAATCTCACGTTTAGATTCGACCATCTCGGCAGCTCTTGATATACCAAAAGCATCTATTAATTTACGAGAAGAATCAGTCATTATATTATCTATATATCTAACTAATTCAACATTGCCTTTTTTAGATTGTTGATTACGTAATGTAGCCAATCTATCAAATTGTAAAGGTAAGTCCTTGCTTAAATCTTCAGCGCCTTCGGTACGTTTCATCAAAGCTTTAGGTACTTTTTCAAACCCGTGTACCATTAAACCTATGTCTTGATTTATAGCATAAGCCACAGTTTTAGCTTGATTTATTGCTTTGTCAGTAGCCTTGTCATCACTTAACGCAGCTAACAAATCATCCATTTTCTTATTAGTTAAAGCGGTATTATCTCTAATACTACTATTACTTGCTTCAATTCTCTTTTGTATATCTATTTCTTTAAATCTTTCCGGCTCAATTCCAGATACCATAGCTTCCTTAATTCTATCCATTTCTTCTTTAGACACAATATTTTTCTGAGCGGACGCTTGTTCTATTATAGTATTAGCCTGTACCCTAAATCTGGTAAGTCTTTCTAATCTTTCGACCGAAGCTTGTCTTTGTAATCCAAATTCAGATAATCTTTCCCTTGCCCCCATCATTGTTAACGGTCTTCTATTTGTACGCCCATATCTAATGCTAACAGGCTGTGTTCTTTCTTCGAATAATACCCTCTGCTGAGGAGTAAGTTCAAATAAACTTTTTATACCCAAATTGATATCAGATATATCAGACGGCAAACCTGCAAGTATACCAGACGTTTCTAATAATACTTTATTTCTCATTTTTTCAACTTCTATGTTTTCTCTTAAAGCCATAGAAGCGGCTGATTCCGCTTTTTCAAGATCTACATATAAAGCTTGTAATTGCACTACGGATTGATTATTTTTTATAACGGATATAAGGTCTCTTATATTTTCTTCTAGCCCTGGACCAAGACCGGCTTGAGCACCCAACCTCTTAGTCGGCTCTTCGATCATAGTTTTTAATTCTTCCATGGGCTTAATAAAAAAATCAGACACAAGTTCTGGAAAACCAATATCCATAAAACTTTCTTTGAAAGCATTAACACCGAATCTACCACCACCACCTGGAGCAGTGGTAAATCCTTGCGTAGTTTGTATTAACGTTTCAGTAGGAATTTGTGAAAAGAACCTAGATCCTAAACCAAATTGACGCCTAAATTCTTTATTACCTATAGCCACCATACCAGCGGCAGCGCCAACTATCTGCTCTTCGAGTATATTCAAATTTTCTTCCATAGTATCGGCTATCTTAGTAGCCGGAAAAATACTATCTACAAAATTTTCTATGGTATTTAAAGGTATTTTCTCTACAGTTCTAAGATCTTTATTTATAGTTTCTACAAACCATTGTAACTCATCATTAAATTTTAATATACCTTGTCTACCAGCTGTTTGAAACTGATCATCTATGTCTTCCGTAAATAATACTATATCTCCTACAAAAGCTTTGCCTTCTCTTTGAACTATGCCTGACTGTCTCAATAATTCCTTAGTCAATGGAGCCGCATAGTCTAAAGTTACGTCAGTATTTATTCTTTTCAATATCTCTACGCCAAGTATATCTTTCCAATTTATTTTATAACCAGTGTCAGTAAGAGCTTTTATTCTGCCTTCAAACTGAGTCATCAATTCAAAACCTTTCTCAAAAGCTTCCCTATCAATTAACCCTTTTATTTGTGCGGCAGATAAACCTTCAGTAGATAAATCAGCCAATATACGTTTAAAATCAGAATAAAAACCTTCGAATCTACCTCTAGCTTCTTCTAGCTGCTCCATATACCTGCCATATATGTCATTAAAAGCCGTAGTCATTGGATATTTAGCCGACTTACTTAATATCCTATTTACGTTATCAACAGCCTCTTCTAATTCTTGCGCTGGAGATACTTGTATCAAATCAGCTATCATAGGTCCTATGGCTGGTATCTCAGATGCAAATTTTTTCAATTCAGATTTAAACTTAGATACAAAAGTTCCTGCATTAGTTAATTCTTCAGCATATTTTTCCAGTACTTTAATATCATTTTCAGCTATTTCTTTAACCTTAGAAGCTTTCATTAATCTAAAAGCTTCTTGAAAATTAACTGCCGAATTAAGTACTGCATTTCCAAATTCATCAAAACTAACCACCATATCCATATTATGCTTGGACAAATTATTGGCAAAATCACGGTAATTATCCTCAGCTTTTCCTAGTTCTAGTAATGGACTTATATATTCATCTCTTCTTATAGCTCTTTCTCTAACTTCTGGCTTAGTAAATTCCGAAGCTTTCTTCAGACTTCTGTTTAATCTATCATAATTTGTACTAAGACCAGTTATAGTATCTAAGTCCTCACTTAATTTTCTATCAAGCCCAGCCATTGATTCTTCATATTGGTCCGCTGAAAAAGCTAATTTTTTAAATTGATCAAAAACTTTACCAGAAATAGGCACCAATGCAGCCAAAGACCCAGCCAATGGCCCAACAGATTTTATAAATCCAGCATTAGTAGTACTCCATTCAGCCAAAGCTTCTGATGAAATTCCAAATAAAGAAGCCAATTTCATAAAACCTGATTCACCAGCTTCTGCTCCTAAAGACATTGTCTCTAGTATACCACCTAAAATTGGCGAAGCTTTGCCAGCTCTAATAGCAGCACCACCTAATAAAGACCCTATGCCACCAAAAGCCTTGCCTATAGTTTCAGACGTGGCCGTTCCAGTATAAGCTATCTCTGACATAACAGAATTCCAACCTCTGCCAAATTCAGCTATTTTGAAAGCGGCTTTACCAATTATAGATTCGAAATCCTTTATATCTTCGCCACCTTTACCTATTACTGACAAACCACGAGTATCTATATCAGCAAATCCTTTTGGTAATTTACCAAAAGTTTCAAATATACCTATTTTAAATTGTTTTGAAAATCTTTTTACGAAATCACCAAATACGCTCATGAATCCATCAAATCTCGTAGTAATTACATCTATTACTTTATCACCTTTAGCAACGGCTGCAAATAATCCAGCAAATGCTAATGTAGCCATTTTTAACCCTGGTGGAATATTAGCAATGGCTTCTATTACAAATTTTAACGAATCTAGCATAGCCTTGGCCACTGGTAAAGCAAACTTGCCAAATTGTACTTGTAGTTCGGTTAATGAACTGCGGACTTGTTGCAATTTCTTAGCATAGGTTTCCATTACAATTGCATTTCTTCGTTCTGCTGCACCTTTAGAATTTATACTATCTTCTAAGGTGTCCAGCACGTCATTCCAATGATCCATCAAAATAATTAAATTATTATAGTGTCTTCTACCACCAATGGCTGTAGCAATATTCAATCTTTGTGCGTTAGTCAATTCTCCCCATCTATCCGATAAATCACCAAGTATATCAAAAGCACTTCTTAAATCTCCCTCTTCGGTTATTACAGGAATACCCACTTTCATTAATTCTTTAGGTCCTTTTTCTCCTTGGATTCTTCTAAACATGAATCTTAAAGAAGTACCAATTTCCTTACCAGTTTGACGCGAAGTTTCACCTATACCAGTAACAATAGCATTAAATTCATCAAATGTTACTCCAGAAGTTTTCGCAACCGCAGCCGCTTTTTTCATGGCATTAGCTAAATCACCTGAAGTAATAGCATGACGTGCTTCAACTTCTGACCACGCATCTAAAAATCTAAGTGTACTCTGACCTTCTTTTCCATAAACTTTCATAGCTGCCGTAATCGCTTCTGTAGCATCAGCTGCTTTTAAAGTAGTCACGTTAGCCGCCAACATAGACGTGCGTGTTCTATCGACTACTTCAGATTGCGCCAAACCTTGCTGTGCGAATACGCGCATTGATTCTATAACTTGATTAATAGGCAATCCAAAACTCTTTGCAAAATCTATGGCTGACTGCGTTAATTGATCAAAATCAGTAGTTAATGGACTCATAACTTGACGTAGTACCGTAATTCCAGTTTCTACGTCAGCTATGGTGTTAACCATAGATTTTAATGCGCCTACTATACCATATACTGTACGACTAGCAAACCCCCATTTCAATACTCTAGCAAAAGCTTGTCCTATCCCCTTTCTATCTTGAAACGCTCTTACTAAATCTTCCGTTCTTTGGGTAAATATACCCACACGTTCACCACTTCTTGTAGCTTCCTCACCCAACTTTCTAAATTCTTCGGCCATATTTGATAAAACTTGTTTAGTAGTCGGATCTACTATTTTATATCTATAGGTAAAAGCTTGCCCAGATTCAGGCCCACCTTTAGCTTCTGGAGTTCTATAGTACTCTTGTATGGCAGCTATATTTCTTTTATGTAATAATGATTGCGTTTGAGGATCTAAGAAAGGAGGCACCCCAACCGTGCCCATAGGAGACGCAGCGGCTCCACCTATAGGAGCAAACATTTTTTCTAATTGCTTTAAATAAGTTATAGTATCTTCTACATTTTTACGTACAGCTTCAGTATATTGATCCCCCATACCACCAAAGCCACCTACTTGCATTCTATTATAAGATTGCAAAGCCGCTCTCAAATGAGTTACACCACCAACAAGACTTTCAAAATCCCAGGCTTCAATAGCTTGATCTCCAAGACGTCGAAATAAATCTGCATCAGAAAGTATTTCTTTCATGGCTGGATCAACTTCTGTCAACATCTTAAAAGCAGTTCTTACTTTCTCTAATGGAGTAGCTATTTGTTCTAATTGAGTAGCATCAAGATCACCAACCAATGCTTGCATTATAGGTCTAATATTTTCTGGAAGCCCGGCCGTATCTGCAGCTTTGGCTTCTAATTGAGCTGGGGTTCTATATATTCCAACAAGTCTTGCTAATTCTGGATCAACAAATTTTGTTTTCTTACCGCTTGGGCCTTCCGTAGTATAAATATCACTTACGTGTGTTAAAGTTCCACGTATATTAGCAAGATATTTCTCTAAAGTTTGTTCGTACTCTATGTAAGCTTTTCTACCTTGCGGAGTACCAGCTTCTTGATTTATTTCTTTTTCTAACTCGTCCAGCCTATTTAAAAAATACTCACCAACAGATTTTTTATAAAATTGCCATATTTTCCTCATACCACCTTTTTTCTCAGGAGGTAATTTTGACATTGCATCGGCTATTCTTTGTGATACTTCATTATATGGGCCCTCTTCAGCAGTCTCTTTTAATAAAGAAACAATTTCCGGCCCATATTTTTCCATATCCTTATCAATAGATAATTTATTAACTCTTATAGCAGCCTCATAAAGAGCTCTTAAATTCTTATGCATAGCTTCAGGTCTATCCGGCATAATACGTTCGATATCCTGAGTTCTAACTTTAGAAAATTGGCCAATATCTGGCATACCACTAACCGCTTTCTCAAATTCTCTTGACATATCAGCAATTTTCTTATAAGCCTCATAACTTACACCAGCTTCTTCCAAAGCATTAGAAATACTATTTATAACAGTTTGTAAAACATTGGCCATTTCTTCATTGTCACGAGCTTGCGCGGCGTTGTATCTTTCCTGTGCTTCATTCCAAGCTTCTATTAATCTTATCACCTCTGATAAATCTAATTCTCTACCAGAACCAGCTTTCGCTAGTAAGTCTTGTATTTTCCTTAAAAATTCTTCAAAATCATCACCATCTCCTGGGCCTCCTCCTGTAGGAGGCGTTGGTGGCATACCACCACCAGCTCCAGCACCACCGGCCGCTGGTCTTCCGCCCATATATAATCTTTTAAATTTTCTTTCTGCTTCTTTAGGTGGCCCAGATCTTCTATAAATTTCAAGATATTCTCTACTAAGCCTATCAAATAAATCTTCCTGTTGATTATTCAATCTATCAAGAATTTCTTGACTTGAAGCTTCGACTTCACCAACTGGCCTTGTAGGTAAAGTCTTTACAAATTCTTCTGTGCCCATTTTTTCCAATTGCTTTGCAAGATATTCATATATCTTAGGAAAATCTCTCAATAAATCCTCAGGCAAACCACCAGTAGTAGCAAGCGTATCTATGGCTCTTGCAACTCTAATTTTTGCTTCATTTATTGCATCAACGTCTTTTTTAAATCTTTCAGGATCAAATGCGCCGATAGGTATAGTAAGTTCTTGCTTAGGATCTAAAGTACTTACAATTACCAATTCACCTACGGCACCTTCTACGTTCTTTAAATACACATTTACTTGACTAATGTAGTCTTCAAGTCTACGAATAATATCTTTATCAAACTTATTCGTTAATTCCGAAGATTTAAGCTGCTTTATTTTGTCTTGTATAGTTATTTTGCCTTCATTTACTTCTTTAGCTATTTTTTCCAACCTCTCAAATGCACGCGAACTATACACGGTTTTAATATCAGCCACAATTTGCTGACCAGCTTTTTCATATAATACGTCTATATGACCTGTTATTTTATTTTCAGCGTCTTCAACTGGTTTTTCTATCTGAGCTGTAGGATACTCCTTCAAAAATTCTTTCTGCCGGCGTCTATGCAAAGCTGTACCTCTAAAAGCAGTAGCTTCAAGAAGATTTTCCATATCTTTAGGCATGCCAAGCATTTCACCTAATATAGCCTCTACCTGAGTACCACCTCCATACTTACCACCACCGTGTACGGCACTTGCTCTAAATATCTTATGTAAAGGGGCCTCTCCCGTTGCTTTTCCTGCGGCCTGAGACTCTAAATATTTTAGCGCATCCCTTTTTCTTTTAACCATAGAAGCCGTAATAGCTTTGGTCATATCATCTGTAGTTCTTACGGCCTCTTCTTTCAATTCATCAGCAGCGGCAGTGGCTACAGGAATATCTTTCATCGCTTGTTCAATACCTTTTCCAGAAGACACTTTTTGTTGTCTATAAAATTCCTTTATGGATTCGCCGTATTCCTTATGCTGATTAGCCAAATTTTTCTGTGCTTCTGGCATTTCCTTTACGGCTTTATTTAATTCCGGCAATACAGTACTTAAATATTCACGCTGCATAGGCACGGTTTTTATGACTTCAGACACTCTTCTAAGCTGCTCAGCTATGCCTAATTGAAATTTCCAAAAATCAGCTAATCTACTGTAATATTCATTTACAGTAGTTTCTATTACTTTAGGATCTATTTCCTCACCAGGTTTAGCGCCAGCCATTAAATCTGCAGAAACTACTTTTTCTATTTTTTTATAAAAATCTTCTCCAAATTTTTCAAAAAAGTCTAACTCAAGTCCTTGCCTTTCTTCCGGCGTTAATGGTGGTAATCCAGCTATTTCAGCATACCGCTCGGTTTGTTCCTTCATTATCTCACGAGCGTTTTTCATTCTACCAAAAAGCTCTTCCATATCTTCTATTTTCGGAGGTATTACTCCTAGTCCTTTACCACCAACCAATCCAGATTTACTTCCAGCTTCCGTAAATACCTTTCTAGTAATATTAGTTACATCTACTAAATCCTCGACTAAACCTACAGGCCTATCAGTATATTTAGAAGCGCTCGCTTCTAACTTCTGTAATTCTTCAAGTTCTTTATATCTTTGTTGTAATGCGCTGACTACCAAAAATTTATGTACACCGCCCATAGGGTCTTTTACCGATTCAGATAAAGATCTGCTAAATACATGCGCTGATTTTTTAGCTTTATCCATATCAGCCATTATGTCTTTACCCATTTGACCTTCTGGTAAATACATATCTTCTTTTTCAAATCTGACGCCTGTTCTTTTAGCGGTAGAAGCCATAGTTTCCATACTAGTACGCATTCTATACAAGGGCTGTAAAGAGGTAGTTACATACTTAAACAAACTTATGCCAGACTCACTTGCGGCTTCTTTGGCTATTTTTTCAGATGCAAATTGCTCTACACCTCCAGCAGCCCGAATTCCACGCTCTAATTTTAAACGCCCAGGCCCAACTGGCATTTCAGCAACTTTCTGTTCTAATTGTTTTGATAAAGCTCTTACTGATTGTCTTCTTATCTGTCTAAATAATTCTTCAAATACCGCACCTAAATCTACATGACTAGCTATTCTATTAATTAAAGTCTGTCTATCCATTTTAGCCAGCTCAGCCATATCAATGTCAGGTTTAAATCTCTGCAATTCTTTTCTAACATCTTCGGTAGAAAATGCACCAAGCCTTAATTCAACTGATTTTTTAATTTGTTCATTAAAATCGGCTAGTTCACTAAATTGATCTTTAGCTTCTTCCATAGCCATCATTATCATTTCAGCCCCAGATTCTTTACCTATATTGGCTATAATATCCTCACCTACGGCTTTAGTTCCAGCATGTTTTACGTCCATTCCCTTTTGAATGACGAACCGCATTACTTCATTCACTCGCTGTGCGAATTCTTGTACCGGCCTACCACCTAAAGCTATACTTGTTTCTGGCCATTTAGACAAAAATTCAGCACTTGGAGTAGCCTTTTTACCAGTTCCAGCCAGACCAGACCCAAACCCAGTTTCTATTTCAGATAATCTAGCTACGCGGCTTATACCTTCAACAGTTTGTCCAGTGTGAAACTTATACAATTGGCCGCTTATAGCATCAGCATATCTCTTTTCCCATAATTGCCTTCTTACCAATTCATCGGCTAAATTGGTTATACGCGTTTCCAACTGCGTACTAACTTCAGCTGCTTCGGGCAAAGGACCTTTGGATTCTTTTACTTTACTAAGATAACCTTCCCTAGCTTCTGCAGAAACGCCTAATCTTGAAAATACTTCTGGTAATATATCTTGAGTAACAAATTTTTTAGACCATTCACTTACTGCTGATTTCCATTCTTTATCGCTTTCCTTCAAATTAGTGGCCTGAGGCTGATAACTAAACAAAGCCCCCATTACATCTCCTCTTTTCAGATGCTTCATTTCCTCTTCTATATAAGGCTTTTGTAAAAATTCAAATCCTTTAGCACCTGGGTGTTTTTTACTAAACACTGCGGCCATCTCAGCAAAAGATTGTACGTCATAATCTTTGATTTGAGTAAACATATTTCTAAATAAACTACGTACGGAAGTTACGTCTTTACCAAGAGCATCAAAATGGTGCTCTATCTCTTTACGCGATTCTTCAACTTGGCCAGTGTGTACAAATAAAGCATCCCCATCAAAATCTAATTTTTGTTCATGGTCTCTAAATTTAGGAATTACATCATTTATAACATCTATAATACCTTCAATAGTATCGGTAAGTTCCATAGCTTTCTTACCGGCTTCCTCAGATCCTTTCGCATGTTCTGACCAAGCTTTTTCTCTTTGTTCTATTAAAGAAACAAAACCTTCCTCTAAATGTTTACCAGGCTTTTCTAGTCCTACGTATTCTCTTAATGTACCAACAATTTCATTTAATTTAACTAAATCAAGTTGAGGAGCTCCAGGTACAGCTATAGAGTATTTTCCCAAACCTCCTTCCATTAACTTAGCTTTATGCGGCTGAACACTTAAAGTACCAGTAAATGGATAACGAAGCGACTCTACGTAAGCCTCGCCTTGATTCTTTATAAGTTCTTTTAAATTAAGTTCCTCACCACCAGATCTTACTTTAAGTTTAGCAGCCTCAGTAGCAGGTATGCCTATCTCGCCTTCCTTTAAAACTGGCATTCCTAGTTGCCTTGCGCGAGTAACATAATCTTCATGAGTTTCAGATAGTAATTTAGTATCTTCTATAAGTTTATCTATATTAGGAATATCTAACGATATATCATGTTTTGAACTTTCTAGCACATCCAATAACATTTTCAATTCAAAAGTCTTATCAGCAATGGCAGATATGGCTTTACCAGTTACAGCTGGAGTAGTCCTTCTAAAAAATACTTGTTCTACACCTTTTTTTCTACCTATAACTTCTTCGCCAAGAGCTTTGTAATAAGATCTTTTTGCTTTAGTAAGAGTTTCTCTTTTTAGCTGTAAAGCTTCACCCACAGTTTTCTGTATATTTAATCCCATACTTTCTATGAATTTACCCAAATTCTCATCTTCTACTACAATATCAAATATAGGGGCAGCTTTCTCTTCTCTCTGAGTGCGAGCCATAAAACTTCTTATCATATTCTCAAAACCACCTGATCTTTGAGCTACGTCAGTATAATAAGAAGTTTGAAATTCTTCTGGTACGTTACCAGTTTCTTTAAATTGTTTTAACGCGGCGTTTAAACGACTATACTCAGCTTCTACAGTTTCGGGCCTTTTGCCTACTAACATATCTGCCATTCTACCAAGTATTCTTATAAACCTATCTTCACGCGTACCTTGTTTAGCTATAAAAGCTTCTAATACGTCTTTTTCATATACCTGACCACCTTCTTGCCAAATTGGAGCCGCTGGTCTCGTTTCGCTAAATCCTTGCATAAACCTATCTATTGTTTTTTGCATATACTCTAAAGTTTCTGGAGTATATCCTTGTTTACTTATTTTTTTAAATTGATTTATAGCATCAGTTAATTCAACTATTAATTCTTTTTTAATGGTTTCTGCAAATTTATTTTGAAAATCATCGCTAAGCTCTAATTCTCCACCAGCAGCTATATCTTGAAGCTGCTGTACTTCGCGCGCTGCATTTACGAAATTTGATAAATATCTAGCTATATTAGTTGGAGCCCTTTCACCCAGCAACGGCTCTTCGTAAGTACCTCTTGCGGCAGGGCCAGGTACAAATAACTCTTCATACTGTTTACCTGGCGTAGTGGATGGTATTAAAGTTTTAAATGCAGTGGGGAATTTACTAATATCAAAAATAGTATCTTTGAAATCTTCCAATGATCCTGTAGAATCTTCGAAAGTTTTTATATCTTTCAAGTCTATAGACTTCATAGTAGTCAATAAACTTCTATTCATATCCTTCATAGTTGGGTCTAGCATTTGAAATGCACGTATAAGTTCCCAACCTTCTTTAGAAGCTAACGTAGTACTTGAAGCCAATTCTTGCATCATTTTAGAGCCTTCGCCAAAAATTCCAGCCATGGCGGAAAATGATTGAAAATCTAGTTTGGCGCCTTTCAAACCTTTTTCAATTTCTCGCGGAGACCAATCTTTAAATAATTGAGGCTCTTCTATAATTTGTAAAAATTTAGGAGCTACGAAACTTTTTGTTTGTTTTTGAAATTCATTCAATACATCAGTATATACACTCCATTGACTTTCAAAATCATTTACCAGTTTATTTATTTGACCTTCATCCAACTTGGGAAATTTTTTAGTCAAATTTTCTCTAACCTGTTCTAAACTTCCAATGGTTTGGTATCCTAGAGCTTCCAAATATTCATTCAATCTCTGGCGCGCTTCCTTAGTTTCTACCAATGCGCCCTTACCAATTTTATCTACTAACTCCGTACTACCTTTACCAGTACCTATTAAATTATTTACAATACCCTCAAGTATTTCTGTTTGTAAACCCCTTTTTGCTATACCACGAGCACCTATGCGAGCTTCTATTGGCTTCAAAACAAAGGGTTCTCTATCAAGACCGGTTTTATATAATTCTCTTATTTCTTTAATGCCTCCTGGACCAGTCGGCAAACCAGCTTTAAAAGTATCTTCCCATATTTTTGATACTTGTTCAAATAATTTTCTATTTTTTTCAGCTTCCTCTTTGGTTACTAGTCCTTTACGTGCATCTTTGAACATGCCTATGACAAACTTATTACCAGATTCTATTAATCTATTATGCAACTCAACGGCAGTCTGTTCAGTATGCAAACTTCCTATAGACTCTGACAGTAGCTCTGAAACCATTTGACCTACACTCTTAGGTATTTTAGCATAACCCAACCCTTCGCCAGGCATTACTTTAGCTTCTAACCCAGCGGCCATACTTCTTGCTACATCTTGAAATTCTTTTATATCAGTAGGAATAAGACTGGGGGTTACGGAAACACCCTTGGTACCAAATCTAGTGGCGAATTTTCTACCAAAATAATTTAAAAAAGTTTCTGTAAGCTTAGCGGTCTGAACTTCAATAGTTTTACCACGGTGCTCTCTCATTACGGTTACTACTTCATCAGATAACTTTGCTATATCAGCTCTTCCACGATACGTATCGGATACTCCAAGAATTTTTTGTATCTCATCAGATACATTACCAATCATTTTATTAAATTCTTCTTCGTCAATTACTTCTTCGCCGCGTCCAGTTAATCTTTTTAAACCAGTTTTAATCTTAGTGCCTTCAGCCAACGTTTGAGCAGGTCTAACTATTTCTTTTACTACTTCAGTAAATGCCTTTGCTAATCTACCAGAAATAACTATTTGGTCTTCAAAAGTAGCAGCGGAATCTCTAATTTCAGTAAGTACATTTAATCCATACCCACCAGCCCCATATTGGCCAGCGCGTATAGACGCACGTTCGCGCGCACTCATTAAACTAGGAGTTTCAAAATCACCGCCGCCGGCTATACCACCAGTCAGACCACGTCTAGTATAAGACATTTGACGAGCTAGTGATGAAAATTGCTGAAAAGGAACGCCGCCACGAATGTCTGCCGTACCCATAGCAACCATTGTCTTATCTAATTCTTTTAAATTTCCAGTTAATTGTTTATTAAATTGCTTTAATTGAGAACTGGCTGCATCACTTAAATCTAACGGAGTAGCCCTCTTTATACCTAAATAAGACTTATCTTCAAACAAATGGGTACCTAATCTTTCCGCACGCTTAGCCATATCTTCCCATAACATGGCTACGTCCATAACATGCTGCTTTTGTTCCGAAGGTCTCATATCTTCCATAGCTTTAGTAAATATTCTTACCTGGGACTCATCAAAAGCAGTACGTTGTGGCCTAGCGGTCTCAGCCAATGGCATCAGTCCTAGTACATCATTTACTACACCAGACACATCTCTTAAATTTTTATCAAATTTACCAATATTAGCTGCTTGTTTTTGCAAATAAGGTATTTTACCTGACTTATATAATTTATCTATAACATCATAAACATTTTCAAATGATATTGAATCCAATGATTTTGCAACGTCCAAAGCAGTTACACCAAGTTGTTCTGCAGTCTGCATTAAATTAGTTAATTCTTTGCCTGTAGAACTATCTAAAACTTTCCTAGCTTCCTCTGGTTTCATGCCGGTTTCAATATATCTTTCTGCTATAGCTCTTCTATACCCAGCGCCGACTTCCGCTCTACTGCCAAGCTCAGTCGCTCTGTCTATTAACCTTTTGGCAAGTTCATTAGCCTTTGCTTCTTCTGGTCCACCTGGAGTAGGTCTTAAAGGTACTTTAGATACCTCTCTCATAAGACGCTCGGTCTCCATTGGTTCCGCACCCAAAGATTTGATCTCATTTACGAGTTTTTCTAATCCAGTAGTTACGGTTGCAAAATTAGAAAGAACCCTTTGTGAACCATATTTTGTTTCAAAAGTCAAAGATCCTGATTCACCAAGTTTAGCCGCTGGCAAAGTAAGTCTTTTTATGTATTTATCATTTAATTCTCTTTGTGCTTTAGTTTCAAGAGCTACGTTTTTAAATAATTCTTGTAAATCAGCTCTACCGGCTATATCCGCAACACCAGTTTTTTTATCTCTAACGTCTTTAAATAACTGTTCAACAGTTCTACCCATCGTAGAAGCCGTTTCCGTAGTCATTTTACCCAACGTTACAAATATCTCATTAGCCATACTTTCTTCTGTTCTAATTCTTTGTAAAGAAGCTTGCGTAAAAGCCGTTTTAAATCTATCCATTAATTCTTTTGCGCCTACATCAGAAGTAACTTTCTGTCCCATATCGGCTAACGCATCTCTTAATCCTCTAACGTCCGCTATACGTAATTCATATTCCCTCTCGCCAGTAGCTAATTTAAAAGCTTCCCCAGCTTCATCTTTTACTACCTGCATGCCTTTAGACAAGCCCTTTTCAAGAGCGGTTACTATATTATTTTGCAACTTATCCAAAGATTTTGCCAGATCACTCACTTTACCTGATAATTCCATGGTACCAGGTACGCCTTTGGCTTCTGACATTGCATATCCTGCAGCACTAGGTCTTACTACTTCTGGTCTATATACAGCAGCCTGTAAACCAGACCTCACCGAAGACATTTTATTAATATCTATAGTTAGATTTTTACCAACTTTTTTAATAGAACCTACCGCTCGCGTAGCGTCGTCTATAGACGAACTTAAATTAGATACGTCCTTTGAAACATTATCAAAATCTGCGGTAGCTGATTTAATTTTTTCAGTAAGTTTATCTATATGCGCGTCTAGTCCCTCAATACCCTTAGAACCTTCTATTAATTTAGACATTACTTTTTCAGTAGTCAATTTAACGTCAAAACCAGCTTCATGTAACTCACCTTCAAATTTTTCGCCAGCCTTTACAAATGATCTTTTCCAGGCATCCAATGAATGCGGTTTATCCCCTGATCTTTCTGGAAAAGTAGATCTTGAAGCATATAAAGTATCAATAAATTTATCTACGCCTTCTTCTAACTTTATACCAGCTTTTTCAAAATGAGTTTTCAATACTGGCAAATCAAATCCTGCAATGTTATGCCCAACAACAATTTCAGCATCCTTTAATTCTTTCGCAAGGCTAGACAAAGCTTCTTTTACTTCCTTAGCTTCTTTATCTAATAGTTTTTCAAATGGAACTCCTATCTTTTCTAATTTTTCACGAAGTTTTTTGTCAACGTCTCCACCAGGACGAGTAGCTAATTTATCGTAATATTTTTCCCTAGCTTCTGTTCGTTTTTCTACGGTAGTTAATTTAGAAGGATCCAATTCTGGAGGTCTTACGTAAATTCTTTTAGGTTCTATTTTTCCGGGTTCTATTAAATCTTTTAATTTACCTTTTTTATACGCAATTTCAGTTATAAAAGATACTGCGGCTTTCTTACCAAATTCCGCAGCCGCCCTATCAAATTTCCCTGCAGAAGTTTCTAAATCGATTGCTATGGCTTCTCTTTCGCCATATTCTTTCATAATTTTTTTCAAATCTCTACCAAGATCTTTAAGAGACCTATCTAATACTTCTACCCCAGTAATTTCTCTGCGTGCGCCTAAACTTAATCCCTTAGTTGATACGTTTAACTGATGAGATAAACTTTTTATAGCGTCCAGTAATGCTTTAGAATCTCTCTTCTCAGTTTTAGCTAGTTCTCTAATTACTTTTTCAAGATCAGAAAGAACCTTGTCACGGCCAGTTGCAAAACTTTGCGAACCCTGAGCGCGCTCATACGTCTTCAATAATTTATCAAGTAAGCCTACTACTTCTTTATCATACTTACCTGGATCAGAAGTCAATGATGATTTTAGTTCTATTAGATACTTGTTATCGGCGGGCGGCAAGAGACAGTCCTCCTATTTTATTTACACATACTTCTAGCTTATAAAATAACTTCATAAGACCCCATCCTCGCCATTATTTGGTTGGTAGTTTTGAGGGTACTGTACCTACCCTCGATGGTTTACTACGTCTAGTTCTTTTGTTTACTAAAGTCCTGTCCTTTATTGATTGAGCCTCTCTAGGCTTATCATATTCTATATCTTCATATAATTCATTGGAGCGAGTAACTATTACCTCATCCTTATCAAATGCGGATAATTTACCTCCATAAGATTTTTTACTCTTTCTTGAAGCGACGTCTTTCGTACGTTCTTTATAATAGTCATTTAAATAAGCGTCTAATGCTTCATCATCTTCTATAATATCTTCGGATGGCTGATCTTCTGGCATCATTTCATAAATATTTTGATAATAATGAGACCAATAAGCCAAATGAACCATATCATTAGAATATTGAGAAGTCGGAACCCCAAATAGAGGATCCGACGTCTTCATACTTGAAACATATCTAATTCTCCATAAATTACTACGAGCTATTTGTCTTACGTGTTTTACTGAAATACCACTATAAAATAATATAAACTCCGACATTATAAGTTGTCGAAAATATAAATCTCGCTCGTTCAAAAAATCTTCGTAAGTTTTCCAATATAATTCATCTGTTTCAAAATTATTACAACAAGTCCAGCACAAAAATAATAATTTAGATTCTTCGGCTCTAGTTTCCGCAGTCATAGTAAATTTTGACCGCTCTTTACTTTCTATCTTTCTTATTTTACTTTCAAAATCATGTATAATATTTTTTATTCTATCTTGATTAGCTTTTACTTTTGTAGTCTTAGCCAAAAGTATTTTTTGTGCTTCTAATTTTGATTTTAACGAAGCTAATTCTTTACGATCTTTTTCCGTAATAAGTTTACGATCCTCTATAATTTTCCTCATACCATCAGTAGTTAATAATCCCTCATCAACCGCCTTTTTATATTCTTTATCATACTCTTGACGAGCCTTTAATAAAGATAGTGTACTTGGATTCTTAAAAAGGATCGTTTTCCCACCTATATCCAGTATTTTTATACCAGAACTAATTTGCTCTATATAATTCTCTATCTCCTCATAAGTCAGAGTCATACATTATTCCTCTTTCTTTTTATTAGGCTTACGAGTAGTTTTCCTTTTTCTGGTAGTTTTCTTTGGTTTGTCTTCCTCCTCGGAGTCAGCCTCTTCTTCTTTCTTATTAGCGACTTTTTCCAATTCTTCCATGGCTTGACTAGCTTTAGTTTGAATTTCTTCTTCAATCTCCCTAATAGCTTGAGCCTCTGGAGTTTTATCAAGGAAGTCTGAATCAAGACCTTGTAAATACAACATGACTTCAAAACGAGCTCTCATAGCAAGCGACTGATTTTTTTCTCTCAAAAAATCAGAATAATCTTCCCAAATTCTATTTACCTTTACATCAGTAACCATACGTGAAGTCAAGTACTCCAATCTAGAATCATCGGCTATTTGTTCACAAGTATTGGCCATTGGCCCATTTAAACGCTGGTTCCAATTGAACAACTCTTCTCTTGCTTTAGCAACACTCATAGCCGCACTTTGCTTATCTTCGATTGTTTCGGCATTTCTCAAAACTTCTACTTTACTTGATAAATCATCCGTAAGTTCTTTTTGTCTCTGTTCAAATTCTGGGCCAATCACTCCCCTACGCATAAGAATATCCATCATTTCAGCCGAAGTAGTAATACCATCAACCAATGATTTAGTATAAGTTTTACTATATTGCCAATCAGCTCCTCTAACATCATCAGCCGTAGGCGCTACGATATAATACGTTTTATCAGTAACCGGATCCTTAAATTCTCTTCTACCTTCAACCTTTTCATCAACAACGTTATCTACCATTTCAAATTCCTCCTGTTAATTTTATTCCTTCGCCTTTTTTACTTCTATAATTGTTTCAGCCGGAGCATTGTATTCTACCGTATATCTAACAGTAATTTCCTTCCCAATATTCCTAATACAATTGTTACCGACTCTTAAAATTTTAGACCGCAATTTTCTATATTGTTCACTGTTTGGAACAGCCACTTCGGCATAATCAAGTACTTTTTCAAACAACTCCGTTACTTCATTTGATACAAATTTCATCAATTTTTCCTTATTTTTATCCACCTTATCAATCATTTCCATTTACTCCTTCCCGAATTATATAAGTGGGGGCAAAGCCCCCACCTTTATCCTTATGATTAAGCATTCCTTCTAATCTTATTACCACTCGTAAGCTGAGTAATAGTAACATTACCTTTAACAGCATACAAATCATTGGTTGAACGGAAACCAAATGTCTGAGTAGCGTTAGTTCCCATATCCAAAGTGTAAGCTTCATCGGTAATTTTAAGATGCTCGACAACAATGGTTTTAAGAGCATATTCACGCTCACCAGATGCAGCATAAGTGCCTTTGGCACCATCGTTAAAATAACTCTGACCAATAAGCGGTGAGTTGACTGCTAACGTTCTGTTAGCACCAGTTCCTCCAGCTTCTTCGTCAGTCTGAGCAAATACCTTGATAACAAGTTTAAGATCTTCTGAAGCAAATAAATCAGCTAGGTCGATATCTACCATAGTATCACCAGCAAATTCACTGTATCTATCTGCAAATCTTGACCAATGCTCAAGATCACCAGCGGTAGTATCAATAGTGACTGTAATTGGGACTGGAACCGTCAACGGTCTATCATATGGACCCAGATGACCAAGTTCAGCCAATGCTTCACGGGTAAGGTCTGAAGTAATAGTACATGCAGTTAATCTCCATGCATTTTCAAACTGACTATCCGTATCAGATACGATATAAACTTCCACCTGCCCCTGTCTAATAGCACCAACCATATCTGGTCTATCAGCACTATCCAAAATCTCAAAATACTTATTACCCATTGCTGTTACATAACCATCAGCCGCGTAAATGGCAAACAATTTATCTCCACTTACCGGAGTAATACCTGTAGGCAAGTATAAAGTATCTGTAGCTTCATCATACACGAATGTATTAGCAGCCGCAGAAGTACCAGTTACAGTTGCCCAATTTACCATTTCATTAGAGGCTGAATGATAATAACTTACACCTCTTGCTCCATCATCGTCGGTCCTCAAAAAACCAAGGCTACCGTCGGTCATGGTAGCAATTGTTACACCAGAAGCCAAAGTAACTGATCCACCGCTAAATGTAGTATAATTGGTAAAATCTTCATAATTAACGAATCTACCACTATTAAGCAACCACATTTTCTGGTCAGTTTCAGCTCCATAGTTCTCGGTAGCGTTTGCACCAGTAGTATAGCCAAATTCAATGCTATTTACATAGACTTCGTCCATGTACATAGTCTGGTCAATATTATTGGCTAGCGTACCAAGATCACACTCAGATTGAACCGGCGCCCAAAGTGAAACGCCAGTTAAATTCCCACAAACAATAGCAAAGTCTGCAAGCGAAACTCCATGTAAATAAGTACCAGTTTCAGCAAGGCTGCTATCCACGACTGCTAAATTAGCATTACTATCAGACGCATTAGAATCCATAGCAATTTTATCTGAAGACACTTGTGCCAAAAGGGCCATGGTCCTAACATCGCCCCAGTCGTTGGTGTTTAACGTAATCGCCACAGCGGGAACGTCATCAACAACATCAACGATGTCCAAATGACCGAGTTCAAAACAAATCTGTTACTTTTGTGACCTAAATTTATTAGGCGGAGCAAGTTCTTCGACCCACTCTCTGTATGTTTCCATACAGTTCAGACTATATCTTCATCCTTAAATATCAAGGAGCTTTGCGTATTAGTCGTTGAGGAGCAAGTTTATAATGAATAGATTTAGGTAAAATATCAGTAATTATATCTAAAAGTTTATTAAGGTGATAAGTACCACTTAAGTAAATAATATTATCTTGGCCTATGTATAAATGACCATTATAAAATTTAGACAAAGCCAGTACTAAAAGATCAATTTCTTCTCTATAAAAACTACAAGTAGCTATACTACCTCTTATAGAATATTTACAATCCTTTCTAAAAGTAAAACTACCATCGTCAGCCAACCATATTGCCAAACCCAATGCATCCAATTCATCAATAACATCCGTATGTACCCGCTTCTTACCTCCAAAATAATACTTATTATAATATTCAGTAATATCCGGATGAGAAATAGTATTAGCAATATAATAACCGGAAGTACAAGACTTTTTTCCTTGTATAATTTTCTTACCAGGCTTTTCCGCTAACACTGGTTTACTTTGACAAAATGGGGTCAGCAATTTGGTTTTCCATTTTAAATAACCAAACTGCTTAGTACAATGACCCATCTGTAAACGTGCATTTTTTGATGATTTTTGTTTTATAAGGCCCCCGTCACCAAGGATGGAACCTAAAACTACTGATTTCTGAGTTCTCGTAAATTCTACAGATCTTAACTCATTATAAATAGTCATACAACTAGGCGGTAGGTCAATCTTATATTTTTTATACCATGCATACAGCGTACTGTAAGGAATACTCAAATGAGCAGCGACCTTGCCTACAGATCCATGGTCATTTAATAAATTAACTAGCACTGATCTTTCTAATATTTTTCTATTCATTTTAAACTCTTTCCTGCTGATTGTCCCTATCTTTTACATTATCACTTTGGTATCCCACCAATAGTAGTAAAAGCCTAACAGGAGTTTCCAGCATACAGCAAAGTTTTTATCCCATTTGTTACCAAATGGGGGACACAATTAAACTATGTCCTCTGAGGTAAATGTCGTGGTGCTGCCTAGAGTCTGGACTCTATACAGGATCTCGCCGTTACACCATACACTTTGTGAACCATAAATGATCCTATTTCTAGCCATAACAAACTGTTCCTCCTTAAATATTTGTTCAGCTCGAGGTCGGTTCTACTATTTACATCCAATGTTCAGTACCACAAGTTGAGGCATTACTTGTTTCCCAAACCCCTTTACCTTTTCCAAGCAAAAAATTGCTTATTGAGGCATTAATATTCTTCCCAATGAAACATATCGAAATCAATTCTTGATCTATATCTATTTAAATCACTTAACATGGTTAAATCATATCTAGGAATTCCAAATGATATTGGATTTACATTTCTTGATCTTACGTTTTCAAATTGTAAATGACTATGATATTGAATTAATTCATAAGTATAATTAGTATTAAAAGTACCATTCCAATCTAAAATACTTCCAGTAGTCCAATTCTGGTTTGGGACACATTTATTATATATACCATCGTATAATAACTCTGTTAAATCATCCCTTTCTGCTTGATTCGTAGCAAATATATGAAAATGACCACGTCTATTTGGTTTCCTTCCCGCGCCGAGTTGAAATCCTTCCTTTTCAGTCCCTTCTATGTCAATTACTACTACTGGAACATTAGCCGCTTCCACGTCTTGCCATTCATTCACCAACGAAACATAAAAATAATTATACGTAATCGCAGCCGGAGTAAAAGTACCAGAAGTAACTACCCTACCATCTACGTAATCTATCATATAACGAGAACCACTTATTACAGTGCCTATAGAATCATACACTATTACGGAATTAGTTTGTTCCGTAACGTCCCCATAAGTATCTATATAAGATAATCCTCTTCCCAAACTTACGGGAGATGGCTCTCTTGAAGATTGTATTTCATAAACGTACGAACCAGCTTCCGATTCATCCTCCAAATACGTCACTGGAGCAGTATATTCCGTTTCAATATATTCATTGAGAACGTTATATCGTATATAATGATGTAAACTTAAATCTTCTTTGCGAAGTTTTTTCATTACTTACCACCCAATGACCTCATTATTTTATCCATTAGCGCGCTTATATCTACTTGAAAAAAATCCGGTATGCCTGGAAAATTAGAAAATTTCCAAACAGGTTTATCTGGATCCCAGCCTTTGGATGGTGCTTCTAATCTATATTGTCTTTCTGGTAATAAAAAAGCTCGCCCAAACCTACCTTCAGGTTCTCCAGTCATATTACTTGTAACTAAAATATAATTACCAACAATACCTTTTATTATAGTTCCTATAATTTTCAAACCATCTTGAGTCCATGGATCCAATTCTTCGTCCAAGCCTAGTTGTTCGTCATCTATAGTTATTTGTATAGTTTTACTACTAATTATTTCGGCTTTTGTGTAATTTCTTAAAAATTGTTCAAACTCATTTTTAAATAAAGAAGGTCTTGCAGGGTCTTCTTCATCCTCATAAGGAATTATTTCCTCATCAAATCTTTTCATCAATTCGTCTATCACTACGTCAAGATTATCATTTACTATTTTATATATGATTTTTAATACCCTATCTTGATTTACTTTCATAATACTCCTCTATTATATATGAGGTTAGATAAATTCTCCACTATCTCTTTTAGGTTTATCCGTGGTAAAAAACAAAGCTATTAATATATCTTTTTGACCAATGCCTCTAATCATTGGTGGGTTAGATAATTTACATTTAACGCCATCAATTACTGCGTATTTACAATTTTTTATTAAATTCAAATGACATGGCTCAGTTTTTATTTCTACTCTACTGGCCCCTTCATAACCAGCTTCCGTAAATGTAAGCGTATTTATTTTATCACCAGACGGGTTCCAAATTACAATACCATCTATACACCTCTTACGAGTGGTGACAAGCACGCCTTTACCATTACAAACAGGGCATCTACCAACAGTAAAGTAATTAGTATCTCCAGGACTTGATTTACATATTCCACTGCTAGTTCTATTTACTTTATCATAGTAACAGTTAGGGCATTCCCGCTCTATATCTGACATGTAAATTACTATACGTCTTGATAAGCCATTATATAAACGCTTCCAGGCTTTTCTGAATTTCTTTTTTGTATTCTTTATACGCCTGCTGCTCGTCATTTTTACCTCTTAGTAATCACAGAGTTCACCAGTTTGATTTGGCCAACCAGCACTTCTAACACTAACATCCCCACGCGCTCTCTCAAGTATTTCTCCACGTACTCTTTCAGAAAGCTGATCAGGTCTAACTCTCAATACTACGTCACCTCTATCACGGGTTCTAATTTCTATATAAGTCCTTTTTACCACACAACTATAAGCGCCTGAATCGCTTAAAGCATCAGCAATTATATAAGGCACAGCACATACGTCTGGTCCCCATCCCCAAGAAGTTATTGGACCCGCACATGCTCCCCAACCCCAAGTTGCTATACTCATAGTTATGTTCCCTTTGATCTACCCGATACGTCATTGGATAGCTGTTTTATATATTCGTTATTCTTATCCGTCGCATTCCATTTCAGTAATTCCGTAACGCTATCATCATCATACAATACCTGATTATTGGATTCACCATCTAACACGTCCTGCTTATTAGTCATTATTTTTCTCAATAATAACGCTCTTACGTCTATATTATCACTTACCATATGTACATTATCTATTCTATTACCATACTCTCCAGTAGCCAAAGCATTATATCTAATAGCGGTAGGTAAAGTCACCGAATCGCATAGTATCGCATAATCTTTTTGCATGTCATAACTAAAAAAATTATGCGCGTAAAACCCATCACCAATCTCGGACATCGTACCACTCACTACTACTGAATTATCTTCAAGATCTCTTATTATGATTACCGGTAACAAACCAGTTACTCCTACACCATTACTTGTAAATTCAGTAGTTATCCACATTAAATTTATTCTCCAGGCAAGAAATAAGTTCTCTGTCTATATACTTCAACTTCTCCATAACCATAAGACTCATTATCATCATCTGGTACAAATACTTCAACCCAAAACTCGTAATTAGATTGTAATTGATTATCACTCGCGCTTTCAGTATTTAATTCGTCCCCCATGACACAATCTCCAGAGAAAAAATGGTGATTAACGTACCTAAATACAATAGTATCTTCTTCAGCTAAAACTGGATTACCTTCTCTATCCAAATAATAATTACCAGCTGGACAAACTACGGAAAAATGCAAATAAGAACCCTTTTTGGCATTACAAAAGTATAAACAACCCTCTTTTATAAAAAGATTTTCATTAAAACTTATTTGTACTCTTTTCATTTTATAACCATCAGGCACCACGCCACTGGTAGTTATTATATCATCATTATTAGAAAAATCCCACCATATGGCTTTACCATCACCTATACCACTAGCCGTATCTCCAGCCATAGTAAACATGGTTACATATCCTACTGGCCTACTATCCGCGCGAACTATTGGTCTACTATCCCAAGAAGATTTTGGCCCAAGTATAATATTATGCTGAGCTACATATCTAATAGCTTGAGCAATAGACAAATCCCCACCAGAATCACCTATAGTAACCGTACCATTCGATATTTTAGTAATCAAATCATTACTTTCTGAAATATCACTCAAACTTTTTTGTTGAGCAATGTCTATAGTACCACTAGCCGTTATAGATATACCTAAGTCATTTATAGAAATTAAATCTCCAGTATTATTAGTTACATTAATAATCATTCCTTTACACCTCCTCAGCATCAAAATAAGGTTCTAAAGATAATAACCACTCGTATGCTGAGCTAACATGATTTTTATTTAAATTATTCAAATACGCCTGTGAAAAATAAGTAACAAAAGCACCTCCCGAACATTTATGAATAAGTTGAGTTACTTCTGGCTTATTATCATTATATGCGTTTTGATCCTTATATACATTTAATATAATATTTACAGATGACACGTCTTTATATTCAAAGTTCATATTACAAATTACTAAGTAAGCGTTCTCCAAAACTATTCCGTTTTCTAAAGTTAACGTTGTTTGAATAGCCATTACTTACACCTCCTATGCTTCACTTCTAAAAAAAGTTAATCTAATATAATTATCGTTTGGTTGTATATTACAAGTAGGACCGTCACCCTGTTGATCAGTCATTAATTCAATATAGTCATCAGCTCTTAATTTTAATAAAAATGATCCAGGCGAAAGACTACCATTATCATTAGTTGAATTTCTCGTGTAATTTACAGTAGTACCCCTTCCTACGTAAGTACTTCCATTTTTTCTTATCCTTCCGCGAACGTTACTTCTATAAGTAGCACTTGTGTAATACAAGTTATAATTCACTTCATACCAACCATTTTCATCTACGTATACCCTAGAATTATTGGTTGAAGTTGAATGAGTAAAACAATCATCGTCTTTTATGTCCTCACCATCCCAAGGAATGGCGACCGGAGTACCGGTATTTACGTTCATAGTTGACGTACTATAGCATTGTATTGTTTTTGGCGCGCCGACATTAACTGTAGTATACTCGGAACCACTGGTAACAGTAACGTCTCCTTCGAAATTTAAATTAGAAACTGATGAAGCTTCAATTGAACCATCTTGTGATATATTAATGGTAGAGCCAGTGCCAGGCTGCCCATCTTGTCCTGCCGGTCCTTGATTTCCTCGCAGCCCCTTCATAGAAATTATTAATAAAGACGTATCGTCGGTTCCAGTAGTACTTCCATATGAATTTTCATAAGCCTGTAATGTTATATAATCATTTTGCTGTAATGACACTATACAATTACCAGACAACATCTGGACCTCATTTGTATAAGTATTTACTTCCGATTCACTTCCATCTACTAACGTAGTACCATTTTTTAATATACGGGCATAACTATAATTAGTACTACTTCTTAATACTTGAAATTTATAAATAATAAAATACAAACCCGTCTCTTTAATATTTATCCGTTCGGTATTTGAATCATCATGTTCAAGTATATCAGTATCATTTTCAAAATCCGTAGTATCAAACGTAACGTCGCCCCAAGATGATGGAAAAGTAAAATCAGTAGTTCTTCTAACTTGACAAGATGGCAAATCACCAGTCTCAATAGCATCTATCTGATTAGATAATGATCCAGATAAAGAAGTTAATAAGCCATTAACCTCCGTTTCGGTATAATATCTATTATCATGATCTGTACTACCCGCGGCGGTATGATTCGTCGTCCAATTATCAACCTCAGTTTCAGTATAATATCTACTATCTAGCTGTCCATTATCTAGTTGCGTTTGAGTATAATACCTTGCGTCTCCTCTAGTATCATTATGATACTGTGGATGATCATCATCTCCAAGACCTATTAACTCACCATGATCTGTAGTTAATCCAGAAATCTCATCATCTACATATTTTTTATCAATTATCTGCGTATCATTTATAAAAGATGGGTGACTATTATAACTTATCGCAGCGGAAAAATTACGCGTCCCATCAGACAATACGTATTGCGAATGATCATCATCAAGTAATCCAGACAAATCACCATGGTCAGTAACGGTACCGCCTGTTTGTTTACCACCTTCACGATAATGAAAAGGCAAAGGCCTAATGTCTTGAAACGTAAGTGATCCAGAACCAGGCATAGTATATACGTAAGCCATTTTAATATTATTCAATTCTAACATACTAGGCACTTCCGGACTTCCGGCATTTAACGCTTCAGTATAACTATCAAAATAAGATTGGCTTGGTATTACAAATAAATTACCATCAAGAGTACGAGCAATCAAATGTTTACAATATTTATCATTAGGTACTGGAGGTAAAGCTTTGTTTATCGTAGTCGATCCAGTTGTACTACTTCCTTTATATGTATTAATCAACGTAATATCAGTTTGACTACCAGTCCAATTAGTACCAGAAACCAAACTCATTCTTATATCAGTATCACTAGTAAGATAAATGAAATCACCATCATCAATTTCATCAGTAATATCATTAACACAAGTAACTATATTACTTCCGTTAGTAAAAGTACAATTGCTAGAACAATCTATAGATCCGCTAGCCGTAATATCATTATACCTACTTTCAACAAACACTCCTTGTTCTTCAATTGTAAAGTAATATTCCGTTTCCCAGCCAACATCGGCCGTTTTATACACGCAATAAAACCCATTACCTACATCATTACTACTTCTTTCTGGTAAATCAAGTCCTTTAAAAACATGTTGTGCTTTGCACGCCGTACTAATAATTTTTCTAGGATTTTCAGACATGGCTTGTACTAGACCACCAGAATCATATATAAATACCCCAAGCCTATTTGCAAACTCTGATATTCTATTAAGCGTATTATCCAAAATACAACCACAATTTTGTATAATAGCCACTTCTGATTCATCGCAATAAAAAAATCCTAAATGTATGGAAGTAACGTGTCCTGGGTCAGAAGTACTAATATTTACATTGCCATTATAATCTACATAAACGTAATAAAAATCCTCTGAATATCCAGTAACATCTACAGAAGTACCACTCCATGTAATTGACCTATGGTAATCCTCATAAGAAATAAATCCTTCTCCAGAAGAAACTACAAGTGTAGAGCCGCTACTTGATAATGGTAATTCCGGAGACGTTCTACCAGACCCCAAAATATTTTCTGTATAATTAGTTAATTCATTAAGAGCTTCATTTACATTACTTAAATTCCAATTAGTATTTATATAATTTATATTTTCAGAATCAGATAAACTACCAGATAACGTACTTAGTTTATTATCTACTTCCATCTGAGTATATTTATCCAAATCTGTGATATCATCTTCTATATGTGTATGAATTATATCAGCTTTTTCATCTATGTTGTTTTGTAAAATACCCGACATAGTAATTATTTCAGATTCTATGGTATTATCAGCGTAAGCCTTAATGGATTGCTGAGTTGCCAAAGCATATCTATCATCAGAATTCATTGTATCTTCATCTAAAACTTTGTTGATGTTTACGCCAGAATTAAACTGAGTAGTTCCATCGTAATTCAGTTGCAATGCTAATAATGTACCTTGATATTTAAAAGTTACTGGTGGCTGAGATCCAGTACCCTTACCGATCTCCCACCCTCTGAGAGATCCATTTTGGTCACTATAAAGATTAAAATAAGTACCATAATTCCAAGCATTAGACCCCTTAGCTATACAAGTCAATTCGGGTTCTTCATTAACTGCTTCCACACCAAATATAGCTTTTTCACCATCTGTAGGATTTTCATAAATCAAACCCTTATAACCATAATAATCTGCATCATAACGAAATTTTGGTTTTGTTAACCTACCTGTCTCAATTGTTAAAATAGTTTGATCTACATCACTACCAGTTCCGATAGTAAGGTGTTGATTATCGGAATCATAAGCATTAATGTATACATTAGTTGGATCTTGAATATCCAAACTGTCATTACTTAAAGGAGTGCGCGAATTAATAATCCTCAACGTAGACGTATCTTTCTGTTCTATACCAGGTGCAACAGCCGCATCTTCAATAACACAATTATCTACCAACAATGAAGCAGTGTCTTTCACTAACAAGTTCTTATTAACGCCCCAAATATTTGTACCACCAAATAGTTCTACATAAGTATCTGTACCCTCCACGTATACTGCGGTACCGCTGATTGTATTAGTAGAATTAAATTCCGCGTCAGAAAAATAAGCTTCTCCGTTAGAAACATGTATATGCTTATCCCAACAGTCCTCAACATAAATATTATCGGCATCAAATAATAGATAATCACCATCTAATCTTAGAGCCGTTCCACACCTACGAATATCTACAGAATTACAATAAATGTTTGATTCAACGTCAGAATACAACCCATATCTAAATCCCCTTAAATTTACTTTAAAAAATCTTACCTCTTCGTAACTATCATCTTCTACAGAAATCCCTTTACCAGAACCGGTAGTTTCCACAGTAGGGTAATCGCTCGCATCTATGGTAAAATTGGAAAATGAAGTAGTATAAGGAATGGATATAAATGAAGCGCCGCCTATCAATTCAGTAGCAAATTCAGTTGTTGGTTTTAATATAACAGAACTTTCATGGGCACCATTAACTGCTAATATGTTAGAATTATTAGTTGTTATAGTACCACTTACAGAGTATACCCCTGGTTCTATTTCTATCTGGTATTTTAAATCACCACTCACGGAAAAATTGATATAATCTATGGCATTCTGAAGATCATTAAAAGAACTTCCTTTTTCAGACACAATTATTTTGTTCACAACACTTCTACCAAAAGTATGGGGCCGCCACATATAATCTTCAGAACCATCCAAACCAATATTAACAGCAGTCATTTGTACATAATCACCTGGAGCCGATAACACGTGTGCTGTTAAAACACATATGTTTTGACCTGATTCTGTTTGTATGGTTACATTATTTGAATCTACATTACTTTTTGGTTTCATGAAAGACATTGTCTTTCCAATATTCGAACTATTCGCATCTGGTATATTTATAATCATATCACCGTCAGAAGAATCAACATAATAAACAGTTCTAAATTCCGTTATATTCCAAATACCACTTGAAACTAACATACATCCATTTTCCCCTGATTGAGTGCCTGCAGATCCATTATAAGTTAAATAAATCACGTTAGAAAAATTACCTATTTTACCATTTAAAGTACCAGAAATAGTATCTACGTCATCAACGGTATAATAATCCTTGACTACGCTTCCAGATACAGTATCTTCGGTTATATAGCTATAGGTTGTATCAAACATTACATTTCTACCTCTGTTTCAATATTAAATATTAATACAAAAAATGCAGCATTTCCAGTCATAGTATCACTACCATTATTAGCGTCTCTATAAAATCTAAAAGTTATCGTATCCCCAGCTACTATGGGGTTATTAGCATCATTATATGATAATGTCATTTCGGTTTCTTGAAACATTCCAGCCGCCGCGTTATTTGGTAAAGCATCCGTTACACTAACCGTAGTAGTAGTTTTAGACGCATAAGTTTCGCCATCTACATAACTATGATAATCTACGGCCCATACACAATTGTTAGTTCCAGCCTGTGCGGCTGCGTTCATATATCTTATTTTCAAAGTAATGTTAGTATTACTTTTATACTCCTGCGGAACTATAAATGACCCATACGTTGATTCATCCGTGGTGGGGCTAAATAGTAATGCTCCTAATGGACCGAGCACCGTGTTACTTGGAAAATTATTTGAATCAAGTAAAAGATCACCTACGGAAAATCTTTCGTTTATTGAATAATTTTTTGAACCAGTAATTGATCCAGATATAGTATCTACGTATTGTTTGGTGGTAAGGTGATAATCCTGGGTTGGATTTACGCCACTAATAGTAGTAGTAACGCACATTTCATCCGCAGTTCCATTCCAGAAAAATTTACTATCCTTGTTAGAACCAAATACGGCCATATCACCGTCTTTGAAAAATATGTCTTTTGTACTAAATCTTGCCATTGAGAACTTGTCTCCTTTTAATAATTAACGGTAGTTGCATTAGCGGAGTAACTACCACCGCGAATATTATCAGCTTTACTTGTCCAACCATCTTGAGATGGGTCATATTCATAAGTATCATTCATGTAAGTTTCACCGGAAGATTTACCGCCATACGTATATCCTTTGTTATTTATAACATTAGAAGCCATCCATGTAGCTGATACTGGCATGTTTGTTTTACTTACCCACGTATCAGGGGTATATTCTTGAGTATAATTACGATATCCATTCCATTCTCCTCCGCACAAATAACCTTTATTAGAAATTGTAAAAAAAGCACCTGATATCGCATCACTATTTGGCGAAGTTTTTTGAGTCCAACCATCACTACTTAAATCATACTCACGGAATGCTGGGCCATAAGAGAGTATGTATCCTTTGCCAGAAATGGCGGTCCCTCTAGACCGGTAATCATTGGTTGGATGATCAGTTTTAGTATCCCACGTGTCTGTACTTATAATATATCTATAATTATCATTGTTGGGAGCACCCCCACTACCTTTACCATTAACAACGTGACCACCGCTTGAAATTTTAAAACAACCTACACCATTTCCTCTACCAGAAGGCATATTAGATTTAACAGACCACGTATCAAGGTAAACTTCTTCACAAGCCACCGTACGATAAGTTGGAAAATTGGACCAACTACCTAAATATCCCCCAGCTATATAAGCTTTACTTTGATTATCGCTTGAGAAAGTCGCGGCTTCCATTATACCATTATCAGGAGCCGAAGCACTTCTCATACCAGCCATTCGCCAACTATCATCAGACGGCGTATATGCTGCACATTCTTTAAACATATCAGCTTTATTACTACCGTACTTACCACCAAAAACATAACCACGTAATTCTGCATCTGAAACTGAAGTCAAATTCAAATTGAATCCTCTTCCGCCGTATCTTAAATATGGAGCATAAGTAAGATTGGTCCATCCATTAGTTACTGGGTCATACTTATCACTATCTCGTATATATCCATCAGTAAACCCATACCCACTAAAAGCAAACGCTTTACCAGATTCAGCTATTGGAGAAACTCCATATCTAGACTCACCAGTACAATTAGCTTTAGAAACCCAAGTATCTGGGTTGTATTCATCAGTATCTACAAGAGCATTACTGGAACCGTCAATTCCTAAATAAGCATAAGCTTTATTATCTATTGCGGCAAATCCAAAATGGCTTCTTTCCGGAGAAGGCATATTTGATTTGGAAGTCCATATATCTGGGTTATATTCATCAGTATCCTGTATTCTTCCACCAGCAACTGCCCCACCATATACATATCCCTTGTTATTTAGTACAGAAGCTCCAACGGCTGATCTTGCAGGATCCGGCATATCCGTTTTAGACGTCCACGTATCAGGGCTATATTGATCACAAGTTTTTACATATTCAGCGTCACTACTATAACCACCTACTATATAACCAACGTCATAAATCGTAAATCCAGTTGGAGCACTTTTTCCAGGAGAATTACTAGTTTTAGCAGCCCAAGATACGGTATTTCCATTATACTCATCCAAATCAGTAACAACATTAGTAGCATCCCACCCACCATAAAAATACCCTTTTTCATTTATAGCAAATGTTGCCCCAAAAGACCTGCCGGGGTCCGGATAATCAGTTTTTACAATCCACGATTCTTCATATATTTCATCTACGTACTGATAAAAATCATAAACAGCACCGGTCCAATAATGCCCGCCAACTATATATCCCTTACCAGTGATGGTAATAGTTTCTTTTGGCGTTAAATTCCATACTTTAGATAAGTCTATCCTATCAACATTATATATTTTTGATATATCAGTTATACTTTTACCAAGTATTTTTCTACGAACGTAGCTCATTTTTTCCTTCCGGCATATCTAATAATTTTTCTATTTTACCCATATCCAATTTTGGAAGATCCATGTCTTCAAAATCTAAAGCATAAATATCTTCTCTACCTATATATTCATCTATAACCCTCTGAGGATCTCTAAATACTAAATCATAAATTTCAGATCTAACTTTTTTAGGCATTGCACTTACAAATTCTATAGTTCTTTGAGTAAGTTTACCAGACTGGAACATATCCCAAGCCGCGGTTTCTTTAGCCTTATAAATCCACATATCAAGTTCCAACTCTCTTCTACTTTCTGGAGTAATATCGCCAATTTTTTCTTTTAATAAACAAGCTTGTTGATAAAATCTCATGAACTCTCTATACGTGTCCTTTATGGCTCTATCACTTTCTTCTTTCATCATTATTTTATGCTTCAATTTTATTTCAAGTTTATCCTTTTCTCTACCTTCAAATTCATCGTATTGTTCCTGAAGTTCTTCTATTTCAATGTCCAATAATTTACTACCATGTTCTCCATAAATCAAATCCCTCAAACTACGAAATCTTCTATAGGTTTCTCTTAACGCTTGTTTATATTGTCCATAAACCGTACCACCAGCTCTGGCAGTAACAAAGTAATCATCTTGAAAATCACTCATGCCAGTTTGGTGATCCTGTAATAATTTTTCTAAATTTTTCAAATCAATATCCATAATACAATCTCCCCGTAAAATCTTTATTTATAGATGCCCAGATATTATCTGAGCATCTATTATTAATTTTATGAATCATCTACAATTGACCAATTCAATATGTAATTAGCTGAATCCATATCACCCATAAAAGTTATAGTGAAATTACTATTATTCTTTGCACTAACTATAAATGCATAAATAGAGGGCGGTGAATCGGTAGTATTTTCTAACGTAGCATTTACGGTGTAATTTGTATGTCCTAGGTCGGGAAAATTAATAGTTACTTGAGAAGCACCATTAGCCACGGCCGCTCTACCATGATTATCAACAGTACCAGAAACGGTAAACCCATCTACATAATTCTTAGTAGCCAATTCATACCCCTGCGTAGGATCTACACCAGATACAGTAGAGGTAAATCCGCGTGAACCATTAGTAAGTACGTATTGCGTATGGTCGTCGTCCCCCAAGCCCGCCAAACTACCATGATCAATCTCTCCAGCGGTAGTACCACTCACAGTAATCTGTGGAGTACCATCATCATAAGTAACCGTAACGCTGCCAGCACCAACCATAATATTGCCAACGGCATCCTGCGCGTTCTCATCGAAATTATTATTAATATTATCAATTTCAGTCTGTAAAGTACCACTAATGGTATCTACTTCAGATTCAGTATAATACCTGTCATCATGCGTATGTTGCGAGCTTGCATCTGCAACTCCACCATCATCAGTTAATGCTGTATACTGTGCAGAAGTTAAATGATAATATTCATCAGTAGTTCCGCCCTGTAATCCATTTAAACTATTATGAGAATGCGCACTCATAAATTTTACCCACGTCCCCGCTGGGTAAGTACCATCATAAATATAAACTATATCTTCATCTTCAACCCAAGTAGCAAAACCCTCATTTGGTTCTATACCAGACCACGTAGTTCCTATATATTCATAAATATACTCTGCAGTCCAATCACCAGAGGTAGTTGGAGCAATATATCTATTTCCTTCGGAAGCTACGGCACTACCAAATGGGGTAGTTTGACTTAATACACTATCCTGCCAATCTAAACCAGCCGCAACGTTATCAACGTATTCCTTAGTAGTCAAATGATTTGGTTGCGTAGGAGTAACACCAGCAACTACCCCCGTAAATCCTCTTGTTCCATCAACCAAAATATACTGGGTATGATCATCATCACTCAATCCTACCAAACCACCATGATGAATAGACCCACTTAAAGTATCAAGTTCGCTATCTACGTATTGCTTGGTAGTTAAATGAGCATCCTCTGTCGGTGTTACACCAGACACCGTGCCAGTAAACGCTCTAGTACCATCTACTAAAATGTACTGCGTGTGGTCATCATCACCAAGGCCGGTCAACTCACCATGATCACTAACCAAAGTACCAGTGGCAGTAGCTATCGCATCATCTACATACCATTTAGTAGTAAGGTGATAATCCTGGGTAGGATCTACGCCACTAAGCGTACAAGTTAATCGTAATTGATCGGCGGTGCCGTCCCAAAACATAGAGCAATCAAGATCAGTGCCAAAAGTAGTTCTTTGGTTGTCTTTTAATCTTAAATCACCGCCAGTAAACTTAGCCATTTTTTCTCCTCCTTATGAATTTATTGTACCTATATTAAAGCCAGGATCAAATCTTATAGTATCAGATTTGAGGGCTATGCCTATAGCTTGAACATTTTCTCCCATGTTTGATGGAGCACTGCTAGTTAACGCTCCTTCCACAGTTGAAGCATACAATACAGTTCCGGGAGTCCAAGACCACGCGCCTTTTCTAACTATCCCTTTCCAAATTATCTTTTTTAATCCAGTGCCCTCTTCCAAAGCCAGCGCCGCACATGGCATCTGATTACTACCACTAGCGGCCGTACATTGAGCCCAATGCCCATTAGATTTCATATATAATGGACATCCAAATCCAGTATCATTTAAATCGACCCTCATTGTTGAAATGTCCCCACTCCAACCTATCGTATAGCCATGTATAAAATTTCCACTTGGCGTAGTATCTAATTCTATGCCGTTACTGCCTACAAACAAATCACCACCTAGTTCTGGTGAAGTATCATCTTTTAATTCTTCAAGACAATTTGTACAATCCGTAGTTCCTATACCAGAATAAGTGGCATGCCAATCCAAAACATAATTATTAGAATCTATGTCCCCAGAATAATGAACCGTAAATCCAGTATTAGTTTTAGAAGTTACTGTAATGCCATATTCTGAAGACGGTGAATCTATCTCATTTACCAAACTAACACTTAAAGCATAATTATCATCAGTAAAAGGGCCATTGAAAACTACTGAAGTATCACTCGTTCCCAAAACTACGTCGGCACTACCATATTTACTTTGTATGGTTGGCCTTAATTCATTTATTTGGTCATCTACATATTTTTTGGTTACTAAGCTACCTGATTGAGTAGGATATACACCACCTACTTCTCCGGTAAAAGATCTAGTACCACTAACCAAAATATATTGCGTATGATCATCATCGCCCAATCCCAATAAATTACCATGATCAATAACGTCTAGAATTGGATAATATTCCAATTCATTCGTAGTACTATTATATCTTACAAAATAACCACCGCTTATGGTGGATTCATTTATAAACTTAGTACCTAGTTGTTCTGGTGGATGAGTGTTAGCTACTGCTTGATATATATCGTAAGCCGTAGAATTATAAGTACCATCATAAACTTGTTCAGCCGCATTTACATATCCATTATCGTTTGGATCATAAATGGATTTTTTCATATACAAATCTGGAGAAAGAGTACCGCTATAAGTTCCATCGGCACCAGATCTTTTAGAAGGCGTATGTTCTTGTTGTATAATTAAATCCCCATCTTTATCACTGACGCTAAAAGTCAAAAGTGGGGTAGAAGCATCATCGTCATAGAGTACCCAATTATCGGTATCTCCATCAAAAAGTTCAAGCCGGTTAGTCCAAATTTTACGTAATAAATTAGTTCTTATATCGACTATACCGACCGTAGATTCAATGCTATCTAATACTTCGTTATACTCGCCACTGGAAGCATAGGTATACCTCTCCGTACCGGACAGAGTCACGCTGTCGCACGTTATCGCATAATCTCTATCGGGATTATAGAGAGAAAAATCATATTTATAAAATCCACCGCCAACCTCAAGCATCGAAGAACCACTAACTACGACGCTAGTGGTATCAACGTCTCTTACTTCAATTATAGGTGATAAACCGGTGGCTGGCTCTCCATCCCGCGTGAAATGTGCCAGTATCCACATATAAACCGCTGCTCCAATTTTATTGTATTAATCGATTAACACGCCTTCTAATCCTAACATACTACTCTTTAAGCATTCTTTAACTAAAGCATCTAGTTGTTTTCTTAAGCGCTCTATCTGTCTTCCTCTTTCTCTCAAAGCCGTAGCACCAGCTGATGGATCATAAACAGTCATATCGTCACGTATCATAGCCGTATCCGCAGCAGCATCTACTGCTAACTTATGTTCTAATAAATCTATAGCAGCTTGTAACATTAGATGGTCTTGACTTAGACAATCAGAAGGGACTAAAGGAGGGATCATTGCGTCGCCATATGCTTCGTAAATTTCTCTATCGGAAAATTCAAATGTGTAATACCATATATCTATAATGTCGTTAATCGTCCCACTATTTAGTGTACCGCTAAAAGTCAAATATTGATAGCCATTAACGACAGGATCTTCGGATGACGTATATTCTATACTATTTACAGAAATATACACGGGCCACCCCTTTTCTTCTAACTCTATTGTTTTATTATCCTCCAGTATAGCCGATGACGCGCATTCATCAGTAGTATCCGTACCATCTATATATAATCTTTCTAATCCCTTTAAATCTCCTATTAATCTTCTTATTTTTCTTATTATAATATCTTCATCGGCTGTAAATTCATATTCTTCTGGATAAGTAATATTATTATATAAAGCAGGCGCGGTTCCATTTGCGGCGTTTGATAAAGAACTCTCTGCGCCAGTAGTAGTATTATAATACGAAGATCTATACCAAGTATCAGAAGTTCCAGTTATATGATTATAAGTATAAACTGACGTACCAGCTACGAGAGGCACCATAGCCAAATAAGTATAAGTTCCATTTTCTGAATCTGACGTATATATCCTAATTCTATCATATAAGCCTATAACTACGGCTATGTCAGTAACTTCTATCGTTAGCTTTATCATATGCGCCTCTTACTTATTCTTCTTTTCAGATCTCTTTTTATTTTTTCAAACACGTCATCCCAATACCCATATTTAGTTTGTCGATACAACGTAACGGAATCATACCAAGGACTTTTGTTTCCAGGCAAAGCCCATATGTAATATGGAAGTATTGGTACTATTACCCAAGTTTCTATTCCCAAAGCACCACTTGCATGAGCTATACTCGTGCAAGAAGTAATGACTAAATCCATTCCAGCTAAAAAATTTAAAGTGTCCTCCCACTCTAGAAGAAGGTTATTTAAATCCACCACTCCATCAGGCAAATCTTGTAAATCATCATCTTTCTGAAATGAATATACGCTAGTTCCTTTTATTTTGTGTATATCAATAAGCTTTTTTGGAGGAAATTTTCTATGCTGTTCATGTTCAAATTCTGGATTACCAGACCATCTAATCCCTATTTTAAAATTACCAGGTAATTCTATTTTATTTTTAGCCATCAAATAAGGTTTACCAGATAACGTTTCGTAAGTAGTACCAGATAATCTTGGAGCTGACATTGCTGGTATCCAATAATCATGGTACGTATTATTTTCAAACTTTCTCCTAGTTACACACGTAACGCCTTCTACTCTGGTAAAAGGGCTCATCAATGATTGCGAAGCACCTACTATTACTTTCGCACCTTTTTCTGCAAAATCTTTAGCAAATCTAACGTTAATTATTTCATCGCCAAGCCCACCTTCACCTCTAATTATTAAATGCTTGTCCTTTAAATCGTCACCAAAATTATAAATAGGCTTATTAGTCATTAATGGCGGCGACCCAAATACGCCTTCCCATCTACCTCTATCAAGCAACTCAAAACCTTTTTGTAAATCTCCGTGACTTAATACGTACCAACCTCTATTAAAAGCGGCTCTATTACATTGCGGTCTTTCTTTCTCAAGAATCTGAGCTATTCGCCAAGCTTCCTCAAAATCACCTTTTAATCCAACCTGTAATTGCTTGTCCAATAAATCCATACCACCGCTCCTCAAATTAATATTATAGATGTAGTAATACTATATATTTTATATGTACTACACAATTACTATGATACAGTAGTTTCTACCCAACTGCCATAAACAACGTTGTAATTGATGATGTGATTAGCATAGTTAGAACCAGAAATGGTTTGAGTATATTTCTTACCTCTCCAAACTTCTTCTATTCTCAATAATTCATTAGCATTATTAT